>Ga0210390_10003194_pt1 | contig 14119 bp, 15 predicted proteins | sample IncBWH11OmetaG_FD_161050 | JGI IMG/M metagenome (GOLD analysis project Ga0210390, IMG submission 161050) | Forest soil microbial communities from Barre Woods Harvard Forest LTER site, Petersham, Massachusetts, United States - Inc-BW-H-11-O ...
CCACACAGACAACGCGAATTCTCGGCATCACCCACTCCGTTACCCACGATTTGTCGGCAATAGGGCACAGCAGGCGTGACCGCAGGGTGGCGCAATTGCGGATTTTTTCGCGCAAATAGCGGATAAAAAGCGGCGCGGTTAACGCTACTCGCAGCGTCATTCGACGCCGACTCCGCTCTTCAAAGCCTCAGCCCAGTTCGGTGAGCACTTCGGGGAAATGGTGCAGCCGCTCGCCCGGTCCGTTCGGACCGATCAGCCAGTTGTCGCAGAACCACGACAGCATGCCGCCGCGCATATAGGTCGGATGCACGACGATGTTCATGTCTTTTTCGATCTGCATCGGCTCGTCGCTGCGGATGAGCGGGCGCTCGACCAGATCGTAGCCCTGGCCGTGGCAGTGCAGGCGTTTCTCTTCGGGCCGTCCGTTCTTGCGCATGAAGTCGTTATAGGCCGCGAACACGTCCTTGCAGGCGGCGCCGGGCTTGAGCAGGCCGAGATTGAATTTGCGCGCTTCGAGCGCGAAGGCGTATTCGTCCTGCATCTCTTGCGATGCCCGGCCGACGACGCAGGTACGGCCGAGCTCGGTATACATGCCGCCGGGGCCGGCATCCTCGACGAGCAGCGCCACCGCGTCGCCTTCCTGGATGACGCGGTTTTGATAATGCCGGGCTGCGAATTGCGCCGGCTTTCCGGGCGGCATCGAGGCGCACAGATAGATGCCGTGCTCGCTGCCGTGGCGCTGACTGTAGCATTGTGCAATTGCGGCAACGTCGCGGTCGCGCATGCCCGGCTCGACCGCGGCAAAGGCCGCGCGCATGGCGCCGTCCTGCATCGCCGCGGCGCGCCGCACCAGATCCTGCTCCTCGGCGCTCTTGATGACCTTGATGCGATCGACCAGATCGGACGCATCGACGAATTTGGTATTGGAGAAGCGGCCCTTCTGCATGTAATCGACCATCGCGAACGACATCTGATAGGTGCCGACAAGGCCGATGGTGCCGCCGGCATAGGGCTCGAGCGCCTTGGCCGCGAGTTCGGGATCGTAGGGCGCGGTATAATAACAGGAGGCGTAGCTCGGCGTCGTGAACCACTGCTTGACGCCGCGGCGGGTGCCGTCGCTTTTACCGTTGAGCTCGGTGACGCCGCCGAACGGGCCCTGGCTGACCAGCGTCATCAGGTCGTCGCGCGGGAAAACGACGGTGAGCGGATAGCCGTTGGTCGCCGGCAGATCGGTGAAATATTTGACGTAGCCGCCCATCTGGTCGCTGTTGTTCTGCATCAACAGTACGTCGATCTTGTCGCGCTCCATGGCGGCGCGCACCGCCTTCCAGCGCCGTTCCAGCTCGGCGGTCGAGATCGGGGTCTGCAGGCGTTCCGACAGCTGTTCCATTATTTTACTCCCAATTTTTTATTTGCTCATTCCCGCGCGAGCGGGACAGCCTGGGTCCCCGCTTTCGCGAAGACGAACGGAATGTGTTTTTCTAGTGCGGCACCACGTTGATCATGCCGCCGAGGTCGCCTTTGAGAAAGGCCCGCATATTCGTTTCCACGGTCGGCAAGGCGTAGTCGATATAGACGTCGCAGAAGCCGCCCTGATGCGTGGTGATGATGACGTTCTGCATCGACCAGAACGGATGATCGCTCGGCAGCGGCTCCTGGGTGAATACGTCGAGAGCTGCTCCGGCGATGCGGCCGGCCTTTAGCGCCTCGACCAAAGCCGGCTCGTCGACCACGCCGCCACGGGCAAGATTGATGAGGAAGCTCGACGGTTTCATCGTCGCAAGTAGCTTGGCGTCGATGCTGTTGCGCGTGGCTGGCGTCAGCGGCGTCAGCAGGACGAGAAAGTCGAAGTCCCCGACCACCTGCAAAAGCTCGTCGCGGCTGTGCATGCGGTCGAAGCTGGCGACCGGGCGCGGCGCCGAGCTGACGCCGGCCACCGTCATGCCGAAGGCCTTGCATATCGGCGCCAGCGCTTCGGCGATCAACCCGACGCCGAAAATGCCGACTGTCTTGTCGTGCAGGAGCTGAGCCGGCCAGCGCCGCCACTCATGGGCGTCCTGACCGCGGACCGCGCCCGGCAGATTGCGCGCCAGCGCCAGCATGGAGGCAAGCGCGGCTTCCGAAACCGGCGGCCCGTGGATGCCGCGCACATTGGTGACGACGACGTCCTTGCGCAGCGTCGGCTGGTCGATCAGGTTGTCGACGCCGGTGCCGAGCGTCTGAATCCACCTGAGCTTCGGCGCCTGCTCCAAGATCTTGGGGGTCATCATCGGCGTGAAGGTGATCAAGGCCTCGGCGCCCGCAATATGGGGCCCGACCTTGGAGTGGTGGTCGACCAGCGTCATCGGAACGTCGGGAAAGCGCTCCTGCAGCCGGTCGCGGTATTGCTTGCGGACGGTTTCCGTCAAGCCGAGCAGAATGAGGATATTGGTCATCGAGGCGGTACCGGCACCGCGCCGGGTGACGTCATTGGCGGGTTGCGGTTGTCTTATATCTTTTTGTGCGAAGCCCCGCCAAGGTGTCGCACGCAAGGATGACCTCGGCTAACATCGGGGCGAACCGGTCCGGATCGGGGCCTAGCGGGGAGCCATTCATGTCAATCGACCTGTCCTCGGTAAACTGGACTTACGTAGCCTTGATGGCGGCCTTCGTATTCGTCGCGACTTTCGTCGGCGGCATCATTTCCTTTCGCAACCGCATCGGCGCCGCGGTGGTCGCCGCAATCCTGTTCGCCGCGATGTTTGTGGCGTGGAATTATTATCCGCACCCGCAGATCCAGCTTCCGATTATCGGCACTTATGCCATGCCGAGCGGTGGTTGACCTTTCCGCCGGTCCGGTTATGCGTATGTGAGGTTGCCCGGGGGAAATGGAGCGGTCATGAACAAGGTCCATGCGGACGCGCGATCCGCACTGGCCGGGTTGCTTAAGGATGGCATGACCATTATGGCCGGCGGCTTCGGCCTGTGCGGCATTCCGGAAACGCTTATTCTTGCGATCCGCGATTCAGGGGTCAAGAACCTCACCGTCGTGTCGAACAATTGCGGCACCGACGGCAAGGGACTCGGCATTCTCCTCGACACCCGGCAGATCAAGAAAATGATCTCGTCCTATGTTGGCGAGAACAAAACGTTCATGAACCAGTTTCTGGCCAACGAACTCGAGATCGAGTTCAACCCGCAAGGCACGCTTGCCGAGCGCATCCGCGCCGGCGGCGCCGGCATTCCGGCCTTTTTCACCAAGACCGGTTACGGCACCAAGATCGCCGAAGGCAAGGACGTCCGCGAATTCGACGGCGAGCGTTATGTGATGGAGCGGGGGCTGGTCGCCGACCTCTCGATCGTCCACGCCTATCGCGGCGACACCGAGGGCAACCTCGTCTATCGCAAGACCGCCCGCAATTTTAATCCGCCGATGGCGACGGCCGGCAAAGTGACCGTCGCCGAGGTCGAGCAGCTGGTGAATCCAGGCGACATCAATCCCGACCACATCATCACACCCGGCATTTACGTCAAACGCATGATTCACGTGCCGGCGGCGACCAAGCACATCGAGCAACGCACGGTCCGCAAGCGTCATAAAGCGGACGCGCCGGCCGGAGCAGGGGAGGAAGTGTGATGCCCTGGAGCCGTGATCAGATGGCCGAACGCGCCGCGAAAGAGCTGCGCGACGGTTTTTACGTCAATCTCGGCATCGGCATTCCCACTTTGGTGTCGAATTACATCCCCGACGGCATGAGCGTGCAGCTGCAGTCGGAGAACGGCATGCTTGGCACCGGGCCGTTTCCATTCGAGGGTGAGGAAGATCCCGATCTCATCAATGCCGGCAAGCAGACCGTCACCGAGCTGCCGACCACGAGCTATTTCAATTCGGCTGACTCTTTCGCCATGATCCGCGGCGGCCACATCGATATCGCCATCCTCGGCGCCATGGAGGTGGCGGAAAACGGCGACCTCGCCAATTGGATGATCCCCGGCAAGATGGTCAAAGGCATGGGCGGCGCCATGGATCTCGTCGGCGGCGTCAAGAAGGTCGTCGTCGTCATGGAGCATTCCGCCAAGGGCGATTCGAAGCTGAAGAAGGCTTGCACGCTGCCGCTCACCGGCGCCGGCGTCGTCGACATGGTGATCACCGATCTCGGCGTGTTCACGCTCGACCGCCACGGCGGCGGCTTGACGCTGATCGAGCTCGCACCCGACGTCACGCTCGACGACCTCAAGGCCAAGACCGACGCAAGCTTCAAGGTCGCCAATACGCTCAAGCAGTAGCGCCGGGCGGCTTAGAGCTCAGGCAGGCTCGCCCACGCCGCGTGAAGCTTCGAACAGAAACCAGGTGCGGCGCTCGGCCTCGTCGATCCACACTTCGATCAAGCTTGTGGTCGCCACGTCGCCGTGCTCATCGCACAGGTCGTGGGTTTCCCGTAAGTTCGCCGTCAGCTGCTTGTTGTCGTCGCGTAGTTCGGCGAGCATATCCAAGGGCGTGACGAAATCGGCGTCGTTGTCCTCGATGCGCTGCAGGCGGCCGATATGGCCGATCGAACGTAACGTCGTGCCGCCAATCTTGCGGGCGCGCTCGGCAATGGCATCGGTCGTGGCGAAAATCTGGTCGGACTGCTCGTCCAGCATCAGATGATAGTCGCGAAAATGCGGCCCCGACATGTGCCAGTGGAAATTCTTGGTTTTCAGATAAAGCGCGAACATATCGGCGAGCAGGATGCTAAGCGCGCCGGCAATGTCGCGCACGGCGTTGGAGCCGAGGTCGGTCGGTGTTTGCAGCGCGGCGGTTTGCAAGGTTTTGGGATCACGGGGGTTCATCTTCATCTCCTGATTTTCAAACGCTTGGCGCCAAGGCAGGGTGAAACTTGCGCACCGCGAAGAATCCCAGCGCGATAAAGAGCGCCAGAACGACGGCCTGCGCCACGAGAAACGGCGGTTCCGATTGGGTCGGCGCCAAGGCGTGCACCGCCGGTATTTTCATGAAGGATTGAATGACGCCGACGAACACGTCCAGATAAAGCGCCATCAGAGCGGTGACGACATAGATCCAGCGCCAGGCGCCGGCGAGCCGGAACAAATAATAGGCGCCTACCGCGATCGCCAGCAGGACGAGGGTGAGGATGCCGACCGCGCGCGGCGGATCGAAGCCGAACGGAGCGAGGGGGAAACCGGTCACGCTGGTCAAGATGGCAAGGATGAAAAACAAAGCGGTCCAGGCGCCGAAAGCTTGTCCGGTCAACAGGCCGTACAGCACGATAAGTCCTACCACCATTTCGCCCAGACTGACGAGAACGTGGAATTCGAGAAGTGTCATGCCAACCCTCCGCTATTTGCCCACCGCCCGCGTTCATGACTTCCGGCGCCTTTGCGCAATGATGCCGGTGCATGGCGGTCTCGACAAGGATGTGCTGGGTGGGACACCAATTTGTGACACCGCGAGGCGGGTCGCGGTTCAGAACGGGCCGAAGAGCTGCCATGCGCCAATTTCGGCCTGGCGGGCTATTGCGCATATGACAGCAGCCGCCTTTGCCGGTATTGGTCGCTCGTGATTCCGTCGGGGACGTTGCGGCCTCGTAGCGCAACGTAAATTCGTGTGATGAATGACGAGCGCAGCGAAAGCGCCACAGACCGGCAGGAGAAGGCGATAAGCGTCCGCGACCTGTCCACGGGCTTTTCCACGCCGGCCGCTGCAGCAGCGCCTACACTTGGTGCCGAGCCGACGCCGCTGACGCATGGCGAAAAGCGCGTCATCGTCATGAGCATGATGCTGCCGGTGTTCCTCGGCTCGATCGATCAATCGATCCTGGCCAGCGCATTGCCGACGATCGGCCGGGTGTTCGGTGACGTCAACGAGCTACCATGGGTGATCACCTCATACCTGATCGCCGCCACCGCGCTGACGCCGCTCTACGGCAAATTTGCCGATATTCATGGCCGGCGCGCCTCGCTGTTGATCGCGCTGGTGATCTACATGGCCGGCGCGTTCATCTCGGCATCGGCGTCCAGCATGCTGATGCTGATCTGCGGCCGGGTGGTGCAGGGCATGGGCGGCGGCGGCATGATTTCGAGCGCCCAGATGGTGCTCGGCGACATGGCGCCGCCCAAGGAGCGCGCCAAATACTACACCTATTTCTCGATTGCATTCACCACCGCCGGCGGCTGCGGACCGGCGCTCGGCGGCTGGATTTGCGATCATCTGTATTGGTGGATGATCTTCATCTGGAAGATCCCATTCTGCATCCTGACCATCGTGCTGGCGTTCAAGACGCTGCGCCGGTTGCCGTGGCACGGCCGGCCGCATCGGCTCGATTTTATCGGTGCAGTGCTGGTGATGGCGGCAAGCTCGTCCTTCATGCTGGCGCTCAATCTCGGCGGCGTGCACTATCCGTGGCTGTCGATGCCGGTGCTCGGACTGCTCGGCGCAGCGCTGGTCTTGGGCGCGGGTTTCGTCGTGCGGCTCCTGACCGCGGTCGAACCGCTGATCCCGATCGCCATCCTGTCCGATTCCGCCGCGCGGCTGACCATAGCGGCACATTCGTTCGGCTGGGGTTCGATCGTTTGCCTCAATATTTTTCTGCCGATGTATCTGCAAAGCGCGCTCGGCTGGTCGGCGACCTCGTCGGGATTGAGCCTGATGATTCTGATGGTCACGCTCAATGTCAGCGCCGGATTGTCGAGTCAGATGATCGGCCGGGTGCGGCATTACAAGCTTTTGCCGCTGTGCTTTCTTTGCATCGGCCTCGCTGCGGTTGTCGGGCTGGCGTTTTCCGCCGAGAATATGAGTTCGCTCAAATTCGAGATTATCTTATTTCTGATCGGCGTTGGTTTCGGGCCGACGGCGCCGCTGACCCAAGTGGCGCTGCAAAATACCGTGGCCATTCACAATCTAGGCGCAGCCATCGGCACCATGAACTTTGCCCGCACGTTGATGGGCACGATGCTGATCGCCGGCTTCGGTGCGGTCATACTGGCCAATGCGCCGGTCGACGCGGCGCCAGGTTCGTTGGGTCACGCGTTTTTGGGCGCTGCCTCGGTGGCGACCTTCCAGACCGTTTTCCTCGCAATCGCCGGTACACTGGCGATTTCGTTTCTGGCCGTAATCCTGCTTGAGGAAAAACCGCTCGGCGAAACGCTCCCCGGCCCCAGCCGCTAAGGCTCGCCAAGGTTCAAATTAACGCAAAAGCAGCCGGATTCCGCGCTAGGGCGCGCAAGACCCTTGCGCCCCGGCCCGGTTCAGGAGCAATTTGGGGCGCGGTGCCGGGGTAGTCCCTCTCCGCGGCTAAGACTCTGAGGAAATGCGAGAATTCACTCTAATCCGTGTGCCTCGCAGCATCAAATATTATTCACAGCCATTTGAACCTTCCGGCGGCGAGCCGCGACCAAATTCGTGAGCCGACTCCATGGCGATGCAAGCACCGGCCGATGAGGCATTGATCGGTCGAATCGCCCGAGGCGACCGGCTGGCGATGCAGGTGCTGTTCGCGCGGCACCACGTGCGGGTTTATCGCTTTGTGCTGCGTTTGCTGCGCGACGAGATGGCGGCGGAGGACGTCATTGGCGAAGTGTTTTTGGACGTCTGGCGGCAGGCCAACCGGTTTGAAGGCAGAAGCGCCGTCTCGACCTGGCTCATCGCCATCGCTCGCTTCAAGGCGCTATCGCAGTTGCGCAAGCGGCGCGAGGACGGATTGGACGACGACGCAGCGGAATCGATCGAGGAACCTTCGGATGATCCGGAAATCGCTCTGGCAAAAGTCGATAAGGGCGAGAAACTGCGCAAGTGCCTTGCTGGACTGTCGCGTGAGCACCGCGAAGTCATCGATCTCGTCTACTACCACGAGAAGTCGGTGGAGGAAGTTGCTCGGATTATCGGAATTCCGGAAAACACGGTGAAGACGCGGATGTTCTACGCGCGCAAGAAGCTTGGAGAATTATGCCGAATGGCGGGAATCGATCGAGGTTGGCCATGACGGGCGCGGACGCGACACGCAATCCGGGCCACGATGGCGAGCCCGGCGAGATCGAGGCGCTGTTGCCCTGGTACGCGGCCGGCACGTTGCGTCGCCGCGATCGCCAGCGCGTCGAGGAGGCGTTGCGCCAAGACGCCGAACTCGCGCGCCATGTCGAACGGGTCCGCGAAGAGATCGTCGAGACCATTCACCTCAACGAAACGCTCGGCGCGCCGCGGCCGCATGTCGCCGACCGGCTGATGGCGGCGATCGATGCCGAGACTAATGCCGCGCATACGCACGTTCCCGGCGCGGTCGCGGGATGGCTGACCGGATTTTTCGCCAATCTGCCGCCGCGGACTTTGGCGGTGGCCGCCTCCTTTGCCGTGCTGGCCATTGCGCTGCAGGCCTTCATGATCGTCGACATTTTCACCAAGCCGCAAAATCCAGTCCAGCAAGCCTCGCTCGGCGCGGTCCATCGCCACGGCACGTTTGCAATGGTGCGCTTTGCCCAAGCCGCGAGCGCTGCCGAGATCACGAATTTCCTGCACAATTATCAAGCGGCGCTGGTCGACGGTCCGACGGATGGCGGGCTCTATCGCGTGCGCATCGCCATGAAGTCGCTGGCCAAGGAAGAGCTTGGCAAGATCATCGCGCGGATGCGTCAGGAGCGCGTGGTGGCCTCGGCCGAGCCGGCCGAAACCGCAGAGCCGGTTGGGGCAGCCGAACCGGCGGAGCCCGGCAAATAACCAAAGGCTCGGCTTTCCCGTTGGGGGGCGGGCCATTTTGCCCTTTGAACCTTTTGCCTGGCGGCGCGACGAATAAGTGGTGGCGCAAATCAGGCCCCATCGGCGCGCTAACACCCCTGACGCCAGCGCCGATATTCAGACCCGCCCGGACTCGTCCCCTCCGGGCGGGTCGTCATTTCAAAGCGCTATCTCAAACACGCGGCGCAATCGCGGCTCCGGCTCGCACAAAAGCGCGCTAATTTGCTTTACCCCCACGCCGAAGATGGCGGAGAATGCCGCTGTGGGGGATCAGTAGGGTGGGTGACGATACCGTCCTCGAAACCGAGGACCTGACCAAGGATTTTGCCGGCTTCGTCGCGGTGCGCTCGGTCAATCTGCGTGTCGCGCGCGGTAGCATTCACGCCATGATCGGCCCGAATGGCGCCGGCAAAACCACTTGCTTCAATCTGTTGAGCAAGTTTCTCAATCCCACGCGTGGGCGCATCGTGTTCGATGGCCGCGACATCACTGCGCTCAGCCCGGCTGATGTCGCCCAGCTCGGGCTGGTGCGCTCGTTCCAGATTTCCGCGGTGTTTCCGCATCTGACGGTGCTCGAGAACGTCCGCATCGCATTGCAGCGCCGCCGCGGCGGCTCGTTCGATTTCTGGCGCAGTAAGCGCGTGCTGCACGCGCTCGACGAACGCGCTCTGGCGTTGATCGCCGATGTCGGGCTGGCTCCTTATGCCGATGCGCTGGCGACTGAATTGCCCTATGGCCGTAAGCGCGCGCTCGAAATCGCGACCACGCTGGCGCTCGATCCGACAATGCTGCTGCTCGACGAGCCGACCTCCGGCATGGGGCATGAGGATATCGCCCGCATCAGCGCTCTGATCAAATCAGTCGCCGCGACCCGCACCGTGCTGATGGTCGAGCACAATCTCAGCGTGGTTGCCGATCTATGCGATCGCATCACCGTGCTCACCCGCGGCCAGGTGATCGCCGAGGGCGACTATGCGACCGTGTCGGCCGATCCGGCGGTGCGTGAAGCCTATCTGGGGACCGGCGATGATTGAAAAGCACGCAGCCGGCAAGCGCGCTATGCTTGCGGTCAACGGGCTCGAAGCCTGGTACGGCGAGTCGCACGTTCTGCATGGCGTGACCTTCGACGTGCAGCCCGGCGAGGTGGTGACGCTGCTCGGCCGCAACGGGGTCGGCAAGACGACAACCCTTAAAGCGATCATGGGCATCGTCGAGCGGCGCCGCGGCTCGGTGCGTTTCGAAGGGCGCGATCTCGTCGGCATGGCTTCGAACGCTATCGCGCGCGCCGGCCTCGCCTTCTGTCCGGAGGAGCGCGGCATTTTCGCCAGCCTGACTGTACGAGAAAATCTGCTGCTGCCGCCGCAGGTACGGCCGGGCGGCCTCGATCTCGATCGCATCTTCGCGCTGTTCCCCAATCTGCGCGAACGGCTTTCAAGTCAGGGCACAAAACTTTCCGGCGGCGAGCAGCAGATGCTGGCGATCGCCCGCATTCTGCGCACCGGTGCCCGCTTGCTCTTGCTCGATGAGCCGACCGAGGGCCTGGCGCCGGTCGTCATCCAGCAGATCCGCGCGACCATCGCTTCCCTGAAAGCGCAAGGCTTTACCATTCTTCTGGTCGAGCAAAATTTCCACTTCGCCGCGGCCGTAGCCGATCGCCATTACATCATGGAGTATGGCCGCGTCGTTGACGAATTTTCGACACCGCAACTAAAGGCGAATGCGGAAAAGCTGCACGAATATCTCGGAGTTTGATATAGGGCAGAGAGGGCAAAAAAGGCCCGCATGAGGGAGGTATGTCATGAGACGTCCAACGGGTGCGTTGGCAGCCGGTTTGACTATGACGGTTGCCGTGTTTTTGAGCGCCGCGGCGGCGCGGGCCGACGATATCCAAGTCAAGCTCGGCGTGCTGACCGACATGTCGAGCCTTTACGCCGATGACACCGGCCCCGGCTCGGTGGCGGCTGCAAAGCTCGCGGTGCAAGACTTCAATCCCGCCGCGCACGGCATGAAGGTCGACATCATCAGCGCCGACCATCAGAACAAGCCGGACATCGGCGCCAATATCGCGCGGCAGTGGTTCGATACGCAAAACGTCGACGCCATCCTCGACGTGCCCAACTCCGGCGTTGCGCTGGCTGTGAGTGAAGTGGTGCGGGAAAAGAACAAGGTCTTCCTGGTCTCGGGCGCGGCGATCTCCGATCTGACCGGCCCCAAATGCTCGCCCAACACCATCCACTGGACCTACGATACTTGGATGCTCGCCAACGGGACCGGTAAAGCCGTCGTCAAGACCGGCGGCGATACCTGGTTCTTCATCACCGCGGACTATGCCTTCGGTCATGCGTTGGAGCGCGATACCACAGCGGTGATTCAAGCTAACGGCGGCAAGGTTTTAGGCTCCGTCAGCGTGCCTTTGAACAACCAGGATTTCTCGTCCTTCCTGCTGCAAGCTCAGCAGTCCAAAGCCAAGATCATCGGGCTCGCCAATGCCGGCGGCGACACCATCAATTCGATCAAGCAGGGCGCCGAGTTCGGCATCACCGCCGGCGGCCAACACTTCGCCGGGTTGCTGGTATTCATCGGTGACGTTGAAGCAATGGGCCTGAAAGTTGCGCAGGGTCTGGTCCTGACTGAGACGTTCTATTGGGATATGAACGACGCCACGCGCGCCTGGACCAAACGCTGGCAAGTGGATCGGCCAGGAAAATTCCCAACCATGAATCAGGCCGGCGTCTACTCGGCAACTTTGCACTATCTGAAAGCGGTCGCGGCGCTCAAAAGCGCAAATGACGGCAAGGCCGTTGTCGATGAAATGAAAAAAATGCCGACCGATGATCCGTTGTTCGGCAAGGGCATCGTGCGCGCCGACGGCCGCAAAATCCATCCGGCCTATCTGTTCCAGGTGAAGTCGCCCGCCGAATCCAAATATCCGGGCGACGATTACATCCTCAAAGCGACGATCCCGGCCGACGAGGCGTTTCGGCCGATGAAGGACGACCACTGCCCGCTGGTCACCAACTGAGCCAGGCATCCCTCCCCTGAACAAGGGGAGGGAAATTCCCCGCGTTGAGATGGAGCGAGCGCCGGCATGTTCGAGATTTTCGGCATTCCGTCGCAGGCATTGTTCGGCCAGCTGTTGCTCGGGCTCATCAACGGCTCGTTCTATGCGTTGTTGAGCCTCGGGCTCGCCGTCATTTTCGGCATGCTCAATATCATCAACTTCACCCATGGCGCCCAGTACATGATGGGCGCTTTCCTCGCTTATTTACTGCTGCACTATCTCGGCATCGGCTATTGGGCGGCGCTGGTCGTCGTCCCGATCCTGGTCGGTGCGACCGGGATTGTGATCGAACGTTTCCTGCTGCAGCGCCTGCGTGGGCTCGACCATCTTTATGGATTGCTGCTGACCTTCGGACTGGCGTTGATCATCGAAGGCGTGTTCCGCAACTACTACGGCGCCAACGGTCAGGCTTACGAGATGCCGGATGCGCTGACGGGCGGCCACAATCTTGGCTTCATGTTTCTGCCGAACTACCGGGCCTGGGTCATCGTATTTTCGCTTGTAGTCTGCTTCGGCACGTGGTTCGCGATCGAGCAGACGCGGCTCGGCTCCTATCTGCGTGCCGCTACCGAGAATCCGACTCTGGTCCGCGCCTTCGGCATCAACGTGCCGCGCATGGTGACGCTGACATACGGTTTCGGCGTCGGCCTTGCCGGTCTCGCCGGGGTGATGGCGGCGCCGATTTATAATGTGTCGCCGCAGATGGGATCCGATATCATCATTGTCGTCTTTGCCGTCGTGGTGATCGGCGGCATGGGTTCGATCATGGGGGCGATCCTCACCGGCTTCGCGCTCGGCATTGTCGAGGGTCTCACCAAGGTATTTTTTCCCGAAGCTTCGAGCACGGTGATCTTCGCAATCATGATTGTCGTGCTGCTTGCACGGCCGACCGGATTGTTCGGACGGGGCATCTGATGGCAAGTCTGGCCAGCGTGCCCGAAGTCGACCGGCAGCATGAAGGCGTCCGCAGCGAGGCCCTGGCGGCGGTCATTTTGGTCGCGTTCCTCGCTGCCGCGCCGTTCATGCTCTATCCGGTTTTCGTGATGAAGGCGCTCTGTTTTGCGCTATTCGCCTGCGCTTTCAACCTTCTGATAGGCTACGTCGGACTGTTGTCGTTCGGCCATGCGCTGTTTTTCGGCTGGGCCAGCTATCTCACCGCCTATGCCGCGCAGAGCTGGGCCATGCCGCCAGGAATCGCCATCATCATCGGCACGGCGACGGCCGCCGCGCTCGGCATCGTCGCCGGGCTGGTCGCCATTCGCCGCCAAGGCATCTATTTCGCCATGATCACGCTTGCGCTGGCGCAGATGATGTATCTCGTCGCGCTACGGGCCAAGCTCACTGGCGGCGAGGACGGCATCCAGCTGCCTTCGCGCGGACGGTTGTTTGGCGTGTTCGACCTCAATAACGAACTGACGATGTATGCCTTTGTGGCGATCGTCGTGCTGGCGGCGCTGTTGCTGATTTATCGGATTATCAATTCACCGTTCGGCGAGGTGCTCAAAGCGATCCGCGAAAATGAGCTGCGCTGCGTTTCGCTCGGCTATCGCACCGAGCGTTACAAGCTCGTGGCTTTCGTGCTCTCGGCCACGCTCGCAGGGCTTGCCGGATCGCTAAAAGCGATCCTTTTCCAGCTAGCGTCGCTAACCGACGTGCATTGGACCATGTCCGGCGAGGTGGTGCTGATGACGCTGGTCGGCGGGCTGGGCACGATTTTCGGCCCGGTGGTGGGCGCCTTTTTCATCGTTGCCATGGAAAATTATCTAGCGCCGTTCGGCCAATGGGTGCTGGTCATCCAGGGCATTATCTTCGTCGCCTGCGTGCTCACCTTCCGCCGCGGCATCGTCGGGGAGCTGGCGCACTGGCTGCGGGTCAAACTTTAGAACATGATCCTGAAATGTGGTCCGCGGTTTTCGGATAAGATCATGCTCGACCGACCAAGGACCGAATCAATCTTCCCCACTGTTATCAACAAACAAAAAGTCAACAAATACACCTTGGTGTCGCCATATTCATTTTGATTGCCGAATCAACAAACACACGTTGTTTATCCGCAAGCGTCGATTTCAACCGCGTTTTTGACTTTACGCTTCGGGCTGCACCTCCATGTCGGAGCCGCAATACGGCCGGTATGACGGCATCGCCCGCCGATGGCTTGCCCTAATCGAGCGCCGCCAGCAGCATTTCCTCGATTTGTGCGACAGCGGGCGCTGGCGGCACTACTTCAGCGAAGCCGAATTTCTCGACGAAATGCGCAAAGTGCTGCGGGTGCGCGACCAATGGGCCGCGATTGCCGGGATTCCGCTCGCCAGCGAGGATCTGCTGCCGGACGATGGGCCACCGCTGCGGGC
>Ga0210390_10003196_pt1 | contig 14114 bp, 13 predicted proteins | sample IncBWH11OmetaG_FD_161050 | JGI IMG/M metagenome (GOLD analysis project Ga0210390, IMG submission 161050) | Forest soil microbial communities from Barre Woods Harvard Forest LTER site, Petersham, Massachusetts, United States - Inc-BW-H-11-O ...
GCTGCGTGGGTTCAGGACGGCGCGGCCGATGACTGCGATTGCCAGGGCACCGACCACAATCAGAACTGTGACGATCATCGCCACCTCCTTCGACTGAACTCGACTGCCCTCCGAGCAACTGCGGTACTAGCTGTTGTTGCCGGCGTTCTCGGTGGGCGGGAACAAATACGTGGTGGACGCGTTGGCCGGAGCCGCAAGAGCGACGGTCCCGGACAGCAGCGTCAGCAAGGCGAGAGCGGCCAATATCTTCTGCATGGTATCCCCCTGTGATTTCCGCCTGCGGCGGGGTTGACTGTGTCCGTCAGCCGAATCCGGTTAAGTCGGTCCGGTCTTGCTGACACGGGAAAAGTTGCATTCCACCAACGTGGGCGCGCTGAAGTGCTTCACACTCCGACATGAGTCGCTTTTGACTATCAAGCCCGGCGGGCTGGTCTGCGGCTCTGTTGACGCGTTATCCTGAATTCCTATTCCCTCACTTCGGTGTTTGATAAGAATGACCGCGTTGCTTGGTGTCGCAGCCTTCAAGGGCATGGATCCCGCGGAGCTCGATCGGATCGAGGCGAAAAGCCGAATGCTTGAGCCGCGCGGTGGCGCTCGGATTTTCGCGGAAGGCGACGCGGCCGACGCCGTCTATGCCATCATCGCCGGAGTGGGACATGTTCGGATCGGCTCGCTTGATCCGAACAGCAAGGGTCTGATGATCGAGATCTGGGGCGCGGGTGACATATTCGGTGAAATTGGGGTCATTGACGGCAGCACGCGCACGGCCGACGCCGTCGCAGAGGGTCGCCTACGGCTTTTGCGGATCAGCGGCCGGGTATTTCTTGACGCTCTCCACGGCAACCCCGTGCTGGGCGCCAATCTATGTCGGATGCTCGCCGCACGACTGCGCAGAACATCCGGCCTGTTGCGGGATGCGACATTTGAGAGTCTGGAGGTCCGCCTGGCAAGGCAACTGCTTTATCTTGCCAAACGTGAGGGTCGGAGCACTGACCAGGGTCTTCAGCTCGCCGGCCGATTTCGACAAGGGGACCTGGCGGACCTGCTCGGCGCCACCACCCGCAGCATCATCACCATTCTGAATTCCTGGCGCGCAGACGGGCTTGTCATCTACGACCCCGCGAAGGCGCAGCTCACTATTTGCCGTGAGGAAGGCTTGCAGCGCCTGGCCGGTTCCGCTGCCGGCTGATCTCGGGTGCGCCTGGCAGGCCCGCACGACCGTTTGGATCCCAGAGGATCAATTTCGTCGATAAGTCGCACGCGGAAAGCGAGGCCCATATTCCGTGCCGGCTCCAGTCACATGGACTTCACAGGTTTTGGCACGTCGCGGTCGTCATGGTCAGGCTGGCTCCTACGAGCCAAAGAAATCAGCCTGCTTTCATTTGCCACCGCGCCCGCAACGGGCAGGTAGATCACGACTGTCGTTCCTCTGCCGGGCGACGATTCGATCGTCAGCGTTCCGCCTGACTGATGCACCAACCCATGAACCTGGCTCAACCCAAAGCCGGACCCCTTGCCCACCTCCTTCGTGGTGAAGAATGGCTCGATTGCACGTACTCGAACGTCTTCCTCCATGCCGACGCCGTCATCGGCGACGGTGAGCTTCACGTAGCGGCCCGGCGGCAGATCGGGGATCTTCTGGTCAGGCACGATTTCAGCAATCGCAGTTGCAATCGTGACGCGTCCGCCATCGGGCAGCGCGTCGCGCGCATTCGTTGTCAGATTGAGAATGGCCCGCTCGATCTGCTCCGTATCCACGAGCACGGGTTCGAGGCCCGCATCAAGTCGCATCTCGACGCGCCTCCCGGCCAGCGTGGTCTCCAGTAGAGTTTGCATCCCGGTCAGCACGCCATTCAGGTCGGTAGGCCGGGGCACCAGCGGCTGCCTGCGCCCGAAGGCGAGAAGTTGGCGGGTCAGAGATGCACCCCGCCGAGTGGCATGCAGGATTGCAGCGAGGTCGCCGGCGTGCGCCGAGGACGGACCAAGCCGGCGATCCATGCGTTCTGCGATTCCGCTCACCACCATGAGAAGGTTGTTGAAGTCGTGCGCGACCGCCGCGGTCAGGCGGCCAATGGCTTCCATCTTCTGTGATTGCTGCAGTTTCTGCTCTGCCAGCAACCGGCTTGAAATCTCCTGCGTCAGCCGAGCATTGGCGGCATCGAGTTCGTTCGAGCGCTCCGCAAGCCTGATCTGGGCGGAAAAGGTGCCGATGAACCAGCTCTGAAACCTGAAGCTCGCTATGCACAGCGCGAGCCCGAAGATCAGGATCATGATGCCGAAAATTACCTGCAGCGCGCCGCCCGCGGCGAGGAAGCGCGCAGCCAGGGGAATTGTCGCAGGCAGGATGAAGGCGACAACCGTGGGAATGTGAGGAGCGTGGACAGTGGCAGCGCCCGCACACATCCCGGCAATGACAAGCGCCAGGAAGAGCTGGCCCACGTCGGTCGGCGGGAAGAAGACGACTGCGCCGAGGCCCCACAAGGCGCCCGAAAGCAAGGCTCCCACGATCGATTGGCGCACCCAGAAAGAAAAATGCGCCGGTTCCTGATCAGACCTTCGGTACCGGCAGCAACCGATCATCCGCAGGGCGGCCACCGTATATACACCGCCGAGCCAGCACAAAAGCCCGCGCGTAGACGTGAAGGGGCTGAAAACAACCGCGACGAGGGTTGCATTTATGACCACGACGGCGAGCGCCAGTGGCAGCTGCGCATAGACCGCCCGAATACGCTCGGCATCAACAGGATCGGTTGATCGAGCTATCTCCACGGCGAGGACTGCCTGGAGTGCCGCTGATCTGGCAACGTGTCCGTCATCGCCGCTTTAGAGCTCGAGCTCCGAAACCGACAAGCCGTGCAGTCGGCTCGCATCAATCTCAGACAGCAGCTTTTCCAGCTCAGCGAACGTATACGGTTTGTTGAGCACGGCGTGGAATTCGCCCGGCGCCAGTTGTCCAGCCTCGGTCAGATCCGCGTAGCCGGTGGCAAGCACGATTGGGCAGGTAATGCCCCGGTCACGCAGCAAGCGGGCGAGCGCCACGCCGTTCATTCCTGGCATGACGTAGTCGAGGATCACCAGATCCGGCAGCTCGCCGACCTCGTCCAGGCGATTCAGAGCCTGCTGACCACTGACCGCCTCGATCACGCAATAGTCGAGTTGCCGCAGCATGTCGGTGGTGACTTCCAGGACCACGGGATCATCGTCAACCACCAACACCTTCTGCCGCAGGCGCTTCGGCCTGATCGTGGACGATCCCGGCAACCGGGCAGGGGCAACGGAGCGCGGCAGCCGCAGGTCAACCTGAGTGCCCTGTCCAGGTTGCGAGCGAATTCGCATCGCCCCGCCGGACTCCTCGATCATGGCCTTCACCTGACTGAGACCGAGGCCTGATCCCGAGGCGCCCTTGGTCGTAAAGAAGGGTTCCGGCGCGCGCCTCTTCAGGTCACTGTCCATGCCCACACCGGTGTCTGTCACTGTCACCCGAACATATTCACCTGCCGGAAGACCGTCGGCCTCCTGCACCACGGTTTCGTTCGATGTTGAAAGCGTCAGCACGCCGCCTTCAGGCATCGCATCCCGTGCATTGAGCGCCAAATTCAACAGAGCTGCTTCCAGTTGACCGGGTTCAGCGCTTGCCGGCCACAGATCTCGGGCGAGCCCGGTAACCACCTTGATTCGGCTTCCCAAGGTCGCGGTGCCGAACATGGCCACCAGGTCCGTGATGAGCTCATTGACATCAGCGGAACGAGCGGACAGGGGGCGGCGACGGGAGAAGGCAAGCAGCCGCCTGGTGAGTTGGGCGCCACGCAGAACCGCTCCGGAAGCACGCTGCACCCAGACGCGTTGCTTTGTCTGCTCCTCCGCCAGGGAATGGCCAAGCAGGTCCAGACTGCCCTGGACCGTCGCGAGAAGGTTGTTGAAATCGTGTGCTATCCCGCCGGCGAGCTGGCCCACTGCCTGAAGTTTTTGTGCTTGCAGCAGCGCCGCCGCGGTTTTCTCACGTTCCGCGATTGCCACCTGCAGCCGGTTATTGGTCAAGAGCAGGTCCTGGGTGCGCTCGGCCACGCGGGCCTCCAGCAAATCGGAGTGCTCCTGGAGTTGCTCCTGCCGCTTCTGCAGCGCTGCGGCCATCTCGTTCCAGGCCGCCGATATCTGGCCGAATTCAGAACTCTCGTCGTCGTCGGGTGCGCGAACCGATAGGCTCCCTTCGCGCCAGCGCCGGGCGACCGCGACCAGCGCACTGGTCGGGCGGCTGATGAATCTGTTGGCAGCGAGCCAGGTGAGAGCAAACACGACGATGGTCACGAGCGCCAGCAGGATTGCGCCACGCAACATCGCACGGTTGACGTCGGCCATCAGGTCCGGTTCGTACAACCCGACTGCAATCAGCAGGTTCTGGGTGGCGGGGCTTGGAGGAACATAGGCGAACAGGCGCTCGGTCGCGTCAACGCTTCTGATCCTAATGAGACCGGGGTGTGGAGCACGCACCATGGGCATCGACCCAGGCGGCAACTGATGCCCAACGAACCTGTCGTGTGCAGGATTGCGGCCGAGCACCACGCCGTCGGCATCCGCGATTGAAAGCACGGCGCCGACCAGAAACGCCGAGTCGGACTGCTTGAGTTGGCCGAAGTGCTCGCGCAGCCAGTCGAGATCGAGAGCGCCGACAAGCCATCCGCCGCCCCCGACGTCAGTCGCGCCAAGCGGGAGGTAATACGGCAGAAAACCGCCGGGATGCTCCGCCGAGCGACCGAAGTTGCCGGCGGTGAATGTCGTGACGGACAGGGCATTGTGGAGCCAGGCGGTATCGGGTGGCGTTGCCTTCACATCGGGGTCCGACGCGCACAGGATCTGTCCCTGCGCATCCAGCAGGACAATGAATGCCAGGCTTGGCGCATTGTGACGGATGCTGGTCAACCGCAGAGCGCACTCCTTGCCGACCGTGCGGACCTGGTGGAATTCGGCGGCTGTTGCCAGCAGCAGACGCATTCCCTCGCCGATGCTGGCCATGTCTGCGGCGAGCAGTTGCACCTGGTGCATCGCCAGATCGTTGACCTGCGCCTTGCGCTCCGCCCACTCGACCCAGCTCACGCCAACCTGCAAACCTATCGTTGGGACAAGGCAAATGCCGATGATCAACAGCAGGCGGGTCGAAATCCGCATGCAGGAGACCCGCCTGAGCCAGCTCCGAAACCGCTGCCCGCGCTCGATCGGTACCGGGGGTAAATTCTGCAGCATCATAAGCGGCAGCTCTCGTTGATAGCCCGGGCGTAGCCGCAGCGCGGCGCTTGCGGGGTTCGAGCACCGACCTCAGCCCCGTCGGGGCAGAAGCTACCTCACGAACACGGGAGGATTAGGCGAAATTAACCCATTTCAACCAGCTATCGCTTGCGCTTATCACGCTCTCGTGATCCGCAAAGTGTTCAACTGTTACGGGTTAGCTCTGTTATTCGACCCAAGCAGGAAGGTTTGGCGCGAATCAGCCATGGTCGATATCTGCATTGAGGTTATGATGAATCCGCGCCCCTTATGAAGGGAATTCGGACGCGCATCCGGTCGCGGGCCTGCGACAGCGCCACAGCGGGGGAGGCCGCATCGATGGCGCTCCAGTCGGCGGCGTCAGGATGCGTCTCGCTTGCAGCTCGCAGCACGGCCACCGTGGCGTCGGACGCGTCCCTCTGACGGCCGGCGATCCGTGCCTCCAGCTTCGGTAGCGGCGCTTCGAGCCAGAGGCCGACGAACGCAATGCCGACCTCCCGGGCGGCAGTTTCGACCAATTTCCGATGACCCATGTCGATGAAGGTTGCATCGGCGATCACGGCATGGCCCCCAGCCGCCGCCGTGCGGACAAGGGCAGCAAGCTCAGTGAATACCGCCTCGCTGGCTGTGTCGCAGTAGGCCGATTGCGGCAGCCGCTCCTCAGGCACCACTGCATGCAGGCGCTTGCGGATCTCGTCGCTGCGCAGCACCAACGCGCCCGGCGCATTGCCGCACTCCGGTGCCAGGGCGCGTGCCAGAGTGGACTTGCCGCTGCCCGGCAAACCTCCGATCGCCACCACTATCGGCGGCTTCGGCTGGAGATAAGCGGCCGCCGCCGTCAGGTAGCGCATGGCATCGCTGTTGTTGCCGCGCTTCGCCTCGACATGGGCGCGCACCATCGCGCGCAGGGACAGGAATGGCGGCAGACCAATGGTCAGCGCGGCGTCACCAGTGCGAGCGACGTAGCGGTTCAGCACGCGATTCGCAGCCGCCCGCGTGACGCGCTGGTCAAGATCCATCAGCAGGAACGCGAGATCGTAGCCCAGATCTATCGTCGCCATCGCCTCGTCGAATTCCAGCGCATCGAACGGGACGGGGCGACCCTGCCAGAGGCAGAGATTTCCGAGATGCAGATCGCCATGTGCGCGACGGACGAAACCATCGCGCGCGCGCCGCGCAAGCCAGGGCGCAATGCCGTCCAGCGCGACAAGGATGCGTGCCCGCCAGGCGCGCACGGCCTCTTCGGGCAGGCCGGCGTCGTGAGCCGATTGAACGTTGCCCTCGGCAACGTGACGCATCGCCGCGACGGGATCCGTTTCCGTCAGTGGGGGCAGCCTGCAATGGAACGCCGCGACTGCGTCGCCGAGCTCATCGAGCAGTTCCGGAGTCAGACCGCCGGCCGCCGCGACTGTATCGAGGAAATCTTCTGCCGGAACGCGCGCCATGCGCAGCACCCAGTCGATTGCCGGCCCTTCCTCAGCTTCGCCAAGGCCGAGCGTGCCATCGGGGCGGCGCACGACGGGCACAACGTCGCGGTACAGGCCGGATGCCGCGCCGCGGTTCAGCTCCAGTTCGCGCAGGATGAAACGCCGGCGCGCCTCCAGCGGCGTGAAGTCGAGGAATGCCAGGCGCACCGCCTTCTTCAACTTCCACACCGTGTCTGCGCCGACGAACACCAGCGATATATGCGTCTCCAGCGGTTCCGATCCCGCGAGTTGGCGCAGGAACGCCACGGCCTCCGCCTGTTCCGGCGGCGCAGTCATCGTCGCGTCAGGGGTACAGCTTGCCGATGGTCCAGCCGCCGTCGGGCGCTTTCGTGTAGACCGTACGGTCGTGCAGCCGGAATGGCATGTTCTGCCAGAACTCGAACCGTTGGGGGATGATGCGGTAGCCGGACCAGTGGGGCGGGCGAGGAATGTCGTCGCTCGGATACCGCGCCTCATTGGCAGCAAGACGGCGCTCGAGCTCCGCACGATCGGGCAATGCGCGTGACTGGTCCGACGCCCAGGCACCGAGCCGCGATATGCGCGGTCGCGTGGCGTAGTATGCATCGGCTTCAGCGTCGGCAACGTGCTCGACGTAGCCTTCGATGCGGACCTGGCGGCCCAGCGGCTTCCAGTGAAACAGCACGGCGGCGCGCGCGTTCGCCGCGAGTTCCTCGCCCTTGCGGCTCTCCTTGTTGGTGTAGAACACGAAGCCCCGCTGATCGGTACCCTTAAGCAACACGATGCGGGCCGCCGGCGTGCCATCCGGGGTTGCAGTCGCCAGGGTCATGGCGTTGGCGTCCTCCGGTTCGTGCGCCCAGGCCTCCTCCATCCACTCCTGGAACCTGGCAAACGGGTCGGTGACGAGCTGAACGGAATCCGGCATCGATTGGTCTTTCTCGCGGGCGAGTGCACTCTGCCGCCACGGGACCAGCACGCCAAGCGTGGGTCGCCGACCCTTGCCCCGCGACGGTACGGTGTGCCACCACCGCAGCGACTCGCAAAGGATTAACCAATGCCCGACAGCGCCGCCGCGAAAGGCACCGTGATGCAGGGCAAACGCGGCCTGATCATGGGAGTGACAAACGAGCGCTCACTCGGCTGGGGCATCGCCGCGGCGTGTGCCGCCCAGGGAGCAGAGCTGGCATTCACCTATCAGGTGGAAGCGCTCGGCCGCCGCGTGCGGCCGCTGGCCGCGTCGGTGGGCTCTGATCGGCTGTTCCCGTGCGACGTTGGGAACGAGGCCAGTGTCGACGCCGCGTTCGCAGCACTGCGCGAGCAATGGGATGGGCTGGACTTCCTCGTCCACGCGATCGCCTTCGCGGACAAGACGTATCTGCGCGGGCGCTATCTGGATACGCCGCGCGAGGCGTTCCTTCAAGCGCTGGACATCTCCTGCTATTCCTTCGTCGCGGTCGCTCAGCGAGCGGTGCCGATGATGCGCCCAGGCGGCAGCCTGCTGACGCTCACCTATGTTGGCGCCGAGCGATGGACGCCGCACTACAACGTGATGGGCGTGGCAAAGTCGGCGTTGGAGGCGTCGGTTCGTTACCTCGCCGCCGATCTGGGCGGGCAAGGGATCCGGGTGAACGCGATCAGCGCCGGGCCGATCCGCACCGTGGCGTCCGCCGGGATTGGCGATTTCCATTATATCCTGCGCTGGAACCAGTTGAACTCGCCGATGCAGCGTAACGTGACGATAGAGGACGTCGGCGGCGCAGGCGTATATCTGCTGTCGGACCTGTCATCCGGGGTGACCGGCGAGGTCCATCATGTCGATTGCGGCTATCATGTTGTGGGCATGAAAAATCCCGCCGCGCCCGATATCGCCATCGTCGATGGGTGAGATGAGGAGTGGCGCCCCCTCCCCCCAACCTCCTCCTGCAAGGGGAGGGGGAGTAAGTATGCGTCCAGCACTCCCCCTCCCCTTGCAGGAGGGGGTAGGGGGGAGGGGGCGCTTCCGCCATGTCGCATAACAGCTTCGGCCACCTGTTCCGCGTCACCACCTGGGGCGAGAGCCACGGGCCGGCGATCGGCTGTGTCGTCGACGGCTGCCCGCCACGCATCTCACTCTCCGAGGCCGACATCCAACCCTGGTTGGATCGCCGCCGCCCGGGCCAATCGCGGTACACCACGCAGCGCCAAGAGCCAGACGCGGTCCGCATCCTATCCGGGGTGTTCGATGGCGTGACCACAGGCACACCGATCGCCATGCAGATCGACAATGTGGATCAGCGCTCGCGCGACTACTCCGCAATCGCCGCGCAGTTCCGTCCCGGCCACGCCGACCTGACCTATGAGCTGAAATACGGCATCCGCGATTACCGCGGCGGCGGCCGGTCCTCGGCGCGAGAGACCGCCATGCGCGTGGCGGCCGGTGGTGTGGCGCGCAAGGTGCTGGGCGACGGTGTGCGCATCCGCGGCGCACTGGTGCAGATCGGCCCACACCATATCGACCGCGCCCGCTGGGACTGGGATGCGTTGGACGAAAATCCGTTCTTCTGCCCCGACCCGGACACGGCGGCGCGCTGGGAGACCTATCTGTCCGAAACACGCAAGGCCGGCTCGTCCGCCGGCGCGGTGATCGAGGTGGTGGCAGACGGCGTTCCACCCGGCCTGGGCGCACCGATCTACGGCAAGCTCGATGCCGACATCGCGGCGGCGCTGATGTCGATCAACGCGGTGAAGGGCGTCGAGATCGGCGAAGGGTTTGCTGCCGCCGCCCTGTCAGGCGAGGCAAATGCCGATGAGATGCGGATGCTGGATGGCGTGGTGAACTTCGCCTCCAACCATGCCGGCGGCATCCTCGGTGGGATTTCCACGGGACAACCCATCGTGGCACGGTTCGCCGTGAAGCCGACCAGTTCCATCCTGACGCCGCGCCAAACCGTTGACCGCAGCGGCCAGGACATCGAGATCAGCACGAAGGGCCGTCACGATCCGTGTGTCGGCATCCGCGCCGTACCGGTGGGCGAGGCGATGCTGGCCTGCGTGCTGGCCGACCACCTGCTGCGCCACCGGGCGCAGAATCCGGACGCTCCGAACACTGCACGGCTGCCACGCAATTAAGCGGCGGGAATGAACGCGGGGGGATGCGCGTCTATACCGGCGGACCCCGCCCGCGAATGCAACCCCAGCCGCCTCCGTACGATCCACCGGCGCTCGACGCGTTCGTCGCGTTGGCGGGCCCGCGCCTGTGGGCGGCGCGCATGGCGGAGATCGGTCGATATGCCGCGTGCGGGCCGCGGGCGGGACAGGCAATCCGCCAACGCCACGCGCTTGAACTGGCGATCGAACGGTTGCGCGGCACACTGACCCGGCCGCCTTCCGTGGCTGAACTTCACGCCGCAAGGCTGGCCGGCGACGCGGTGACACTCTCGCGCGCGCTACGTGCGCGAGGCAGGGGACGGCTGCACGACAGGCTGCGAACCGCGCTTGCTGGCGACGGCACGTTGGTGCCGATCTTCCACATGCTGCGCACTGCGGCATTGCAGGTCTCGCGTGGGTTTTCGGTTGCCTTCGCGGGGCTGGAAGACGATGCGCCCTATGACCTGCTGATTGCGCGGGATGCTTCCGAGGCGGAGATCGCCTGCGAAGTTGTGTCGGCGGAGGAGGGGCGGCTGGTGCACCGCAGGGCCTGGTCGCATCTGGCTGATCGGGTGGACGCCGATCTACGCATCTGGCTCGCCGCCTATCCCGGTCGATACCTGCTGAAGATGACACTGCCGCAGGGATTGATGACCGGTGCCCTGGCCGAGATGCACAGCCGCATCAGTCGCCTGCTGCAGACCCGTGGCCGCCGCGATGACGACGAGGCGGCCGTGCTGCGGCTCGACCCTTTGGTGCTGACCGGGGGCGATGCCGATGCTGGTCTGATGCCATCACTCCGGCGCGAGTTTGGTCCGGAGGCGCACCTCGCCGTCACCACGGCCGGTCGTGGGCTGTTCGTCATGGCGGCCAGAGCAGGGCGCGCAGACGAGGTTGCCATTGCGGTGCGTCATCGGTTGTTCGCGATCACACCGAAACGTCTGAGTGGGACGCGGCCGGGCATACTGGCGATATTCATCGATGATACCGACCGTGACGAATGGCGCGGTCTGCGCGAACGGCTGGAACTGGAGGGAGAGGCACGCCAGTTCCTCGCCTATAAGGCTGCGCGGCCGGTCATCGCGGTAACGTGCGCGTCTCGGTTCGAACTGTTTGGCATGGCGGACGCTGCCGAGGGGGGCGAGCTACGATTTCGCAATTCCGCACATCCCGCGGCGAAGGCCGCAGCGCTCGGGCCGGCGATACTATCGTCGGTGTGATCGCCTCGCTGTCGGGTAATTCGTTGGTAAGCTTCTTATCTCCATAGTCGCGCCCCAGGACGGCCACGATCCTGGGTTTGTTTCGTGTGCTCGACGAACTGGAGAGACGAAAATGACGGACGCCGAGTACGCCCGGAAACTGGACGAACTCGATCGCCTGCTGAACGATCCGGACGTGCCGATGGAACCCGCCAAGGTGTGGTCTCTTCTGGCTGAGATCGCGCAACGCGATATGGTGGCCGCGCAGGCCGGTCGAAGCGGCGACTGAAACCATCAGCTTCTTGTGGCCGCGATCAGGAATTCGCGATTGCCCTCCGGCCCCGTGATCGGGCTTTCAATGATGCCGAGGACGCCCCAGCCTGGGAGTGTCGACCACCACGCATGGATGCAATCGCATACGGCTTGATGAACAGCGGGGTCGCGCACCACCCCCTTGCTGCCGACGGCATCCGGCCCAGCTTCGAACTGCGGCTTGATCAGTGCCACCGCCCAGGCCTGCGACGCACAGAGCGCGAGTGGCGCGGGGAGCAGCGTCCGTAAGCCGATGAAGCTTGCGTCGCACACCAGGGCGCCGATCGGATCGATGATGGCCTCGCGGGTCAAATAGCGGGCGTTGGTCCTCTCGTGCACGACGACGCGCGGATCGGACCGCAGTTTCCACGCAAGCTGGCCATGGCCGACGTCGACCGAGTGCACCCTCATCGCGCTATGCGCCAGCAGCACATCCGTGAAGCCTCCGGTAGAGGCGCCGATGTCGAGACAGACGCGGGCAGCCGGCGACAGGCCGAAGTGGTGCAGAGCGTGGTCGAGCTTCAGGCCGCCGCGTGACACCCAGGGGTGGTCCTGGCCGCGCACTTCCAGGGACGCCTCCGACGCGAGCGTGTCGCCAGCCTTGGCAATGCGGCGTTCGCCGCTGAACACCTTGCCCGCGAGGATCAGCGCCTGCGCGCGCGAGCGGCTCTCCACCAAGCCACGCTCCACCAGCAACTGATCGGCGCGCATCCGCATCTCGGCAACCTGCCACTCCCCCTCCCCTTGCGGGAGGGGGTTGGGGGAAGGGGGCAGGCACCCTAACTCTCAAATCGTCACTTGCATCATGCTACGCTCCGTCCTACATCGTCGCTTGCATCATGCATGTCACTGGTGGAGCGAACCATGCAGCGCAAGAGCTTCGGATCGATGACCTGCCCGATCGCCCGCAGCCTGGAGCGGGTCGGCGAGTGGTGGAGCATCCTGATCCTGCGCGACGCCTTCCGCGGTCTGACCCGCTTCGACCAGTTCCAGAAGAGCCTCGACATCGCGCCGAACATGCTGACCCGGCGGCTCAACGCCCTGGTCGAATCCGGCTTGCTGGAGCGCCGCGCCTACAGCGAACATCCTCCTCGCCACGAGTACGTCCTGACCGAGCGCGGCCGTGATTTCCGGCCGGTGCTATGGTCGCTGCTCGCCTGGGGCAACCGCCACTTCGCTCCCGAGGGCCCCAGCGTCATCGTCATCGACACTGAGACAGGCGAACCGGCGGACCCGGTGCTGGTGGATAGGCGCACCGGCAAGGTGATGGTCGAGCCTGCGTTCCGCTCGGTACCCGGACCAGCGGCGAACGGGAGCACGTCATGAGCGGACAGATCGCCGAGCGCGAGATTGTCGCACGGCCGCCGGCGCGTCACGCGAGCATCTCGCGCAAACAGCTTGGGCTGGCCGGGGCGGCCCTTCTGCTCGGTATCGGTGCCGCGTGGTACGCCAACCATTGGTGGACCGTGGGACGGTTCATCGAGAGCACGGACGATGCCTATGTCGGCGGCGACGTGACGGTAATCGCGCCAAAGGTGTCCGGGTTCATTGCGGACGTTGCGGTCACCGACAATCAGGCGGTGCACGCCGGCGATCTGCTGGTGAAGCTGGATGATCGCGACTACCGCGCCGCGCTGGCGAAGGCGGTTGCCGCAGTCGCCGGGCAACAGGCCACACTGGCGAATCTCGAGGCCGTTCGCCGGCTGCAGGAAGCGATGATCGCGCAGGCACAGGCCGAGTTGACCGCTACCACGGCAGAGATCAGCCGCACGAAGTACGATGTCGAGCGGTATCGCAGCCTGGCGCAGGATCAGTTTGGCACCCAGCAACGCTTTCAGCAGGCGGACGCTGACCATCAGAAGGCGCTCGCCGCCGATGCCAGGGCGCGCGCGGCGTTAGAGGCGGCGGAGCGACAGCTCGACGTCATCGACACGCAGAAGCAGCAGACAGAAGCGGCATTGGCCGGCGCGATCGCTGATCGCGAAACCGCGCAACTCAACGTGGGCTACACCGAACTGCGCGCGCCGATCGACGGCACGATAGGCAATCGCAGCGCGCGCACCGGCGCCTACGCTACTATTGGTGCGCAGCTCATCTCGCTGGTGCCGGCGCATGGGCTCTGGGTGGACGCGAACTTCAAGGAAAGCCAGCTCGCGCACATGCGCGCGGGCATGCCGGTGACGATCGAGGCCGACGTTCTGCCCGACGAAGTGTTCCACGGCCGTGTCGGCAGCCTGGCACCGGCGACCGGTGCCGTGTTCAGCGTGCTGCCGCCGGAGAATGCCACCGGCAACTTCACCAAGATCGTGCAGCGCGTGCCGGTGCGCGTGCTGCTCGATGACGGCGCTGCTACGCTGGGCAGGCTTCGGCCTGGCCTGTCGGTCACCGCTGACGTAGACGAACGATGAGCGCGACCACAGCAAATGTCTTCGTGGCACCAGGCGAACTGCCGATGGCGACGAAGGTGTTCGCCTTTGCCAGCATGTGTGTGGGCTTCTTCATCGCGCTGCTGGATATTCAGATCGTCTCAGCTTCGTTGGCTGACATCGGAGGCGGATTGTCCGCCGGCACCGATGAGGTGGCGTGGGTGCAGACCAGCTACCTGATCGCCGAGATCGTGGTGATCCCGCTGTCTGGCTGGCTGTCACGGGTGATGTCCACACGCTGGCTATTCTGCGCCTCCGCGGTGGGCTTCACCATCACCAGCCTGCTGTGCGGCTGGGCGTGGAACATCGAGAGCATGATCGTGTTCCGCGCGCTACAGGGCTTTCTC
>Ga0210390_10003198_pt1 | contig 14106 bp, 12 predicted proteins | sample IncBWH11OmetaG_FD_161050 | JGI IMG/M metagenome (GOLD analysis project Ga0210390, IMG submission 161050) | Forest soil microbial communities from Barre Woods Harvard Forest LTER site, Petersham, Massachusetts, United States - Inc-BW-H-11-O ...
TAGGTCGTTGTGTAGTAGAAGATCCACGAGTTGTCCTCATCCATCGGGGTCACCACCCGCGAATAGACGTGGCTCTGGTAGTCCAGGCGGAACGTGGTGGGCATGTGCACCCCCATCGCCCACTCGACATCGTCGACAAGCCAGTCCATTTTCGGCCGCAGATGACGACGCAGGAATCCCATCGCGCGGGCCAGGTGGAGGCGCGTCGTAGTCCTGGGGAACGGCGCATTTCCCAGGCCTGGATAGGTGTCCCGGAACGGGCGCTTGGTCGTCGCCTGCGTCTTGCGCTGCTGATCGGAGTCGATGAAGTCATAGAAGCGGGGGTTCTCGAAAACCAGTGCCCGCCCATTGATGACCTTGGTGGCAGGCCGATCAGGACCAATATGGAGCAGCATGTTCAAGCCATTCACGTCCTGAGAGAGCACTTCCAGGGAGTTGCGGTGGACATAGAACACGTGCGCATCCTGCAGGTTTTCCAGCGAAGCCCGCCAGTTGACCTTCCAGCGTTGCTCAGCATGCATCACCAGTGCGCTGTCGTCGAAGAATTCCGGTGGGACGTCTTCTTGAATTGGTGCTGGATCACCCTCGCCCATCCAGATGAAGACGATGCCCTTGTGGGTTTGGGTGGGATAAGACCGCGCCGACGAGCGACGCTGTTGGGCGAATGTCGAGTCTGGACCCTCGCCGAGGAACGCCAGGGGTGTGCCGTTCTCGTCGAAGGTGAGCCCGTGGTAGGGGCACGTGATGGTGCCCTTGAAGTGGCACGAGCCCTGGGCGAGTGAAGCATTGCGGTGTGGGCACCAATTCGTGAGCGCAACGGCCTCGCCCTTTTCATTGCGGAAGAAGACGATGTCCTGCCCCATGATGCGCCGTCGCGTCGGCTTGCGTCTGGGCACCTTGTTGTCGGCGATCGCGGGGTACCAGTACTCCACAAGGCCCATCTTCGGGATCTGTCCACGGATGCCGAGCGGCGCAGCGGTGCCGGCGGGGGTAGTCGCGGCGCGAGGTGGCCGGGGGCTGGTTGTAGTTGATCCGATCGGTTGATGCCCGGTGACCTGTTCCTCGACTGACATCTGCCCGTCCCCTGCTTGCCTTGGCGGAGGTCACACTCGACCTCATATCGGATGATATTATATCGTATCGCGTGGTGGAGGCTCGGGCAACGATGCACCAGCAGAGAGGACACGACATGGTCAGCGGGTTGCGTCGCAAGATCGGCCAGGTGGAGTCTGAAGGCGAGCGGATTTACTACGAGGTGACTGGCACCGGGCCACCGGTCGTGTTGTGCCACGGACTGGGCGGCAACCATGCCATCTGGTGGCAGCAGGTCGAGGCCTTCTCGGCCGAACACACGTTGATCGTTTGGGACCAGCGTGGCTTCGGGAATTCCACGACGACTACCGGAGAGATCGGGACGGTTGCCGCGACTCGGGATCTTGTCGCGCTGCTTGACCATCTTGACCTCAGTTGCGTCGACGTCGTCGGACAGTCGATGGGCGGCTGGGTGGCACTCGGTCTGGCGCTGAAGCAGCCGGGAGGGGTCCGATCCCTGGTGCTGTCGACGACTCTGGCGGGTGCAGACCAAACCCATGTCGACCGGTTGGTCGCCGACGAACCGGATCGGACTCGGTTCAATCGGCGTGAGCATCCGGTGCTGTCGGCCGACTTCTGCCGAGAGCATCCAGATCTCGGGGTGCTCTACAACCAGATCTCCAGCTTCGGTAGCAGACCCGACCCGGCAGAAGTACTGGCCATCATGGCGCGAGAGGGTTTCGACAGTGCAGCGCTCAACTCTCTGCCCGTTCAAACACTGGTACTGATGGCAAGCTCCGACGACCTCTGTCCGCCATCGGCAATGGCAGGGGTCGCCGCCAGCCTCCCTCATGGTGCACTGCTTGAGCTGGACGGTGATCACTCGCTCTTCTACGAACAGCCAGATCTCTGGAACCGGGCTGTTCTCGACTTTTTGGATCGGACCTGAGCCGTCGCGCGCAATTGACTTGCTGAAGGTGTCCCATGACCGTCGACAGCGGCAACGTAAGCCCGGACGTTTACGCGCCAACCGTCGAGTTCACGCTGGCGGCCAACGCCGGACGCGATCTTCAGGCAGCCACCGACGCCGATCATGATGCGTTTCTTGGCTGCAAAAGCGCAGCGGTTGCATTTTGTTTCAAGACATTACGAGGACCTAGCAACGACACTGGAAGCGCGGGATGGCGCATATATCGCCGGCCGGTGTCAGGTCGTAAAACATCCGTTGACCGGGCGTCACGAACAGCCTACGTCACGTACGATAGGATATCGCAAGATAAGAAGTGGGTGCGCTCGTATCTTCAGCGCGGGAAGACATGGGAGATTGTGATGCAGAACGAGAGCCCGTTGTACTACGAGCCGTTCGACCCTTCGTGCCGTGCGGGACTCTTTGACACCTATGCGCGACTGCATCGGGAGGCCCCGGTACGTCAATGCGAATCGGGTGTCTGGACAGTCGTTCGACTGGACGATGTTCGTATCTTGTACACGCGCACAGAGGCGTTCTCCAACCGGCCGAATGGTGCGGAGACAGTCCGGCCGACGGTGGACATGTCCGATTCGTCGATAGCCGAAAAGCTCGCCCCGATATTCGAAGCGATGCTGCTCGACACCAAAGAATTGCTCTCGTCGTCGGTCATCGTGGGCGCAGACCCACCCATTCACACCCGAATCAGAGGCAGCGTCAATCGGGCCTTCACCCGTGGCCGGATCGAGGCGCTGCGCGGCTACATCGATGAGGAGGTGGCGCGCTGCCTCGAGGGCATCGACCATGCGCCGACATTCGACGTGTACGCCGACCTGGCAATTCAGATCCCCCTGCGGGTGATGACTCGGCTGTTCGGCCTGCCCGCTTCCGATGACGAGAAGTTCCAGCGCTGGGCGCTGATGCTGGCCACACAGTTGAACGCCCATGAGACTCGTGGCACAGCGACCTGGTTGGCCACGCACTACAGCCTGATCTCCGAGTTCGCCGATTACTTTGTCCCGCTGATGACAGAGCGCGCGAAGAACCCCGGTGCCGACCTGCTCAGCGACATCATGGCCGCGGAGAAGGATGCGCTGACTGCGTCGGAAGGGGTCCTCTTCGTCCTCACGCTGTTGGGAGCGGGGATCGAAACCACCGCGAACCTCATCGGCAACGTGACCGTCGAACTGCTGCGCAACCCCGACCAACTCGATCTGCTCCTCGCCGACCCGGCTCTGGTGGACGCGGCGATCGAGGAGTCACTGCGTTATGACTCGCCGTTCCAATTCGTCTTCCGGGAGACGACGTCAGATATCGAGTTGTCCGGCGTGACAATCCCAGGCGGATCGATCGTCCTCAATATGATCGGTGCGGCCAACCATGACCCGGCGCACTTCAACGACCCGGACCGCTTCGACATCACCCGGAAACCGGCGCACGTCGGCTTCGGGCAGGGTATCCACTTCTGCCTCGGTGCGGCACTGGCCCGAATGGAAGCCCGGGCCGCCCTCCGCGGGATTTTGCCTCACCTGCGCGAGTTCGCCCTGGACGAGGAGCACATCGTCGACCGGCCCAGTTTGCTCATCTGGGGCCGGTTGCAGATCCCCCTGGTGCGCCGCTCGATGGCCACCAGCGGTGGCACGGCCCAGGTGGGCCTACAGAGCGAAGGTTAGCGAGTGGCCGGTTTCGGTCCGGCCTACTCGCCGGAGGACTGACTCATGGCCACAACCCCGTCTCTGCCAACCTCATCTGAGGCAACCGCCCACTGACAATTAGTGACCCGGCGCCGATCCCGCACCGCCCACGGCGGCAACCGCGTGCCCTGAGCGCCCAGGAGCAGCAGGCGATCCGCGACGTGCTGCACAGCGACCGGTTCGTCGACATGTCCCCGGCCGAGGTGTAGGCCACGCTGCTCGATGAAGGCGTCTACCTCGGCTCCCAGTGGACCTTCTATATCGGCGCATTGTTCTTGTCCCGCCGCCATGGGACACCTGTAGCGAAGTCAGTCGGTTTCTTTGGTGATGTGTTCCCACTTGGCGTATTCGGCGAGTCGCGCGGCCTGGGTATCGCGCACCCAGGTCAGCCCATCGGTGTTGATGGCGAAATGCTGTGGCGGCTGGTCGATTCCGGTGATATCGGCGACGGCGCCCATGGACTTGGGGATGTTGCCGAAGTGTGCGTTGTCGAAGATGGTCTGCATCCTGGCGTAGGTATCGTCGTAGGCGTCGATGCGCTCAGCGGTCTTGACGTTGTCGAAGAATTTTGTCATGTAGCCGGCGGGCTCGACGAGCGTGATTTTGACGCCAAGTGGCTCGCATTCCATTTGGAGGCCTTCGACGAGACTGCGCACGGCCGCCTTGGATGAAGCGTAGACGGTCATGGTCGGGAAGCTCAGGTGCGCGCTCATGGAGCCGACGACTAGGATGTGACCGCCTCGGCGCGCGCGGAACTGCGGTAAGACCGCCTGCACAACGTTCAGCACGCCGACCACGTTCGTCTCGTACTCGGCGCGCAACTCTGCGGGGGTTACCTCTTCTATCGCGCCCACCTGTCCGTAGCCGGCGACATTCAGCAGGGCGTCGAGCTGGCCGAACTTCTCGCCGGTCAGCGCCAGCGCGGCGTCGATCGATGCGCGGTCGGTTACGTCTATGCTCGTGACAACGGTGTTTTTCAGTTCTGCGAACCGCGGATTGGCGGCAGCCACGTTGCGCATGGCGGCCACAACGTTCCATCCGCGCTGCGCGTACTCGAAGACGGCGGCCTCACCCAAACCGGAGCTGGTGCCTGCAATCAAGATGGTCTTGCTCACGGATTAACACCTTCCTCATCGATGACGGTATATGTCTGCGTCTCATAGTGGCGATGACATCGGTCGGCCGTCGATGTACCGGCGGACACTATTGGTGCGTCGAGGGTGTAACTGCAGACGTCGCTTTTGATCCACCGCTTGGCACCATGAGAGTTCCCTTGCAAGGAAGTGGAGTGTTCTGCAATGACGAGGCCTGATATCAAATCAGACGCGCGACGCGTCGAGAGTGCGATCTGTGGCGGTAGTGTAGCTATCGTTCAAGGCGATGTCGGATACGGCATGCTGGCGGCCACACCTGATGCCGCGCGTCGGACGGTCTCAATGAAACACCGTGCGGCCCACAAGCGTCACGGAATGATTGGCAACGCGGAGTTTCGGCGTGATGCAATGAAGCTGGATGAGCGTCAGCATGACATGGTCGACGCGATCACAATCGACTTTGACCTTCCACTCGGCGTCATCGGTCCCGTCCGGAAGGACCATCCGATCATTGCCGGGATCGAGCCGGACACGCTACGTGCGAGCATGGTCGGAGACACCATGGCGATGTTGCACAACAATGGCACGTTGGCTACCGAGCTCGCACGCTTGAGCCTTGAGTCGAACATTGCGTTCCTGGGCTCTTCGGCCAATATCTCAGGAACAGGAGTCAAGTTTCGGGTTGAGGACATCCAACCAGAGATTGTCGAGGGCGCGGACCTCGTCGTTGACTACGGGCTGGCTAAGTATCATCTGTATCGGGTTTCGTCGACGATGATCAATTTCGACTTGATGCAGGTCATTCGGATCGGCTGCTGCTACGAACTGATCAGCGATATCCTCCAACGCTACTTCGACTTTGAATGCCCTCCAGCCCCCGGCATGGAAGCGTTGCCCCATGGTCATCTCCAGGACCCTGGGGCAAGCGCTCCTTAGCGATGTACCCCAACGCATACGGTGTTCTAACTAACGCCGTAACCCGGCCCCTTGCTTACTGACATCACCCTGCACGCAGGTGCGACCGCATTGGGTCAGCAGCGTGTGCAACCAGCCGTCACGAGTGTCCCGGTCGTGTACTGCGTCAAGTCTGACTACTCGGGGATGAACTTGACGCGCAATGTGCTGGGCACCGCGAGCCAGCCGCCGACGAAATCCCATTCGAGATCGGTCTCGAGCGAATGGATGTCGGGAAGCCGGCGGACCAATTCCCGGATAGTTCATCATAGAAGTCATAGACCTCTGGCACGCTCATCTTGTAGGGGTTTTGGTCTACACGGCCGCTCGGCTGCACCGATTCCTCGCTTGATCTCACTTGCATCGCATGTGCCTTCGACCACATTAGGCGAGTTGGCCCAACCCCGACAGCCGACTTCGGCTGTATCCAGTCCACTTCCCGCGGTTGGCTGAGGCCGTTTGTAGCGAGTCCGCTGAGCGTGATGTCCTCGCATCGGCCGTACCAACGCCGACGACATCCTCACCCTAACAGTGACTTTCAATCGATGAGAACACTCGCTCACAGGCCGGCCGCCCGACGAAGCCGTGATTCGCAACGGTCGTCCCCGCTGCGGCATCGATGTAGCGCCGCGCCAGCGCACCCTAGATCGGAGCCGTTGCGCCGATCCCAAACCGAGCCCGTTGACTAGTCGACCGTGTCGGGATCTTTCGCTCTGCTCGGATAGCTTTGCAACCCACCGAATTCACGCAGGCGTGCCCGTTGCCTTCGTCGATACGCCTCTGTGCTGACGCCAAGGATGGTTCCGATCGGCCAGAGAGGCGTCACTCGGCCGTCGGCGACCTGGCTTTGCTGAGGTATCGCATGCGATCGTGTGGAGCTCGGGCCAGAGTCTGGTTGGAGCACCTAACCGCCCCGCCGCGTGAACGAGCCGCACTATCATCCTGGGCTGGCCGCGGGCCGCAGGAAAACGTCGCATACCGTCACAGCGATTGTGTCGACCTGGTGCGGCGCGAGCTGGCGGGAGCCGACTGTGGCGTTCATCGCGCCAAGCAGCAGATCGGTGAGAACCCACGGGTCAACGCCCGAACTAACCACGTTGTCGCGCTGGGCTACTTTGACAAGCGTGCGCCAGCGGGTGATGTATCGGCGCGCGTGGGCACGCGCCGCCGGGACAGGGGCGGTGGACGCCCCGTCCATCACCCGCACGACGGCCGCACCGCGGTCACGACTCTCGTGCAGAGCATGCAGGTGCGCCCGCACGGCGGCCGACAGTGCCTCGGCATTGCCTGGCTCCGAGGGAAGTTCGGAGATGGCCTGGTCGACGCGCGCAAGTGCGAAGTCGACAGCGTCGCGCAGAACCTCAGCGACAAGATCGGCTTTCGTGGTGAAGTGGAAGTAGAGACTGCCCAGTGTCAGGTCGGCCCCGGCCGCCACCTGACGAAGGCTGGTCCCATCGAAACCGCGCGCCGCGAACTCGCGCGCTGCCGAGGCCAGGATGCGTTGGCGCGTCCTGACCGCCTTGGTGTCTAGTCCATCGCCCATGCCAAGCCGACCTTAGCGCAGGCACTTGCGCTCATTCTAATGCGTGCTAAATTCTTATGGACAGATTCGGACGATCGTCCGAATCTGAGCCGATCGAAGGAGCCAGGGTGTCGACATCGACCGTCCCCGAGGCAGAGGCCGGAGTCCTCGACCCCAATTTCGCTGTCACGTGGTATCAACGGTGGATCGACGCGTGGAACAGTCACGAGCCAGATCGGCTCAAGGAATTAGTGACCGATGACTTTGTCTTGGACTCGCCGACAACCCGCCTGACTGACTGGGTCGTGCAGGGCCCCCAGAGCGCCAGCGACTACATGCGGTTCGTCATCACCGCATACCCCGATCTGGTGTGGGAAGTGATCGCACCGCCGATGTTCCGCACCGATGTCCGGCAGGCCGCGTTCAGCTGGCGGGGCAGCGGCCACTTTTCTGGCGTACTTCTGCCGGCCGGCATCCAGGGCACCGGCAATGCCTTCACGTTCGAAGGGCTCGAGATATTCGCCTTCCGCGGTGAGCAGGCGTGTCACCTCAACGCGGTCTATGACCTAGCCATCCTCAACAAGCAGACCGGCATTCACCACGCCACCAGATCGCGCACGTGACATCGCGCTCAGGTCATCGGACGAGTCTTAACGTGGATTGTCGAGGTATGCGTCCGCCCAGGCGCCGATGATTCGGCCTGCCCGCTGAGCCTGGCCGCGGGCGGTGAGCAGATGGTCAGAACCTTCGAGTGAGACGAAGCTGCGCGGGTGGCGCGCCAAGCGGAAGATCTCGCTTGCGTTCTCGATGCCGACGGTGTTGTCGGTGGGTGAGTGCAGGATCAGCAGGGGCAGGCGCAAGCCTTTGATCTTGGCGTGCAGGTGAGCCGCGCGGACATCCTCGACGAATGCCCGCTTCAGGGTCAGCGTGCGCCCACCGACCATCCACTCGGCCGCGCCCTCCGACAGCACCCGCTCGACCACCGCGTCGTAGTGCTGCTCGACGTGGCGGGGATCGACCGGCGCTGCCACCGTGACAACCGACCGCACACCCGACGACTGCCGCGCCGCGGCGATCACGGCCGCGCCGCCCCACGAGTGCCCAACCAGGATGCCCGCCGGGGTCGCACGGTTGGCCATGAACTCGCATGCCTTGACGATGTCGTCGACCTTGACGGTGAACGACCCGTCACCCCAGTCTCCCTCTGATGCACCGAGACCCAGCGCATCGAAGCGCAGCATGCCGATACCGTCCGCGGCCAGCTGCTTGCAGATCCGGGCCGCGGCCGGGCAGTCTTTACCGAGCGTAAAGCCGTGCGCAAACACGCCCCAACCGCGCACCTCTCGTTCCGGCACCTCGATGATCCCTGCCAGATGCGGGCCCGTGGAGCTACGGAACACGACACGTTCGCTCATGGTAGAGATTTACCATGCCCTTCGCGATTGATTGTGCTGTCGGCCAAACGTTACGAATTAGATGATTGAAGTCTCGTACCGGCAAGCGCATCAATCCTGGCACTTCCGTCAAATACTATCGCGCCTACGACCTCTCGCCGAGATTCAGCCCGCGTGACCTTGCACGTTCGAATCGGGCAGCGGGGCCCCAGCACTTGCATCCCACCTCCAGCCGCCGGCTGAACATCGGACGTAGGCGTCACACCGCAGCGCAGATCGTCTCGGTTCCGGCATCGCCGACGCCATCGAGTAGCCTGCGTAGTCGCCTGCGGCCACGGGAAAGCTGCGACGCCACGGTCCCCCTTGGGGTGTTCATAATCGCCGCGATCTCCTGGTAACGCAGACCCTCGACGTCCGCGTAATACACCACGTTGCGAAGGTGCTCCGGCAGTGCCTGCATCGCCGTCTTGATCTCGTTATCCTCCAAGGAATCTAGCGCCTGGTCTTCGGCGGAGCGCAGCTGCGCCGGCGCAGACCGGGAGTACGTATCTACCAAACGTTGCTCGGTCACCTCTTCGGTGGAGTACTGCACAGGTCGACGCCGCTTCGTGCGATAACCATTGATGTAGCTGTTTTTCAAGATTCGCGCCAGCCAGGCGTGCATGTTGGTATCACGCTGGAAGGAATGGAAGCCCGCGTACGCCTTCATCATGGTTTCCTGCACCAGGTCCTCAGCGTCCGCATGATTCCGGCTCATACGAAACGCATTGCGGTATAGGATATTCCGTAGGGGCAGCACCTCCTGTTCAAACCGTGCAGTCAACTCCGTCACTTTCAGGTCATCGGCACGGAAGTCGCACTCGGCGGGTTTGAGTAGCGTGATGTCGGCTGGGGTGTATATCGGGTCTCCGCTGCCGATCGGTCGCGCGGGCAGGTGTTGCGTCGTCACGCTGCCAGCCAGTTGTACAGGGCCTCGAACGTTTCCCGTGCGGCTTTGGTGTCGCTGCGGATCTGGAAGGCCTGCACGCCCTGGACGAAGCCGAGGATCACCAGTGACACGCCGGAAACGAGGATAAGCACGATGACGGAATCGAACGGCCAAGCAAGCACGATGCCGCCGGCGATCATGGACAGGATGCCAAGTACGCCATACCAGCTCCGCCCGGGCAAGTCCCGCTCGCTCAGCGCAACCGCACTCTCGGAAACACCCCGGAGGATCAAACCAGTTCCCATCCATACGGACAGGAGTAGAACGGCATAATCCTCGCCGAAGTGGCGGAAGGACAATATCGCCAAGGCAAGCGACAGCGCGCCAGTGAGAAACAGCATGAGGCGTGTGGCTGCGGATGGGGGCAATGTAAATGCCAAAAACAGTTCTGCGAATCCGCTCATCAGCAGGTAGACGCCAAACATGGTTGAGGCAACAAGGATTGTGGGACCGGGCCATAGCAGTACCATCGCGCCCAAGACGGTGGTCAGGACGCTCGCTACCAGCGCGCCCTTCCACAGCTGCTGATCGAGACCGCCGTTCATGATGCTCCTTATTTTGTGCGCGGCTGATGATTTTGTTGCCGCCCTTACATTTCCGACCAATGCGTCGATCGTCATTCCATCGGACGCCAATGTCGATGTATTTTCAGACACCACAGACCACACAGCGGTGTTGCCGCCGCCATAGCCACAGGCGCACCTAGCCCGCACACAGCCGCATGACGATGCGCCCCGAGCGGCGTCCGACGGGCGTCGTTTGGTTCTACAGCGCTCAGTTCCTCGGGGACTGGTTCGGCAGCCCGGTGAACGTGGCGAGCCGGGTAACGGGCCTACTGGTCGAGCAGCTGCAGCGATACATCCCAGAGCTGTTCGGCGGTCTGCGGGTCAAGAGCATAGGCAGCCACACCCTGTTGGCGCTCATGGCCGATCTGGGGATCCACGACCGGTGCTTGCTGGCAATTCTCGAAGTATCGGCCACCGATGCCGTCCAGTAGCGGCGAGGTCGCCACGAACACCGACGTTGCGGCGCCTTCTGGGACCGTCTTCCAGTCGTAGTTGCGGTCGATCTCCTCCCATTCGGGGCCCGACTGATGCTGCTGCAGATTGGTCCGGATGCCCCCGGGCATCACCGCGTTGGCGGTGATACCGTCGGTGGCCCAGCGGCGAGTCGCCTCCACCGCAAAAAGCACGATCGCGGTCTTTGACTGTCCATAGGCCAGCCACGGGTCGTAAGGCCTTCGGTCGAACTGCAGATCATCGAGAACAACCGGCGAAAAGAAGTGGCCACTCGACGTCAATGCCACGACCCTGGCTGGCGCACCCTCGGACAGCGCGTCGTGTAGCCCGACCGACAACCCGAAATGCCCCAGGTAGTTGGTGGCGAATTGGTGTTCCCATCCCTCCGCGGTGCGCCGTAGCGGCTCTGCCATGACGCCGGCGTTGTTGACCAGGATGTGCAGCGGGCCACGCCATCTTTCGACGAATGCTCGCACCGAGGCGCGGTCGGCCAGCTCCAGCGGCTCGACCGTGATATTGGAGTTCCCGGTCTGCTCTTCGATTACCGCGGCGACCTGGCGACCCGCGTCAAGGTTGCGCACGGCCAAACACACTTGGGCACCCGCCGAAGCCAGCGCGCGGGCGGTCTCAGTGCCGATCCCCGAACTGGCGCCGGTGACCACCGCGCGATGTCCTGACAGGTCAATGCCCGCGATGACGTCGTCGGCGGTGGAGTGTCGGGAGAACTTACTGCTGATCAACTCGCTCGATGTCACGTTGCCTCCTTCAAAGACCGTCCGTATACCGTATACCAAATTCGGTAACACCGCAGTAGCCGGCATGGCCCGGAGATGAACCTTCCAAGCGCAGCGGCCACATCGGTGGGTTTGCTCCGTACGCAGTGGACCACGCCAACGCCGATCGTCTGTGGCGGATCTCCCTCGAACTCACTCAATAACGCCGCGAACGCTCGATGACTGTCTCCTGCGTCGCGAGATCATCGCCGATGAGGCCGAAACCCGCGCGCCCAGAACCGGATTACAACCGGGCTAAGCGCACCCGGATATCGGCGACAACACCGACGCTCGATCGACGGTGTACTGCACGACATCGACGGCTGTCACTGCGATCGCGACGATTGAGAACACCACAACAACAGTCCGGCAGCCGGACGTCGTCGACGACGGCAGGCACGGCATCGCACATCGGCAACGCCGCGCCGGCGAGCGGGCAAGCCACGGCCGACTCAGGCCGGAAAGGAGGTCTGCCTGGCATTCGCGCAGCCGGTCATCGGAGCCAGCGGCCACTGGTCGCGGGTGCTCGCGGCGGCGACGGTGCCTGCGAATGTTGTTAGATCCATTCCTTTTTCGCCCGAGCAGTCCCGGCAAATTTGGCTTGGCAGCCGGGCAGGTTCAGCCAGCGACTCGATGTATACGACTGTGACGGCGATCCTCCGCTTCTGAAAGGCACAGCACACTCACCATGGACATCAAAGGAAAGACCGTCATCGTCGCCGGGGCCACCTCGGGCTTAGGCCTGGCGGTAGCCCACGACTTCGCCGCGCGTGGCGCCAACGTCGTGCTGATTGGACGGCGCGGCGAGCTCGCCGCCCAACTCGCCGGCGAGATCGGCGAGGCGGCGCTTGGCGTGGGCGCCGACATCGCGGACCCCGAACAAGTCGCCGCCGCGATCAGTTCTGCGCTGGAAAGGTTCGGCAGGATCGACATCAATATCAATACCGCCGGCATCCAGGGTTTCGTGCCGCTGGTGGGCGCCGACGGCGCCCCGACTGACGTGGCCGAGTTCACCCGGATGTGGACCATCAACGTCGCGGGCACCTTCAACATGATGAGCCGGGCTGCGGCAGTGATGTTGACCAACGAGCCCGACGCTGACGGCGAGCGTGGCGTCATCGTCAACACGTCGTCGGTCGCCGGCGAGGACGGCACCACCGGCATGCTGGGCTACGCGGCCACCAAGGCCGCTCTCATCGGCATGACGCTACCGGCGGCGCGCGAATTCGCCGGCCGCGGCATCCGGGTCAACACCATCGTGGCCGGCGGTTTCGACACCCCGATCCTCGACGTCACCGGGCGTGCGGCGGCAGCCAGCCAGATTAAGTTCTTCGCCAACCCTCATCGGCTTGGCAAGCCCGAAGAATTCGCGGCGCTGTGCGCACATATCGCCGAAAACGGCTTCTACAACGCCGGCACCCCGCGCCTCGACGCTGGCTATCGCGTCCCGCTGTGACCCTGTGGTGCCGGGACCAAAAACCCGGCACCACAACCGGTCTGCGCTCTGCGTTGGCTACATCAGCCGGCGATGCACTTCTAACGCGAGACTCAGTTCGATGACATCGCGCGGGCGAGACAGGGAACGGCCGGTCCGTTCCTCGATGCGACGCAACCGTTTACGCACCGTATTGGGATGACAGGACAGCACCTCGGCGCTCGCGCTCATCGATGCATCGTTGTCCACCCACACGCGGAAGGTGTCAAACAGCCTGTCACGCACCTGGTCGGGCAGGTCATGGAAACCATCCAGAACGACCGCGGCCGATTTCACCATGGCCCTCGGAGCGCTGACCGCGGCGGTGGCCAACATGGACCCATCGAACACCGCGACCTTCGCGTCAGCCAGATCGTGGCCGCGCAGCGAAACCTTGGCGAAGTGCAACGCGATGGGTGTATCGCGCAAGTCGTCGAAGCAGGCACTGACACCAATGCGACGGGTGGCCATCCGCGTCAACAACGCGATCAGATTTTCGCGATGGCGCTCGGAGGCGACGTGGGCAACCCCCACCTGCAGATCGGGTAGCCGCCGCCACGCCGAGAACACATCGAGGCTGCGCAGCTTCGACCCGATATCGGGCAGTACCTCGTTTCCCACGCTGTCCAGTTCAGCGGCAATGACCGTGAACGGTCCTTCGGTGGGCAGTCGCAGGAAGTTGGCGATCTCCCACAGCCTCCACCGGTCGTGAGTGTGGCCGTGCAGCAGGGTGTCCATCATCAACGATCCCTGCGACATCTCCTCGATCACCTGCCGTTGGAGCTGGTCACGATAACCGGTGAACATCGCGGCGGTGAACAACTCCTCGGTCAGCTGCAGATTCGCGGTCATACCTTGCAGAATTTGCGCATCGACACTGGGATGTCGGGCCGCCTCGTCGACCAACACCTGCCAAAGGTGACGGAAGACAATGCGAATGCCTTCCATCACCGACGACACCGCCATCCTTTGCCGGGCGCGGTCGGCTCCCCCCACGGTTGCCGGTCGCGGATCGAACTGCGAGGGTGCCGCCATTCCCGCCACCAGCGACCGCACGTTCGCCAGACACGTCGCTCGCCCCTCGACTGGGGGCGGAATCCAGGCCGACTCTGATGCCTTGGGGGCAGCAGCAACGATCCGTACCAGGTCATCCACCAGCGTCTCAGCGCGTTCGGACAATGCCGTCACCAGACCG
>Ga0210390_10003200_pt1 | contig 14095 bp, 10 predicted proteins | sample IncBWH11OmetaG_FD_161050 | JGI IMG/M metagenome (GOLD analysis project Ga0210390, IMG submission 161050) | Forest soil microbial communities from Barre Woods Harvard Forest LTER site, Petersham, Massachusetts, United States - Inc-BW-H-11-O ...
GATTCCTTGGACTCAGACGCCTTTGCGCTTTCCTTGGGCGAGTCTTTCCCCGAATCCTTACCGGAGTCCTTGCCGGAGTCTTTGCCTGATTCTTTCTCCGCAGGCTTGCTGTCACTGCCTGCACTCTTTTTCCCCGCGTAATCGGTTACGTACCATCCGGCGCCCTTGAACTGGATGGATGGCGCGGTGATCACCGACTCAACTTTCCCGCCGCAATGCGGGCATTTCTTCAAATGGGGCCCGGCCACAGGCTCGATTTTCTCGGTCCTTTTGTGGCACTTCGTGCATTCATACTCGTACAACGGCACGGTCCGTCCTCCTGCGCATATGTCAAAAGAACAATTATAGCATGCGCCGCCGCGCTGGTTCCGCATGCTAAACTGGCTTCCTGCCAATTCCATGAACGGAAATGCGCATCCCGAATCTTCCGCGCAGCCTCACGGTTGTTTGTATCTGGTCGCCACGCCGATCGGCAACCTGGAGGACATCACGCTGCGCGCGCTGCGCATCTTGAAAGAAGTCGATCAAATTGCGTGCGAAGACACTCGGCACACGCTGAAGCTGCTCAATCATTTCGAAATTCATAAACCGCTGGTGAGCTACCATGAGCACAATGAATTGACTCGCGCCTCTGAATTGGTATTGGCCATGGAACGAGGTTCGACCGTCGCGCTGGTCAGTGATGCGGGTATGCCGCTGGTCTCCGACCCCGGCCACCGCCTGGTGACACTGGCGATTCGCCACCATATTCCAGTGATACCCGTGCCCGGGCCTGCGGCGCTGTTAGCGGCGCTGTCGGCTTCCGGGCTGCCCAGCGAAGAATTTGTGTTTATTGGTTTCTTGCCCGCTCGCAGCGGAGAACGCCAGCGCGCCCTCGAGCGCTTGCGCATTGAAGACCGCACGCTGATTTTTTACGAAACTCCCCACCGCATCTCCGATACGATCGCCGATGCCGTGGCGATTCTGGGCGACCGGCCCGCGTGCCTGGCGCGTGAAGTGACGAAGCTACACGAGGAATTCCGCCGCGGCAAGCTCACCGATATTTTTCAGACTTTGAATGAGCATCCGGCTAAAGGCGAAATGACCCTGGTGATCGGCCCGCCGGAAAAGGGCGCTCCCGGCGCAAATGTTGACACCGCGCAATCGCTCGCCGCACGAGTCGATGAACTGATGCATCAAGCAAAACTGGATCGCAAGGAAGCGTTGAAACTGGCAGCTAAGGAACGCGGCATGACTAAGCGCGACGCCTATCGCCAACTCCTAGACGAAAACCCACCGGCCACGGAATAGAACCGTCAATCCTTAAGTCGATGTCGCCATTCGCAGCTTTTTTCGATTAAGTCAGGAATGCAGAAATCGCAAGCATGCGATCCTTGAAACATTCTTCAACACAACGTTTGGGCGAACTGGACGCAGGATGATAATCTCGCCATCCGTTTCAAGCTGCATAACGTCTCCCGATTCGAGCTGCCAGCTCAAACGGTCGATGCAACACAATCCATCGCACTGATTCGACAATGCTTTCTGGTGGAATCTGTCTGTTTGGCTCGGTTCAGTCAAATGCCTATCCAGGGCAGAGTTCGGGCTGATTGATCTTAAGGAGCGATTTTGGCTTTGTTTTCACCGCCAGTTGGATTCGGGCTGAGTGTTGCGTCGCTCCATTGAGACCACCGCTGGAATTGGTCGCGAATGGCCTTAGGAAGAAGGATGCGACCCGATTTATCGAGGGTGAGTTTATCCTTCATATCGAAATATTAAATGGCAGCAGTGAAAGCCACACTTTCGCCAGCAAATCGGCTCGCGGGAGCGGGTCTGCTTTACGCTGCGGATTCTGGGCGGAACATACGTTGGAAGCGCGGGCCTACGAACTGTACGCCGACGACGCGCTCGCCATCGGGTTCCGATGGGCTTACATGCACGACGCGGCCTTGCGTCTCAAAGTCGCTTTCGTCACGCCGCATAGCCGGGCCTTGCAGTGGTATGCGGATCTGCAGGCTGGAGCCAATGGCCACATCAAAGCGCGTGCGAAATGCGGCTCCACTGCGGCATAAATTTTCGCTGGCGGTTTCTTCTTCGAAGCTGAAGCCTCGCGCGTCTTTTCCCCAAACGCGCAGCGGCAAACGCACGGAAATTCTACGTTCGGTGCGTTGCCGCGGGGACCTCTCGATTTTCTGGCTGCTCATGGGCTGGATTCCCCCAAACGGCCGCTTTCCGCTCAAAGAAGCGCTCGACGTTCTCGACCACTTCCCCTGGCGTGCGCGCCAAATGCACGATCCTTCGCAGCTCGCTGCCATTTCCCACCCCATGGGTAAACCAGCAGGCGAACTGCTTCATTTTTCCCATGCTATCCGGTGCATTGGAGTTAAGAATTTGCCTGTAGTAGCCAGAAAGTAAACGGTGGCGGTCATTCTCGCTGGGGACACTGTAGCGCCCGGTCTCACGAAATTCCTTCATCTGCGCGAAGATCCATGGATTCGTCGCCGCGGCACGCCCGATCATCACGGCATCGCAAGCGGTTTCCTGTACCATGCGCGCGGCATCTTCCGGACACTGGATATCGCCATTGCCGATGATCGGAATTTTCACGGACTGCTTCACTTGCGCGATGATGTTCCAATCGGCGTTGCCGGAATAGCCTTGCAGCCGGGTCCGCGGGTGAATCGCGGCGGCTTCCACGCCGGCCTGTTCCGCCATTTTCGCCACTTCACGGGCTACGATCGAGTTTTCGTCCCAGCCCGCGCGCAATTTGATGGTCAGCGGAATCTTCACGGCGGCGCGCACGCTGCGAAAAATCTTATCCAGCAAAGGCAAATCGCGAAGCAACCCGGAGCCGCCACACTTGACGACTTTTTTCGCAGGGCAACCGAGGTTGATATCCACCGCGTCGTAACCGAGGTCTTCCACCATGCGCGCGGCTTCCGCCATCACGTCCGGATTCGCGCCGAATAGTTGCGCGGCAATGGGATGCTCATCTTCCTGGAAATAGAGGTAACGCTGTGTCTTTGCCGGGCTGCGTGTAATTCCCTCAGAACTGGTGAATTCGGTCATCAGCAAGCCGCAGCCGCCAAGCCCGCGAATCACGCGGCGAAACAGCGTGTCCGTCACTCCCGCCATCGGCGCGAGCACGGTTGCTGGGCGGATACACAAATCCCGCACCTTGTATTCCGCAGGGATCATCGCGGAATAGGTCGCGTCGATCAGGCGCTCGGTTTTGCTGAATATGTCGCGCGCCCGCTCCGTGAAATTTGGATTGTCGCAGTTAATTTCCTTGTTCCTTCTTCGGTGCTTTCACCGGTTCGTCCGCCAGATATCGTTCCAGCCTCAGGAATTTGCGGCCCAGCGCGCCACTGTACGCCGACCAATTCTCTTCCCCGGATTCGATGGCCATCGAGGCCCGCACAGCGGCGACCTTGGAATCCATGTCGTCCAGATAATGAAATACCAGCGCTTCGCGGACCATCGGCAATTTGGGCGAACCGAATTCATACTGGCCGTGGTGGCTGATCAACATGTGTTCCACCACCGTCTTTAGTTTCGCCGGAAAACCTTCGATGGCGTCCATGGCCTTGGTCACGGTTTCCAATTCCATAACAATGTGACCCAGGAGTTGGCCCTCGACGGTGTAGCCCACAGAGCGTTCATAGCACAACTCGTCCAGCTTCCCCACGTCGTGGAGCATAGCAGCGGTCAGCAACAGGTCCACGTCCAACTCTGGGTAGTGCGCCGCCACGAGCTTGGCCAGGCCGCACAAGCCCACGACGTGTTCTAGCAACCCGCCGAGATACGCGTGATGCATCACCTTCGCCGCAGGGGCACGTTTAAATCGCGATGCAATGCTTGGATCGCTCAATATCTGGATCACAAGCTTCTTCAGGTACGGATTGCTCATGGCCTCGGCCGTGTTCAACAGGCTCTGGTACATTTCATCCACATTGAACGGAGTGTGCGCAAGAAAATCCGCCATGTCGATCTCTGCCGGCTTCGCCACACGGAATTGCTGCAAGGACAATTGGGGTTTGTTGCGGTAAATCTCGACGCGCGCTTGCACTTTCACAAAATCGTCGCGATTCACGTCTTTGGCGTAGGGCTCAAACTGTTCCCACATGCGCGCTTCGATGGTGCCGCTGCGATCGCCGAGTTCCATACGCAGGTAAGGCTTGCCCGTGTTGGTATTGCGGACCTCTTTCTCATACACAAGGAAAAACCCGGTGATCACCTGATCCGCGGTCAGGTCCTTGACGAAAGGGCTCTTCATGTTCCTGTCGTTTTCCCGAACAGAAGATATTTCTTGTGGCCTTTTTTCTCTTTGGTGGTTTCGGGCGTGGCGCTTACTTCCTGAATTTCGGAGTTGCCTCCGCCGGCCATCTCTTGATAGCCGGGCTTGACCACCACATAGCTCTGTTCCCGCAGCGTTTTCAAATATTCGCGGAGCGCGGGCTCCATTTTCTGGCTATACAAGTGGTCCTGGATTTCGTTTTCAACCTTTTCGAACGGCTGCTGGCCTTCCTCGTAGTGCTCCAGAACCTTCAGGATCAGGAAGCCTTGCTTTGTTTCAATCACGTCGGTCATCTGGTTCTTGTCCATCTTGAAGACGATCTCTTCCAACTCCTTGGAAAGTTCGCCGCGCTTATAAACACCCAGGAAGCCCCCCTGTTGCGCCGTGGCACCATCCGAAAAGCGCTTCGCCAGTTCCGAGAAGTCTTCGCCGTCTTTCACGCGATCGTGCAGCTTCTGGGCCTTGGCTTTCAATTCCGGTATCTCCGATTCCTTCTTGCCTTCGGTCTTGATTTCGATGGCGCTGAGGGCCACCTGTTCTGGCTTGATGAAGTCCTTCTTGTGATCCTCGTAATACTTCATCTCTTCCTCGTGCGTGATGGTGATGTGCGAACCGACTTCGCGACGAATCACTTCCTGCGTCAGCAACCGGTTCCGGATCTGACTCTTGAAGTCTTCCCAGTTCATGCCGGGCTGCGAGGACACGGCCTTTTCCAACTCGTCCAGGTCCTTCAAATTATTTTTCTGGCGGATCTGGTCCAACTGCTTCACCACTTCGGGCTCAACGTTTATGTCCATATCTTTGCCGCGCTGTGCCAGCAAAGACTGGTCGATCAGATCGCGCAGAGCATATTTCTGCCCATCTTCCACTGCTACTTGCAGCTGCTCCGGCGAACACCTGCCGTTGCATTCCTCACGGGCGCCATCGGCCGCCGCTGCCTTCGCTCTCTCCAGTTCCGATTGCGTGATGATCTCGTTATTCACCCGGGCCACGATTTCTTCGACCACCTTACCTTCGCCCGTGGTCTTTTTCGGCGCCGTTGCTGGAGTATCGGCCTTCTTCGGCGCAGTGATCTTGGTGTCCCCCGTGGCCGCGGGTTCCGGCGTTTCCATCTGAGGCTTCTCGAGCGCTGGTGGATTCTGCGCGGGAGGGGTTTGTGGCGCCGGGCTCTCGGCAGGTGGGTTCTGCGGTGGCGGATTTTGCGCTGGTGGATTCTGCGCCAGCAGTGGCCACGCCATCAAAAATCCGGCAATGAATGCTACTTTTTTCATGGTTTTCCTTATTTTCTCCACTTCGGAAGTTTAACTTGGATTGCCCGCCCTGTCAGCTTTCGCTTTGCCCGCCCAGACCCAGCAAAACCTTGCGCAGGGCCGCCGTAACCGGTTCTCCCCGCTCCACTTCCATCCAGAGAACGCCGCTGGGATCGAGCTTAATTCCCTTGCGCGAGCGTACCACTTTAACCACTGCCGCCGGCTCTAGCGTTGTCTCCGGATGGAAGCGCAGGGCGATTTTCGTTCCCTGGCGCTCCACCGCGGCGATCCTCAGACGCTCACACATGGATTTGAGGACCGCAAACTCCAGAAGGTTTTCCACGGCTTTCGGCAAAGCTCCGAAACGGTCTTCCAGTTCCTTGTGGACATCCTGCTTTTCCGCCTCGCTGGCCACCGAGGAAATGCGCTTATAGGTGCGCAGACGCAGATTTTCGCTGGGAATGTATTCGGGTGGAATGCGCACGTCCATTCCGAGGCTCAACGTGGTCCGTAATTCGGAGGCTGCTTCTTCACCCTTGAGCTTGGCCACGGCGCGCTCCAGCATTTGCACGTACATGTCAAAGCCGATCGATTCGATGTGGCCGTGCTGCTGGCGGCCCAGCATGTTGCCCGCGCCTCGTAATTCCAGATCCAGGGCTGCGATGCGGAAGCCTGCACCCAGTTCGCTGAATTCCTTCATGGCCGCCAGCCGCTTCCGGGCAACGTCGCTCAACACTTTCTCTGGCGGCACCAGCAAATAGGCATACGCGCGCTGGCTCGAACGGCCCACACGCCCGCGCAACTGGTACAACTCCGCCAGGCCGAGGCGGTCCGCGCGATTGATCAAGATCGTGTTGGCGCGAGGAATATCCAGGCCATTTTCCACGATGGTGGTGGCCACCAGCACATCCGCCTCATCGCGAATGAACTTCAGCATCACCTGCTCCAACTCTTTTTCTCCCAGTTGGCCGTGGCCGACGACCACGCGCGCCTTGGGGACAAGTTTGGTCACCAGGTTTCCCAGGGAATAAATGGACTCGACGCGATTGTGAATGAAATAGACCTGGCCATCGCGCGCCAATTCATTTTCGATGGCCTTCTTCACAAGCTCTTCGTTGAATGGCGATACAACCGTCTGGATCGATAAGCGGTCGCGTGGCGCCGTTTCGATCACGGACATATCGCGCAAGCCCACCAGGGACATATGAAGCGTGCGCGGGATCGGCGTGGCGGAAAGCGCCAGGGCGTGAACGTTCTTGCGCATTTCCTTCAGGCGTTCCTTGTGCGCGACGCCGAAGCGTTGTTCTTCATCCACGACCAGCAGGCCCAAATCCTGGAACTTCACGTCTTTCGAAAGCAGCCGGTGCGTGCCGATGACGATATCGACCTTGCCGGTCTCCAGGTCCGCCATGATGGATTTCTGTTCAGCGGCGGTGCGGAAACGGCTGAGCATTTCGATCCGCGCGGGGAAAGCCGCGAAACGCTTTTTGAAGGTTTCAAAGTGCTGGAAAGCCAGCACCGTCGTTGGCGTCAGCACCGCTACCTGTTTGTTCTCACTGATCGCTTTGCATGCCGCGCGCATGGCCACTTCCGTTTTCCCGTATCCGACGTCGCCGCACAGCAAGCGATCCATGGGCGATGCCTTTTCCAGGTCGCGCTTCACATCGGCAATCGCGGTCAGTTGGTCCGGCGTCTCTTCAAACTCGAACCCATCTTCAAACTCGCGTTGCCACGTGCCGTCGGGGGAAAAAGCAAAACCTTGGGCGGTCTTGCGTTCGGCGTAGAGGGCCAGGAGCTTGTCCGCCATATCCTCCAGCGATTTACGCACGCGTGTCTTGCGTGTGTTCCAGGCCGTGCCGCCAAGCTTGTCGAGAGCCGGATGCGTCCCTTCGACAACACGGTAGCTCTGCACCAAATCCATGCGTTCCAGAGGAACATACAGGCGAGAGTCTTCGGCATAGCGTAACAGCATGAACTCGCCGCGGCGGCCGTCGGATTCGATCAAGCGCAGCCCTTCAAACTGGCCGATGCCATGATCCACGTGAACCACATAATCTCCGGGTTTAAGTTCCGCAAAATCCGCGAAAAATCCGGACGTGCGAATCTTGCGGCCCGGCCGTTCCACCGCGGGAGCCACGTCGAACAAATCGGCATTGCCGTACAGCGTAAGTTTCACTTCTGGAAAGGACACGCCCGCGGCGAAAGGTGCGCGCACCAGCAACAGGCGCGCTGTTTCCGACGCGCTTTCCGCCGTGAATCCGGCGGCAGCTTCTTCCGTCTCTCCTAAAACATAAGGCACTTCGTATTCGCGGCAGATGTCGGCGTAGCGCTCCAGTTCGCCGGTGCTGGCCGCCGTCAGAAATGCGGTTCCACCCACGGAAATCTGCGACCGGATATCGCCGAGGCACGCCACGACGTCCCCATGGAATCGAGTGCTTGGCCGGGAAACGAGCTCAAAGCGCTGACCACCGGACTGTGCCAGATTCAATTGCTCCAGTTCGATGCGCGAAGTCTTGTGAAGCGCCTTTTCCCAGCCTTCTTCGTTCCAGAAAAAGTCAGAGACCAGCGGCGCGTTGGCTTGGCCATGACGTTCATAGTTCTCTGTCGCTGCTTCCAGCATTTTCTTTCGCGTCTCGCGCAGCGTTTCTGGTTCGTCCACAAACACAATGGGCTTCAGCGAACTTTCCGCCAACTCAAACAGTACAGCTGCGCTCGGCTCTTTTGTGGTTCCGTACCATCCCCCGGGCTCCCACTCTTCCGCTTCCCGGCTGCCTGGAGCAGGCACGCTCCATTCCGCCAATGGCAGAATCGTGGTTCGCACCACCGGCGAGATCGATCGCTGTGTCCGCGGATCAAACTCGCGCACGGACTCCACCGTGTCGCCGAGCAATTCAATGCGCACGGGCCGCAACGCTTCCGGAGAGAACACATCCACAATCCCGCCGCGCACGGCAAATTGCCCAGGCAATTCCACCATTTCTGTACGCGCGTAACCGATGCTTGCCAGATGCGTGATCAGATCTTCGTGATTCGCTTCGGTATCCTTGGCCAGCGTGCGCGCCAAGGTGAGATAAACGTAGGGATCCTGATAGCGCCACAGCGCCGCCGCAACCGGCGCAAGCACAACGGACACTTCTCCATTCGCCAAGCGATAGAGCGTGGCGGCCCGGCGTTCTAAAATGTCGGCGTGCGGTGGTTGCGTATCCCAAGGAAGGCTGTCGAACGCGGGGAGCACCGCGATGCCGCCGGTAGGGCCAGGAAAAATCTGCGCGAAGAACCGCAGCGTTTCCGCCAATTCCTCCGCGCGCCGGTTATTTTCGGTGATAAAAAAAGCCGGGCGCCTCAGTTCGTGGACGACATGCGCCGCCACGAGAGGTTTTGCCACGTCGTGCAGGCCGGAAAGGCCGAGCAGGTTCGCGCCCGAGCGCACTTCTCCCACTACGCCCTCGACGGAAGGGTGGCGCAGAAGTGCTTCCAGTCGTTCTCTCACCGCCGGCAGTATCATTTCTTCCGAAATCGGTCCCTTGGTCCGGCGCGTTCTTTCACTTTGCTGATTCGCGAATTCGTTTCAAAACGTCCGTCGTGGAATAACCCGGTACATTGGGAACCAGCACAACTTTTCCGCCTGCCGCTTCCACTTCTTCGCGTCCCACGATCTGATTTCCCGGCCAATCGCTTCCCTTCACCAAAACATCGGGCAACAGCGCCGCGATGACCTTCTGCGGTGTGAGCTCATCAAAAATAACTACACCGTCCACGCATTCCAGATTCGCCAGAATCTCGGCGCGTTCTTGTTCTGGAACCAGCGGCCGGCCTTCGCCCTTCAAGATGCGCATCGATTCATCACTATTGATGCCGACAATCAGAAAATCTCCCAGCGCGCGGGCGGCTTGCAGGCTATGAATGTGTCCCGGATGAAGCAGATCGAAGCCTCCATTCGTGAACACGACGCGCTTGCCGTTGCGTTTCTGGCGGCCAAACCGCACAATTATTTCTTCTAATGCTAAAACCGCTGGATGCAAAGGCTCTCCATGTTTGCTGAACCAAGCAGGACCGCCGATAGATCAGTTTATCATGCTCTCAAATTTGGCTGTTTCCGGGAGCACTGCGTTTGAACAAGAAAGGACAGCTGCTTCAGGCGCTTTCCGGAATTGTGTGCCTTGTCGCGGGAGCGATCCTGGCGCTGTACCCCGCGCGCCGGTATGAAGAGCATCGTTATATCGTCGACGCCGCCGCTTGCCGCATGGATCTTTTGATGGTCAGCCGCGCCGATCTGCTGGCCAGGCCGGATACTGGATCGGTTGTGCTTCTTCACGGAATCTCCGCGAACAAAATCATCATGCAATATCTGGCACGGTCGTTTGCGGAGCTGGGCCTGCGCGTGTATGTTCCCGATCTCCCTGGCCATGGCCGATCGCCGGGCCCGTTTAGTCCGGACCAAGCCGAATCTTGTTCCGCGTCGCTGTTACGTGGCCTGGCGGCACGCGGCATGATTGTCCCCAATCGCACCATCATCGCGGGCCATTCCATGGGAGCCGCCATTGCCCTGCGCATCGCCGAGAAATTTCGGCCGGCAGGAGTGATCGCGATTTCCCCCGCGCCCATGATCCCGGAACACGGCGTGATTCATGAAAATCTTTTGTTCCACACATTGCCGATCCTGACACCGAACACGCTTGTTATCGTTGGCCAACTGGAACCCGAATGGATTCGCGGGAATGGCGCCGATCTCGTGTCCAACAGCCACGACTCTTCCGTGAAATTTGAGCAAGTGCCACGGAACACCCACGTGAGCATGCTATTTTCTCCAACCGTGGCTCGCGACACTCAGGCGTGGGCCACGCGCGTTCTTTCCATTCCAGACAACGCGCAACTGCCCTCCAACGCCAACCTTGCCGGCTGCCTTCTGGGCATTGTGGGTTTGCTGCTGATCGCGGGTCCGTTCCTGCGCGAAATGGTGGGCGGCCAGCCAGCGCCTGACGTGGAAAGCGCGACTCCTGTGCCCAAGCTGCGCGGAGCGCTCGAACTATTGCTGTGGTCCGTGGTTGCAGTGCATCTTCTGCATTATTGGCGGCCGCTGCGAATCATTCACCTATTCGAGGGCGATTATCTTGCTAGTTTCTTCCTGATCGTTGGCCTGGGGCTGATCCTGCTGCACCTCAAACCCGCGTGCGAAGGTTTCCGCACTCGCCCGGTGCTGTTGATTGGTGCGGCGGTTGCCGGTTTGCTTTTGCATTTTCTGGCCACCGGTTGGTTCGAAATTACAGCCACCGGCGCATGGCTCAACGTGCAGCGTTGGGAGCGCTATCCGCTTTTTCTATTAGCTGTGTTTCTGTTCCTTTACGGACTCGAACTTGTTGCCGGTCCTGCCTCGAGTTGGCGAACGCGCTATCCCTTCTGGATGTCGCTGGTGGTGCTGGCTTGGCTTTCACTCGCCGGTGCCATGGTGTATTTGAAGAGCGGCGAAATCTTGCTGGTGCTGCTGTCGTTCTATTTCGCCCTGCTTTTCCTGCTTACGGGACTAGGTATCCAATTGGTACGCCGCGAGTCAGGCTCTCCATCAGCCGCCGCATTGTTCGGTGCTATACTCGTTGCGGGGTTTTGCCTGGTGCTCTTTCCTTTATCCTGAGAGACGCTGGTTCCCCGAATTTGCGGGCCATCCCTCCTGCGCCGGAGATGGAAACAACTGAAATTGCGGTGACAAGACGAAATGGCTGACTATGTCATTGTCGGTGGTGGGCCTTCGGGTGCCATGTGCGGCGAACAGCTCGCGCGTGCCGGCCACTCTGTAGATATTTTCGATGAACATCTGGCGTGGGAAAAACCCTGCGGTGGCGGCCTGACTTACAAGGCGACGCAGTGCTTCCCTTTCCTGCTCGATAACCCGCTGCCTAAGAAATTAATTCAGAAAGTTGAACTGATCAGCGCGGAAAATCAGCGCGCACAGCTGGACCTGCTGCATCCGATCGTGATTTATTCCCGCACTATTCTGAACGGCCTGCTGCTGGACCGCGCTCGCGACGCCGGCTGCCGAGTTCATCATTCCCGTGTACAGGGCGTTGAGACATCTTCGGATAAGCCACGCTATGCTGTGGATAGCCAGTGGCGCACGGCCGATTTTCTGGTTCTCGCCGGCGGCGCACGCAACCAATTCCTGCCGGGCACGCGCGCCCTTGCCCGCGACGAACTCGAAATGACGCAAGGGTACTTCGTTCCGCAGACCGCGGACCAGATCCTGATAAAGTTCTTGCCGGAATTCGAAGGCTACATCTGGTCGTTCCCGCGCGCGGACCATCTTTCCCTGGGCATTTGCGGAAGCATGCAAGCGCATACCAGCAATGAACTGCGCAACCATCTTCACCAATTTGCGGGATCGGAAAAAATTGAAACGGCAAACGCAAAATTCTACAGCCACGTTCTGCCTTCCCCGCAGGTGCGCACGCTGTCCGATCGCGCGGTGATCGGCCGGAACTGGGCGCTTTGCGGAGATGCTGCCGCGTGGGTCGATCCGCTCACTGGCGAAGGACTTTTCTACGCGATGCGCTCGGGCGAAATTCTCGGCAAGTCTCTCGCGGAAGGTTGCCAGGAGAAATATCCGGCTCGCGTTCGCGCTTCGTTTTCTTTGGAACTGGAATTTGCCGCTCGCATCGTGCGGCGCTTCTATCGCGGCTCGTTCCTGGGCACCGCGGTCACCACACGCATGGTGCAATTTCTGCAGCGCAATGCCGTGTTTCGCCAGCTTTTGTCTGATTTGTTCTGTGGAACCCAGGATTACACTACGCTGAAGCAACGTGTTCTCAGCCACCTGGGCGGGACGCTGAGCCAGTTCGTGAATAGCGTGCTTCGCTTCGACCATCCGGCCGCAAAAGCGCCTACGTCCGACGCGGCGGATTAAGCTCTCCCGTTACGCCAGCACTTTCTGGAAGCGTTCAAACGCCCAATCAATTTCTTCGCGTTGAATCACCAACGGCGGCGCGATGCGCAGAATGTGGTCGTGCGTCTCCTTGCAAAGCACGCCCTCTTCCTTCAACGCTTCGCAATATTTTCTCGCTTCGACGTTTAATTCAATTCCAATCCACAAGCCGCGCCCGCGAACTTCTTTGATCGCCGCACTGCGTAGGCTACGCAACTTCGCCAGGAAATAGCCGCCCAATTCTTCCGAACGCTCCGACAGTTTTTCGTCGATGAGCACGCGCAGAGCAGTTCTGGCCACGGCGCAGGCCAACGGATTGCCGCCGAACGTGCTGCCATGATCGCCGGGGCCAAAAACTCCCAGGATTTCTTTCGACGCCAGCACCAAGGAAACGGGATAGAAGCCTCCGCCCAGCGCCTTCCCCACGATCAGAATATCGGGCTGAATTCCTTCATGCATGTACGCGAATAGTTTCCCGGTGCGCCCCAGACCGGACTGAATCTCGTCTACCATCAGCAGCACGCGATTTTCCCCGCAAGTGGCTGCCGCGTCATGCAAATATCCGTCTGGCGGAATCACAACGCCGGCTTCGCCCTGTATCGGCTCGCATAGAAATGCGCACGTGTTCGGCGTAATGGCGTCACGCAGCGCTTGTGCATCGCCGAATGGAATGATGCGAAATCCCGGCGTCAGTGGGCCAAAGCCGCTGCGATACTGCTCGTCGCTCGAAAAACTGATGACTGTCAGCGTGCGCCCGTGAAAATTGCCGGCGCACACGATGATTTCGGCTTTTCCATCCGGTATTCCCTTTTGCGTGTAGCCCCATTTCCGCGCCGCTTTTATGGCCGTTTCCACCGCTTCGGCGCCGGAATTCATCGGCAGGGTCATTTGCATTCCGGTCAGATCATGCAAATCCCGATACAGCAGCGGCAATTGCGTGTTGCGAAACGCGCGCGAAGTGAGCGTCACTTTGCGCGCCTGCTCGATCAATGCCGCTAAAATGCGCGGATGGCAGTGCCCTTGATTGACCGCCGAATACGCTGCCAGGCAATCCAGATAGCGCTTCCCTTCCACGTCGTACATCCAGGAGCCTTCGGCTCGCTCGATCACGACGTCCAACGGAAGATAGTTATGCGCGCCATAGGCCTCTTCCAGGCCGATCAATTCCTTTGCGCTGAGCAACTGTTCTTCCGTGAGTGCCATAAATCACCTGGTTCCGTGCCCGTTGCGGAGGCTCTTGCGAGACCTGCAGCCACTGGAGCGTCTGCTCTCAGGTCCCAAGTCCTCGAAGCTAGGGGACACAAGCAGCGGCGAGGCCGTCCATTTCGCCGTGCGGCGGGAACTATGGAAATCATTGCATTTTGGCCACAAAATGCGCAATACCTAAGGGTGATGGCTGTGACGCCGGAAGCGCTCGCCGACGGTATCAAACCCGCGGCAGTTCGCGTCCCACTGACGGAGATGACCTACCGATGAATTCCGCTTTTCGCTTCTTCTTTCAGCCAACGCTAGGAATTTTCTTCATCCGGCTGGCGGTGGGGCTGATTTTCTTCACGCAGGGCGTGCTGAAATTCACCGATCCGGCGATGGGTGCTACTCGTTTTATGCGTATTGGCTTTCCGCACCCGGCTTTCACCGCGCACTTTGTCGGATGGT
>Ga0210390_10003201_pt1 | contig 14094 bp, 13 predicted proteins | sample IncBWH11OmetaG_FD_161050 | JGI IMG/M metagenome (GOLD analysis project Ga0210390, IMG submission 161050) | Forest soil microbial communities from Barre Woods Harvard Forest LTER site, Petersham, Massachusetts, United States - Inc-BW-H-11-O ...
CGCAGCCACGGTAAAACGGTCATCCCGCGCACAGTCGCCGCACCGCCCGGAAAAGAAACCAGGCCGAACACCGACAGCACTGACGTTTCGCAACAGGCCCGATAGCAAGCTGAATGGGCCACTCATCTGCCGGGGCCAGCGACAGCGAGGGGCTGGAGTCGGCACTCAGGGCGTCCGGGCTCAAAACCGCGTGCGAGCTACGGGGAGGGGTCCTTACCATCCAGGCATGGAGCTTCGCGAAGAACTTCCTGGCGATAAAGAGCCTGTGCGGGAGATCCACCTGCGGGCGTTCGGTGACCACGGCCCGGTCGTGGCCGACCTGGTCGATAGCCTGCGGGAGACCATCACGCCGAAGGATGGCCTCTCGCTGGTTGTCGGGCGCGACGGGCAGATCGTGGGGCACGTCATGTTCACCCGCAGCTTGCTCGACGCCCCTCGGCGGCTGGTCGAAGTGCACGTGCTCAGCCCCTTGGCCGTCCTGCCCGGTTACCACAAGCGCGGCCTCGGCTCGGCCCTGGTGCGGAAGGGGCTGAAGGCACTTGCTGCGCGGGCCGTCCCCTTGGTCTTCCTGGAGGGGGATCCGGGGTATTACTCGCGCTTCGGGTTTGCGCCCGGCGGCGACCTGGGTTTCCGGAAGCCATCCCTGCGCATTCCGGATGGTGCCTTCCAAGCCATCAGGCTCCCGGCGTACGAGCCGTGGATGACAGGGACACTGGTCTATGCGGAGCCATTCTGGCGGCACGACTCAGTCGGTCTCCGTGACGAGGAGTACAGGATGCCTAGACGAAGCGATACCGGCCGCGCCGGTGGCGGAACGAGGTGGCGGGCGTGAGGAAGATCGCGATCCTTGACGACTACATCGGGGTCGCCTTGGAGTACGGCGACTGGTCGGCGCTGCCTAGCGACGCGGAGATCACCGTCTATCGGGAGGCGATCCCGCCAGAGCGGCTGGTGGCCGAGTTGTCCGGCTACGAGATCGTCGTGATCACCCAGCAGCGGGCGCGCTTCCCCCGGGCGGTGCTTGAGGGTCTCCCCCGCCTGAAGCTGCTGGTCTGCAACGGCCGGACCAGCAACGTCGTGGACCACGAGGCCCGAATCGAGCGGGGAATCCTGCTCTGCGGCACCGCCGGGACCAGCCGGCACGCCGGGGCGGGTCCTGTCAGCCACGAGGTCCGGCCTGGCCTGCCCGCGCCGTCGGAGATGACGTGGGCGCTGATCTTCGCTGTCGCGAAACGGACCGGCATCGAGGACCGGGTCATCCGCGCTGGTGGCTGGCAGACCGGGTTCCCGGTCCCGCTCGGCGGAAAGACGCTGGGCCTGCTCGGCGCGGGCCACCTCGGCGGCGCGATGGTCCCGGTCGCGAAGGCACTCGGCATGGACGTCGTCGCCTGGAGCCAGAACCTCACCCAGGAGCGCTGCGCCGAACTCGGCGTAACGAAAGTCACCAAGGACGAGCTCCTCTCATCCGCCGACATTCTCGGAGTCTTCCTCGTCTTCTCCGAACGCTCCCGTAACACGCTGCGCGCCAGCGACCTGGCGACGATGAAGCCCGGTGCCATCTTGGTGAACATCTCCCGCGGCCCGATCGTCGAGGAACAGGCCCTCATCGCCGCGCTCCGCTCCGGCCACCCGGCCGGCGCCGGGCTGGACGTCTTCGACCGTGAGCCGCTCCCCGCCGACCACCCCTTCCGGTCACTGGACAACGTCGTCGTCACCCCGCACATCGGCTACGTCACCGAACAGCTCTTCCGCACCGCCTGGCAGCGCATGGCACAAGACGTCGCCGCCTACCTCGCGGGAACACCGATCCGCGTCGTCACCGACCCCGCCGACTGCCCACCGATGGCGCCCCAGTAGGCGAGTAGGTTAGGCGAACCGGCAAGAGGAGGAGCAGCGGCGGATGAGCAGAACGGTCCTTTATGGCGGGCGCGTCTTCGACGGCACCGGCAGCCCGACCACCGATGGTGACGTTGCGTTCGAAGACGGGCGCATCGTGGAAGTGGGCACCGGGCTGGACGGCGACAACGGCGTCGATGTTGCCGGATGCACGCTCCTTCCGGGCCTGTTCGACTGTCACGTGCACGTGACCATCTCCGGCACCGACTTCCTGCGGCGTCTCCAGCGGCCTTTTTCCTACCAGTTCTACGAGGCGGCCCGTAACCTCGCCGCCACCCTCGACTGCGGGATCACCACCGTTCGAGACGCGGGAGGAGCAGATCTCGGCATTCAGCAAGCCGTCGACGACGGCCTCATCGACGGGCCGCGAATGCGCATCGCGATCACGATGCTGAGCCAGACCGGGGGCCACGGCGACGGCTGGCTGCCGTCCGGATTGCTCGCTCCCATTCAGGTGGCTCATCCGGGCCGGCCTTCGGGAGTCATCGACGGCCCCGAGGAGATGCGCAAGCGCGTCAGGGAGATCATCCGCGCCGGGGCCAATGTCATCAAGGTCTGCACATCGGGCGGCGTGCTATCGCCTCGCGACAATCCCCAGCACGCCCACTTCCGTCCCGACGAGTTGTCCGCGCTCATGGCCGAGGCCACCGCCGCCGGGCTGCCGGTCATGGCACACGCCCAAGCGACCGACGGGATCAAGGCTGCCGTGCGCGCAGGCGTCCGGTCGATCGAGCACGGAATTTATCTCGACGACGAGGCGATCGCGATGATGCTTGAGGCGGGAACGTGGCTGGTTCCGACGCTCACAGCGCCCGCGAGCGTGCTAGAAGCAGCCAAGAACGGCGCGCAGCTGCCCGATGGCGTGCTGGCCAAGGCCGAAGCCGTCATCGAAGCTCATAACGCCTCGTTCGCCGCCGCCGTAGCGGCTGGCGTCAAGATCGCGATGGGGACTGACAGCGGCGTCGGGCCGCACGGCAGCAACCTCCGCGAGCTCGCGCTCATGGCCGCTGGCGGCATGAGCCCGCGGGATGTGCTGACCGCGACGACCAGTTCGGCCGCCGAGCTACTCGGGGTACACGCCGAGTCAGGGACGCTCACCCCCGGCAAGCGCGCGGACATCGTCATCCTGGCCGGGGACCCCTTTGACCTTGCCAACCTCAAGGACAACATCCGCGCGGTGTACTCCGGCGGCAGGCGGGTGCGCGGTGAGCCCGGGAATCTGGCCCCGCGCCCGCCGCAAAACGCCGCGCGGAGGTAAGACCGCAGCACTGCGCCCGTGCTATGGGAGGCAAGCCAGTGGAGCTGATCGTCGAGGACGCCGAGTTCGTTACGATGGCGCCCGCTGGCCGCGCCGAGAGCATGCTGGTGCGCGATGGCCGGATCGCCGCGATTGGCCCGGCCGCCGCCGTGCGCGCCGCGGCAGAACCGGGCGCCGCCGTGGTGCGGTTGGACGGTGCCACGGTGCTACCCGGCCTCATCGACGCCCACTGCCATGTGATGAACGTCGGTTACCTAGCCGCGGGGGCCGATTGCAGCCAGCCGGCGGCACCGGACATCGCGGCGATCCAAGCCCGGCTGCGCGCGGCCGCGGACAGGGCGCCAGCAGGGTCCTGGGTGATGGGCAGCGGCTACGTCGAGTACAAGCTGGCCGAGCGGCGGCACCCGACCCGCGCGGATCTGGACGCGGCCGTGCCCGACCGCCCGGCGGTGATCTATCACACGTCGCTGCACGCCTGCGTGCTTAACACCGCGGCGCTGCACGAGGCAGGGTTCGCCGACGGCCAGCCTGACCCGCCGGATGGCGTAATCGGCCGCGACGGCCAGGGAAGACTCACCGGTGTGCTGTTGGAAGGGCCGATGTTCCAGGTGTGGGGAGGCAGGCTCCGCCATGACCTGGCGCATATGGACTCGGCCGCACGGGCGCGAGTCGTGCGGCGCGCCGGGCAGCGGCTGGCGGCACTGGGCATCACCGCGGCCTGCGACGCCGACATGCGGTGTCAGACGTTCGCCGCGTACGCCGAGGCAGATGACGCCGGTGTCCTGAGCCAGCGCATTTACGGCCTGACCGTCCACACTGAGGTGGACGAACTGGCCAGGTCAGGCCAGCAAGGCCGCCGGTCCGGGCGGCTCGCGGCGCAGGCCGTGAAAATCTGGGCCGACGGCGGCATGAGCAGCCGCACCGCGGCCATCCACGGTACCTACCCGGTGCCGCCGTTCGGCTCGGGGATCTTGTACTTCGACCCGGTCGAGCTCGCCACGATGGTGGGCGATTTCTCGGCCCGCGGCTTGCAGGTCTGCGTTCACGCGCAAGGCGACCGGGCGATCGAGATCGTGCTGGACGCGTACGCCCAGACCCTGGCGGGGACGCGGGGAAACCCGCGCCGGCACCGCATCGAGCATGGCGGCGCCATGTACCCGGCGCTGACCGCGCGAGCGGCGCAACTCGGGATACCGGTGGTTAGCCAGCCGGGGTTCCTGTCCGGCCTGGGCGACGGGTTCGCTGAGGCGTTCCCCGACCAGGCGGACCAGCTGTACGCATTCCGATCCTGGCAGCGCGCCGGGATCACCGTCGCCGGATCCTCCGATGCTCCGGTCATCACACCGGACCCGCTCACCGGGATCCGCGACGCCATCATGCGCCGCACCGCGGCGGGCCAGGTCATCGGCCCGGACGAGCAGCTGACCGCTCGCGAAGCGCTCGCCCTGTACACCGCGGGCAGCGCGTACGTCATGCACCGCGAGACCGAGATCGGCTCACTGGAGGCGGGCAAGCTCGCGGACTTCACCGTCCTGGACCGCAACCCGCTCGGCGTCGACCCTGAGCACATCACCGGCATCCAGGTGCTGGCGACGGTCGTGGACGGGACACCCACCTACCAGGCCGGAGGCATCTTCCCGGAGAGCTGACCCGACGCTGTTGGCGTCGCGCGACCGCCCCGTCCTCGGCTAACGGAGTTAAGCTCGTAGCTAGATAGTGCTGGTGGGAGGTACCCGTGACGGCAGGGCGCGAAGACAGGACGGCGGGCGGACTGGGCCAGCTGAGGGCCGCACATGCCGACCGTGACCAGGCGATTGACGTGCTCAAGGCCGCGTTTATTCAGGGTCGGCTGACCAAGGACGAGTTCGACCTGCGGGTCGGCCAGGTATTCGCGTCACGGACCTACGCGGACCTGGACGCACTAACCGCCGACATCCCCGACTGGGTGACCAGCGACCAGCCGTCGGTCGTGCCCGCCCCGGGACCGGGCAAGGTGCTCAGCTTCAAGACAGCGGCCCGCGTTGGCGCCGTCGGTGCCAGCCCGAGCATGGCTTCTGCCGCGGTGGTGTTGACGCAGTCCAGCGGAGTGCCGGCGGCTGCCGGCGTGCTTCTCGTGGGTCTTACAGGGGTGTTGGTGGCCGGGCTGCTGGCCGCGCTGTTGATATTCCTGTCCTGGGTCGTGCGCCGCTCGCAGCGAGGGTCCGCGCAGGAACCGCCATCGGGTCCGGCCGGTCTGGCGTCCAAGCGCCAGGCGCCGACCCGGCAGCTGCCGTTGGCCAGGCACGATCCATGGCCGGGCGGCGGGGACGTGCTGGCCATGGGCTGCTGTTAACTCCGCCGGATGCAGCCGGCTACCCGTTCGCCGGGGACGCGGTGGGGCCGCGGTTGCATGCCATCGCGGATATGGAGCTAGCAGGCACCCCGCTCTTGCTCCACTCCCCCGCGCAGAGTAGAACGAAGCAGTGGGAAGACAGGCAATTGTCGTGCTTTACGTGCTCGCGATGGTGGGCATCATCGTCGGAGTAGACGTCCTATTCCTCAGGCACCAATTCTGGCCGCGGCTGATAGTGAACGTCGCAATCGTCCTGGTATTCGGGGCGGTCTACTTCAAGTTCCTGAAGCGCTCATGAGCGCGGCCTAACCAGCGCTCGGCCAAGTGCTCGCGGCCAGCCGGCGGCTCGTAGGGCTCGGGCCAGAAGTCCGTCACCCGGGTGATAAGGCCGTCAGCGAACTCGAAAAACGCCATCGCGTCGTCGCCGCTGCCATCGAGAGACCACTCGAACCACACCACCCCGTGACGCTCATCGGCGATCGTGACTTTCGGCCGCAGATGCCAGTCACCGGGATACTCCTGATTGAACCTCAGGTAGCGATCACGCCCCCGGATCCGCTCCCGCGACTGCGGGATCTCATAGACCACGTCCGGATGCAGCAGCGCTGCCCACGCGTCCCAGTCCCTGGCCTCCAGGGTGGAGATGAAGCGCTCCGCCAGCTCACGGTTGCCGCCCATCCCGGCACCGTACCGCACCAGGTGAGCGGGGCGTGGCGCGGGAACCACCATTCGTTCGGGAAAAAGGCTTTACAAATCATCATCCGAACGGACAGGGGTCGCCGCCCCCCGGGTACCGCGGAACCGGCCTGGATGGCGGTCGGCGCCTGCCAGTAGCGAGAGCGCCTGCGTCAGCGGCTGCACCACGTCCCGCCAGTCCGCCACGATCCCGATGTCGGCCATCGTGAAAACGGGCGCGGCCGGGTCGGAGTTGATGGCCAGCACGGTCTCCGCTCCGCGTACCCCGATCATGTGATTGAACTTGCCGCGGATCCCGACCGCCACGTACAGCCGGGGCGAGATGCTATGCCCGGTGATCCCGATCTGCCGGCATCGCGGCAGCCAGCCGTCGTCGGTGACGCCGCGCGTGGCGCCGACCTGTGCGGGCAGCGCGGCGCGCAGTGGTTCGAGCAGTTCGAGCTCGTGTGGCTGGACGCCGCGTCCGACCCCGATGACATTGGACGCGGCATGCAGCTCGTGCGTATCGTCCTCCGTCACCACGCGGATCTTGCGGACCCGAGTCCACGCCGCCGCGGCGGCCGGGACGACGGTCACCGGGATCGTGCGGAGCTCACGAGGAGCCCGCTCGGGCAGAGCCCCCGATCGGACGGTGACCAGTTGCACCGGTGACAACGTGGTGATCGCCGCGACCATCTGGCCGCCGAACGCCGGTTTCCACGCCACCAGCCTGCCCTCGGCCAACTCCGGCTCCAGGGCGTCCCCGATCAGCCCGGCGCCGAGGCGAGCCGCCGCGCGGCCTGCGACCTCGCGGCCCCAACGGGTGGCGGGCACGAGCACCGCCCAGGGGGCGGCCGTGCGGCACCACCCGGCGAGCGCGGCGGCGATCTCCTCCTCGCTCGCGGTGCCGTCGGCTGTGCGGTCAAGCCGCACCACCTCGTCCGCACCCCAGGACGCGGCCGCCCCGGGATCGGTGTCAGCGCAGGCCGTCCACAGCACCGCGCGGCCCTCGATCCCCGCCGCCAGCCGCGCCGCCGAACCCAGGAGGAGCTGGGTCGCACGCGGGTTTCCAGGCTCGGCCGCGACCGCGACGGTGGGGGCCGCCCCATCGCGGACCACAGGCGAGGGCACGGGATCCGGCGCCGGGACGGCGGCCTGGCCCGCCCCGGTGCGACGACCCGCCGCAAGCAACGCGACCGCCTCCGCGACCTGCTCGCCGACCGTTCCGGCGAGCACCCGCCCGGCCCGCGAGCCCGCCACCACCCGCAGCGCGCCGACCCTGGTGGGGCTTCCTTCCTGACCCCACGGCCCGGCGCCGAGGTCGGCCGCCGACAGGCGGGTGATCCGGTTGGTGTCCACGTCGGCCCGGGCCGACGGCGGCGCCTTCGCGGGCGGACAGAGTCGTTCGGCGCATGACACCACAGCGGGCAGCCGGACTTCCAGGTCGGACCAGCCGTTGTCGCCCTCGCACCGGGCGCGCAGCGTTCCGGCGTCGAGCTCGAGCGACCGCACACCGGCGACGAACGGCATCCCGATCAGCTCGGCGACTTCGGGTCCCACCTGGCCCGTGTCGGCATCCACGGAGTTCAGACCCGTGAGGACAAGATCGAACGGGCCGAGTTTGGACACCGCGGCCGCCAGTGCCCTGGCCGTGGCCAGCGTGTCCGATCCGGCGAACGCGGGGTCGGTGATCAGCACGCCGGCACTGGCACCCCAGGCGATTGCCTCGCGCAGCACGTCCTCGGCCGCGGGGGGTCCGAGCGTGAGTACAGTGCATGAGCCGAGGAGATCACTGGCCAACTCCGCGCCCTTGCTCACGGCGCGCCGGCAGTACGCGTTCATCTCCAGCTCCACGCCGTCGCGCCGCAGCCGGCCGTTGGTGCCGGAGGCGATGTCCTCGAACCGAGGGATCTGCTTGGCCAGTACCGCGATCCGGATTGTCATCGGCCTCCCGTTGCGCTTCAGACCAGCAAATCGGGCACGGCCACATGGTACAGCGCCGCCGCATTCGGGCCGAGTACGTTGGCCCGGGTCTGATGCCCTTAACCTGGTCTGAGGCCCATGTCTGAGGCACCGAGAGCTTCCCGGAGTGATCTATGACCGATCGGACCGTCCCGAGCCGCCTTCCCGCCGGCGCGACCGAGGAAGGCGACGGAATCACGATCGGGCACGGTCCAGTCCGCGTCGATGCCTTCATCGATTTTCTGTGCCCGTTCTGCCGGCGGTTTGAGTTGTCGTCAGGGGAGCCCCTGGCCCGCATGGCGGCCGACGGGCAGATCAGCCTGGTCTACCATCCGATGAACTTCCTCGACGAGGCGTCGACCACGAACTACTCCACGCGGGCCGCGGTCGCGTCGGGCTGCGCTGCCGACCAGGGACGTTTCGTCGACTTCGCGCGCGCGTTGTTCGTCAATCAGCCGCCGGAGGGCGGCGCGGGCCTGAGCAACGCGGAACTCGCCGACATCGGCCGCGGCGCCGGGCTGGCCGACGCGGCCTTCACAGCCTGCGTGGCCGACCCGCCTTACCTCGACTGGCCGCCGTACGTGACCGAACGCGCCATCGCGCTAGGAGTTGAGGCGACGCCGACCGTCCTGGTCGCAGGCGCGGCCGTCAGGCCCGAGACGAAGTCGATCGCCGCCGCCGTCGCCGCCGCCGGCGGGCACTGAACCCGGTGAACGCGCGGGTCCTGGTGCCATGGCAGAGCGTTAGCGACGCTCTCGGCGACGTTGACGGCCGTGCCGACGGCGGCCTGACGGTGGAGGTGTTCACCGGAGACGCGCCGGGTCCGGCTGACCTCGGCGACGTGGTGTTCTTCACCGTGCCTTACGACCGTCCGTTCAGCATGGAGCCGATCCCGCGACTGTCCGGAGTCCGCGTTGTCCAGGCGCTCTCGGCCGGCTACGACCATCTGGCCGCTCTCGTCCGCGGCGACGTAACCCTGTGCAGCGCACGCGGCCTGCATGATTCGAGCACGGCCGAGCACGCGCTCGCCCTCATCCTCGCGGCCCAACGGGAACTGCCGCGCTGGGTGCGGGCGCAGGACGAGGGCCGCTGGGAGCACACGCACACCCGGTCGCTCGCCGGCTGCCGCGTGCTGCTCGTCGGGTACGGCTCAATCGGATCCACGCTCGACGCACGACTGCGCGCCTGCGGAGCGGAAACAATGCGGGTGGCCAGCCGGCCGCGGCCGGATCAGCAGGTGCTCGGCGTGGCCGGACTAGACGGCCTGCTGCCGTCGGCCGACATCGTCGTCCTGACCGCGCCGCTGTCGGAGCAAACCCGCGGTCTGCTCGACGCCCGGCGGCTGGCGTTGCTGCCTGACGGCGCCCTCGTGGTCAACGTCGGCCGCGGCCCGGTGCTCGACACGGACGCGATACTGTCGCAGACCCAATCCGGTCGGCTCCGCGCGGCGCTCGACGTCACCGACCCTGAGCCACTGCCCTTCGACCATCCGTTGTGGCACTCCCCCGGAACCATCATCACCCCGCACGTCGCCGGAGGCGCCGCCGACTTCTATCCGAAGGCCAAGGACTTCATCACCCGGCAAGTGCGCCGGTTCGCGGCGGGAGAGCCGCTCAGAAACGTCGTTGCCGGACCCGGGTGAGCAGCGGCGCTAGTGAGGTTGGGGGCCGAGGAGGCTGTACGCCGCGACCCACAGCGTGTAGGGGTTGGCCAGTTCCGGGTAGGCGGCGGTCATCTGGTCGATGAGCTCGGCCGGGGTGGAGCTGCGTACCAGCGCCGTCTCAAAGTCGGCGAGGTAGCGCCGGCAGTCGGCGATCTGGCGCCGGGCGTCGTCGTCGATGGTCCGCGGGTTGCGGTGCCCAGCGATGATGGTCCGGGCGTTGAGTGCCGCCACGGCGTCCAGCGCCCGTGCCCAGCCGGCCCGGGTTTCGGGGGTCGACCCGCTCAGCCACATGTGCGTCTGGTTGTAGACGACATCGCCGGAGACGACCAGGCTCAGGCCAGGCACGTGCACGACGGTCGAGTGCCCGGTGTCGCTGGTTCCGACCGGAATCACGGTCGCCACGGCCGAGCCGCCGACCGGGACCGTGGTGCCTGTCAGCGGCGCCGGCGCGACTGGCTCTTCGGTCAGCTGACCGGGAAAGAACCCGCCCCAGACCTTCATGTACCCGGGCGAGATCTGCTCTTCCATCGCGGGGATGGACTCGGCCAGGGCCACCGGCTTGGCATTCGGGAACGCCGCCAGGATCTCCGGCAGCGCGAGGAAATGGTCGGCGTGCGGGTGGGTGATGTACACGTACCCCGGCTCGACGCCGAGGGACTTGACCCATGCCGCTAGTTCCTGCCCCTCTTGTGCGGTGATGAGGCAGTCGACGAGCAGCCCGCCGTCTTCATCCCAGATGAGCGTTGACGTGGAGGGCGGCCAGGTGGCCTGGCCTACCGCCTCCTCGAATCCTGGGACGCTGCTCGGGATCGGCTTGGGATTCGCCACGAAGACGTCGTACGCAAGGCTCATCGCTTTCCTCCAGGATGGGTGCGTGTGCCCGGGCATCATGCTTGGCGGAGACGCTGGCCCCCGATACGGATGGGATCCACCCGGATGAAGTGCTCGGGTTCGCCCTCGACCCACGACTTGAGGCCGACGTCGGCGATCGACGCACGCTCGGCCTCGGTGTCTATGTGATGAGCCGAACCCCAGACGAGTACCATCCATCCCTCGCGTGCGTCGGGATCGGTCTGGTCTACCTCCAGGGTGACCTCGTACTCGGCATGCGCGATACCAGTACGCAAGTCCTCTTCGGTGAAGAGGATCTGGTAGGTGCGGAAAACGATCGATCCTTCATGGATCTTGTACTCGGACGGCAGCGCCACCGGCCCATACCGGCTGTTGTAGATCAGACGCCCGATCCTTCTGGTGCTGAGCAGCTCCATGCATTCGGACTCATCCAAGCGCTCCACCACGCTCCGGGCATCCGCCCCTGAGCCGGACGAAGCGGAACCGCCGGGAGAACTGAGGTCAGCTTTGTCATCCCGCATATCTCCACACCCTAGCCGCCGTCCTCGGCGAGGGTTCACCAGCCCTATCACGGCGAAGGTGGAGGCCGACCGGACCGCCGACCTTCCGCTTTTCAGTCCCGCGATCGCGGCAGCGACCGACCCATGTACTTGGGGCGCTTCGCGCTTTTCCGCTTGCCGCCACCATGCGCGCGGCCACGCGTACGGAGCCAGTTTGCCAGTTTGGGGGGCAGCTGCATTCCGCGATACTAGGCATGTTGGATGAGCAAGGCTATAGGCGACGGGCTGCACCGCTACGTGGGTCGGGGACGAAGAGGCCGCCAAGCGGCGCATCCCGGTGCTGGACTGGAGCTGACGTGACCGGGCTTACCGTCGCACGGATCGCGCTGGGCTGCGGGAACTTCGGCGGCATCGGATCGGCACCGCAGTTCTTCGGCCGGGGGCTGACCCAGGACCAGGCGTTCGAGCTGATGGATGCGGCCTGGGCATCGGGCATCACCCACTTCGACACGGCCGACGCCTATGGCGGCGGGCGCAGCGAGCAAGCTATCGGCCGCTGGATCCGGTCCCGCGGCGTCCGCCCGCAGTTGACGACCAAGGTGTTCAACCCGATGGAGGCGGGCGCCGATCGGGGCCTTGAGCCGGACCGGATCGCGCGTCAGCTCGGGTCCAGCCTGGACCGGCTGGGCGTGGACCACGTCGACCTGTACCTCGCCCACGACTACGACCCGGCGGTGCCGCTCGCGGTATCCATAGGGGCCTTCCTGGCGGCGCAGGAGGACGGGTTGATCGCCGGCTACGGGGTCAGCAACTTTGACGCGCGGCAACTGGCGGCCGCCCTCGAGGCCGCCGCGCCGCGGGCCATCCAGAACAGCTACTCGTTGCTCGCGCGGCAGGACGAGCCGGAGCTCCTGCCGCTGTGTGCCGAGCGGGGCGTCGCCTACCTGGCCTTTAGCCCGCTGGCGGGCGGCTGGCTGACCGGCAAGTACCAGCGCGGCGCGCCGTACCCGGCCGGCTCGCGGATGACGCAGCGGCCCGAGCCCTACGCCGAGTTCGTCGCCGGCCGGACCTTCGAGGCACTGGCCAGGCTGCACGCCATCGCGAACGGCCGCGGCACTTCGATGGCCGGCCTGGCCCTCGCTTGGCTGCTGGCCGATGACCGGGTCGCCCAAATCGTGATCGGGCCGGGCCGCCCGGAGCACCTGGCCCCGGTGAGCGAGGCCCTGCAGTACCCGGTCACCGGTCAGGAGCTGGCCGCGATCGAGGAGGCGGTCGGCGGCCTCGCCCCCTAGCGCGCGGCGGCCAGCAGCCGCAGTTCCCGCGCGCGCTCGACGGCCGAGGACCGGTCAGTCACCTGGAGCTTGGCGTAGATGCTGCGGATATGCGTGCTGACCGTGTTCACCGACACCGACAGCTCGGCGGCGATCTCAGGCCGCGACAGGTTCGTCGGCAGGTACCTCAGCACCTTCAGCTCACCCGGGCTGAGCTCCTCCGTCTGGGCCGCCACGGGCCGGTCGTTGGCCGGCCGGGACCCGCCGCGCAAGGCGTCGACGATGTTGGCGAGCAGCGCGGCGTGCGCCGTCTCATGCCGCGGCAGCGCCGCCAGCAGCTCCAGGGAATCCGTCATCGCGAACGGCAGCACCAGCCGGTCGGCCTCCGCCAGGGCCAGCGCCTCTTCTGCCGCCCGGTTCGCCGCGCGCTGGTCGCCCAGCGCACGGTGCGCCAGCCCGGCTAGTAGGTGAGTCTCCACGGTCGTGACATAACCGATGACCGGTGCGGTCCCGTCCAGCACCTCCCGCAGCGCGGCGAGCGCGGCGGCCGGATCACCGGTCGCCAGGCAGATCACCGCGCGGGCGTTCCCGATCTCGCCCGACCTGGCCCGCTCGTCATCGAGCGCCGCGAGCGAGGCGCTCGCCTCGCCGGTCATCCCCAGACGGGCCTGGGTGGCCAGCAGCCAACCGGTCACCTGGCTCGCCAGCGCGTGCGAGCCCGTTAGCCGTGATCGCAGACGTTCGGCCGCACTGAATTCCTCGAGCGCTTCGCGGCGGCGGCCGGTGCAGGCCCGCAGCATCCCGGTCGTCTGGTGCAGCAACAGCCTGATGTCCGGCCCGATGTCGGCCTGCAGGGCCTGTTCCGCGCGCTGCAGCCATCGCCCGGTCTCGTCGAACTCGCCTGTCCACACCATCGTGCCGGCCAGCGTCACCAGGGCGGGCGCGATCACCGGTTCGGTGCCCCAGCCGTGCCGCTCGGCGACCGTGATCGCCTCGCGGCAGCGCCGTTGGGTAGTGGCGAACGAATGGATCTTCGACGCGAACCCGAGCTGCGCGAGGCAGGCCACTTCCAGGTACGGCCGGCCGATCTGCCGGGCCAGGGCCGCGCCCTCCCGCAGGTGGCGTTCGGCCTCTGGCCGCGCCAGGGACCATGCCTCGACGGTCCCCAGGTTCATCAGCGCCACCGCTCGCAGGTCGCTGTCCAGCGCGATGTCCTCATCGGACTGTCCGGTCACCGGGGAGGCGAGGAACTTGACCTGCTCGACGACGCCGGCCAAGTGACCGCGCCGCCTGGCCAGCGACAGCTGCAGCGACGCGAGCGCCACTCGGAGACGGTGCTGACGATCCGGCGGAGCGGTCCCGGCGTAGCTTTCCGCGACCGCTAGGTACGCGGCCGCCGCGTCTAGGCGGCCCTGGACAAGATCAGCCCCGGCGCGCACCAGGGCGAGCTCCGGGTGATCCTCGCCCGGCGGGAACGCTCGCGCCAGCGCCAGCATGGTCTGCGCGTGTCCGTCCAGCGTCAGGCTGAACGAATGGTCGGCGAGCAGCCGGGCCGCAGCCGACCAGTCGCCCGCGGCCTGGGTATGCCGGATCGCGTCGACAACCTGGCCATGCTCACCGAACCATCGCGCGGCCCGCCGGTGCAGCCCGCGCACCCGATCGGGCATCGTCCGGCGCAGTTCGAG
>Ga0210390_10003202_pt1 | contig 14093 bp, 13 predicted proteins | sample IncBWH11OmetaG_FD_161050 | JGI IMG/M metagenome (GOLD analysis project Ga0210390, IMG submission 161050) | Forest soil microbial communities from Barre Woods Harvard Forest LTER site, Petersham, Massachusetts, United States - Inc-BW-H-11-O ...
CGACGCCAATCGACCCGATCGGCTCGACGCCCCTCGGCTCAAGCGTCGCGGCGTCGGCGTTACTCACTTTGTCGTGGCGGATGTCGACGTCCACCTCACACCTCCCGCGTTCCGAAATCGACGCGCGGATCGATCCAGGTGTAGGTCAAGTCCGAGATCAGATTCACCACCAGGCCGATGAGCGCCAAAATATAGAGATTGGCGAACACCACCGGATAATCGCGGTTGAGTACGCTCTCAAAACTCAGGAGCCCGAGACCGTCGAGCGAGAAGATGGTCTCGATCAGGAGCGAGCCGGCGAAGAAGACGCCGATGAAGGCGCCGGGAAAGCCGGCGATCACCAACATCATGGCATTGCGGAAAATGTGACCATACAGCACCTGCCGCTCCGAACAGCCCTTGGCGCGAGCGGTCAGCACATATTGTTTGCGCAATTCCTCGAGGAACGAGTTCTTGGTCAAGAACGTCAAGGTGGCGAAGGCGGCCAACGACATCGATATGATCGGCAGCGTCAAATGCCAGAAGTAATCGAGGATTTTCTGCCACCACGGGAATTGCGACCAGCCGTCGGACGTCAATCCGCGCAGCGGAAAGATGTCGAGGAACGAGCCGCCGGCAAACAGGATGATGAGCAGGATGGCGAACAGGAATCCGGGGATCGAATAGCCGATGGTGACGACGCTCGAGGTCCACACATCGAACGGCGAGCCGTCGCTGACGGCTTTGCGGATGCCGAGCGGAATGGAAATCAGGTAGCTGAGCAGCGTCATCCAGATGCCGAGCGATATCGAGACCGGCAATTTCTCCTTGATCAGCTGCAGCACGCTGACGTCGCGGAAGTAGCTCTTGCCGAAATCGAAGCGCGCATAGTTCCACAACATCAGGAAGAAGCGCTGATAGGCCGGCTTGTCGAAGCCGAACTGCTTTTCCAGGCTCTTGATGAATTCCGGATCGAGCCCCTGGGCGCCGCGGTACTTGGCGTTGACGTCCATTTGCGCGCCGCTTTGCAACGCGCCGCGGTTGCCGAAATCGCCGCCCGCCGAGCCGGAGATTCGCGAGGTCGCGCCGGTGTCGTTGCCGGACAGCTGGGCGATGATGCGTTCCACCGGTCCGCCAGGGGCGAACTGCACGACCACGAACGACACCAGCATGATCCCGAAGATCGTCGGGATCATGAACAGGATGCGGCGGATGATGTAGGCGCTCATCTGTTCAGTTCCGTTATGCTCGGCCACAAACGTCCGAAGGACGGGCGTCGCGTCGGTCGCCTATGTGCCAGGCATCCACGACTTATCACGGCGGCAACATAAAGACGTGGATAGCCGGAACAAGTCCGGCCATGACGCTCTAGGTTAACCCGCGCGCTGCGATTTTGCTGCTTTGTCGCGGTCATACCACCAAGTTTCCGGAATGCCGCGAAAATAACGTGGCTGGGCCGGCGGCCGGCCGAACACGTCCCAATAGGCGATCCAATGCGAGGGCTTGTACCAGTGCGGAATCCAGTAACGGCCGGCGCGCATGACGCGGTCGAGCGCGCGGCAGGCGGTGATGAGTTCGGGCCGCGAAGGCGCGGCGATGATGCCATCGATCAGCGCGTCGATCGCCGGGTCGGCCATGCCGGCGAGATTGTTGGAGCCCTGCAGCGCCGCCGCCTGCGAGGAGAAATACGAGCGCAGCGAATCGCCTGGCGTATCGGAGAAGCCGAGCCGGTCGACGGTGATGTCGAAATCGAAGCCGTCGCGGCGGGCGCGGTATTGCACCGGATCAACCAGGCGCAGCGAGGCATCGATGCCGAGCAGGCCGAGATTCTTGATGAACAGCATATGGTGCGGTTCGAAGGTTGGCTCATCGATCAGAAATTCGATGGTGATCGGCTCGCCGTTCGGCAAGACGCGCTTGCCGTCCTTGATCGCGCAGCCGGCGTCCTTGAGGAGTTGCGAGGCCTTGCGCAGCAGCGCGCGATCCTGGCCGGAGCCGTCCGAGACCGGCGGCAGATAAGGCTCGCCGAACACCTCGTCCGGCACGCGGCCGCGAAACGGCTCGAGCACAGCCAGCTCGTCGGCGCCCGGCATGCCCTGCGCCATCATCGGCGAGTTCTGAAACACCGAGACCGTGCGATCGTAGGAGCTCCACATCAGCAACTTGTTGGTCCACTCGAAGTCGAAGGCGGTGCCCAGCGCCTCGCGCAGCCGCGGATCGGCAAACTTCGGCCGCCGCGTGTTGATGAACCAGCCTTGGCCGCCGGACGGCGTCTTGTCCGGCAGGATGGCGCGCTTGACCCGGCTATCCTTGAACGCCGGAAAGTCGTAGCGCGTCGCCCAGGTGCGCGAGGTGAATTCCTCGCGGAACAGATAATTGCCGGCGGTGAAGCCGACGAACCCGACCTCGCGGTCGCGATAGAACTCGTAGCGGACAATGTCGAAATTATTCTGGCCGCGCGCCACCGGCAGGTCGGCGCCCCACCAATCGGCGACGCGCTGGTATTCGATGAAGCGGCCGGCCTCGAAACGACCGACCTTGTAAGCGCCCGAGCCGAGCGGAATGTCCAGCGTCGATTCCTCGAATGGCTTTGTCGTGTAGTAGGCGCGCGAGAAGATCGGCAGGCCGGCGACGAACAGCGGCACGTCGCGGGCGCGGTTCGGCGCGAAGGTCGCGACCACGCTGCCATCATCGGCGGCCTTGGCGCCGGTGAAGTCGCGCAGCAATTGGGTGATCAGCGGATGGCCCTTGGCCTTGAGGATCGTGAGCGAGAAGACGACGTCGTGCGCCGTGAGCGGCGTGCCGTCGTGGAATTTGGCCTCGGGGCGGATAAAGAAACGATAGGTCAGGCCGTCGGCCGAGCGCCGCACCTTGGACGCCGCCAATCCGTACATGGCGTCCGGCTCGTCGCCGCAGCGCGCCATCAGCGTGGCGAAGGTCAGCTCCATGCCCTGCGCCGCGTCGCCCTTGAGGATGTAGCTGTTGAGCGAATTGAAGGTGAGGAAGTTCTGGTTGAACTGCCGTGACGGCCCGATCTGCGAGAACGTGCCGCCCTTCGGCGCGTTTGGATCGACGTAGCCAAAATGATGAAAATCGGCCGGGTAGGCGAGATCGCCGAATGCCGATAGGCCGTGGGTTTCGATCTCGTCGTCGCCGCTGGCAAGGCGCGCTCGCGAGCAAGCCGCCGCAGCCGCGACGCCGGCGGTGAGCGAAAAAACGCGTCGGCGTGTCAGCTCGGGCATGCTGCGACAAGTGCCGCGACGGTTCTCACTGCCGGCTTCCGGTTTTGGCTGCCTTCTCCGCGTCCCACCACCAGATGGTGGGAAAGTCCGACGCGCCGTATTTCGGCAGCACATCGGGGTGGCTGAAGCGGTCCCAGCGCGCCGTGCGCTCCTTGCCATAGGTCCATTGCGGCACGACGTAATGGTTCCACAGCAGCACGCGATCGAGCGCGCGCGTTGCGGCGACCAGATCGTCGCGGCTTTTGGCGAAGATGACCTGATCGATCATGGCATCGACCGCCGGATTCTTGATGCCGATCAGGTTGAATGAGCCGGGCTGATCGGCGGCCTGCGAGCCCCAATAGCCGCGCTGCTCGTTGCCCGGCGACAGCGATTCGCCCCAACTGTTGGTGATGATGTCGAAGTCCCAGCTGCGCAACCGGTTCTGGTATTGCGCATCGTCGACGGTGCGGACCGACACGGTGATGCCGAGCCGATCGAGCGACGGCTTGTAAAACAAAAACACGCGCTCGAAGCTCGGGTCGTCGGCGAGAAATTCGATCGCCAACGGCTCGCCGGTCTTGGCGTTGACGATCCGTTCGTTGCGCACTTCGTAGCCGGCTTCCTTGAACAGCCGCAGCGCCTCGCGCAGGTTGCTGCGCACTTTCTGCGGATCGCCGCCGACTGGGTTGGAGTAAGCGGTGGTGAAAACTTCCGCTGGGACCTTGTCGCGGACGGTTTCGAGGATTTCCAGCTCGCGTCCCGCCGGCAAGCCGCTTGACGCCAGTTCGGTGCCCTCGAAATAGCTGGCAATGCGATGATACTGGCCGAAGAAAATCTGCTTGTTCATCTCCTCGAAATCGAAGGCGTAGTTGAACGCTAGCCGCACGCGCGGATCTTGAAATTTCGGCCGGCGGATGTTGAAGGCGAACGCCTGCATCACGCCGCGATTGTTGATCGGAAATTCCTCCTTGATGACGCGCTTTTCGTTGACCGCGGGAAAATCATAAGCCGTGGCCCAGTTCTTGGCGCTGTTTTCGGCGCGCCAGTCGATCTTGTTGCCGCGAAAAGCTTCCAGCGCCACCAGCGTGTCGCGAAAATAGACGAAACCCAGCTCATCGATATTGTTGCGGCCGACATTGACGTTGAGAACTTTGCCCCAATAGTCGTTGACGCGCTCGTAGACGACGTCGCGGCCGGGCGAGAATTCCTTGACGCGGTAGGGGCCGGAGCCGAGCGGCGGCTCGAGCGTGGTGTTGGCAATCTCGCGTTTGTTGCCGTTCTTGTCGGCGCCTTCCCACCAATGCTGCGGCAGGACGAAGAGCTGGCCGACGATTTGCGGCAGCTCGCGATTGCCCGGAGCGTCGAATGTGAATGTGATCTCGCGATCGCCGGTCTTTTCCACCTTGACGACGTGACGGTTGTAGGCGGCGAACTGGGGACTGTGTTTCTTGAACACATAGAACGAAAACACCGCATCCTCCGGCGTGACCGGCTTGCCGTCATGCCATTTGGCTTCAGCGCGCAGCCGATAGGTGGCGGAGGAAAAATCGCCCGGGTAACTGACCGCCTCGGCGAGGAGGCCATATTCGGTCGACACTTCGTCCTGCGCCGACGTCAGCAGCGTGTCGTAAATCAGGGTAATTCCGGTCGCCAGCGTTCCCTTGATGCCAGCCACGACCATGTTGAAGTTATCGAACGTGCCGATCGTCGCTTCGCGCACGGCGCCGGCTTTCGGCGCCGCCGGATTGACGTACTCGAAATGCGCAAAGCCGGCGGGATATTTGACGTCGCCGAACAGCGACACGCCATGCCGCCAGACTTTTTCTTCCGCCAGCGCGGGTCCGATCCAGGCGGGAAGGGGAAGCCGCCCGGCGCCGAGCGCCACCAGGGCGGAGGTAAGGAAGGTTCGGCGATCCACTGCAAATGCTCCAAGAGAAATGTCGCCGCCCCAAGCTTGGAAGCGACCAATGGCCTGATCCAATGGTGCTGATCCAAGGACGGTGATTATGTACTTTTTGCGAACGGTGCCAGCGCAGCCGCCCACGCCGCGACAAAACGCACTTCACATCCGCGTGCTCGCGCGCCCAAGGTTTTGCGCGCCAAAGGTTAACGCGCTGTCATGTTGCGGGCACGTACAAACGCGCCGCCCCGGTTGGTTCGCCGGCGCGCTTTATTTCTGCGCCGTCGGCAACGGCAGCGGATTCTTCGACAGCGTATTGAGGTAGGCGATCACGTCCGCCCGCTGCTTCTCGTTTGGCAGGCCGGCGAATAGCATCGCGGTGCCGGGAACGTCCGCGCGCGGATCAGTCAGCCACTTGTTCAATGCATCGAACGTCCAGGTGCCATTCACTGCCTTCAAAGCGGGCGTATAGTTGAAGCCGGCGACCGAAGCGATCTTGCGCCCGACGACGCCGTAGAGATCGGGACCGACTTTGGGGCCTTGGCCCTCCTGGAAATTGTGGCAGGTGCCGCATTGCTTGGCGACCTGCGCGCCATGTTCGGTCGAGGCGCTGGCCAGCAAGTTTTCGATCGGCACTTCGGCGGGCTTGGCGGCTTCCTGTCCGGCAGGCTTTTCTTCCTTGACGACAATGTCGTAGCCGGGCTTGGCCGGCGCCGGCGTCGAGAAAATCGCGCCCGAGGCGATGTGAACGGCGAGCAGAATCAAGCAGGTCCCCAGCAACGCGCCGAGAATCTTGTTGAGTTCGAACGAATTCATTGGGCGACGGCTCCGCGCAGGCAGAGGGGAGGGCGACGCAGAGATAGCCGGTTTGCCGCGCGTCTTGCAACCCGTATAAGCGGGCTCCCGGGGCTCTAGATTGGGCAATGGCTGACGTCGTTATTCTTATTCCGTCCCGCATGGCGGCCACCCGCCTGCCGGGGAAGCCGCTGGCGGACATCGCCGGATTGCCGATGATCGTGCACGTGCTGCGCCGGGCCGAGGCCGCCGCGGTCGGGCCGGTGGTGGTGGCGACGGATTCGCGCGAGATCGAGGCGGCTGTGCACAAGGCCGGTGGGCAGGCGGTGATGACCCGCCCCGACCATGCCTCCGGCTCGGACCGCATCTTCGAGGCGCTCGGCAAGGTCGATCCCGGCGGCAACGCCGCGATCGTTATCAATGTGCAAGGCGACCTGCCGACGCTGGAGAAGTCCGACATTACCGCGCCGCTGGCGCTCCTTGCCGACCCGGCCGTGGATATCGGCACGCCTGCGGCGCCGATCAGCCGCGCCGAGGAGCGCGACGATCCGGCCGTCGTCAAGGTCGTCGGCACGCCGGTCGGGCCATCGCGGCTGCGCGCGCTCTATTTCACCCGCGCCACGGCGCCTTTCGGCGAAGGGCCGCTGTACCATCATGTCGGGCTCTACGCCTATCGACGGGCGGCGCTGGAGCGCTTCGTCAAGCTTCCGCCCTCACCGCTGGAACAGCGCGAGAAGCTCGAGCAATTGCGGGCGCTCGAAGCCGGCATGCGGATCGACGTCGCCATCGTCGGTTCGGCGCCGCTTGGCGTCGACACGCCGGACGATTTGGCGCGGGCCCGCGCCATGCTATCGGGACGGTCATGAAACGACGCAAGAAAATTGCCTTCCAGGGCGAGGCCGGCGCCAACTCGCACATCGCCTGCAACCAGGCTTATCGCGGCTACGAGCCGCTGCCGTGTCCGACCTTCGAGGACGCCTTTGCCGCGGTGCGCACCGGCCGGGCCGAGCTGGCGATGATCCCGATCGACAATTCGGTCGCCGGGCGGGTCGCCGACATTCATCATTTGATGCCGAGGTCCGGGCTGCACATCATCGGCGAATGGTTCCTGCCGGTCCAGCACCAGCTGATGGCGCCGAAGCGGGCAAGCTTGCAGACGATCAAGACGGTCGAAAGCCACGTCCACGCGCTCGGCCAGTGCCGCAACATCATCCGTTCGTTGCGCGTCAAGGCGGTCGTCGCCGCCGATACCGCGGGCGCCGCGCGCGAGGTGGCGGAAGCCGGCGACGTCACGCGGGCGGCGCTGGCGACCAAGCTCGCGGCAAAAATCTACCGCCTCAAAATCCTCAAGAAAGACGTCGCCGACGACAAGCACAACACCACCCGCTTCGTGGTGCTGGCGCGCAGCCCGAAATGGGCCAGCCGCAAGGAGCACCTGGTGATGACCACCTTCGTCTTTCAGGTGCGCAACATTCCGGCCGCGCTCTACAAGGCGCTCGGCGGCTTCGCCACCAACGGCATCAATATGACCAAGCTCGAAAGCTACATGGTCGACGGCAATTTTGCCGCCACCCAGTTCTATGCCGACGTGCAGGGCCATCCGAAGGATCGGGCGCTCGAACTGGCGCTGGAGGAACTTGAATTCGTGTCGCAGCCGAAGTCGCTCAAGATCCTGGGCGTCTATCCCGGACATCGATTCCGTGAGACATTTAATAGGTAGGGCGTGATTCCGGGGACCAGGGCGCCGGCTGCGAAAACAACAATGTGTTGACCGGGAGGCGGTAACGCGTGGCGGCGGTCGAGCCGCGACCAAGGATGCGCGCGATGAGTGATGAAGAAGTAAAGGTTTGGCGGACGTTACATCTGAAGTTCACGTTGCCGGGCGCGGATTCCGAACAGCTGTCGTCGATGATGCGCAGCGCGGCGCCGTTCTTTCAGATGTTCGGCAAGGCTCATTTTCGCCTGCTGCAGAATGCCGACGACGCGACCAAATTCATCCAGGTGGTCGAATATGAGACGCCGGAGGCGCTCGAGCTCAACCGCCAATCGCTGGCGAGCGACTTGCGGTTTCAAGCCTACCTGCAGATGTGGCGCGCCATGCTGCCTGGCGGGCTCGAGATTGACGTTTATCAGGAGATATAGAAATTGCCGTCATCCTGAGGTACGCCATTAAATCATCTGACCATATATGCCGGCTTCCTTGTGGGTGCGCGCCGATCACACCCAGCCGGCATCGACGACGTAATGCTGCGCCGTGCATGCCGAGGCATCGTCGGAGGCGAGGAACACGCAAAACCGAGCGATGTCTTCCGGCTCGACCCATCGTTTGAGGCATTGCGCCTCGAGACGCTGCCTGTCGCCCTCGGGCGTCAGCCATTTGGTCACCTGCCGTTCGGTCATGACCCAACCCGGCGCGATCGCATTGACGCGGACATTATATTGTCCGTAGTCGCGCGCCAGCGACCGCGTCAGTCCGATCATGGCGGATTTCGACGCGGTATAGATCGGCATGCCGCCCATGCCGGCCATCCACGACATCGACGAAAAATTGACGATTACACCGCCGCCCTTGGCCTGCATTCCCGGCAGCACCGCCTGCGCAGCGAAGAAAGCGTGCCGCAAATTGACCGCGATGCGTTCGTCGAACATCGCCGGCGTCACGTCGGGCGTGGCGTGACGCTCGTCGTTTGCGGCGTTGTTGATCAGGACGTCGGCAGGGCCGAGCGAATCGGTCAAGGTCGTAATCGCGGCCCGCAAAGCGTCGATGTCGCGAATGTCCGCTTCTCTAATCGGCCGTTTGGGGTCAAGCACTTTCAGACTATCCGCCGCTGCAGTGTCGATGTCGCTCACGGGCTCGTGCTTCTCTTCGGAATCGGCACCAGGGCCCTTCCATCATGGGATTCGAGGACGAAGTGGAGCGATCTTAGGGGCGGCCTTACCGTCTGATGAACGGTGGTCCAAGCGGACATGCGATCTCACCTCATCCATCGTCCCGCGAGGGACATCATTCCACCGCTCGGTGGAGCTCGAGTTTCCTCCTATCGCATTTGATCCTGCACGGCACTCATGCCACTGCGGTTTCCCGGGTCCAGCGGAACTCGGTGCCGTCAACCCAGATGCGGTGCATGATCACAGCCAACCGGCGCGCCAGTGCTACGATCGCCTTTTTCATCCCGCGGCGCCTGGCGATCTGCATCGCCCAGGCCTTGAGCCAGGACCATTTCTTTGAACGCAACATGCTCTGAGCCGCTTCGTAGAGCATGACCCGCATCATCTCATCTCCGCAGCGCGATATTCTTCCGCTCCGATCGATCTCGCCGGATTGATACTTGGAGCACGTCAGTCCAAACACGGCACCGACTGCCTTGGATTTACGGAACCGAGCAGGTACGTCGACGGTGGCGCGATAGGTCAGCGCCACGACTGGGCCGACACCGGGGGTCGTCATCAGGCGCCGGCACACCTCATCATCCCGGACGATGGCCAGCAAACGGCGATGCAGGACGACGATCTGTTGGCGTAGTGCCCGCAGCACAATGAGCAGAGGCTCGACCAACTCGGCCAAGTCGGGAAGGCTCTCGACCAGCTCCTTGATCCGGGCTTCGAACTTCACCTTCCCGACCATGCCGACCTTGAGGCCGAAGTTACGCAAAGTACCGCGCAGATCGTTCTCGATGGCAATGGCCTTCGACTGCAGCAGCTTGCGATGGGTCAGCAGCATCCGCAGTTTCTGACTGCGTAGCGTCTTCACATGCACCGGACGATAAATCCCCACTCGCATCATCTGCGCGATGCCGCGTGCATCGTTGCGGTCCGTCTTGTTAATCTGCGCCTTCAGCAGCGCCTGCATGTGTCGCGTTTCAACACAGACCATCGGCAACTCTGCTTCGGCGAGAGCGCTGAACAGCCATTGCGACAGCGGTCCCGCTTCCAATCCAATTCGCTTGAAGCGGTAGGTGGGGCTCCTCAGCACCGCCAACAATGCTTCAGGTTCACTCTCAACCTTCACTTCCCGAACGATCTTGCCCGAGTCATCCACAATGCAGACGCTGGTGTCCTTGACCGACACGTCCAGTCCAGCAAAATGGTCCATGCTGCGCTTCTCCTTCTGATGCTTGAGGCCGTACACACGGACCTCGTTTCACCATCAGCCTGAAGCGCAGCACCCAAAATCTTCAGCTATCCACAAGCTGGTCGGCCGATTATCCCATCTTAGGGTCAAACGCTGCTGAGCCAGTCGAGCCCGACGGCGCAGTTTGTCCGCTGTTGATCCGATAGCGACCACACTTTTGCAGCGCCGTGAATGACGTTAAGGGCCAACAGCCGACATTGAGGGTGGCGCCAATCTCCGCGCCCACTCGCGCTCAACCGATCAATAAGCACGGGGAGACCGGCTGCTCGGCCAACCTTTTTATGGAAACGGGCAAACGCCCCCTTGAAAATTTTCGGCTTCGAGAAACCCTTCAGGCCGTCATCGCCATTCGAGAAATCGGTGTCGCTAGTCCCGCTTGACCGGAACTATGCATATATATTACAATCATAATTATGACTGTTGATGAAGCCCCGCGATCCCATAACACGAGAGTGGAAAAATCGCCGCCGCGCGCGCCGGGGCCTCTGGTTAAATTCGAGCGTACCGTACCGGCGGTTCGAAGTGTTCCGCTCGCACTGGCTCGTAGATTTTTTCAGATTTGCACCGCGGCGGCGGCGGCGAGCGTGCAAGATGCAGATTTGACGCCTCTCGAATTTGCAGTGATGGCTTACATCAACAAATTGGTTGGCGAGCCTGATATCGATCAGAGCAGCTTGGCCGCCAGGCTTGGCATAGATCGAAACAACACGCGTCTTCTCGTTGACAGGCTGGAATCCAGGGGCCTCCTTGAGCGCCGCACGAATGGAGAGGACAGGCGCGCTTGGCTTCTGCGACTAACGCCTCGTGGCGAGAAGTTGCACGGCCGTCTTTACCCAAAGGCGTTCGCGGGTCAGCAGCGGATTCTGGAGGTGCTCAGTCCGTCCGAGCGCGACACTCTGCTCGACCTGCTGTTACGCGTCATCGAGGGCAATCTCTCCCTCGCGCGACCGGGCGCCGGGCGCCGAAAACGCGGCCCGCCAAAAGTGGCTACTTAAATCGGGTAAAACGCATGTTGTCGACAAACGACACGGCTTCTGCGCTACAGACGATGGCGAGCGAAAACGGCGCATCTCCATCGGCAACCCTACTCTATCTGGCAGCCGGCTCTTGGATATCCCAGGCGATCTATGTGGCCGCCAAGCTCGGGCTTGCCGATTTGCTCGTTGCCAGCCCTCAATCCACGGCCACGCTGGCGGCAATCACGGGAACGCATGCGAACGCGCTCTACCGCGTTCTTCGGGCGCTCGCCAGCGTAGGTGTCTTCGCTGAGGACGATAGCCACCATTTTCACCTGACGCCGACCGCCGAATGTCTTTGTTCCGAAGTCCCGGGATCGCTGCGGGCCTTTGCCATCATGCTGGGAGAGCAGGAACATTGGCGCTCCTGGGGCGACATCCTCTACAGCGTCAAAACCGGCCTACCGGCATTCGAACACGTCTTCGGCGTGCCGCGTTTTAGATACCTTGCCGATCATCCGGAGGACGCGCGGATTTTCAGCGAGGCGATGACAAGCCGTAGCGGCCAGGAAAACGATGCGATCATCGCGGCATACAACTTCTCCGAACTAAAGAACGTCATCGACATCGGCGGCGGCCAGGGCTCCCTGCTCCGGGCGATCCTCCGCGCCACCTCCCGTACCCGTTGCGTGCTGTTCGATTTACCCGATGTGATCACGATCGCCCGCGGCGCAGCCGACCACGCGGAATACGCCGCGCGTCTTGAGTTCGTGGGAGGCAGTTTCTTCGAGGTGTTGCCTGCAGGCGCTGCAGGTGCTGACGCTTACGTGCTCAAGAAAGTCATTCACAACTGGGACGATGACCGAGCAATAGCGATCCTTACGAACTGTCGTAGGGCGATGCCGCTCTCCGGGCGATTGCTTATTATCGAACCGATCATTCCCCCGGATAACATTCGTTCCTTCAACAAACTTCTCGATTTGCTTTTGTTAGTTTGGCACGGCAGTGGCAAGGCGCGAACCGAATCCGAACACAGGGCAATTCTCACAGCATCCAATCTGAAAGTGGCGCAGGTAATACCAACAGAGTCTTGGTTGAGCATCATCGAAGCCTCGCCGGTCAACTGACACGCGTGGCCGCGTCAAGAGGACAGTAAGCATGCCTTTGAAACTCGGACCGGTACTGGCGTGTGTCTTGATTACCGTATTCGTCACGGTTGAAATCCGCGCGCAGACCGCGGACCGGATGATTAAGATTGGCGTGCTCACCGACCTCAACAGCTTGTTCGCCAATGCCAGCGGCAGCGGCTCTGTGACGGCGGCCCAGATGGCAGTTGAGGATTTCCGCGCATCGCACAAGGGAATCGACGCACAAGTCATCTCTGCCGATCACCAGAACAAAGCCGATATTGGCTCCGCCATCGTTCGGAAATGGCTTGAGATCGACCATGTCGACGCGATCGTGGACGTGCCCAATTCGAGCGTGGCGCTCGCGGCCAACGAGGTGGTGCGGGGCAAGCACATCGCCTTGCTCGCCTCGAGCACCGCCACTTCGGACTTAACCGGTCCGGCTTGCTCTCCCAACGTAATACAGTGGACCTTCGACACTTGGTCGCTGGCCAACAGCACAGGCAAATCGATTGTAGAGAGCGGCGGCGACACATGGTTTTTTCTCACCTCGGATTTCACGTTCGGCCAAGCTTTGCAGCGTGACACCGCAGCGGTCGTCACAGCAAACGGCGGCAAGGTTCTGGGCGCCGTGCGGCATCCGCTGAACACCGCGGACTTCAGCTCGTTCCTGATCCAGGCACAGGCGTCGAACGCGAAAGTCATCGGGCTCGCGAATTCAGGTGGCGATGCGATCAACTCGATCAAGCAGGCTAGAGAATTCGGCACCACGCAGAAGGGTCAGACACTCGCGGCGCTTTTATTCTTTATAACAGACGTCCACACCGTCGGCCTCCCCAATGCCGAAGGCTTGTTGCTCACAGAAGCATTTTATTGGGATCTCAACGAGGACACCCGCACCTGGAGCAGACGTTTTGCGGCGCGAAACGGCGGGCGCATGCCGACCATGAACCATGCGGGTGTCTATTCCTCGGTTCTGGCTTATCTCCGAGCAATATTGGCGACCGGTTCTGATGATGGCATCACGGTAGTGAACGCTATTAAAGCGTCGAAGATCGCCGACCCGCTGTTCGGGACGGTAGTGGTGCGCGCCGACGGCCGGGCGGTGCACGATATGTATCTGTTTCAAGTGAAGGCGGCCACCGAGTCGCAGGGTCCGTGGGACTATTACAAGGTGCTGAAGCGCATACCAGGACAGGGCGCCTTTCGTGGGCTGGACAAAGGCGGCTGCCCATTGGTTAAGGGCTGACGACTTCAATCTGCCTTGGTCGGACCCTTCCGAATTGGTTAGAACACAAAACGGAGTGCAAAGATGAGCCACCTCTCGATTACTCGGAAAAGTCAGCCGCTAGCAAAATCGGATCGCCGAGATGTCGAAGCGGCGCAGAAGGAGTGGCCTTCGTTCGTTTCGGCATATTCGAATTCCCATCTGCTTACAGTCATCGCATTGTGTCTCATCGGACTGCTTGTTGCGCTCAGTTTGATATTTCTTTTTCCGGATTTTGGAGCGGTGATCGAACAATACAACCAATTTTGATTCAAGGCCTAGGTCGACATTACAAGTCCGCTCGCCTGGTGTGGGCGCGGGAGAAAGGTCATCCAGCCGATTGTTAGGACGCAAGATAGAGCAAAACGAGACTTGGCAACCAGCTATGTCTGAAATGGGTCAAGAACGCCCCTTTAGCGATGTCCGCGTCATATCCCGCTTTCCTCCGATAGCGACTGAAAGGCGGACTTGGCGACATTTCGCATTGGACTCGCCTATTCGATCACTTCATTTTCTGTGGCGAGAAGTGAAGGCGAGATAGTCACCTTGTTTCAGAAAACGGTGTCATTCAATGTCCCCCGCGACGGGTGGTGGGTAATCAGACGTTTGGGGTGCGCTTGACGGTCGCATCCCACCAGGTTTACGGGTGGTACCGACCTCGCATCCCCTGGATTAAAGCGGCGACTTTGAGCGCGTTTTGCTGGATTGCGGTG
>Ga0210390_10003203_pt1 | contig 14086 bp, 11 predicted proteins | sample IncBWH11OmetaG_FD_161050 | JGI IMG/M metagenome (GOLD analysis project Ga0210390, IMG submission 161050) | Forest soil microbial communities from Barre Woods Harvard Forest LTER site, Petersham, Massachusetts, United States - Inc-BW-H-11-O ...
GCTATAATCGTCCCTTGGCGATTAGTACGATTCATCGGTCTCGATCAGTGATCGCCGGTAGGCCTCGCTTTGAGCAGCGAGGCGCACGGGCGCATTGATGGCCCCAAAGCCGCGGTAATCGCCCCGGCGTTCAACGATTTCAAAGTAGAAGCGATCTTCGATGAAGTCCGTGTAGAGGTGGAAAAACTCACCTGAGCCGGACCGATCATAAAGGATCTTTCCCACGCGAAGGTTTTCCAATTCATCGGGTGTCAGATCGAACCGCGTTTCCAGGTCAAGGTAATAATTCTGAGGTATGTGAAGTAGCGACACGCCCCGTTCCATCAGTTTCGCTGCAGTTTCGAAAATATTGTTAGTCGCCAGGGCAATGTGATGCACACCGGCCCCGTCGAATCTGGAGACCGAGCGCCCGGTGGCGGTATTCCGGCTCTCAGAAATGTTGAGGGCGAAACAAACTGACCGATCTTGGGCGGCTACCACACGACTGCGAACGATACCGTGTGGATCCGGTAGTTCCCAGAGATCGTCGGGCACGAAGCCCAGAACGGATCGATAAAAAAGAACCCAACTGCCGAATTGCTCTGCGGGAAGCGCATAAGCCACGTGATCAATCTTGGTGAGTCCAAGGCTAGGTCCTTGGTCGTCACCGCTTTCATCGGGGATGAAGTCTGTTTCGAGAGGGTTTCGCGACTTCTCATCAAAGGAGACAAAATAAATCAGACTTTCGTCCGGCGACTTCACGGCCGGAATCGTCCTTTCGTTCGGTCCCACTCGCCCGTCGAAACGGGTAGAAAGAAACGCCTGCGCGCGGCTGAGGGCTTCCAGATCATCGGCCACTTTTAAGCCAATCGCGCAAATGGAAGGTCCATGAACCGAGTAGAAACCGTGGGCAAACGAGTCTGGCTCCGCATTAAGAACAACGTTGATCTCGCCTTGCCGATACAGCAGGACGTCCTTGGTCCGATGTCGGCCTACCCCACTGAAACCTAATCTCTGCAGCCACCCTGCTAACTCACGTTCAGAGGTGTGCTCTACCGCAAATTCGAGGAAGGAAAAGCCGTTGAAGACCGGCGCGGATGGAGGATCAAAGAGCTCCACGCGTTTTGCCGGCTTTCCACCTGTGGTTTGCGACAAAAGGCCGCGCGCCTGCTCCTCGATCCACAAAAGGGATCGCATCGCATCGATGGCGTTTGGCCGCGGCGGTGCACCTCGAAAATCGTCATTAAAGATTTCAAGCGAGATCGGACCCACGTAGCCAAGCCGAAGAATGGCAGCCAAAAATTCAGCAACCTTGAGATCTCCCTGCCCAGGAAAGCATCGATAATGCCGGCTCCATGGCAGAACTCCCATCGACAAGCGAGGGGCATCGGCAAGCTGGACAAAAAAGATCCGGTCGGCGGAGATCTTTTGCAGGTTCGCAAGATCGTCGTCAATCGCCAGGGTGTGGAAGCTGTCCAGGATTAGTCCCAAGTGTGGATGGGCAGCTGACTGAACGATACCCCAAGCCCGGGCGAACGTTTTGACGTGAGTGCCCCAGGCCAGCGCTTCGTAGCCGATGCGAAACCCGTGCGCGGCGGCCCTCTCTGCCAGTTCATAAAGCTGGCTGGCAACCAACTGATCATCATCAATGGCATTGGCGGATACATTGGAACAAACGAGTAAGAGCGAAGTACCCAGCCCCTGCATTAGTTCAAATTTGCGTTCGGCCCGATCAAGATTTCGCCGAAACTGTTCAGGTGGGACCGCCTCAAAATCTCGAAATGGCTGAAAGAGGCAGATTTCCAAGCCTAGATCGGCTGTCATATTTCGCACCTCCGACGCGAACCCTTCAAAAAAGAGAAGGTCGTTCTCGAAAATCTCTACCGCGTCAAAACGGGCGGCAGCAATGGCCTCGATTTTCTCTCTGAGGTTTCCACTCAAGCAAACGGTGGCGATGGAGCGACGCATAGGTTGGCAACGGAAGTCTAGGGAAGGTCAGGATCACGGTGAAAATATTCCAGGAAGGCGAAGAGAAAAAGCTGATCAGCGAAAAAGGTGAACTGTCCGGGAGCATCTGTCAGAGCTAGCCGATCTTAGCGCCGGCCAGGCTCCGGGCCCGCATCCTGTCGTATTCCAGCTTCTCTACGGGAACCGCGTCCTTATGCCCAAGGTCATTCAGGTGGATCCGATAGGTTTCCCGGGCAGTGATGGCCGCGACCGCCGCGATGACCGTCACGCCGAAGGTGATGGCGCCAATAATAAGCGGGATGTTGGTCGAACCGGGCGGCGCCACGGCAGCGAAGATCGCCGGAAGCATGGCAGTGATGGTAGTCCCGAGATTCTGCCCGATGGCCATCGCCGAGACCCGGCTCTTCGTTTGGAAGAGTTCGGGGTACATGCTGGGGAAGACGGCGTTGTAGCCTTGGTAGACCACGCCCCACATGAGGAGCGATGTGCCGATCGCCATCCACATGTTGTGAATGCTGATGGCGTAGAGGTAGGCGAATGACAACAGGCCCGAGCCGAGGGCGCCGACGATGATCAGTGGCCTGCGACCGATCTTGTCTGACAGGTCGCCGACAAAGGGGATGATGAACACAGCCAACACATTGCCCGCGATCGGGATCCACAGATAAACGTCTTTCGGGAAATTGATCCCGTAGGCCGGCTGGACCGCGTAGGCACCGCCAAATATCGTGGCAACCACCGCAATCACATTCATCAGAGCCATGCAGACGACCCGAAGCATATCCTGCCAGCTGAGCCGGAAGGCTTCGATGATTGGGGACTTTGGGATCTCGCCCTGCTTGTCTTCTTCGGCGAAGGCAGGAGTTTCCTCGACCTCGCGGCGAATGATGTAGCCTGCAACGATGACAAGGGCACTCAGCAGGAACGGAATCCGCCAGCCGTAGGAGTTGAACGCTTCCGTGGGCATGAAATGCGCAATCGGCAGAAACACGGCGGCGGCCAAAAGCTGCCCGGCCTGCACGCCTTGGAGGCTAAAGCTGGAGAAATAACCACGCCGACCGAAGGGAGCGTGCTCGAGAATCATTGAACTGGCTCCCGAGATCTCTCCGGCCACCGCGAAACCCTGGATGAGACGTAGAATGACGAGTAATGCCGGAGCCAGGATGCCGACTTGCTGATACGTCGGTAGGAGTCCGACAGCCATCGTCGCGAAACCCATGACGAACATGCACAAGATCAGCACGTACTTGCGGCCATAGGTGTCGCCCCAGTGTCCAAGGAAGAAAGCGCCCACCGGCCGCGCGACGTAGCCGACCCCATAGGTGGCCAACGAGGCGATGATGGCGACCGCGGGGTTCGTCGACGGGAAGAAGATCTGCGGAAAAATCAGGGACGCCGCGGTGGCGTAGATAAAGAAGTCGTAGTACTCCAGCGCCGAGCCGATCCAGCCGCTGGCGGCTGCTTTTTTGGTCTGGCGCGTGCCGTGTGGCTCATGATCTGGGGGGGTAGGCATTTGGGTCTCCTCCGTGCATTAATAACTGATGGGCCAAAGTTTGGGGAGTGGCCCGGCCGCCCGTCAGGGCCAAACTGAGCCTCGCGCAGCACCGTCAATGCAGTGCAAGAGCGGAGAAACAGATAAATCAATGAATAACCTCCAAATTGGTGTGTGACGACCAACCCGGGATGTCAAACAAAAACTCTGCGGATCGCCGGCTGAAGTTCGATCAGGTGAGACCGGATCTAAAGATTCGTAACGGCACTTACTATCGACCGAGGGTGCCGGGTGAGAGCATCGTTAGCCCTGACGATATGCCGCTCATTGAAGAAGACCGCAAACGGTATCGTCCAAATCAGGACAAACGGTCACTTCGAATACACGTTGATTTAGGGCTTCATTTTTGAAGTTGCCGATGATCAGGAAAGCGCGGCTAGCACTGTGAGCACACTCACACCATTAAATTGAAACAACATGCACGGCGCCATCCTGTTTTTCGGATCGAAACAATCGTCATCCTCTCTCTGCCGGACTTAAAAGATAAGTCCGAAAATTGCGGGTAGAATGACAAACGCAACGAAGCTTAGCGGGGACAACGAAAACAGCAGTAAATCGATATTGCTCATACCATCAGCTTCATAAAACATATATACAATATTATTCGTAATTACCGTATTATAATTTCCAGGATTGAAAGATTGCGGTTAAGTTGCACCCTTGGCTTGATCGCAACGCCGCGGTCTCACACCGGGTTTGTAAAGCTCACTACTGATTTGTAGAGCGAAGGTGCCACTAACGGACGCTGTGGCCCTTTTGTTCATCTTAACCGAAGCAAGCTTCAATTATGATCAAACGAATGCCAGACGAAGAGTTTCAGCAATTGAGTGACGAAGAGAAAACGCCCTCAATGGAATCGCGAATTTGATTCGATGAAATCCCGAAGAACTGAGATCAGCTCTGCTTCAACCGTCGCCAACTCGGATCCTGACACTCCGACTATTGATCAGGAATCTGCGGTATGCCCTCAATCCGCGACCATGAACCATGATAAAGCCACAGTGATCCGTCATCGCAGAGGGCGACAAATGCCCAATCTTTCTCAGCATGGACCATTGTAGAGATCTGGACCACTTTCCGAACCAGGGCCGATTCCGGCGACGGTATTTTCTCCTGAGCCATTAGCAGAAATATTTATTGTCGTCTGATGGCCAGCAGTAGCCGTGACAAAGTCATTTTATCGTCCACAGCGGGAACGGCTTTCCTGCTTTTAGCCCGGGATCCCGGTAGTAGAAAAGGTCAAGCTGGCCATGGTAAAACGAACCGGTGAACGGTTTCTTTTTCCCGAATCTTAAATGGTGAAAGGAACCCAGGTATCGATCGAGTTCGATCTGAACAAGTACTCGATATTGGCTGCTCTGCTTATCGACTGTAAGAACTTTTGCGGGGACAGGGGTCATTTGTGGCACTTTCTACGTCTGACTTCGCCGGAGATGGAAATCCGTCTGCAAATCTCGCTACGGAAAGGCACCAGCGGACGAGAGGAGCGCCGGGGACACTCGCCCCTGTCATCCGGAAAGTCGAAGGCTATTCTCAAACCTGAGATCCACTAATAGTGTAACCTCGCCTTGAGGTATGGATTAATAGCAAATGATTTCGAAGACCGGTCTCCATCTGGGGCGATAACACCGTATCGTCCCCCGCTCAGATCCTGTAGGGTGTAGGTATCCCTTGGTTCGTGGAAAATCACTAATTTGAACGATTCAGGCCCGATCTCCGTCAAACCTCGTAAGCAACGGAGTGCATGAAAACCATGTGCGAATCGAAGAGGGGGAGTACATGATAACCGCAGAAGAATTGGCTGACGCAGCTTGCAACGATCAAGCTTGGAAAAAGATTGAGCGCCGCGCTGCGGACGAGTGTGGTGCTACGTGTTTTCAGGATGCAATCGACATTCTAGATGGCGAGATTGCTAAGCTTCGTCTACGCGGACTGGAAGCCTTTGGTGACCGAACTGAGAAGAGTTTTGGGCGGGATCGACTTAAACGACTCCTGCCTTTTGTGCAACGCGACGCGATGATACTCACAACGTTTATCGGCTCTTATGAGTAGCTTGGCCGGTAGGTCGAACCAAAGAATGAAAATCCTTAAAAGCACAGTGATCCAGGCGGCGACAATTCAGATGGAGGATTGGGAGAATGGTTCCTCTGAAAACCGCTATGCCGTGCTCTGGAAAGCTAAAGACGAAGAGAACCGATATTCAGCCAGATCATTACAAGATGCCGAGGAATATTACGATTACCGGTGCCTCATAGCAGGGCAGAAGAGAATTTAGAGGAATTGGTATTGTAGCAGACACGCCACAATATGAAAGAATGCGCCGGAATCGCCGAAGTAATTAGGGTGATGAAGCATCCCGTGGTTGAGATAGCCGAGGGTGTAGAAGTCGGCGGCTGCACTATTCATGCCAGGATGTATGCCCCTGCTGACCAATACTCACACGGCCCCTTTCTTGTGAGGATTTCGAAGCCGCCCGAATTCGCTCCCCTTCAGCATGAAAAGAGCCTGCGAATGGAAAATGGCGAATTCAGTTTCAACTCTGGAGAGGAGCTGAAGGTCGGTGAAAAACTGAAAATATTCGTTCTCCCTGCTTCTCCGGAAAATCTTCCGTAGAACTCCATTGGGCGCCTGCCGTAGCGTAGCCCCATGTCCACCATGCCGATTTCATTGCGGCTTTCTCCAGGCTTGCGCTGTCTACCGATCTCAACTAATCAGTAGAACCAAAATCCGGGAGTAACACTTAACCCGGGTACAATTGAGAAGTCTGGCGAGGAGAATATCGTGAGCACATTGGTTAACGCGTTGCCTGAAATTGGAGTTGTGCCGGACGGCGCCTCGCCACGAATTTGTCTCGCTACATGGGAAATTGAAGGTCCTTCTCGCAACGCTGGCATTGGCACGGCATATACGAGTCTAGCCGACGCGCTGAGACGTGCCGACTACGACGTGACCATCCTTTTCCTGCTGGGATGCCACCCGACGGACGGAAATATCAGCGACTGGATCGATTATTATCGGAGAGAGAAGGGCGTCGAACTTGTTCCGCTGCCGATGACGCACCACCCACGGATTCACGCCGCGTGGGCTTCAAGCGTTTCGTATCATACGTATGTTTGGCTGAAGGAGCATCAGCACGACTTTAACATCATCCATTTTCCGGAATGTCAGGGCCTCGGATTTTACAGTCTGCTAGCCAAGCGTCAGGGCATAGCCTTTGGCAACGCCACTTTTATAGTCGGAACCCACGGCCCCACCTTCTGGGTCAAAGAGGGCAGCTTGGACTATGTCCGAAATTTGGGCGAGTTGGAGATTGATTTCATGGAGCGCGCGAGCGTCGCCGCCGCGGATGTGGTCATAAGCCCGAGCCAATACCTCTTGAGCTGGATGCGAAAGAATGAATGGGAGCTTCCGGAGCGAACGTACGTGTCGCCTTACCTTCGTCCCTACGGGGATTTGTTTAAAAACCCCGCCCCTCCGAGGAAAAATGAGGTCCGCGAAATCGTTTTCTTTGGACGGCTCGAAGCCAGGAAAGGCCTGAAGGTGTTTTGCGATGCCATCGATGAGCTTTGCTCGGGTCCCAGCACACCCAAGTTTGAGGTGACCTTTCTCGGAAAAGAAACCGCAATGTATGGCCGCTCCAGCATCGGCTATATCAGCGATCGATCCAAGAAATGGTCGATTCCCTGGCGCATCGTGGCCAACAAATACCAGGCCGGCGCCATTGAGTACCTGCGTGGCGATGGGCGGCTTGCGGTGATTTCCTCTCTCGCGGATAATTTTCCCAACACCGTTTTGGAATGTGTCGGCGCCGGTGTGCCGTTTCTGGCGAGCGACGTGGGTGGAATTCCAGAAATCATTGCTCCGGCGGATCGCGAAAAAGTTTGCTTTGAGCCTCGGCCCGGCATCCTGGCGGCTCGCATCCGCGAAGTGCTCGATCATGGTGCCTTTCCGGCGAGTCCTTCGGTGGCGTTCGCCGATAATGAACGCCGGTGGGTAGCCTGGCATGCGGCCCTGGCATCCGAGCCGGCCATTGCACTGCGAGCACAAGAGGAATGGTCTTCCGACGACGAATCCTTTCCCCTGGTGAGCATCTGTTTGCCTTACAGCGTTCATGGAAAAGGCGTCGACGCGACGGTGGCTTCACTCAAGGAGCAGGATTATTCAAATTTGGAAATCATTTTGGTGGAGTGTGGCAGCGATCCTTTCAAGAAGCCGGATTTGCCCGGCAAGGAAGAGACACCTGGGAGCCATCCTATTCATCGACTCCGTCAGCAGAGTGGGGAAATGGGTGCTGGCAGAAACGCCGCGGCGAGACAAGCCCAAGGGGAATACTTCTTGTTTGTGGACGATCACTCCATTTTATTGCCGGGCTCCCTTTCCACTCTCATTCAGATCGCCCAACGCGTGAACGCCGATATCGTGACCTCGGCCATAAGCTTTTTTATTGGTTCTCCAAACAGCCCGGCCGAGCACCGACTGGAACATTCCCGTCGTCCCTTCTTGGGGGCCGACATTGCCACTGGAGCGTTCGTCAACTGCTTTGGCAGCCCCAACGCTCTAGTCAAGCGGAAGGCATTTGAAGACATTGGAGGCTTTAGTGACGAGGCAGTGACCACCCTGGATGATTGGGAGTTCTTCTCCAAAGCCGCCCTGAAGGGTTTGCGCATTGAAACGACGCCGGAGGTTCTTCTCTGGCATCGTGAGGATCAGGACCAGGAAAGCTTGGTCCACTCTCTGATGAATGCCGCTCGCAGCGTGCGCCCCTATACCGAACCTGGTAGTGAACCCACCGACGGAGTGAGGCAAGCGCTTTTCAAGGTGATGAAATTTGGCCAGGGGCTGAAATTCGAAGGCGATGTGCTTTCGGGATCTCCCCTGTCGCGGGGCGAACAGGGCCCGGCCGTAACGGGATAAACCGGGCGCGCCCAATGCCGACTTCACGCGCGATCGTGGTACTGGGCATGCATCGAAATGGCACCAGTGTTCTCACGCGCGGCCTGAGGGCCCTGGGCGTCTACATAGGTGACAACTTTCTCGAGGCGCGCCCCGATAATCCAACCGGTTATTGGGAGGACAGGACGATCGTCGATATTAACGAACGCGTCCTCAAGGTGTTCGGCTTTGGATGGGAAAGCATTGTGCTCATAAAGGACGACCAATGGCAGGAGCCTGCCTTGAGGTCTTTGCATTTTGAGGCGGTGACTCATCTTCAATCTCACTTTCTGAGTCATTCTCTGTGGGGGTATAAGGATCCGCGCACGATCCTATTGTTGCCCTTCTGGCATCCGATCTTTCAATCTCAGGAAGTGGATGATAACTACATCATCGCCATTCGCAATCCTCTTAGCGTAGCCAGCTCCTTGCGCGAGCGCCAAAACATGGACGCGCTGCAATCGCATTTGCTCTGGCTCCTCTACATGGTGCCGAACTTGAAGCGGCTTGCTGGTAGACCCTTCGTGGTCGTTGATTACGACCTCCTGATCACGGATCCGCGGAAGCAACTTCTACGCATTGCGCATCGCCTTAATATTCCGTTGGGTGAGGCGAATGGATCTGAAATCGAGAGCTTCGCCCATGGCTTCCTTAACCCGCGTCTGCGCCATAGCGCTTTCGGGCCAAGCGATTTCGGTGCCATTCCCCATGTCAGTCCCTTAACCCGGGAAGCCTACCATTGGCTTCGGCGGCTCGCCACCGATGGGATCGAATGCGACGACGTTCGTTTCTGGTCAGCATGGGAGCGAATTCAAAGCCTTACTGGGGTTCTCCTCTCGAAGACGGCTTCGACGGATAAAAAATGGACAGAAGCCACGAAGCGTGATTTGGGAGGCATCTTTAAGTTCAAATCCCAATCACGTTCGTGTCTTCCGGGCACGGGGGTCAGGGTTTTTGTGGTGACTGGAACCCAGAACACGGGTACCGATCTGTTGCGGGAGGTTCTTAACACGAATGAGGGCATTGCCATGGTGGCGGAGATTTTGACACCCTGCCCTCCGCCTGGCCAAGGGACTCTGGATCGGGTCACGGTTTCAAGAAACCTTGATCATCCGTTTGAATGTACGGGGACCGGCGCCGTCGAAGCCAGGCCCGGCCTTAACTATCGGGGCCACTGGGGCAATTTCCTTCGGCAACTTCCCCCCGGAGTTTTTCCCGCTGCGAATGCCGCGGATGCAGAGCTGCTAGTCGATCACTACTTTAGATTTCTTCTTGATCAAATTCACCATCATTGGGCGCATGCCGACAAAAGCCGATGTCGCGCGATCGGCGCCGAAATCAAGTACAGCCACCTAGGGCAGCTTGCGCCGATGAACTGGGATGCATCCGCAGCCCCCTTTATTCTGGATTACCTAAGGTCTCGCGGGGTCATGCTGATCCATGCGACTCGTAAAAACCTCATCCACAGCGCCCTATCGGCGATGATCACACCTCAAATTAAGATTCCGCATCATGATGACGAAACCGTCATCGACCGAGGTTATGCGGTCGACATCGACGAATGCCTGGCTTACGCACGAAAGATCGCCCACGAGCGCGACACATTTCTGAAGCTCGCCAAAGACTTCACCATCATCGAATGTTGCTACGAAGATTTGACCCGGGACTTGGCGCGGTCCAACGCCGAGGGAGAGATCGCGGACGGACCGGGACCGCTCCGCGAAATTGCCAAAGCCTTGGGAGTTCCTTTCTGTTTTCGGCACGACGGGCGCATTGGTCAGTCCGTGAATGTCCCTTACTCCCGATGGTTATCGAATTGGGACGTTCTGGTGCAGACTGTGGGGCAATCGGAGTTTTCATCCTTCGTCACGACTCTCGAGTAGGTCACAAAATGTGGTCATGATCGTTGAAGTCACTCAGCTCACCAAGACGTTCGGTTCCTTCACTGCGGTGAACGAGGTGTCGTTTGCGATCAAAGAGGGTGAGATTCTCGGTCTGCTGGGCCCGAATGGTGCAGGCAAAACGACAACCATCCTCATGCTCCTCGGTTTGACCACCCCGACTTCCGGCTCAATCCGGATTTTCAACCGCGGCTACGATCGAGACCGCGAAACAATCCTCGCCGGGATAAATTTCTGCGCTCCTTATATCTCGTTTCCGGGGCGGCTCTCCGTCTACGAAAACCTTATGGTATTCGCACGGCTTTACCAAGTGCCTCGGCCTGGACGGAAAATCATGGAGTTGCTGCTCCGCTTCGGCATCGAGCCGCTTAAAAACCGGCCTGTCCTACTTCTTTCGTCGGGGGAAAACACACGGGTCGCGCTCTGCAAGGCCCTTTTGAACAATCCGCGTCTTCTCCTGCTCGACGAGCCCACCGCTTTTCTGGATCCGCAGATCTCCGGCTTGGTCAAGCGTGTTCTGCGCGAGCTTCGAGAGGAGCACGGTTCCACGATTATCTACACGACCCACAATATGTCTGACGCGGAAGAAATGTGCAGTCAGATGGTGTTTCTTTCCTGTGGCCGGATCATTGCCCGCGGCACAGCGCTGGAAATTACGCAGGCCATTCTCGACGCCAAACGCGACAAGCCTGCGCTCGTGGAGGCCTTTCTCCACGTGGCCGGTTCCAGCAAATGAATCCGCGGCGGATCTGGGCAGTCATTTACCGGCACGGCTGCGAGGCCCGGCGCAATCTCAATCGGATTACGGATACCGTCTACTGGCCGGTGCAAAACATCATCGTCTGGGGCTTTTTCACTCTCTATCTTTCGCGCGAGCACCGGCTCGAACCCGGGGTGGTCAGCTATCTGCTCGGCGCGACCATGCTTTGGGGCATGTTCTATTCCTTTCAGCGCGACCTCGCCACCGGGTTCATGGAAGAACTCTGGTCGCGCAACCTCGTCAATCTTTTCTCCACTCCGCTGAAAGTATCGGAATACATGACTGGACTCATTCTGCTAACCCTGCTCAAGGCGCTTCTCGGCCTTCTCTTGGCGGTGCTCATCGCCTGGCTCTGTTATGCCGAGAATCTCTTTCCGGCGCTGGCGGGCTTTGTTCCGTTTCTTCTCATCCTCATTCTCTTTTCCCTCTCCATCGGCTTAGTCATCACGGGGCTTATCATCCGCTTCACCACGAAGATTCAGACCCTGGCCTGGAGCTTCGCGGGGCTGCTCATGCCTCTCTCCTGTGTCTACTATCCGGTAACGACCCTGCCGGGCTGGCTCCGTCCACTGGCTTGGGGCCTACCAACCATGCACGCCTTTGAAGGCATGCGGGACGTTATGGCTCGGGACGCCTTTTCCTCCACGCATTTTGAATGGGGCATGACGCTGAACCTGGTCTACTTTGTTTTCGCCGTGGTCTTTTTCCGTTGGATGTTCGGGCTGGCCCAGTCGCGCGGCTTTCTAGTAAGGCAGGAATAAAACGGGCAATGCCTCGGTTAACCGGATGTCTTTTCTCTCCAAGGCAACCGCCCGCTGCTATTATTTAACTAATAGGCTATCGACGATCCGCCAACGGGATAACTGCCGACTGCAACTGGGCAACTCGAGGCTTCTTTTTATTCAATAGAGACGCTTCAACGGGGCTGAGTCCTTGGCTTGTTGCCAGTAACTTGACGCGTTGCGCCGATGATTGAGTTGCAATAGGTCTATGCCTACTAGCCGCAGGGCCCACGCGAGAGGCGTTAGGATAAAAAAAAAGCACAGCGCCAGCATACAAATCCCAATGATCCGGCCTGCACAAATCGCTAGTCTAGAGAAGAGTCGGCAACAGCCCAGGAGCCAATGCGATTGCAGCCACGTGCAAACCACGAAGAGGCTGAGAACGTCTTTCGTGATTTCTTTGAACGTCATTCCATCTCAGTCCGACTGTACCGGAACGCGCCTCTCGACTTGTTGCCGCGGTTGCATGGTACGTTCAATGACAAAACTGCCCATAATGAGATAATCCATTTGCGTGTTCATGAAGCAGCGATACGCGTCGTCCGGTGTGCAGACAATCGGTTCACCCCGGACGTTGAAAGAGGTATTGACCAACACGCCGCAGCCAGTCGCGTGCTCGAAACACAGCAATAAATCGTAGAGGAGTGGATTGGCTTCGCGCTTCACGGTTTGAATACGTGCTGAGTAGTCTGCATGTGTGATGGCGGGCAAAGTGGAGCGAATTTCATTTCGGCGGTTGGGTGCGTCGACGTTAAGCGGCTCTTCGCAGCGTAACTCTCTTTTTATAGGTGCGACCAGCAGCATGTAAGGGGACTCGGTATCCAGTTCAAAATAATCTGCGACGCGTTCGTAACGAACGATAGGCGCAAAGGGTCGAAACGATTCGCGAAACTTGATCTTCAAATTCATCATCATTTGCATCTTGGGCGAGCGGGCATCTCCGAGAATCGAACGATTTCCAAGTGCACGCGGACCAAATTCCATCCGCCCCTGAAACCAGCCAATAACTTTTTCCGCTTTCAATAATCCGACGGTAATATCAAGCAGAGCCTCCTCTCCGAATTTTCGAAAGACGGCGTGGTGCGAGCGGAGGGTGTTTTCAATTTCATCGTCGGAGAATCCTGGTCCGAGCAACGACGATTGCATCGCGTCATTGGTTGCTTTTTGACTATGCTGATCAGGTAGAGCTTGCGAGTGCCAAGCGGCCAAAGCCGCGCCGAGTGCACCCCCCGCGTCGCCCGCCGCCGGCTGAATCCAAATTTGATCGAAGATTTTTTGCCGGAGAATGCGACTGTTCGCCACGCAGTTAAGCGCCACTCCACCGGCCATGCAGAGGTTCTTCAAGCCGGTGACTTCGCGGGCATGTCGCGCGAGAAGCAGCATAATTTCTTCGGTAACCAACTGAATCGAACGCGCTACGTCCATGTGCCGTTGTTCAATTTTTCCTTCTGGCGCGCGTGGTAGCCCGTCAAACAATTTGTGAAACCGGCTGTTCGTCATGGTGGTACCGCGCAGAAAATTGAAGTAGTCCAAATTGAGCCAGAACGAACCGTCGGCTTTGATGTCGAGCAGTTCGTGACGAATCGTCTCGGCGAATTTTGGTTCGCCATAAGGCGCGAGGCCCATCAACTTATATTCACCGGAATTGATGCGGAACCCGCAGTAGTCCGTGAATGCGGAATAGAGCAACCCCAGGGAATGTGGAAAACGCAGTTCCTTCAGCTTTTTGATTTCGGGCCGGCGTCCGTAGCCAAGCGTCGTTGTTGCCCATTCGCCAACGCCGTCAACCGTCAGAATAGCAGCCTCGTCAAAAGGCGATGGATAAAATGCGCTGGCAGCGTGGGATTGGTGATGCTCAGTAAAAAGAATCTGGCAATCTGGCCGCAACCCCGGTAGTTTCGCGCGAATTGCCTTGCGCAAATCCAGTTTCCAATCGAGCCAGTTTGAAAGCACTTTCGAATACATGCGCCACCCATCAGGCGCGACTGCAAGGCAGGTTTCTAGCACGCGCGTGAACTTCAATACCGGTTTGTCATAAAAAACGACGGTGTCCAGTTGCGCTGCCGAGAGATTTGCGTGGTGAAGGCAAAATTGAACCGCCCGGGAGGGGAAATCGGCGTCATTTTTTTTGCGGGTGAAGCGTTCTTCCTGCGCGGCGCAAATGATTACACCATCGCGCACCAATGCAGCGGCGGCATCGTGGTAATATGCC
>Ga0210390_10003208_pt1 | contig 14078 bp, 10 predicted proteins | sample IncBWH11OmetaG_FD_161050 | JGI IMG/M metagenome (GOLD analysis project Ga0210390, IMG submission 161050) | Forest soil microbial communities from Barre Woods Harvard Forest LTER site, Petersham, Massachusetts, United States - Inc-BW-H-11-O ...
GCCCTCGATGCGCGGCAACTGACCGGAGGTCCGCGCCACGCCGTCGTGCACGACGACCGCGTCGAGGGGGTCGTGCGGCGGGTGCGGGCCGTGCAGAGTGAGCCCGAGCTCGGTGAGTCGAGCCCGGACGTTGCCATCGCTCACAAGATTCGCTTCGCCTAACGCATGTACGGGTAGACGTTCGCGAAGTTGGCGTTGACCTTCTCGGGCAGCGGGAAGATCCCGCCGAGTTGCTTCGCGCCCCAGATGATCTTGGCGGAGCGCTCGACCAGTGCCGTGTTGTGCATGGTCTTCTCCATCGTTGTGCCGACCGCCACCATCCCGTGGTTGGCGATCAGCGCGGCGCCACGGTTCTCGAGCGCCTTGACGACCTGCTCCGCCAGGTCGGGCGAGCCGCTCGGCGCATACTCGCTACAGCGGATGTCGCCACCCAGATACACGGTGAACTCGTCGATGCAGCTCGGGATGTCCTGGTGCGCCACGGCGAACATGGTGGCGTGCACCGCGTGGGAGTGGATGCATACGCCGATGTCCTCGTAGGCGTTCATGACCGCGAGGTGCAGATACTTCTCCGAGGTCGGGCCGCGCTCCCCCGCCACCTGGTCGCCGGCCGGGTTCACGATGCAGATGTCGTCCACGGTCATGATCCGGTAGTCGAGCGACGACGGCGTGCAGGCGATGTTGCCGTCCTCCATCCGCGCCGAGATGTTCCCCGACGTCCCCTCGACCAAGCCCTTCTCCAGGAGCTCCTGGGCGGCAGCGACGATCTGCTCGGGTGCGTTCGGGATGCTGGTGGCCATGGCCGGTGTTCCTCCGCTCGGTACCGCTCAATGAGGTCGACGAGGTCGACCGGGCGACCCTCGTCGCCCCGTGGTCGCCCGAATGGTACTGCCCCGGGACCAACCCTGACACTGCTGTCAGCAAACGGGCCCCGAGTACAGTACGCCGGCATGGGACTTCTCGAGGGCCGGTCGGCCGTGGTCACGGGTGCGGGTCGGGGCATCGGGCGGGACATCGCCCTCTGCCTGGCCGCGGAGGGTGCGAAGGTCGTCGTCAACGACGTCGGCGTGACGCTCGGCGGCGAGGGCACGGGGGAGGACCCCGCCGCGCAGGTGTGCAAGGAGATCGAGTCGGCCGGCGGCACGGCGGTGCCGAACCACGACTCGGTCAGCGACTTCGACGCTGCCGGCAACATCATCAAGACCGCGGTCGACGCGTTCGGTGGCATCGACATCGTCATCAACAACGCGGGCATCGTGCGTGATCGCACCTTGGTCAAGATGGATGAGTCCGACTACGACGCGGTGATCGCCGTGCACCAGAAGGGCACGTTCAACACGGTCCGTCACGCCGCGCCGCTCATGAAGGACGCCGGCTACGGACGCATCGTGAATATCACTTCCTCCGCCGGGCTGCGGGGCAACTTCGGCCAGACCAACTACGGCGCCGCCAAAGCGGCGATCATGGGCATGACGTTCGTGTGGGCGCTCGAGCTCGGCAAATACGGCATCACCGTCAACGCCGTGGCCCCGGCCGGTTTCACCCGGATGACCGAGGGTCTTTATCAGGGCGCCGAACCACCCCCCGACCAGGACCCCGCGCTCAACGCGCCGCTGATCGCGTTCCTGGCCTCCGAAGGCGCCTCATACGTCAACGGCCAGGTGCTCGGTCGCACCGGCTTCGCGTACACGCTCTTCCAGACACCCCGGCAGATCGCGACGATGTGGCGCGAGGGGGGATGGACGCCCCAAGAGGTCGCCGACCACTTCCACGAAGTTCTCGGTCAGCATCTCCAGCCCGTCGGCATGGGCGAACACCCCTTGCTCGGCAAGAAGGAGTAAGCCCGCCGCCCCGGCTGGCCGCAACCGTCGCGGCGGATGCAGCCGAATCCTGTAGCGTCGGCGCCCGCAACGGACCGGCGAGCGGTCGGAAAGCGGGGTCACCATGCGCAGGATCGCCCTCTCTTCTCTGTTGGGAGTCTTTCTCCTTGCGCTGACGCTCTCGGGGCCCGCGGCCGCCGTGCCGGCCAGCCCGACGTTCGTCCTGCAGACCCTGACCTCGACGTCGTCCGGTGCGTTCGCTGGGCTGGACGGGATCTCGTGCAAGTCCGTGACGGCATGCGTGGCCGTCGGAACGACCAAGTCGTCGGGCTCGACCGTCGGGCTCGCCGCCGTGCTGGACGGGAACACGTGGACGCTGAGCGACATCATCCAGTCGGGGGTGACCACCCCTGCACTCAACGGCGTGTGGTGCGCCTCCGACACGTCGTGCATTGCGGTCGGGAGCCACACCGAGTCGCTCCTCGGCGTCGAGCCGCTCGTCGAGGTCCTGAGCGGCACCACCTGGACGCCCGTGACCTCCGGGCTGGAGCCCGCGGGCGGGATCCACGGTGTCCTCTCTTCCATTTCGTGCGTGTCGAGCACGGCGTGCGTTGCGGTCGGCACCTACGTCTTCGCTGGGAACAACCACGTCCTCGTCGACACGCTGTCCGGCACGAAGTGGACGGCGTCGGAGGCTGCGCTCCCGGGCGGCGCGCAGGATGCGTCCGCCAACGGCATCCAGTGCTTCTCCGCCACTTCCTGCCTCGCCGTCGGCTCGTGGAACACGAGCGGCAACGCGGTCTCGTCGTTGCTCGAGACGCTGTCGGGCACCACGTGGACCGCTTCGACCCTGCACGCGGGAGACACACTCACTTCGCTGTCGTGCCCGTCCGCCGGTTCCTGCACGGCCGTCGGCAACAACGGCGCGGGTCAGGCCGTCGCCGAGGTCCTGGCCTCCGCGACGTGGACGCGCACCGTGGTCCCCGTGCCGACCGGCGCTACCTCGGTCCAGCTCAACGGCGTGTCGTGTACCACCGACGGCTCGGGTGAGTGCCTCGCTGTCGGCGGTTATCTCGGCACGGCGCCGGACAACAAGGCCAACCACGCGCTCGTGGAGTTCGGCTCGGGCGGGACCTGGCAGGCGACGACCGGGCTGGACCCGACGAGCCCCGCCGGCCACGTCCTTCTCAACGGCGTGTCGTGCCCGATCGACATCAGCAGCTGCACCGGGGCCGGCGACGACACGGTCGGATCGGTCCAGGCGGCCGAGGTGCTGTACGCGTTCCCGGCGGTCTGCGCCGGGAACGCCGCCGGCTGCCCCGTCAATGCAGGCTCCGGTTACCAACTGGTCGCGTCGGACGGCGGGATCTTCAACTACGGCTCCGCGGGCTTCTTCGGCTCGGCCGGTGCGCTCCACCTCAATGCACCCGTTGTCGGCATGGCCCCCACGCCGGACGGGGCCGGGTACTGGCTCGTGGCTTCCGACGGCGGCATCTTCAACTACGGCGACGCCGGGTTCTTCGGTTCCGCGGGAGCGCTCCATCTCAATGCGCCGATCATCGGCATGGCTGCCACAGCCGACGGCGGGGGCTACTGGCTCGTGGCCTCCGACGGCGGCATCTTCAACTACGGCGACGCCGGGTTCGACGGCTCGGCCGGTGCGCTGCATCTCAACGCGCCGATCGTCGGCATGGCGGCGACGCCCGACGGCGGGGGCTACTGGCTCGTGGCCTCCGACGGCGGCATCTTCACCTACGGCGACGCTGCGTTCCACGGCTCCGCCGGTGCGCTCAGCCTGAACGCTCCGGTCGTCGGCATGGCGGCGACGCCCGACGGCGGGGGCTACTGGCTCGTGGCCTCCGACGGTGGCGTCTTCACCTACGGCGACGCCGGGTTCGACGGCTCGGCCGGTGCGCTCCGTCTCAACGCGCCGGTGGTGGGCTTGGACGCGTCGAGCGACGGGGGCGGGTACTGGCTCGTGGCTTCCGACGGAGGCCTCTTCAACTACGGCGACGCCGGGTTCTTCGGCTCCGCGGGCGGGCTCAACCTCAACGCGCCCGTGGTGGGGATGAGCTAGGCGGAGCCGCCGAGAGCCGTTCGAGAGCCGTTCGGGGGCGGCCCGCCGGTCGGGCTATGTAGGGTGGGGACGCTCAGCATCGAGACATCGACGAGGGAGGGCTTCCCCATGGACGTGCGCGACAAGATCTACATCAACGGGGCCTGGGTCCCCTCCACCGGTTCCGGCACCCTCGAGGTCATCGACTCGGGCACCGAGGAGGTCTTCGCCACCATCCCCGAGGGGACGGCCGAGGACGTCGACAAGGCGGTGCAGGCGGCAGCCGCGGCATTCCCTGCTTGGGCCGCAACCTCCCGCGAGGAGCGGGGCAAGCTTCTCAAGCGCATCGGCGAGGCACTGGCCGCACGTACTGACGAGCTGGCCAACATCATCAGCCACGAGGTCGGCATGCCGATGACGCTGTCGGGCTCCATCCAGGTTGGGCTCCCGGCGGGCGCCTTCGCGGACGCGGCGGCGGCGGCCGAGGCCTTCCCGTGGGAAGAGGAGATCGGCAACTCGCTCGTCGTGCACGAGCCGGTGGGCGTCGTCGGCGCCATCACGCCGTGGAACTACCCGCTCTACCAGGTCGTGCTGAAGGTGGCACCGGCCCTCGCCGCCGGCTGCACTGTCGTCCTCAAGCCGAGCGAGGTGGCGCCGATCAACGCCTTCGTGCTCGCCGAGGTGATCGACGAGGTCGGGCTGCCGGCAGGCGTGTTCAACCTCGTCAGCGGCGTCGGCCCCGTGGTCGGCGAGGCGATCGCCGCACACCCGAAGGTCGACATGGTCTCTTTCACCGGCTCGACACGCGCGGGCCGCCGGGTCATGGAGCTGGCCGCCGAGGGCATCAAGAAGGTGTCCCTCGAGCTGGGCGGCAAGTCGGCCAACATCCTGCTCGACGACGCCGACTTCGCGACCGCGGTGCCGGCCGGCGTGTTCGGGTGCTACCTGAACTCGGGCCAGACCTGCTCAGCCCTCACCCGGATGCTGGTCCCGCGCGACAAGCTGGCCGAGGTCGAGGAGCTGGCCGCGGGCGCCGCGGCGGGCTTCGCACCCGGCGACCCGTTCGAGGCCGGCAAGCTGCTCGGCCCGCTGGTCTCGGGCGTACAGCGCGACCGGGTGCGCGGCTACATCAACAAGGGGATCGAGGAGGGCGCCAAGCTCGTCGCGGGCGGAGCCGACGCGCCAGAAGGCCTGGAGAAGGGCTTCTACGTGCAGCCGACGATCTTCTCGGAGGTGACGCCGGACATGACGATCGCCAAGGAGGAGATCTTCGGCCCCGTCCTCTCCATCATCCCCTACGACACCGAGGAAGAAGCGATCGAGATCGCCAACGGCACGCCCTACGGCCTGGCCGGCGCGGTGTGGAGCGGCGACGCGGCCCGCGCCGAGCGCGTCGCCCGCGCCATGCGCACCGGACAGGTGGACATCAACGGCGGCCAGTTCAACCCGAGCGCCCCGTTCGGCGGCTACAAGCAGTCGGGCATCGGGCGTGAGCGGGGCAAGTACGGGCTCGAGGAGTTCATCGAGACGAAGGCGATGCAGCGCTAGGACGACTGCGTCGCCCCGTTCGGTGAGACCGGGGCGCTGAACCAGCTTGCCGTCGCGCCCAGCCCGGTCCCGCCGGGTCCTCGTGGTGGCGCTCACCATCATCGTGGTGAGCGGCGGCGTCGCGCTGGCGGTGCTGGTGACGCGGTCGTCGCCGACGACGCGCGCGGCAGTCGTCACGACGACGACCGCTCCCCCGACGACAACCACTTCGAGCACGTCGACGACCACGACGACCGACCCGGGCACGCTGCCCCAGACGATGCAGTTCCCGGCGGCCACCGACCCGCAGTTCACCGCGGAGATGCTGGCGCTCTGGCAGGGCGTGGTGCAGGGCTCGGTCACGCCCGCCCTGCCCGCCTTCTTCCCCAGGACGGCGTACGTGCAGCTGAAGACCGGCGTCGCCGACCCCGCCGGGGACTGGCAGAACCGGCTGGTCGCCGACTACGCCCTCGATATCGGGGCCGCGCACGCGCTGCTCGGCCCCGACCCGGGTCAGGCGATGTTCGTTTCCGTGTCGGTGCCCGAGCAGTACGGCCACTGGATCCCCCCGGGTGTCTGCGCCAACGGGATCGGGTACTACGAGGCCGCCAACTCCCGCGTCGTGTACCAGCTGGACGGCGTGACGAAGTCGTTCGGCATCGCGTCGCTGATCTCTTGGCGCGGCGAGTGGTACGTCGTGCACCTCGGCGCCATCCTGCGCTCTGGTGGCGGGGGCGAGGTCGAGGACCCCGAAACTGGAGCCGGCTCCTCGGCTCCGTCGTCGACCTGCTGAGGCGGGCTGCAATCCCTTCCGGCGGCCTCGTCCCTCACGAAGGGGGGACCACCTCCAGCCATCCCGCGGCCGGCGGCGCCAAGGCGGCATCGATCGCCGCCGAGGAGGGCGTCGCTGGTTCGAGCGCCAGCTCGAGGAACTGCGTCTCGGCGGTCCGCATGGCCGTGGCAGGAGCCGTGGCGTCCACGAACGAGCCCAGATGGCCGCCGCCAGGCTCGACCAGCATCGCCTTGGCGGCCGACTGTGCCATCCGGAACACCTGGGTCGTCAACGGGTACAGCCCGTACTCGTCGGCCGACCCGACGGCGAAGAGCACGGCCGCCATGGTCGGCGCGACGGTGTAGGGCGCGACGCCCGACGGCATCTCGCCCGACATGCAGACATAGGCGCGTACGCGCGCGTCTGCGTAGGCGGGATCCAGAGCCATGAGCGCGACGTCGGTGCCGCCGTCGGAGTGGCCTGTGACGGCGATGCGCGTCGGGTCGACCGGCACGGCCGGGTCGTGCAGCAGCGATGTGATGACGAACGAGATGTCGAGGGCCTGGTCGGCGTAGTCGCTCACGGGCGATCCCGCATAGAGGTCGGTCGAGTCGGGGAAGACCGGGGCCGCCACCACGAAGCCGGCCGCAGCCCACTCCTCGAGCAGCGCCGAGTAGACGCCGGGGTTGCTGTTCCAGCCGTGGGCGAACACCACGAGCGGTCGCGGGCCCGATGCGCCGACGGGCACGAAGAGGTCGGTGACGAGCACGCGCCCCTGCGCCGCCGGGACCGCGCCTCGTGCCGGCGTCACCCGGCTCGGGTCGAAGAAGCGCACCGACGTGGTCCGCACCTCGTAGGGAGGTGCCGAACCCGACATCACGGGCGAGGACGCCGCGGGCCCGGGGCGCAGGCCGTCGCTCCGGCCCGAGAACGCCGCGCCGTGCGCCGGGCGGTGGCGAGCGAGCACCTGGCTCGTCGCCGTGCCGCACAGGAGGAGCTGGCTCAGGAGGAGGCCGATCGCAACGAGCGTCGCCGTGCGGCATCCGGGGCGCGGCCCGGTCCGGTTCGCCCGAACGGCCATACACCCCAAGCGTGGCCGATGTCAGCCCGCGTGCGGGACCACTGGCGGTGCGCCACCCGGTGTGAGCACTTCGATCCCCGACGACGAGGGGTCGTACGTCGAACCGACCCCCAGCACCACGGCATCGCCGACCGTGGCGATGCCCCCCCAGTTCGCCTGCGGGATCGGCACCTGCGCCAGCAGGGTCCCGCTGTCGACGTCACGCACCTGTATGGCCGTTGCGGCGAGCGCCAGGCCGTTGAAGGCCATGCCGCCGGCGATCGTGGTCGAGCCGAACGACGCCACGCCGTTCGCCTGCCAGGCGACGGATCCGTCGGCGGCGTTGAACGCGTGGTCAGAGGGATTTTGCGTCGACGTGTCGCGGGGATCGGACGGGTCGCACACCGTGTTGATGCCATTGGCTCGCGGCAGGAAGTCCCCCAACGCGGTGGCTCCGACCACATGCGTGCCGTCGTAGGCGGTCGAACCGATGAACCCGCCCGACGAACCACCGAAGACGACGTTGGTCGACCAGCGGATCCGGCCCGTCCGGGGGTCGAGGGAGTAATAGGTCCCGTTCTTGCTGCCTTCGCCCAGGAAGGACGTCGTGCCGGTCCGACCGACGCCGGCGTTGGCGCTCGCCCCGAAGTCGTCGTCGCATGCGGGCGCGTGTCCGAGGGGGTGGAACCTCCAGGCGAGGCTGCCGTCGCTGATCCGCAAGGCAATCACCGAATCGGCGTACCGGGCCGAGCCCGCGAACTGACAATCCGCCGTGCCGAAAACGACCAGTCCCAGGTCCGGGAGCACGGTCCCCGACGACCACACGCTCCCGCAGCTGTCATCGAGGACCTGGCCCTTGCCGTTCACGTCGGTCTCTGTCTCCCACACCGGCCCTCCCGTGGCGAGGTCGGCCGCCACGAGGTAGCCGGCCGAATGTCGCTGACCGTCCTCGTCAACGCCGAAGAGCACGCGCCCGTCGTCCACGACCGGCGACGAGAAGATCCGGGTGCTGTCCTCGTTCGGTTGGAGCGGCCCCGCGACGCCGGGGTAGGCGTGCTTCCAGAAGATGGCGCCGGTGGCGGCGTTCAGCGCGTAGAGCGTGTACCCGCCGGCGAAGATCACGAGCGCCGGGCGGCCGCCCGCGGCGGGCTGGTACCACGCGGACGATGTGACCAGGCCGCCGTCCGACGTGACGTCGCGCGGATTCTGCCCCGGATAGGGGGTGATGGCGTTCTGGGCGGAGAGGCGCACCTTCCAGCGGAGTTTCCCCGTCTCCAGGTTGACCGCGTAGAAGTAGTCGTCCCAGGAGCCGGCGTAGACGGTGCCAGCTACCACCGTGGGCGTGGCCGTCACCGCGTCGCCGGTCGGGAAGAACCAGGATTGGCGCAACGTCTTGACCGAGCTCTCTGTCAGGGTCGTCCGCCCGTGGAAGGTGTGCTGCGCGTCGTGGCCGTAGCTCGGCCAGTCCCACGTGCTGACGGCCGACCCTCCCGCGGGCGACGGGGCGGCACCGGCGGAGGGCTGGCCGGGACCCGCAAGTGCGACGAGCGTCATGGTGCAGGCCGCCGCCAGGGCCCCGTCTCGCCGGCGTCGTCGCCCGCCCCGTTTGGCCGGCGTGCCAACCGCCGGCGTCTCAGCGACCAAGGTCGCTCAGCCGAACCCGGCGGTTGCGGGGGTGTCGGACGCAGGCCCCTTGTCGGGAGCAGGATTCTCGGAAGGCCCCGAGAGCGGCGCCTTGATCTTGCCCGTGGGGTACGGGCAGACGGTCTTGGCCGGCACACAGATCGTGACGCTGGTCGGGAAGTCGAAGCCACCCGCCACCGTCGCAGGTGTGGAGGGTTGTCCGTTGGTGAAGGTGACGCGCATGACCCTTCCGCCGTAGTTCGCCGGTCCACAACCGGTGAGTGGTCCCGTACACGCGATGTGGATGTCGACGAAGTACAACGTTCCGTCAGGGGCAAAGGCCATACCGAACGGGTTGTACTGGCCGGGGTTCTTGCCGAGATCGGCGACCGTCGTCCCCGGCACCGAACCGCGCCCCGGCTCGGGCTGTCCACTGGCCGTCACCCACACGATGCTCGGGTCGCCGATATAGCTGCTCACCGCATAACACCCGCACGTCGGGTCCTCGGCGATGCCGGCCGGGAACGAGGCGCTGTAGAAGGTCGACACCTGCACCTTGGCGCGCGGGTAGAGGCCCCCGGGACACTGGGAGGCGTTCGTGGGCAACGAGGACGCGGCGAAACGGAGGACGCTGGACGTTCCGACGTTGGGGATCAGCAGATCGCCGTTGGGTGCGAGCGCCATGGTCCCGGGCTGCGCCAGGCCGCCGGTGCCGTCGGTGTGGTGCGGCCCGTAGCCCCCGGAGGTGGGGCCGTACACGATGCACGACGTCGTGTACTTCGGCGCGAACCACTCGACCAGCCGGCCGCTGCTCGGGGGTGGGAACTGGCCCTGCGCGGTCGCGATGTCGTTCCCAAAGACGTTGTGATGGCTGTCGACGGCGCAACCCGTGTACGTCTGGTTGTTGTTGAAGACCCCATTCGACGTCGGGGGTGAGTCCGATCCGATGCTCTCGCCCCGCAGCTTGTACTTGCCCGGGACATAGAGGGTCTGGCCGCTGAAGGCGCCGTTGGGCTCGTCGAGCTCTTCGCCGTCGGGCGGCTGCTTGTAAGGCTTCTCCCCGCCGAGGTTGTGTTGGTTGGGGAGGGTCGGGTCGTAGCCCCCGACGAACCGCCCACCCGGCAGGACGCAGACCTGCCCGTTGAGGTCCCAGGCCGGGAGCAGCTGGCCCTGGAGCCCCGAGGGCATGGACAGAAAATCGACCTCTTCGTTCTGATCCCAATAGACGAGGTAGCCCGGTTTGCCACTGACGCCCCCCGTGGCTGCCGCGCCCGACGCCAGTGCGGGCGAGAGGCCGACGACGAGGAGCGCCCAGAGGGCGAGCGCGGCCGAGGTGACCCACCGCCGCGTTCCCCTATGCCGCATCGAAACCCCCGGTTGCATGCTGACGCCGGCGTCATACTAGGAGGACCCGGGGTCTCCATGTCTTGCGGGCCCGCGAAAGAGGCCCGGCGGGCTCAGCCCAGCGGGTCCCTCCACCCCGGCGAGGCTGTCCGCGCCCCGCCGGCGACCCGGAGACCGATGTAGTTCTTCTGCGCCTCGACGGTCCCCGCCCCGAAGCACAGCCCACGGATGTCGCGGTAGGCCCGCTCGACGGGGTACTCGCGCGAATAGCCGTATCCGCCGTGGATCTGCATGGCCTCGTCGCAGACGAACTTCGCCGCCAGGTTCGCCGCGGTCTTGGCGATCGCCGTCTCGAGTGCCGGCGGCGTCCCGCCCGGACCGGCCAGGCGCACCGCCCGCGCCAGCAGCAGCCGCGCCCCCTCGAGCTGGACGGCCATGTCGGCCAGCTTCCACTGCAGCCCCTGCAGCTCGGCCAAGGGCCGGCCCGCGATGACCCGCTCGTTCATGTAGCGGACGGCGTGCTCGAGCGCGCCCTGCGCGGCGCCGACACACATCGACGCGTTGCCGCAGCGCTCGTGGTTGAGATGCGCCAGCAGCATCTTGAACGCGGAGGTGTCCGTCGGGTTCCCCGCGATCAGCACGTCCTCTTCGCGGATCTCAACGCCGTCGAACGCCAGCTCGGCCTCGGTCGCGGCGTGGATGCCCATGCCCTTGTGCCGCCCCGTGACCGACACGCCCTCCCGGTCGGTCGGCACGATCACCGCACCGATCCCTTTCGCGCCCTCGCCCCCCGGCCAGCGGCACCACACGAGCACGCCCTCGGCCACGTCGCCGAGGGTCGAATAGTTCTTGTAGGCGTTGAGCCGCCAGCGCCCGGCCCCGTCTTCGACCAGCGCGGCCCGCATGTTCTGGACGGCAGAGCCGGCGTCGGGCTCGGTGATGCCGATGCTGATCAGCGCGTCGCCGTCCGCACACGCCGGGAGCCAGCGCTCCTTCATCGCGTCCGGCCCGAGATGCTCGATCCCCCGCGGCGGCCCGTTGAACGTCAGCTGGCAGCAGATGGCGGAGGACACGTCCGCCCGCGCGATCTCCTCGAGCACGATCGACGCCTCGACGTCACCCAGTCCCATGCCGCCCCACTGCTCCCCCACCGTGATGCGCAACAGGTCGGCCGCAGCCAACGCCTTGCGCACCTCGGCGGACACCACACCGTCCTCGTCGGCCTGATGCGCCCGCGGCGCCACCTCGCGCTGGGCCACATCGCGCGCCAACTGGCGCAGTGAGGCCTGGTCCTCGCTCTCGGCCAGCAGGTCGGCGCCCGGGCCCCCGTGAGCATCGCTCATCAGCCGGGCTCGGTGCCGAAGATGCCGACGAAGCTCACGCCCTCGCCCGGCGCACCGCCCAAATTGTGCGTCAACCCCAGGGTGCGACCCGGCCCGACCGTGTTGATCTGGCGCTCCGGTGGCGCCTCGCCCCGCAGCTGCAGCCAGCATTCGAAGAGCATGCGCAGGCCCGAGGCCCCGATCGGGTGTCCGAAGCTCTTCAGCCCGCCGTCGGGATTGACCGGCAGGTCGCCGTCGCGGTCGAAGGTGCCCTCGAGCACCTCCTTCCACGCCGTGCCCCGTTCTGCGAAGCCCAGGTCCTCCATGAGCACCAGCTCGGTCGGGGTGAAGCAGTCGTGCACCTCGGCCATGGCCAGCTGCGTCCGCGGCTCGGTGACCCCCGCCTGTGCGTACGCGTCCTCGGCCGAGCGGACGACCTCCTCGAAGGTCGTGTAGTCGTAGCCGGGGTCGATCGGGCCGGCCGCCGGGCCCGCCACGAACGACAGTGCCTTCACGTACAGAGGGTTCGCGCAGTACTTCGCCGCGTCCTCGGCCCGGCAGATCACCGCCGCCGCGGAGCCGTCGGAGACGCCGCTGCAGTCGAAGACGCCGAGGTCCCCCGCCACGAGCGGCGCCTTGGCGATGGTCTCCATCGAGACCTCCTTCTGGAACTGCGCCCGCGGGTTCCGCGCCCCGTTCTGGTGGTTCTTGTACGCGATGCGGCCCATGACCTCCTTGAGCTGGTCGCGGTCGACCCCATACTTGTGCGCGTACGACGGGGCGAGGAACGAGAATGCGGCGGGCGACGAGAGTCCCGGGTCGGTGCCATCGCCGACCGCGCGGATCCCGGTCAGGCCGGAGTACCCGGTGTCCTTGAGCTTCTCCACCCCGATCGCCATGGCCACGTCGTAGGCGCCCGACGCCACGGCGTAGCACGCATTGCGGAATGCCTCCGAGCCGGTGGCGCAGTAGTTCTCGACCCGGGTCACCGGCTTGTAGTCGAGCTTCAACGGCCGCGACAGGGTGACGCCGCAGACGCCCGACGTCATGGTGCCGAGCCAGAACGCGTCGATGTCGTGGATCGACATTCCCGCCGAGGCCGCTGCATCGGTCGCCGCGTCGGTCAGCAGATCGTCGACCCCCTTGTCCCACAGCTCACCGAACCGCGTGCAACCCATACCGATGATCGCGACCTGGTCCCGAATGCCCCTGCTGCCCATGGTTCTTTACTCCCCTCGCTCCGGTGCACCGCCGGCGCCGCCCTGCGGCCGGGCCTTCCAGAAGTAATTGTGCACGCCCTGGGCCGTCCACACGCGCCGGAACGTCATCGAGACGCGGTCGCCGATCGACAGCTCGTCGGGACGGGCGTCGGTCAGCTCGCACCGGAAGCGCCCGCCGCCGTCGAAGTCGATGATCACACCGATCACGGGCGGCGACAACGAGAACGCCAAGTGGTCGATGGTGAACGTCGCGACCGTGCCGGGGGTGTCGGCCAGGCGCTCGGGCTGCATCTGATCGATGGCGTGGCAGTTGAGACACGCCCGCGTCGGGGGCATGTGGCGGAACCCGCACGCCGTGCACCGGCTCGCCGCGAAGGCGTACTTCCACTCCTCGGAGCGGTGCACCGTCGGCGCGCCCGGGCGCTCGGGGTCGGGCCGCCGGGGCGGCTCGCGGTGCAGCTGCGAGCGCCACGTGAGGAACGATGCATAGGAGAGGTCGTCACGTCCGGCCGCCACCTGTTCCGCCACGGTGGGCACGCCGCTCTCGGCCCGCGCTCGCTGCGCGTCCTCCAGCAACGGTGTCGTCCGCAGCACGAAGGCGTCGGCCCCGTCGGCCAGCGACAGCACGGCGACGACCTGTCCCGCTTCCGCCCGCTCGAGCACGTCACACAACGCCACCGCCGCGTGGGCCGCGCCCAGGTTCCCCACCGAGCCCAACAGGTCGTGTGCCAGGACGCCGTCGCGCACCCCGAGCCCCGCGGCGGCGGCCTTCGTCGCCCGAGCATGCAGGCCCGTCACCACGGCGTGGTCGATGTCACCCTCCGCAACGCCGGCGTCCTTCAGCGCGGCGGCAAATGCCTCCCGGGCCAGCGGCACGTAGAGCTCCTCGCCGAAACGCTCCTCCCAGACGTGGGAGTCGGCCTGACCAGGCACCCGCCAGCGGTCGAGGAACTCGTCGCTCGCCGCCCCCCGCCCGATCAGCTCGGCCACGGCGCCGTCCGATGCGCAGACGAACGCGGCCGCGCCATCGCCGCTGTCGCGTTCCTCGGCAGAACCGGCCAGGCCCGTGCGCAGATCCGAGACCACGGCCAGCGTCGTGCGACCCGCGGCCGCGCCGACCATCGCCTGCAACAGCGTCGCCACCGCCGAGCGCGACGACCCGGCGAAGTCGTAGGCGCCGGCGCCGCGGCCCAACCCCAGCGCCGCGTGAACCGTCGTGGCGCTGGTCTTGTCGAGATACCCCGGGTCCGGCGTCGAGAGGAACAGGTCCTGGACCGGACCCGCGCCTGGTCCCGCCGCCAGCGCCCGACGGCCCGCCTCGACGCCCAGCGTCG
>Ga0210390_10003209_pt1 | contig 14075 bp, 11 predicted proteins | sample IncBWH11OmetaG_FD_161050 | JGI IMG/M metagenome (GOLD analysis project Ga0210390, IMG submission 161050) | Forest soil microbial communities from Barre Woods Harvard Forest LTER site, Petersham, Massachusetts, United States - Inc-BW-H-11-O ...
GTCTGCGGCCCGGTTGTAGAGCGTGCGGCGGTTCGACGGCCACGCGAAACCCCAGCCGAGATGGGTTCCCGGCCCCTCGGGTCCATCCGGGCGACGCGAGCGCGCCAGGTTTTGGCCCTCCTTCGGGTACACCCCGGTGTAGGTCCACACCCCGCAGGCGGTCGAGCCGTCGTCCCTGACCTCGTTCACATCCGCGAGCTGGCGGCGGTCGGGCCAAGTGTATCCGTTCATTTCCTTCAGCACCGCCTCGGCCGAGGGCTCCTCGGTCGCGCCGGGCGTCGGGTAGTCCCAAGTCAGCGCCTTGACCGGCATGTCTCTCTCCTCGGCACTGCTCGCGTAGAGCTCCTTGAGGCGACGCCCGAGTTGATAGACAAACGAGGTTTCCGAGCGGCTGTCGCCGGGCGGCTCGACGACCTTGTCGTGCCATTGCACGAGCCGGTGGGTATTGGTAAAGCTGCCCTCCTTTTCGCCGACCAATGCCGCCGGCATCAGAAAGACCTCGGTCTTGATGTCTTGCGGGCGCCGCTCGCCCGATCTGACCGGCTGACCCGCATACCAGAACGAGGCGGTCTCGGTTTCGGTGAAATCGCGCACCACCAGCCAGTCGAGATTGGCAAAGCCGCGTTGGATCAGCGTCGAGTTGCTGCCGCCGACCACCGGGTTCTGGCCGAGCACAAACAGCCCGCGGATCACGCCGTCGGCAATTGCCAAGGTCAGCGGCAACTGCGAATGGTCGCCGACAATACGCGGGATCCACTGGAACCCCCATTCATTGCCCGGGGTCGCGTGCTCGCCATACCAGGCGCGCAACAGGCTCACCGCATATTTCGGGAAATTGTGCCAGAACCCGGTCGGCGGCGTCTCCGACTTGAGATAATCCTCCAGGGTCGCATGCGGCTTTTGCGCCTGCGGCTGCGGCAGGTAGCTCGGCAGCATGTTGTACAAGGTCGGGATGTCGGTGCTGCCCTGGATGCTCGCATGCCCGCGCAATGCCAGGATGCCGCCGCCCGGCCGCCCGGTATTGCCGAGCAACGCCTGGATCAGCGCCGCCGCGCGAATGATCTGGACGCCGGTCGTGTGATGCGTCCAGCCCACCGCGTAGCAGAACGCGGCGGTGCGCTCGCGACCGGAAGCGCGGGTCAGCGCTTCGGCTATTTTCAGAAACACCGCGCGCGGGCAGCCGGTGGTCTCTTCGACCTTTTCCGGCGTATAGGCGGCGTAATGGCGCTTCAGGACCTGATAAACCGTGTTGCGATGCCGCAGGCTGAGGTCGCGCGGCGGCGGCCCCTTTTCCATGCGCCGCGTCTTTTCGCTGAAGGATTCGGTGGTGTTGACATAATGCTCGGCGAGCGACGCCGGCACGTCCTCGCCCTGGTATTGCCAGGAATCGTATTTGTAGGACCGACTGTCCGGGTCCCAGCCGGAAAACATCCCGTCAAGCGCGGATGCGTCCTGAAACCGCGCGTCGATGATCGTCGACAGGTTGGTGTAGGCGAGCGCGTATTCCTTGAACCACAAATCGTGTTCGAGAATGTAGCGTATCAGCCCGCCGAGAAACGCGATGTCGCTGCCGGCGCGGATTGGCGCGTAGATGTCGGCGAGCGCGGAGGTGCGGGTAAAGCGCGGGTCGACATGAATGACCGTGGCACCTTTGTCCTTGGCCTCCAACACAAAGCGGAACGCAATCGGATGGTTCTCCGCCATGTTGGACCCCATCACGATGATGCAGTCCGAGTTGACGAGGTCCCATTGGGGCATTGTCGCTGCCCCTCGGCCGTAAGTCGCGCCCAGACTGGGCACCGACGAGGAGTGTCAGACGCGCGCCTGGTTTTCGATCCACACCATCCCGAGCGCGCCGCCGAACAGCTTTTTGATCAGGTAGTTCTCCTCGTTGTCGAGGGTGGCACCGCCGAGCGAGGCCAGCGCCAACGTGTGGTTGACGGCGGTTCCGTCGGGGAGCCGGTCGACAAAGGTGTCGTCACGCGTCTGTTTGACGAGCTGCGCGATACGCTCCATCGCCCAGGCGAGCGGCCGCCTCTCCCAATGTTCCGCGTAGGGCGCGCGGTAGAGCACGTGGTCGAGGCGCTTCTCGCTGGTCAGCCAGCCAAAGGTCGCCGACCCTTTCGGGCACAGGGTCCCCTGGTTGACCGGGCTGCGCGGGTCGCCCTCGACATGGATCAGTCGGCCGTTCTTGGCGTAGGCGAGCTGGGCGCAGCCGACCGCGCAATAGGGGCAGATGATGGTGCCGACCTTGTCGGCCTCGGCCAGGCGCGGCCGCAGGTTGCGCGACAGGCTGCTTTCCGCGGCCTTGGCATAAGGGTCCTCGCCGGCGATTTGCCGCGGCAACGACCAGTCGCGCACAAAGCCGGCGGCGCGCTCGGCAAAACGGCGGCGGAGTTGTTTCATGTCGTTAAGTCCCGGTTCTAAAACGAAGTTTCGGCGATGGCGCGGGCCTCGCCGGCGATCAGCCCAGCAGCGGGGCGAAACGTGACCGCGACGTGCGTTCGCGCATTGCGTGCCGCCAACAGCTGGTCGGGGTCGACCGGGGCGTGGCGCGAGAGCACGAACAGACGTGTCCCGCCGCCGTCGAGCGCAAGCTGAAACCGGCTTTCCTGCACCACGGTGATGACGCCCGATGCCGTCGCCAACGAAGGCGGCCTCCCCGCCCCTGTTCCGTCGCCTAGAACGCGTCCGCGCGCCCCCGGTTCCGCGCAAGACCGCAAGCGGGCAAGCAGCGCGCGGCATGGCGGTGGCCAGCCGGCTTAATCCCTCCTTTACCAGTCCGTCCGAACATCGCGGGAGACCGACGATTCTGGATTCCGTGATGCCCAGTCGCAAATCTGCGCGCTCGAATGCTGCGCCAACACGCGGGGTTTGGCGCGGGCCACCCGCGGCCGCGTCGATGCCGGCCGGCTGATGGCGTTCGACCCCGATCTGTTGCCGCTCGCCGGCTTTGCCGCGCTAATGGTCGCGGCGGCGGTCGTCGACGTCCGGCGGCTGGTGATCCCCAACGGGCTGGTCGCGGCGCTGTGCGTGCTGTGGCTGCTGCACAATGAGGGGACGCGCGGGATGCCCGAGCCGATGGCGCTCGCCGCGCTCGCCGGGGCCGCGTTGGCGCTCGCCGGCGGCGCCGTTCTGTTTGCCCGCGGCATGATAGGCGGCGGCGACGTAAAGCTGTTCGCGGCGGCGGCTTTGTGGACCGGGGCCGGGGCGCTGCCGGCGTTCCTGGTGGCGACCGCGCTTATCGGCGGAGCGCTGGCGCTCGTGTTTCTGAGCCCGCTTGGGCCGCGCCTGGTGGCTTTGCGGCATGCGGGGCCAGCCCCGGCCGGCAGCGGCGGCGGGGTGCCGGCCGGCAGCATTCAGATCCCCTACGGTGCGGCGATCGCGGCCGCCGCGCTGATCCTGACGATCCCGCCTTATTTCCGCTGAGAGGAAATCGTGCGCGGCCGCACCGTCTTTCTGTTTTTGATCGCATTGCTGCTAGCGGGCGGCACCGCGATCTTGGTGCGCTCGTGGCTGGCGCAGCGACCGACCATAGCCGCCGCCCCGGCGCCGCCGCGGCCAGCGCCGCAAAAGTCGATCCTCGTCGCCGGCGCCGCGATCGCGCGTGGCCAGCTCCTGAAACCCGGCGATCTCGTCTGGCGCGCGTGGCCCGACAGCGCCATCGCCGCAGACTTTGTCGTCTCCGGCGCCGGGCCGCAGAAATCCTTTGACGGGTGGGTCGCGCGCGAGCCGTTCGCCGCCGGCGAGCCGATCGTCAGGAGCAAGATCGTCGAGCGCGGCGACCACGGCGTTGTCGCGGCGTTGCTGAAGCCGGGCATGCGCGCGGTGTCGATCGCGGTCGACCAGACCTCCGACGTCTCCGGTTTCATCTCTCCCGACGACCGGGTCGACGTGCTGGTTAGTCTGACGTCGGCCGGCGAGGGCGCCAACGGCAACGGGTATCAGCGCAAGGCGGCGGCGACGGTATTACGCGATGTCCGCGTCATCGCAATCGATCAACGGGCGGACAACAAGGACGGGCAGGCTGTCGTCGCGCGCACCGTCACGCTCGAGGTGACCCCGAAAGAGTGCGAAATCGTGGCGCTCGCCGCGGACATGGGCAAGCTGTCGCTGAGCCTGCGCGGGCTTATTGCGTCTTCGGACGATCATCGCGCGGTGCTTGCGGTCGTTGATTCGGCCGCGGATTCGACCGCGGACCCCACGCCCGATCCCGATTCGATCGACGGCCATGGCTCCGCCGGCTTTGTGCTCGACAGCGAGGTCAGCCGGCTCGTCCCGAAGCCGTTCATATTTAACCATAACTATAGCGATGGTAAAGTAACCATATTGCGCGGGAACAGCAACTCGGGCACATCCGCTGGGTCGCAACCGGGCACTTGAGGTCTGTGATGCATGCGTGGCGGCACCTCCTCTTCGCCGGGGCCATTTTGTGGACCGGGTGGACTGGCCTTGCGGCGGCGGAGCCGGGCGACGCGCCGGGTCGTGGCCGCGACCCCGCTGCCTGGCCCGCCGCAGCACCCGTGCCGGCCGCCAACAGCCGTCCGAACGCCCCCGGCGGGGCGGTGCTGATCCCGGCCAACGGTCGGCCGATTTCGCTCACAACCGGCGGCGGCACCCTGATCCGGCTGGCGCGTCCGGCAAGCACCGTCTTTGTCGCCAACCCCGACATCGCCGATGTCCAGGTCAAGTCGCCGGAGCTCGTCTACGTCACCGCGAAGTCGCCGGGCACCACCGTGATCTACGCCGTCGACGCCAACGACGAGGTGCTGCTGAACGCACCGGTGCGTGTCGACCTCGACCTGTCGCCATTGCGCCAGTCGCTGCGCCAGCTGGTGCCGGGAAACGCGATCTCGGTCGCCGAGGTCGACTCGAACGTCGTGCTGTCAGGCACCGTCGCCGACGCCGGCCAGGCCGAGAAGGCCCGGGTGCTCGCGACTGCCGTCGCCGCCGAGGTCAAGGGCGGCCAAGTCGTCAACCGCCTCGCCGTCGCCACCCCTGACCAAGTCGATCTGCACGTCCGCATCGCCGAGGTCGACCGCAGCATCCTCAAGCAGATCGGCGTCGACTGGAGCAAGGTTGGCGCTGCCACCAGTGAGGTCACGTTTCAGACGATGAACGCCCCGACGCCCCTGACAAATACGCTGATCATCGGAAAGGCCGTCGCCGGGGCGGTCCAGGCCGAGGTCTCGGCGCTCGCCACCGAAGGGCTCGTCACCGTGCTAGCCGAGCCAAACCTGACCGCAGTCTCGGGCCAGACCGCGAGTTTTCTCGCCGGCGGCGAATTTCCGATCCCGGTCGTGCAATCAGTCAGTTCGGGTACAGCCCCAGCAATCACGATCCAGTTCCAGACCTTCGGCGTCCAACTCGCGTTCACGCCGACGATCATCGACGCGAATCATCTGAGCATGCGAGTGCGCCCCGAAGTCAGCGAGTTGAGCACCCAGGGCGAGGTCAACTTTGACGGCTTTGTCATTCCCTCGCTGACCATCGACCGCGCGGAGACGACGGTCGAACTCGCCAGCGGTCAAAGCTTCGCGCTCGCTGGCCTGCTGCAGCACAATACCGAGCAGGACATCTCCAAAGTTCCCTGGATTGGCGACATTCCGATCCTTGGCGCGCTGTTCCGCTCCAACAAGTTCCAGAACAACGAGACCGAGCTCGTCGTCATCGTGACACCCTATCTCGTCCGGCCGCCGACGGCGGCCCCCGCCGCCCCGACGGACGGCTTCGAGATCCCGCATGACGCGCAGCAGGTGCTGTGGGGCGATACGTGGCGGCGCAGCCTACCGGCGCCGGCGCAGGGCCCGCTCGACGCCGGCGGCGGCGGGCTGATCGGGCCCGCCGGGTTCCGGCTCGATTGACAGGGGGCCAGTCATGACCCGGCACATCCCACCGCTCGCGCTGGCGCTGGCGCTGGCCGCCTGCGCGCCGGGCGCGGCCGAATATACAAAAAACGAGGCGCCCGACCGGCTCCAGGTCGACGGCGCGACCCGCATCGTCGAGGTTGCGTTCGCCCCAGGCTCGGACCGGCTCGCACCAGCCGCCGCCGCCCGGCTCGACGCGCTTGTTGCAAGCGGCGCCGCCCGGCCGGCCGACCGCGTCACAATTGCCGCGGCGGGGCCGCCCGGTCTCGCCGCGGGGCGCGAGGCGGCGGTTGCGAGCCGGCTGTTGCGCGCGGGCATTGTGGCCGAGGCCGGCCCGCCGGTCGCGACACCCCCGAATTCGGCCGTCGTCACCGTCGGGCGCTACGCCGTGACGCTGCCGCCTTGCCCGAATTGGAGCATGCCGCGGTCCAACGATTTCACCAACATGCCGCCGAGCAACTTCGGCTGCGCCACCGCGGTCAACCTCGGCTTGATGGTGGCGAGCCCGGGCGACCTCGTCGCCCCGCGGCAGTTGGCGCCGGCGGACGGCAAGCCGGCCGCCGCGGCCGTCGACCGTTATCTTGACGACAAGACCACGCCGCTGGCGCCGGAAGCCGATCTCGGGCCGGTCCAGGGCGGCTCGGGCGGCGGCGCGCCGAGCGGAGCGGGCGGTGGCCCCGCCGGCCAATGATGGCCGCGCGCGCGAAAACATCGTCAAGCCCAGCGCGCGAGGGCGTGCTCGCGGTGTTGCGCGACGAGGCTACGTTGGAGCGCTTGCAACGGGTGATCCGCGAGCTGAAGCTGCAAGACGAGCTGTCCATCGCCGCCACGCTCGATGCGGCGCTGCGCCGGATGCGAGGCGGAGCGGCGCCGCGGCTGCTGCTGGTGGACATTGCCGATTTAGCTGCGCCAAACGCGGAAATCAGCGCGGCGCGGACATTCGGCGGCAGCGAGCTCAAGCTTGTCGCCATCGGCACCGTTAACGATGTTGGGCTGTTCCGCGACCTGATCGCCGCCGGCGCCGATGACTATCTGATCCGGCCAACCACCGACGAAGCTTTGGTAACCGCACTCGACCGGCGGCAGGCAATCCCGGCCGAGGGCGGCGGGCTCGGCCAGGTTTTTGTTTTTGTCGGCAGCCGCGGCGGGGTTGGCGCCACCACCGCCGCGGTCGGCTGCGCGTGGCTGTTGGCGGAGGATTTTGGCGAGCGCACGGCGTTGCTCGACCTCGACCTGCATTTCGGCACGGTGGCGCTGAAGCTCGACACCGAGCCCGGCAGCGGGCTGTGCGAGGCGCTGGAGCAGCCCTCGCGCATCGACAGCCTGTTTATCGAGCGGGCGATGGTCAAGCTGACCGACAAGCTGCACGTCCTCGCGTCGGAAGCCTCGGCGGCGCAGCACCTGATCGTCGACGGTGGTGCGATCGACATGCTGCTTTACGAGCTGCGCCGCAAATTCCCGCGCGTCGTCGTCGATCTGCCGCGTGGCGTTACGCCGGTGCAGCGCGTCGTGCTGGCGGCGGCAACGCATGTCGTCGTGCTGTGCGAGCGCAGCCTTGCCGGATTGCGCGACACGATCCGCCTGCAAAGCCTGATGCGCGAGCAGGCGCCGCAGGTGCGGGTGTGGCTGGTCGAGGCCGGCGCCAGCGGCGAGCGCGCCCTGATCGGTAAAAGCGAATTCGAAAAGGGGGTCGGCAAACCGCTCGACCTCGCGATCTCGTTCGACCCGAAATCGGCCGGGGCGGCAGTGAATAGCGGCCAGCCGCTGCCGGTCGCCGCACCCCGCAGCCCGATCGTGCGCGAGCTGCGCCAATTGACCGAGCTCGTCGCCGGCCCCACCGCCGCGGCACCCCGGCGCCGCCTCTTCGCAATCCGCTCGCTATGGTAGGTTTTCTAAAACGGCCCGAGGCCGACAGCGGGCTCGACGCGCGCATCGCGGGCTTGTCAACGCGCCGCCCCCCGGCCGTGCTCGCGCCGGCGCCCGCAACGGCGTTCGCCACCGCCGAGATCGAGCCCGCGTCTTTTGCGTCGCGCGAAGACCGCCTCGTTGCCGCGCGCGAGCAGCTGTTGATCCGCCTCAAAACCGAGATCCGGCCGGAACGGCGCCCGCTGCTGAGCCGCGGCGAGCTCGCCAAGATTATCGATGCGGCGGTCCAGGGATACCTGTTGCGCCACGCCATGGAGGCGAACGCGCTCGAACGGCGGGACCTGGTGACCGCGCTGACCCAGCAGCTGCTGAACGCACCGGAGCCGGAGCCGGAGGCCGATCCCGCCGCGGCGCAGCGGCGCGCCAACCGCGCCGTGATCGAGGCAGCGAAGGCGCAAATCCAGCCGCTCGTCCTCGAGCATATGGACATCGCCGCCGCGGCCGAGATGCCGCGCGCCACCTTCGAGGCGCAGCTCTCCGGCTGGGTCAAGGAGTTGCTCGCCGAGACCAAGATCCAGCTGAACTTTTCCGAGCAGCGCGACCTCGTCCAATCCTTGATCGCGGACATGCTCGGGCTCGGCCCGATCGAGCCGCTGATGGATGACGAGACCGTGACCGACATCATGGTCAACGGTCCGAAGCAGGTCTATGTCGAGCGCCGCGGCAAGCTCGAGCTGACCGACCTGACGTTCCGCGACGATCAGCACGTCATGAATGTCGCGACCAAGATCGTGACGCGGATCGGCCGACGGGTCGACGAGTCGCGGCCGCTCGTCGACGCCCGGCTCGCCGACGGGAGCCGGGTCAACATCATCATCCCGCCCTTGGCGATCGACGGGCCGTCGATCTCGATCCGCAAGTTTTCAAAAAAGACCATCACCCTCGACACGATGGCGCAGCAGGCGAACATCTCGCCCGAGATGGCGACCCTGTTGAAGATCGCGGCGCGCTGCCGGCTCAACATCTTGATCTCGGGCGGCACCGGTTCGGGCAAGACGACCTTGCTCAACGCGCTCTCGCGCCTGATCGACACGGCCGAGCGCACCGTCACCATCGAGGACGCGGCCGAGTTGCAATTGCAGCAGCCGCACGTCGTGCGGCTCGAAACCCGGCCGGCCAACCTCGAAGGCACCGGCGAGATCACGATGCGCGACCTGTTGCGCAACGCGCTGCGCATGCGGCCGGATCGCATCATCCTCGGCGAGATCCGCGGCGCCGAGGCGCTCGACGTGCTGCAGGCGATGAACACCGGTCACGACGGGTCGATGAGCACGATCCACGCGAACCGCCCGCGCGAGGCGCTGACCCGGCTCGAAAACATGGTCGGCATGACCGGCATCAACCTGCCCTCGCACGCGGTGCGCACTCAGATCGCCGCCGCCGTCAACCTGATCCTGCAAATCAGCCGGATGCGCGACGGCATGCGCCGCGTCGTCGAAGTCATCGAGATTGTCGGCATGGAGGGCGACATTATCACGACGCAGGAATTGTTCAGCTATCAGTACCAGGGCGAAACCGCAGACGGGCGGCTGCGCGGCGTGTTCAAGCCGAGCGGCTTGCGGCCGCATTTCCTGCCCCGCGCCGAATATTTCGGTCTCGATCGGCCATTGCTGGAAATCATTTGACGGGCGCGGCGCAAGGATCCGTTGCGCCATTGGCGTCGCGGGTGACGCGGAGGCGCGATGGCGCTCGATCCTGACGACCTGCTTGCCCTCTTCGCGGCGTTTGGCGCGCTGCTCGCTTTTGCCGCGCTGATGCTCGCGGTCGGGCAGATGGCGCAGCGCCGCTATCGCCGGCGGCTCAAGGCGCTCTACGACCGCGCCAACGGCGGCGGCGCGCCAGTCGCGGCCGCAACCCAGTCGCTGGCGCGGGTGCAAAGCGCAACCCCCAATATCGATCGCGTCGCGCGGCGCTGGCTGCCGCGGCGCGAAATTCTCGCCGCGCGCCTGGCGCGCACCGGCCGGGCGATCAGCATCGGGCAATACGCCTTGACGATGGTCGGGGTGACGGGGGCTGCGGCAGCCGCGACGATCGTTCTGACCTCGATCAGGACCGTGCCCGCCCTGCTGATCGGCTTGTTTCTCGGGATGGGGTTTCCGTACCTGGCGGTGAGCCGGCTCGGCAACCGTCGGGTCAGGGCATTCACCGAGCTGTTTCCGGACGCCATCGACCTGATGGTCCGCGCGCTGCGGTCGGGTCTGCCGATCAGCGAGGCCATCGTCGGCGCCGGCCAGGAGATCGCCGACCCGGTCGGCTGCGAATTGCGGCTGGTCGAGAACGGGATGCGGCTCGGGCGCGACCTCGAAGCGCTGCTGTGGGACATTGCCAAACGCATCGACACCCCCGAGTTCCGGTTTTTTATCATCGCCTTGAGCGTGCAGCGCGAAACCGGGGGCAACCTCGCCGAAACCCTGGCCAACCTCGCCGAGGCGCTGCGCCGCCGCCGGCAGATGCGCGCCAAGGTCCGCGCAATGTCGAGCGAGACGCGCGCGACGACGATGATCCTCGGGGGCCTGCCGGTCGTCGTCATCGGTTTGCTGATGCTGACCTCTCCCGACTACCTGCGGCCGCTGCTTCATGATCCGCGCGGCCATGTCCTGTGCGGGATCGCGCTCGCAATGCTCGTCAGCGGCGTGACGATCATGAACAAGATGGCGCGGTTCGACATATGAGCGGTCCAACCTATGAGCGGTTCGACCTATGAAAAGCATTCAGCCGCAGGATCTCGATCCGGCCCGCTGGCTTCCCTCCGGCGTCGGGCTCGACGACGCGATCGCCGCACTCGCCGCGCTCGCCGTAATGACGACGTGCCTCGCTTTGTGGCAGGCGCTGCGCCCCAGGGACGCGTTCGAGCGGCGGTTGCAGCAGGTTGTCGAGCGTCGCGAGACAATGCGGCGCGCCGCACTCGCCTCGCGCACCCGGCGACAGTCGCGCCGGCCGGTCGGGCTGATGCGCGCGGCCGTCACCCGCCTCAATCTGCTGCGCTCCCGGCACGCCGGCGAAGCCCGAATGATGCTGGCCCGCGCCGGCATCCGCTCGTCCGACGCGATGGTCGCGTTCTTGTTTGCCCGGCTCAGTCTGCCGTCGATCTGCGCCGGTGCCGCGCTGATGAACGGCTCGGTATTCCAGCTGTTGCCGATCCCGCATGATTTTCGTTTTTTGCCGGCGGTGGCCGCGGCGATCCTCGGCTTTTACGCGCCCAAAATTTATCTGAGGAACGCGGCCGGCAAGCGGGCGAAGCGGCTCGCGCTGGCGTTGCCGGACGGGCTCGACCTTATGGTGATCTGCGCCGAGGCGGGCCTCAGCCTCGACGCGACGTTGCTGCGCGTCTCGCGCGAGCTCGCCAACAGCTTTCCCGAGCTCGCCGAGGAGCTCGCCATCACCGCCGCCGAGCTGACCTTTCTGCCGGACCGCCGGCTGGCGTTCGACAACCTCAACAACCGCACCGACTCAGACGCCATCCGCGCGATTGTCAACACCTTGCAGCAAACCGCCAAATTCGGGACCCCGCTGGCCCAGTCGCTGCGCGTCCTGTCCGCCGAGTCGCGCGCCGCGCGATTGACCCGCGCCGAAGAAAAAGCCGCACGGCTGCCGGCGATGCTGACCGTGCCGATGATCATTTTTATCCTGCCGACCTTGTTCATCGTGCTGCTCGGCCCGGCCGCGATCAACATCATGGACACGTTCGCCAAGCGCTAGTCTAGTGATCGAGAAATTCGAACGATTTTGCTTACGGCAACTTCCATCTCACCATACCGGCGCAGGCCGGTATCCATGCTCGAAATGGGTCCCGACCTTCGTCGGGATAGCAATGCTGGAGATGTGCAGAACTCCCGATCGGGATACTAACCCGCCTTCCGACCAGGTCGCCACCTGTCCGCGGTCCGTCATTGCGAGCGCAGCGAAGCAATCTCGGGCCGCTGGGTGTCGTCTGGTCGGGATTGCTTTGTCGCTGTGCTCCGCGCAACGACACCGCGGCGACTTGATCGAAAACCGCTCCAAGACCAACGCGTCCGCGGCGCCCCGGCTCAGGACGGGTTAGGCGGTGGGCGCGTCAGTCCGGCCGACCAGATCGCGCGGTCGCGCGCCTGCGGCGACAGCTCGCGCAGAGTTTGGTAATAGGCGAGGTTGTGCTCGACCGCGGCTTCGTCGAGGTCGACGCGTCCGAGCCGTGCCGCTTCGGCGGCGCTGCCCTCGAGACCGTAAATCAGCGCCAGGGTCTGGCGTTCCTGAGCCGTGCCCGAGGGCGCCATCGCGACCGGCTGCAGCACGGCGACCGCATTCGGGCAGTTGCCGCTCAGCGCCAGCGACAATGCGAGGTCGACGGTCAGCGCCGGGTCGCCCGGAGCCCGTTGCAGCCCTTGCTGGTAATACGCCTGAGCCTGCGCGTGCCGGCTCTCGACATCGTTGACGACGCCCAGCAACACCAACAGCTTGGGGTTCTCGGGGCTGCGCGCCAACGCCTGGTCGAGCGGCGCCAACGCCAATTCAGGCCGGCCCGTGCCGATATACGCTTTGGCAAGACCCTTCAGTGCCGACACGCAGCGCGCGTCGCGGGCGAGCGCCGAGTTGTAGGCGACGACAGCCTCGTCGACGGCGCCGAGCGCAAGCAGCGTGTCGCCAACCGCCACGAACGGGTCGGGCAGGCGCGGCTCGATCTCCGCCGCCCGCCGAAAGACGGCGACGGCGTTGCTGTAATCGCCGCCAGCGCGGGCCGCGTTGCCGATCCGCATCAGCGCCGCATAGGAGAGCGGCGCACCGCCGCCATCGCGGCCATTGACGCTGAGCGGGTCGAGATGGGCCGGAAACGGCTGACAGCCGGCAAGCGCCGCAATCGGCACAGTAATCGTCAGCAAAACCCGCAGGCGAAATCCGCCGAAACGCCGCCGGTTTCCGGCTGCCGTCTTGCCCATCCCGGTGGTCTCGCCAACAAAAACTGCCGAAGCACAATCATTGCGCGAGCGTCAAAAACCCGTCCCAAACGTCGAAACCAGCGGGTTTTCAATCATGTACGACGGACATTCGGGGCGCATACACGCCTCGGCCGCGAATCGACTCTATTCGGCGGCCGGCGCCGCGATAGCCGCCGCACCGCGCATCCTTGCCGCGACGGCGTTTTCGACCGCGGCGAGCGCCGCATCGGCATGCCCGGCCTCGGGACCGCCCGCCTGGGCCATGTCCGGGCGCCCGCCACCGCCCTTGCCGCCCAGCGCGGCAGCACCCGAGCGAACCAGCTCGACCGCGTTGAAGCGGCCCGCCAGATCGTCGGTTACGCCGACGACGATTGCTGCCTTGCCGTCGGCCCGCGACACGACCGCGACGATGCCCGACCCGATCCGCTGCTTCAGCTCGTCAGCCAAGGATTTCAGCTCGCGCCCCGGCACGTCGTCAACGACGCGGCCGTCAAACGCGACCTCGCCGATGTGCTTGACCGCGGTTTTGGTTCCGGGGCCGGCGCTGGCGAGCGCGCGCCGCGCCTCCGCCAGCTCGCGTTCAAGCCGCCGGCGCTCGTCGACCAGGCTGACGATGCGCCCCGGCAATTCCGCCGGGCTCGTCCGCAATGCCGCGGCCGCCTGGCGCAACAGCCCCTCTTCCTCGGCCATGTGGGTTTCGGCGGCGGCGCCGGTCAGCGCCTCGATGCGGCGCACGCCCGAGGCGATCGCGGTTTCCGAGACGATCTTGAACAATCCGATGTCGCCGGTGCGCGGTACGTGCGTGCCGCCGCACAACTCCACCGAGAACGGCCGGTTTTCGCCATCGATGACACCACCCATCGCGACGACGCGCACCTCCTCCCCGTATTTCTCGCCAAACAACGCGAGCGCACCCTCGGCGACCGCGTGCTCCGGCGTCAGCAGGCGCGTGCCGACCTCGGCGTTGGCGCGGATGCGATCGTTGACCTCGGCCTCGATCGCCTGGATGTCCTCGACGTCGAGCGGCTTTGGGTGGCTGAAGTCGAAGCGCATCCGGTCGGGTGCGACAAGCGAGCCCTTTTGCGTCACATGCGCGCCGAGCCGCCGCCGCAACGCCTCGTGCAGCAGGTGGGTCACCGAGTGGTTGGCGCGCACCCGGCGGCGCCGCGCGCCGTCGACGCGCAATTCGACGGCATCGCCCTGGCTCAATGTCCCTCGTGTCAGCCGGCCCAAATGGACGTGCAGGTCGCCTGCCTTCTTGACCGTGTCGGCGACCGCGAGCTCGGCGCCGGCCGCCGTGAAGACGACGCCGGTGTCGCCGACCTGGCCGCCCGACTCGGCATAGAACGGCGTCTGGTTGACGACGACC
>Ga0210390_10003210_pt1 | contig 14072 bp, 10 predicted proteins | sample IncBWH11OmetaG_FD_161050 | JGI IMG/M metagenome (GOLD analysis project Ga0210390, IMG submission 161050) | Forest soil microbial communities from Barre Woods Harvard Forest LTER site, Petersham, Massachusetts, United States - Inc-BW-H-11-O ...
CCAGTTTGCCTTTGCACTCGTTGTCCACGCGCCACGGCTTCTTGATCTTGGCCATGTTCGCGAAGTCGCATTCGGCCAACTTGGTGGCTTGTGGCGCTGGTGGCGGAGGCGGATTCTCGACCGTGACCTGAGTGGAGGCTTGCGTATTCAGGCCGCGCGAGTCCGTACAGGTGGCGTTCACCGTGATCGTACCGGCGGACGCGCCTGTCGTATTCAGGGTTGCAGTGTTGCCGCTCCCTGAAACGCTGCCGCCGCTGGCAGTCCAACCGCCAACATTCACCGGAACATTATCAGGGCTGGTGCAGGTGCAGGTGATGGTCGAGCTCCCACCCGCCTGCAAATCATTCGGGCTCGCCGAGCACGAGATGGTCGGCGGATTCTTCGGCGGTTCCTTGACGGTGTAATTCGCGGTGCAAGTGGCCTCTCCGCCCGTCTTCTTTTTGGGATCGCTAATGTGGGCGGTGACCGTGTAACTGCCGCCGGCAACCCCGTTGGTGTCGATGCTGGCAGTATTGTCCTTGCCCGTCACTTTTCCGCCGTTGCCGCTCCAGTCGTAGCGCAGGGTGTGCTTGGGATTGAAGTTCGTAGTCGCTGCAGTAGCCGTGATCGGCTCGCCCACCATGACTTCACTCGGTTGCACCGAGCAGCTTGCGCCCGGTGTCAGCAGCTCAGGATATCCGAAGTTAAACACGAAACCAGTACGCAGCCGAACTCCGTCGAGCGAAACTCGCCGGAGATCAGGAAATGCCGCGGATACGACCGAGGCATAGTTTTGTCGGCCCCATACGTAATCGGCTTCGACGATCCGCAAAGAAAAATGATGAGTGAGGCGCAGATCCCATCCCCCGCCCAGAATCGCACCAATGCCGTTCCCGGTAGGCAAGCCGTTCACGTTAAGCCGGTTATAGCTCAACAAGGTATGCAAAAAGTAAGTGGACTCCTCGGTCCGAAGGCTCAACTTAGGACCGGCGGAAAGAGTCATCTCGTAGTTATCCCAGTTGTGCCCGAAGTCACCTTCGAGTCCAAAGTACTTTTGGAAGTTGTAGGTGAAGGCGGTGCCGAAGCCGTAAGGCATATCGGGAACCGCGATTTTTATCGGTGCATTATAGTTCCCAAACGGCGCCGGAACTCCGCCGCCGGGATGCAGCCATTGATAACCCACAAAGATATCGTACTTGGGAGTTTCCACGTCCTGCGCCAGGGTGACGGCCGACAGCAGAACCACGGTTAACATGAGCGACAAACTAGCACACAGCACACGCCTGCTTTTCAACCCGGGATGAAACGCCATATCGTCCTCCGAAAACTATTTAGTCAGTTTATGTATCCATGCACGCGTACAGAGATTGGGAATCCACCGCATGGTAACCGTCAGAACACCACTGCTTTTTAATATCTTGTAGACAATTCCAAAGAAGCGCAGGTTTGCACAATCATTAACCAGGAATTCAGAGCCAACATTCTACTTGAAGGCCGTTCGCCTCGTCCACCGATGAAGTCGTGAGTGTGTCTTGATTTGAGATTTAAGGCCCGCATAATTCTCGCTAAAAGCGCCAGGCTTCTACGCAATCCCATCGGATGGGAAGAACCAGCCGCTGGTTGTCTACTAATTGGGCCACCCCTCAGCCCGTTTCCCCACATCAGAAGGAAGCACAGCGCTTGCAGCAACAGCGTTCAGCCATAATAATGATTGTAGGCCTCGGTTCCATGAGCCACGGTCTATGAGCCAAGATCAATGAGCCAGGAAAAAGTACTGATTGTCGAAGACGAGGAGAACGAGCGTACAGGCCTGGCCGAACTGGTCTCGGCCTGGGGCTATGTAGCGGAGACCGCCCGGGACGGGGCCGAGGGTTTCGAAAAGGTTTCTACCTGGGCGCCCTCGTTGGTGGTAACCGATCTCAAGATGCCGCGCATGGGAGGCCTGGAACTGCTGGAGCGCATTGCCGATGACAGCAAAACCATCGCCGTGATCGTGGTGACGGCCCAGGGAACTATCGATAGCGCCGTGCAAGCCATGCGCATGGGCGCGTACGATTACATCACCAAACCCATCGACACGGATCGGCTTCGCACCATTCTGCAGAACGCCTCAGCATTGCTTGGAACCCGGGTGGAACTCGAGGTCACGCGTCGAAAACTACGGGATGCCGGATCCCTGGGAAGCCTGGTGGGGGCGTCCAAGAAAATGCAGGAGCTTTTCCGCCTGATCGAAATGGTGGCGCCCAGTACCGCTTCGGTGTTGATTACCGGCGCCAGCGGCACCGGCAAAGAATTGGTGGCGCGCACCATTCATGAGCTCAGCCCTCGCCGCAACCGGCCATTTGTCCCTATCAATTGCGCAGCGATTCCAGAAACCCTGATTGAGAGCGAGATTTTTGGCCACGAACGAGGAGCGTTCACCGGAGCGTTGGAGCGCCGCACGGGCTGCTTTGAGTTGGCGGAAGGTGGAACCTTACTATTGGACGAGATCGGCGAAATGCCGGTCGGTACCCAAGCCAAGCTCCTCCGCGTACTTGAGGATCGCAAACTGCGCCGCTTGGGAAGCAAGGTCGAAACCACGGTGGATGTGCGCGTTCTCGCCGCCACCAACAAGGTACCCGAGGAGGCTGTGGCCCGGGGCGAGCTACGCAATGATCTTTACTACCGCCTGAATGTTTTCAACATTCATATGCCACCGTTGCGCGACCACAAGGATGACGTTCCCGCCCTGGTGGAATCCCTCTTGAAAGACATGAGCGCCAAGCACGGACGCAAAGTGGCCGTAGTTAGTGAGGCGGTCCTGAACTTGTTCCAGAATTATTCCTGGCCGGGAAATGTGCGTGAGTTGCGCAACACCCTGGAACGCGCCGTGATCGTCTGCGACGGAGCGGTGATTGAAACCAAACACCTGCCCCCCGGGTTCGGCCAAGCCACCATCCGTCCCTCATCCGAGAATCCCGACGTAATCCACCTGGGGGTAGGCACGACCGTGGAAGAAGCCGAGAGGCGGCTGATTCTGAAGACCATCGAGTCCACCAGCAATAACAAGACGCGGGCCGCAGAAATTCTCGGCATCAGCCTGAAAACCTTGCATAATAAACTGAAGGAATATGGCAATGCCGCGGTCGATGCCGCCCTGGCGCGAGAAGACTAGTTGGGCGGAATGAACTCCTCATTTGGGAGAGCGATTGACTTGCGTGGCGCAGGTTGCCATCCTTTTCGCGTAGGAACTGCAGAAGTATGCGCAGAAAAACCCAACTCGTGCTGGCCATCACCTTCCTGGTGGCAGCGCTGGTGTGTGGGTTTTCCTACATTTATGTTTCGCAAATACTCCGCCAGCAGGTCACGTTCGCGCACAACTCGGCAGCTTGGATAGATTCGCAACTGGCCTATCTCGCGGTCAATGCCGTCCCCGATTTGACCAGCACTCGGGTGGACACCAATAACCCGCTAAAGGTTCGCCAGGCGATTGCTTATTATCTTTCGACCAACCTCGATCTGAACACGATGCTGGAGTCGGTCGTAGGTAACTGGCCGATGATTCAAGATGCCGCCATTGTGGACGCCGATGGGAAAGCGCTCCTTCACACCAATCCTGAACTGGTCGGTAAAGTAGTCTCAGAACGTCCCGACTTTCAAATAGTGCAGGACGCCAAATTCCGCCGACAACTGCGTCTGGTTTACAACCCACCCACCACTTATGAAGTTCGCTTGCCCTTACAGTTGAACAATCTGCCATTTGGCAGCATCCGCCTGGGCATTTCTACCGTATTCCTCAAAAAAGAGATCACGCCACGGCTGCAGCACGCAGTAATCTTCTCCGCAATGTCGATTTTAGTATCTCTGCTGCTGGCGGCCGCGTTGTCGCACATCGCTCTCGGGCCACTGGAGCGTATCAGCCGCAGTCTCGATAGCGTCACCGCCGGCGATGCCGACGTCGTCACCGAAAAGGAAGCCGGCCGCGATGAGTATGGCCTGGTGACTTTGAAGATTGCTCACCTCGGCCGCCAAATGCGCGATGCCAAAGAAATCTTCTCCGCGTTGAAAGACAACGTCGACCAGATCATGGGAAACCTGCAGGACGGCTTGATGTTGTTCACTCGCGATTCACGAGTGGTTCTGGTGAGTGCTTCGGTGGAGCGTTTTCTGGGCCGGCCTCGGCGGGAACTGCTGGGCCGCACCGTGAAAGAGATTTTTGCCCGGGACTCCTCGCTCGGCGCGCTTGTGCTGGACGGATTTCAACTGCGGAATCCCATCGCGCAACGGGAGGTAGGATCGTCGAACGCTAAGCGGGTGCAGGTCTCGCTCGATTTCATTCAGGAAAAAGGCTCGCCGATCGGCGCCTTGCTCACCTTGCGCGATACCGAGTCAGTGCGTCGTATCCAGGATGAGATCGAGTTGTCGCGGCAGATGTCCGCCAGCGGCCGCACTACGCGCGGAGTCGCCCACGAGGTCAAGAACCCCATCAATGCCATCGTGTTGCATTTGCAGTTGCTGCAAAGCAAGCTGCAGCAGATCGATCCCGATACCCGCCGTCATATGGACATTATCGGCAACGAGATTCATCGCCTGGATCGCGTAGTTCAGATTCTGGTGGATTTCACCCGGCCCCGCGATCTGCATGTGGAGGACATCGACCTGAGGCGGCTGCTGGAAGACGTAATCATGCTGGCCACGCCCGACACCGAACAGCACGGCGTAACCGTTAAGCGCAAGCTCGGGACCGAACCGCTGGGAGTTCGAGTGGACGTTGACGTGATGAAGCAAGCCATCCTGAATGTGATCATCAACGGCATGCAAGCGATGCCGCAAGGGGGAACGCTGACCATCTCAGCCCGGCGGGATGCGGATAGTGTCATCACCGAAATTCGCGACGAGGGTATCGGCATACCCCACGATCTGCAGGAAAAGATTTTTGAACTTTACTTCACTACTAGAAAAGGCGGCAGCGGGATTGGACTGGCGCAAACCTACCAGGCTTTGCACTGGCACTACGGCTCGATTGATTTCGAAACCGTGGAAGGGCAGGGCACCATCTTCCGCCTTCGCTTGCCGGCGGCCGAGGTCCGCGCCGACAACAGCGAGAATGTCCAGGCTGTCGCACCCAGCTTGACGAGTCCGAATTCCTGAGTGGGTTAGCAGAGGAAACCCTCCATGTGCTGTAGCTTTGAAAGGCCACGGCTTCAACCGTGCTGCAGGCTTCAGAAGTAATAACGGCGCGACTGGGAACTGCCCCCTTTCAAAATCTAAACGGTGATTTATTCCTTAAATGATGGTGCAGCAACGTCGGTCGGCGATAGAATTCATGGTAACTGATTGCTGGTCTAGTGTAAGTTGCCGGATAACTGAATATGGCTCTGGCCCCCATCCTCGCAATCTTCCTGCTGTTGTCTTGGCCGCGCGTCAGCGTCGTATCCGCGCCTGAATTGGCGATTTGGGAATCGATCCAGCAGCAGGAGATCCACCCAAGCAATTCGTCGCCGGCTGCCCAGCCAGCAACCGATCAACAGAAAGCTCCGGACCAAGCCCCCGTGCCCCAATCGCCCGCAGCTGGCTCGCCTTGTCCGGATAGTTCGCAAACCGGCTCGAGCGCGAAATCGGACTGCAAACCCGTGGCGTCCAATGGAGGCAAAACCAACAAGCATCACCACAAAGCAGGTGCGTCTACGACCACTCCCGCTGCGGGATCAGGACCGCCTAAGAATGTTGTGCGCGATGGAGGCACGAACGATCCGATTGTGGATCTGTCTCCCGGCCTGAGCTCGCAGCAGGCTTCCCACCAGAAGGAGAGCACCAATCAACTGCTGGCGACTAGCGATGCGAATCTAAAAAAAATCGCGGGCCGTCAACTCAGCCCGAACCAGCAGGACACGGTGAAGCAGATCAACAGCTACATGGAGCAAGCAAAGAAGGCAGAGGAGGATGGAGACGTGCAGCGCGCCCATAATCTTGCCGTCAAAGCCAGCTTGCTCTCAGCTGACTTGGTGGGACCTGAAAAGAAGTAGGCCTCAAGCCTTCAGCTTCTCTGAAACCCGCGCTGGATCTGCGAAATCCGTGGCCTCCTAGTTACCTCCCTTTCGCCCGCGCAGCGTTCACCTTCGCCAGAAGATCTTGTGCGGGCTGTTGCACTGGTCCCGAAATCTTCACGGCTTCCTGCAAGACATCTCGCGCCTCGGAAACTTTGTTCAACTTGGCGTAGGCAAAACCCAGACGATACATGGCAATCGCATACTGCTGATCGTCTTGCCCTTTCAACAGAGCCGAGGCCGATTTCAACTCTGGGATCGCCGCCGCGGTCTTGTCCTGTTTCATGTAGGCGTAGCCCAAGGTGCCGTGTGCCATTCCGGCGGAGGCCTTGCGAGAGCGGTCGGCATCGGGCGCGTCAGCTTTGGCCGCTTCGATTGCCTTCTGCGCATAAGTAACCGCCTTGGGCAAACTGCCGGGTTTGGGGTCGTCCGCGTAAGTGCCGGCTAGGAGGAGCAGAGCGGGTAAGTTGTTCGGATCAGATGCCAATGTCTTTTCTGCATAGGCGATCAGCCGCGGGGTATCCTTCAATTCCGACAAGGACATCATCGCGTAGGATGCGATCTGTTCCTGAAAACGGGATTTTGGAAATGCTGGCGTGAAACGTTCAATGTATGCCATGCGCTTCTGGGCGTCAGCCTCCGCGGCGATGGCATTGAACGCCGCCGCTTCCAAAAACTCGTAGGAGCTTTTGGCCCCAGTTTTTTCGTCATCAACGCGTTGAGTAAACTCCTGGTCGCTCATCCCATCGGGCTTGGTTTGTTTGGCAATGGAGTTGTATAGCTCACCGCCTCGCGTCGAATAATCGAAGATCTTGGCGTTGTCCTTCAACTGCTGGGCGATGCTCGCTTGTGAAACAAGAATGTCCAGGTTACGCGGCGAACCGGCCAGAGCCTTGTCGCCGTATTCGAGGGCTTTCTGAAAATCTCCAGCCGTCTGATATGCCTGCGAAAGTTGCCAGTTGCCGTAAGCCACGGCCGCCGGATTCGCCGAGAATTTCTGCAGGAAATCCTGGTACATTGCCAACTTCTTTTGCGTGTCGGGCTCGTTCGAAATGGCGGTCAGCGCCTGATCTTCGGGAGTACCCGCTGGGATTACGATCCTGTCCAGTTGCGCATGCCCGAAAACCGATAGCACCACCACCATCAGCACAACCCAGCAATGCGTACGCGCCATAATCACCTCCAAGGTTCGCGCCGGAATCGTAGCTCCGAATAACAAAGCTTGCAAGTGGGTTGATGGAGGAGCGCCGTGGCACGGGAAGAGTCAATAATGTAGTCTGGGCCGATGCAGGATCAGGATGAAGAGCGCGTCGCGACGAACTTGCTCACGGCCGCCGGAACGAACCACCCGGTTGAATCCACGGGCCAGCCTCTTCATCGTTCCATCCTCTTCATCGTTCTGATTGCCCTGTTGCTTCGGCTCGCGGTGATTACCGTCGGCCACACTTATCGCATCACGCCTCGCCGTGATCATTTTCAGTTTGGCTGGGAGATGGGCCGCCTCGCCCGCTCCATCGCCGAGGGCCAAGGATTCAGTTCGCCCACCGACTTGCCCACCGGACCCAGCGCATGGGCGCCCCCGGTGTATCCTTACATACTTGCCGCAGTTTTCAGGCTGTTCGGTGTGTACAGCGCACTCTCGGCCTGGGTAATTCTCGCCTTCAACAGCGTCTTCGCCGCGCTAACCTGTCTTACGCAGTACCGAATGGCAGAGCGAATATATGGAGTGGGCATGGCTCGTGCAACCGCCTGGACTTGGGCAGTTTTTCCATACGCGATTTACTGGCCTGTACGGGTTGTCTGGGAGACTAGCTTCACCACATTTCTGTTGAGCCTCGCATTGTTGCTCACGTTACGCATGGCCGATCAACCGCCGCGTCTGCGCATGTGGATTTTATTCGGATCGCTCTGGGGCATAATCGCGTTGACCAATACCGCGGTTGTGAGCATGCTTCCATTCTGCTTGCTGTGGCTGCTGTATCGATTGCCCCATCGCCGCCAGCAATTCCTCGGAGCCGCTTTGTGTGTGCTCGCCGCGGGCCTAGTTGTGAGTCCGTGGCTGCTGCGCAATTACTGGGTATTCGGCCAGTTCATTTTCGTACGTGACAATCTTCCGCTGGAAATGTACGAAGCCAACAATGACCAATCCTCCGGGCTGTGGACGCGCAACGAACACCCCGGCAACAATCCCGAGGCCATGCGCAGGTTTCAGGAATTGGGCGAACTTGGATTCATGGCCGAAAAGCGGCAGGAGGTCCGGCAATTCATCCGCGAGCATCCCGAACGTTTCCTGTGGTTCACAGTTGAACGCGCCGTTTATTTCTGGATTGCTCCTCCGCAGGCGGCGATTCTTGGGGGATACGATCTGATGATTTCGCGCCACACCAATTTTTTGTTGGCGGCGGTGTTGGCGTTCGCAGGATTGTGGCTGACCATTCGCCATCGAAAGCAGGGCGCATTCTTGCTCGCATGTTTTTTGCTCGTCTATCCGCTCCCTTATTACCTGGTCATGCCCTTCGTTCGTTACAAGCATCCGATCGAGCCGGAGATGATCATGCTGATCGTCTATCTCTTCTGGGAAGCCAGCCACGTTCGAGTTCACTGGCCGCGAATCGGAAGAGCGTAACCACAAAAGACACAAAGGCTCACAAAAAGTCAACATCTGCCGAGGTCTTGCCATCAACCGCAACTGTCATTGCAGCCCCGGAGTTGGCGAGTTCATCGTCTTCAATTTAAATTAGATCATGCGGTCCATCCTGCAGAAGCCGGCGTTGCGCTTTGTCTTTGCCGCCAACGTGATTTCGATGCTGGGCAGCGGCATGAACTCCGCGGCGGTGGCCTGGTACATTCTGCAGGCTACGCATTCTGAAATCGCCCTGGGAACATTCGCCGTCCTGCAAACCATCCCAGCCATGCTGATGTTGCCGTTTACGGGCGTCATCATTGACCGCGAAGATCGCCGCCGGCTGGTCATGATGCTCGACGCCGTGCGCGCCATTATCATCCTTACCGTTTCCATTCTCGCCTTCATGGGAAAAGCGAAAATCTGGGAACTCTACCTGATGAACACGCTGGTGGCGGCGGGCTTCTGGATGTTCTGGCCCACGATCACTGCCCTGATCCAGGAGTTGACGCCGGGCGAAGAATTCGTGCATGCCAACACATTTTTGTTAGCAGGAGTGCAGGGGGGCTGGCTGATCGCGGGCTCGATCGTCGGATTCGTTTACAACCGCATCGGGCTGGGCGGAGTTTTGCTCATCGATTTCTCCACGTACTTGGTTTCGTTTCTTTGTTACTTTGCCGTGCGCAAGGGACGGCACGTGGTTCCCCGCCCGGCGGAGTTGCATGCCGACATCGTGGCCGCGGAAACCGCAGTCGAACGCTTCGTACGTGAAATGCGCGAAGGCATTCAGTTTCTCCGTGGCAGGCGCAATTTGGTTTTCCTGGGACTCAGTTGGGCGCTGTTTCTTGCCGCGATGATGACTGGAGTCGTAGTCACGCCTCCTTTGAGTGACAAAATATTTCACGCCGGCGCCGTCGGTTATGGCTGGCTAAATGCCGGATGGGGCACGGGCGCATTCGTCAGCGCTCTTTATGCGCCCTTGCTCATCGCGGAACTAGGCGTCCGGCGCTCGATTGCGATCTCCATGGGCCTGCTCACAATCAGCATGATTCTGGCGCCGCTCTCTCCCATGCTCGCCATCGCCGTGTTTCTCTATGGCATGATGGGATCGGCGCGCGGCGTCAGTGGCGTCGCCATGAATACGAGCATCATGGAGCAGGTTCCACAGCACTTCATGGGACGGGTGCAGAACACTTTTTACTTCGCCGGCACAGCGCTGCAGATTTGCCTGGCTCTCCTGGTAGGAGCAGTCGCCCAAGTGAGTTTGGTCGCCGGGTTCTCCGTTATCGGATTGGTGTACGCGATCGCGTTTGTCAGCGCAATCTGGCCGGTCGCGGCCGCGGTGCCGGTCAGCGAAGCCAGCCCGGTGGAATAAAACGAAATCAGTACAGGTCTCTGTGACTCTGTGACTCTGTGGTAAATAAGCTGTTATCCTTTCTGTTCCAATTTTCATCAGGAGACACGCATGTCCTCCAGCCTCGAAGGTCGCGTAGCAGTTGTCTTCGGAGTCGCCAACAAGCGCAGCATCGCCTGGTCGATCGCGCAGGGATTGCACAGTGCCGGCGCCAAGCTTGCCATCACCTATCAGAACGAGCGCATGGCTCTGGAGGCCAAAGATCTGATCCTTTCTCTGCCCGGCGCGGAGGCATTCCAATGCGACGTTTCGATCGACGCTGAGATCGACCGGCTTTTTGGCCAACTCAAAGAGCGTTACGGCAAACTGCACGTACTGGTACACAGCGTTGCCTTTGCTCCCGCCGACGAACTCAAAGGAGACTTCGTGAACACGACTCGTGAAGGCTTCCGCGTGGCGCTCGACGTCAGTGTCTATTCGCTAATCGCAGTCTCCCGCGCTGCGGCCCCGCTCATGGACGAAGGCGGATCGATCATGACCATGACCTACTACGCTTCGGAAAAAGTCGTGCCTCGCTATAACGTAATGGCGGTGGCCAAAGCTGGCCTTGAATGCACGGTGCGTTATTTGGCTTTTGAACTGGGTAAGAAAAACATTCGTGTCAATGCCATCTCCGCTGGCCCGATCAAGACTTTAGCGGCGCGTGGCATCGCGGGCTTCAGCGATATGCACAAAACTCACGCCGAGCGCGCCCCGCTCGGCCGAAATGTTGATGTAAATGAAGTCGGCGCGACGGGAGTGTTCCTTGCGTCTGACGCGAGTTCCGGAATTACCGGCGAAGTAATTTATGTGGACTGCGGCTACAACATCATGGGGTTCTGACGCCTCTTGCACCACAGAGTCACAGAGGAATCCAATTTCTCTGTGACTCTGTGGTAAAGGCTCTCAGCGGGCGTTGATCCGCACCCGTCGCTGGTTCTCGCCTACCAGTTCCAACGCAATCTCGACATCGCGTTCGCGTTCGAAGCGTGCGAATTTTTCTCCCCACTCAATCAGCAGGATACTGTTCTCCGCGACGAGATCGTCGATTCCCATGGTCTCGAGCTGGCGCGGCGTATCCACCCGGTACAGATCAATGTGATAAAGAATGGCTTCAGACCCGCGATATTCGTGGATCAGCGTAAAGGTAGGACTGGTTACATCTTCTTCCGAGGCCGCACAAAAGGCTTCCGCAATACCTTTGACGAGCGTGGTCTTGCCCGCTCCCAAATCGCCGCGAAGCACGACGATTTTTGGCGGCGCGAGCATCGCAGCCAGCGTGCGCCCAAGAGCAATCGTTTCCTCGGGCGATTGGGTAATGAATTCCCGCGTCTCCATGATTCTGGAAACCAGTATAACGAGATTCCACAACGGAGACGTTGCAAGCAACGTCTCAAGCTGCCGGAAAACAGAAGATCACGGGGGAAGCTTTTCAGCCGCTGAGGGATTGCTCGTGACGTTGAGCAAACATTGGGCAACGCAGGCGAAGCTACCTAAAGGCTCACTGTCTCTTCGGTGCCACCCACTGGCTGGAACGAAGTCCCAGAAAGTCCTTGTCCACGCGGGAATCGAGTGCGTTGCGCAGCGTCTGATGATCGTTGTCCTCGAGCGCGATGAAGCGAAAGGGCTGCAGAGTTCCGTCCTTGGACTTGCGCGTTGGCTCGAGGATCTCCGCCATCGCTTTCACGGCGCCCGATGCCGTCTCGATGGTGACCTCGACCAGATTGCCCTGTTCCAGGGCTCCGGCCAATCGCAACATGCCACCGGTTTCGGAAATGGTTTGCAGCTTCGCTCGCGCGCTGCGCCCGTCCGTCAGTTTGATGACAACAGGGATTGTGCTGCCAAACTGAACTCGCTGGGCTCGATGCTGAGGATGAGTCTGGGGGAAGTGTGTCATAGCCAGAACCACTATGTCATGGCCGTGGAACTCGGGGCAGATTACGGAAGCACTTGTCCGGATTCCAGCTCGGCTTGCGCGACCGACCTGACTTAACCGCTAAAGTAGCAGTCACATGGCCAGTACCGCTGTCAGCCGCGAATTTCCACCTCGGAGCTTGCCACAGATTCTCGCACCCGGCGAAAAGCCTCTGGCAAAGCCTTTATCAAATCGGTCGCGACTAGCGAATGTTCGCCCATGCTTTCCCGGGCCACGTCACCAGCAAGGCCGTGGAGATGGACCGCGGCAATGACTGCTTCCGCGATGCGCTCGGGATTCTGCGCGATCAAACCCGCCACCATGCCCGTGAGAATATCTCCTGTGCCTCCGGTTGCCATGCCCGGATTTCCGGTGGTGTTCACCCAAACCGTTCCGTCGGGCTGCGCGATCAGGGTGCGATGCCCCTTCAGCACGACGATCAATTCGTGTTCGCGGGCGAAGGTGCGAGCGACGTCGATGCGGTCCCGTTGCACTGCGGCTATCGTCGATTCGGCAAGACGCGCCATCTCGCCGGGATGCGGCGTAATCACCAACGTGCGTCCCTTGCCATTGAGTTCGCTGGCCCGGCCTTCAAATGCATTGAGACCGTCTGCATCCAAAACGAGCGGGGTCTTGGACTTCGCCACCAGGCTGCGGACAAACTCAGAAGTCTCTGGATGGCGGGAAATCCCAGGTCCCACGGCGAGAACGGTTTTGCCTTTGATCAGCGCGTCCATGGCTCCGCTGGCCAGAGCGCGAGTCGAGATACTGCCACCGTCGGTTTCGTCGAGCGGCTCAGTCATGACCTCGGGATGAAAACCTGCCACGGTAGCAAGCACGGACTTCGGCGTAGCCACCGTCGACAATCCCGCTCCGGTTCGCAGCGCCGCCATTCCCGCCATGGCGACGGAACCAGCTTTCCCCACCGAGCCGCCGATTACGAGCACATGGCCAAAGTTCCCCTTATTCGCCGCGAGCGGTCGCGGTCCGATAAGCGTCGCAATGTCGCGGGCGGTAATCAGATTGAGTTGCAGCGAAGAAACGATGGCTTCGTCCGGGGAGCCGATCGGAGAAATCAGCGTTGGCCCATCGGTCAATCTTCCGAAAATGTGGGCCGGGCGCGGTGCGGTGAAGGTAACCACGGCATCGGCCCGCGCCACTGAGCCGGTCTGTTCGCCCATCACATCAGCATCAGCACCAGAAGGAATATCCACCGCAATCACCGGGGCGGAACTGGCATTCAGCAGCCGGATTGCCTCCGCGTACAACCCGCTGACCGGCGGCTTAAAACCCGTGCCCAGAATCGCATCCAGCAGAACTTCAGACTCGAAGACTGCCCGCGCCGCTTCCCCTTTCAACTCCTCGATCGATCGCACAATCACGGGCGCAATCGGAAGCCTCGCGAACATCTCCGCCGCATCGCCGCGCAACTCCGAAGGCTCTGCCAGCAAGACAATTCGTACCCCTTTGCCGGCTCCATGCAGTTTTCGCGCTGCCACCAAGCCGTCGCCGCCATTGTTGCCCTTGCCGCAGATCACCCCAATACGCTCGACCGCCGGATATTGAGAGACCACAAATTCGGCGACCACCGTGCCTGCATTCTCCATGAGCGTGAGCGAAGGCACGCGAAAGTTCTGGCTGCTCATGCGATCGATCTCTCGCATCTCGGCGGAAGTGACGATCTTCATGGTCAGTGAGCCCTTCAATTTTACTCTGCATCCATTCGACCAATTAAGTCTAAACAAAAAGACCTCACGACACTGAGTATTCTTCGCTTAATCGGGCCGGCTTCGTGCAACCTACTCTGGGAGGAAAATTCCCATTGCCGCATGACCAACCTCCACGGCTACACCAGCGACACCTGCGTTGAGAGCCCCAGTGACTTTCGTAATCTATCGCCAACCAACCTATGCAATACAAGATGAGAGGTCCATCGGCGGACGGTCCAAGCTGTCAGCAAAATCCATGCGGGGACCGATTTCCGGAAGATTTGGATGATGAATTCTAAGCGAATAACGGGCGATCTTCATGAAGTGTCGGATTATCGCAGTCCTCGGCACCAGGCCGGAAGCAATCAAATTGGCGCTGGTGATTCACGCATTACGGCAGCGCTCCGAAGAGTTTGAGACTGCCGTA
>Ga0210390_10003213_pt1 | contig 14068 bp, 16 predicted proteins | sample IncBWH11OmetaG_FD_161050 | JGI IMG/M metagenome (GOLD analysis project Ga0210390, IMG submission 161050) | Forest soil microbial communities from Barre Woods Harvard Forest LTER site, Petersham, Massachusetts, United States - Inc-BW-H-11-O ...
TCTCACGCTCGGCCTCGTCGGAGCGTTGCTGCTCGTCCTTGTCGAACGGGTCATATATCTGCATTGCCGGATCCGGCTCTTCCTCTGCAAGCAGCTGGTCCAAGCTCTCAGGCGTCGAGCCGAAGAAGCCACGTCCGTACGGGCGCTCGGGTGGTGAGTAGCCCTCGTCGAGTACGTCGTCAACGCCGCGGTAAACGAGGGTGTCTTCTGGCTGAAGTTGGTCGTCCTCATCCACGCTGTACTCGCCTGCCGACGGTTCCATAGCGCCATCCGGAGTAATCATGACTCAACAATGTCACTACACCCGGAAAGCGTCATGGTCGCGGTCAAAGACCGCAGCCTTCGACTCCAGACTTCGATCGAATACCCTCCGGGCTGGAGGCGCGCTCCAGCAATCACCGGTCCAATGTCGGCCGCTTCGTCATCCGAGCCACCCACGAGCGTGGGGTTGGCGTGCCGTCCAGTCGGAGCTTGGCGACGGCATCTCGTGAAGCGAACTCAGTCTGCGAGGAGGTACCGACATGCTGTCGGTACAAACGAACAGTTTGGGGCGCAGGTATGCAGCGGCTCCAATCACTGACTGGTTCAATCCCAGTACCGCGCACCTGTATTTGTGCAGCTCAGAATATGTACTTAGACTCGCTGCATAAGGCGCCAGGACGATACCAGGACAATGGGGCAGGCTGGCCAACCCACAGGAGAAACCCCGTGACCATTGCCAACCCAACCATCGCGCCCGTTCCCGTGCCCGCCGGCGTCGAGCATGTCAGCGAATGGAACGACGCCGCACCCAACGCCCGTCTGGACGGAAACAACTCACGCACCCGGGCTGGGCACAGGTGCCGGTCGAATGAGACGATGTGCGCCCGAAGACGAAAGGAAGACATCACATGGCTGGTTTGAGCGCAATGGCCATAAATAGCGCTCCAATCCTCGGCGGGGTGCTGTTGGCGACCGCTGCAGGGCAAGTGAGAAGTCCGGACTACCGCAGCGCAATAAATCAGGACCTCGATCTGCTGGAGCGCCTGCCTGCGGATCAGGTAACCCGCCGGGCAGCGATCTTGCGCACGGTTGAGCTACGCATCGACGACTTGGTGTCCGCCGCCGAGAAGAGCCGCCAATTGAAGGCGGCGGCGACTTCCTATCAGGGCAACTGGCGCGACATCTTCCTGTTGGTCAGCGCTGTGTTGTTCACCGTCATCTGGTGGCACGTTAGTCACAACCGAACCAATTGGCTCCCGATGTTTATCGTCATGATCGCTGTCTGCGTCCTGTCGGCCGTATACGCCTTCCGTGGGTCGGTGAGAACCGCGCGTCGGCTCATCCGCTCGACCGCAACCGTCGACGAATAACGGTGCGCCGCGGCGGCCATGGGGTTCGCGGCGGCCGGTGCAGCCGGCGCCGACCCGACACCCTCACCCGGCCCCGGATACCAGATACCGACGCCAACGGCCCAGTGCTCCAAGGCACCGAGATTTATCCGCCGGAATGCCTGGTGGCCCCGCTGTCCTGCTTCGTCGTTGTTACTTGGCTTGCAGGCCCACCATGGCTCGGGACTGTCCTCCGGCTGGACGCTGTTGGATGCGCTCGTCGCCACTCAGGTAGCGGCGCTGTAGCCGATCGATGACAACCTGTGCCTCTCGGATGTCTCGGCGCAGCGCGGCTGCTTCCAACCGCATCGCGCATGCTCGGCCGTTTGTGCGGGTGACATCCTGGCGTTCGACACAGGCCAACTGGGCGGTCATCTCGCGCAGTTGATGGCGTAATGCGCGAACCAACTCGACAGCCTCGGATGTGGCGGAGTACCAGGCGGTCTGGTCGGTTCGGTGCTCAGCAAAATAAAGTGATGTGGTCATCGTGATCCCAGCGGCAGCAGCCTCGGGCAGAGCTAGATAACTAACAATTCGATAACTAGCAACAAGTACGCATGAGGAGCGACATGAATCTAGAAGAGACAAACGATGTCACTGCAGCGACACAGGACGCGGGCGTTGAGGCTTTTGGGTTGACGGAAAGTAGTTGAGCTTCTCGTATTCTTCAGTGCCCGCAGATGCCGTGAACACGAGCAGAAGTTGGGCTCGGTTCTGGCACGCTCTCCGTCGCTGAGAGCTGTGGTCAGGCGAAACTGGGGGTAGAGTGCGCTGGCTCCGGCGGCCAGATCCGCGCGGATGTGGGCGCTCATGTCGTCGGCCAGGATCTCGATCTGGCCGGCTTCGACGGCATCCAGCGCGAGCTGCGCAACGGTGGCGGGGTCGTTTTTGTCGGCTTCGACGTGGCGAGCCATGTCGGTGTCGATGTAGCCGACGTGCAGGGCGCTGACCTGTGTGCCCTGGCCCGCGAGCTCTAGACGCAACGCATTCGTGAGCGACCATTCCGCCGACTTTGCTGCGGAGTAGGCGCTCATTTCTGGCGAGGTGTACCAGGACATGACCGATAGCACGTTGAGGACAGCACTGGTCCCGGCGGCGGCGAGCTGCGGCGCGAACGCGCGGGTGACGGCCAGGGTGCCGAAGTAGTGGGTTTCCATCTCGCGCCGAATGTCCTCGATCGGCGACTGCAGAAACGAGCCGCCGATGAACGAGCCGGCGTTGTTGATGAGGATGGTGACCTTCCCGGTGGCCCTGGCGGCTGCCTCGACCGAGGCGGGGTCGGTGATGTCCAGGGTGATCGGGATCGCGCCGGGCACATCGACGGAATCCGGCTTGCGCGCCGCGGCGTAGACGGTGGCACCGCGGGCTATTAACTGCTCGGCCAGGTGTCGGCCGAGGCCTCGGTTGGCTCCGGTGATGAGTGCGGTACTGCCAGCAAGCTTCATGATGTCCCTCCAGGGTGAGACGCTGAGTTGGTTCTTCCAACGTAGCCTGCTGGATAGGAAAGAGCAACTCAGCTAGAGTGGAGCCATGGCGAGCTCGAAAGTGCTTGATCCGAACTGTTCGATCGCCCGCAGCCTGGGTGTGCTCGGCGAACGGTGGACCTTCTTGATCTTGCGCGAAGCCATGGACGGGGTGACCCGGTTCGCGCAGTTCCGTGAAGCGTTGGGCATCGCCCCGGATGTCCTCACCGACCGGCTCACCACACTGGTCGAGTACGGCGTCATGAGCCGCGCGCCCTATCAGGAGCCGGGCAGCCGCACCCGCTATGCGTACACGCTGACTCCTGCCGGTCAAGCGCTTCACGTCGCTCTAGGGTCCCTACAGCAATGGGGCGACGCCCACCTTCCCCGGCCCGATGGACCGACCGTCGAACGAAGGACGCGCAAGACGAACCGTCCGGTCCACGTCGGATTCATCGACGATCGCGGCCGCGAGGTCGCCGCCAACGATGTGGCGACGATACGCACCTCCGCCTACCCCACCGATTCCAGGCTGACGAACGTTCGCCGATAGCGCTGGTGGGATGGCGCCATCGGGGTTGCCCCAACAGCCGCAGGCAGGCATCTATCAGCTGGCCGGAGGGTGACGCCCTCTCCGGCTACCCGACAAGCAACGCACCGGAGCGAACGGACGAATATGACGGATTCGAATATGGCGGGTTATCGGTATGCGTTGCGGCGCGGATCATTACGTATGCAGTGACTACACTCCTTGTCTACAATCCGCCGAGGAACGCCGTTTTCATCTAGCAACCTCGCCGTCGGCGGGACCGAATGCGCCGTGCGGTTCTGCGAAGTGGGTGCCGCCTCCGCGTGAAAGTGTCTCAGCCGTTGCCGATAACGATTTCAGAGTGTGTGTTGTGCTTTGAGGTTGTGGGCGGCGCGTTCACCGATGATGACGCAGGGTGCCATCGTGTTTCCCGTTGTGACGCGGGGCATGATCGACCCGTCGGCGACGCGAAGACGGTCTGTCCCATAGACTTTCAGCGTGCCGTCGACCACTGACATGGCGTCTTGGCCCATTTTGGCGGTGCCGGATTGGTGCCAGTACGTCGAGGCGGCATCCCGGATGAAGTGCTCGAGTTCGGCGCCTGTTAGAGGGCCCGGCATGGCTTCGCGCTTGGTGAAGGGTCGAAGCGCGGCGGAGTTGCCTATCTCCCGGCACAGTTGCACGCAGGCTATCGCGGCCTTCAGGTCGTCGGGGTGAGACAACAAATTTGCCTGGATGTGTACCGGGTCGGCCGGATTGGGACCGGTCAAGGCGATGTGGCCGCGGCTTTTCGGCCGCACCACGCCCCCAAGCAATGTCCATCCGAACTCGGGTACATCGAATTGGGCCGCAGTCTCCGCCGTAGACCATGGAGATTCACCCTGAGCGGTTTGGAGGTCTGGGGTATCTAGACTTGGATCGCTCTTCCAGAAATAAGTCGCCTCACACCCATTGTTCCGCGACGGCAGCGGCCGCTGATATTCCCAGACACAGGCGAAACCCGGATGGTCCTGAAGGTTTTGACCGACCCCGGGCAGGTGCTGTACGACGGGGATCCCGTGGCGCTGCAATTCGGCCTGGGGGCCGATCCCGGACTGCATCAGCACCTTGGGGGTGTGGATCGCGCCAAGCGACAGCACCACTTCGGATCCCACAGCGACGCGGTGGATTGTCCCGTCGTGGGAGAACTCCACACCGGTGACGCGGTTGCGGTCGTTCCGGTCGAATGTCACCCGGATCACCAGCGCGCCGGTGAGCACGGTCAAGTTGGTCGCGTCGACATATGGAGACACGTAGGAGCGAAAGACCGATTGGCGATATCCGTCGCGGGCCTGCACATCGAGGATCGACGCGCCGCCCTTGCCTTCCATCATGCGACCGTTCTGATTCTCAAAGATCGGGATCCCGACCGAGCGGGCACCTTCGAGCGCGGCGGGTGCGATCGGGTTGGGGTCAGGAGCGGGCGCGACGAAGATCGGCCCGCCGGTGCCGCGATACTTGGGGTCGGGGGCACCATGCCAGTCCTCGATACGACGGTAAATGCTGAGTACCGACTCGTAGCTCCACGCGTTGTCGCCCGCTTCGGCGGCGAAGAAGTCCCAATCGTTTTTGTGCCCGCGCGCCCACGCCATCACGTTGATGCTCGATCCGCCACCCAATACCTTGCCCATTGAATAAGGAATCGAGCGCCCGTTGAGATGGGCGTTTGGTCGAGCCACGAAGTTCCAGTCTCGCTCGCTGCCCAGGTTCGCAGACCACTGTTCGGCTCTCATCACAGCCTCTACATCGTCCTGGCCGCCAGCCTCCAACAACAGCACGCTGACGTCGTCGTTCTCGGCGAGACGACCGGCAACGACAGATCCCGACGAGCCGGATCCGCAGACAATGAAGTCGTAATGGGGCTTTAGCTCAACACGAAGCTGGTGCTTATGGTGACGAACGTGTTCAGCGGAAACGCCACCATCGCTGAGTGTTTCGGACGGAGTCGTCTTCATAATTTCTTCTCGTTCCTCCGGGTGGTTGGCGAGCCTGCGGCGTCGACGCAGCGCCGCGTGTCTCAGGTTTCGAGCAGCCGATGGGCATCAGTGGTTGTTGTCGAGTGCAGCTGTCCTGCCATCACGTCGACCATCCATGCCCCGGCCTGCGCGATTGCCGTCCTGCCCGCCCGCAGGTGCGTGTGAAACCAGGGGAACATGTGGATCATCCGCGCCCAGACCCGCAGTGTGACGTCGGTCCCGGTCCGGGACGCTTCGGCCGCAAGGGCGTTGGCGTCGTCGAGTAGGACCTCGTCGGCTCCGACATGAATTAGCAGCGGCGGAAACCCCGAGAAGTCACCGAACACCGGCGATGCCAACGGATTTCGGGGGTCGGCACCGTTGAGGTAGGCGTGGGCCATGTCCGCCAGCGCGGTGCGGCTGAGCATCGGATCGTGCGGTCCGCGCAGGTTGTATGAGGCATTGGTGACCGTGAGGTCGACCCACGGGCTGACCACGTAGATGCCGGCCGGTTTTCGCAGGCCCCGGGCGGCCGCTTGTTGGGCCACCGCCACGGCCATTCCTCCGCCCGCCGAATCGCCCGCAACCACGATCTCTTCGGCAGAAAAGCCGCCCTCCAATAGTGCACGGTAGCTGTCCATCGCGTCCTCGACCGCAGCCGGAAACCGGTATTCGGGTGCTCTGCGGTATTCCGGTACGTAGCCGACGGCGTCGGCTGCCAGGGCCAGATGCGCGGTGAGCGCGACGTGATCCGCGGCGGTCCCGCTGGTGTAGCCGCCCGAGTGTAAAAAGAGCAACGCCCGTTGCCCCGTCGTGTCGTCGGGGCTCAGTCGCTCGGTGGGCACGCCGCCGAGCGCTACGCTGGTGCGCTCGATGCGCGCGGGCAGCGGCACCGACGTGCCGTATTCCTCCTGCACGCGACGCGCCTCGGATAGCGAAGGATAGGCCGACGGGTCAAGGAGCTGTGCCAACCGGATGCGCAGCGCGTCGATTTCGTTGTCGACGGACGATGACATTTGCTGTGGTTCCTTTCCGAATGTGCGTTCGGGGAGACGCGGCGGCGGGTTAGCCCGCCGCCTGCCACCGGGTTGTCGCGATCCGTTCGGCAAAGCGCCACCGTCCGTTACGGCGCTCGAAGCGGTCGAGGTAGCGGCCGCTGAGAACGGGCTGGCGAGGGGTTCCTGAAACCGCTTGATAAAGCGTCCAATACGCACGGCCCATAGCCGTGCCGCCGACCTCATCGACTTCGATCATGATGTTGGTGATCTCATGACTCGTCGTGGAACGTCCGTCCTGTCCGACGTTGATGATGTTGCGGGCCAGCGCCTCGACCTCCTGCTTGCCGCGGGCGGTGACCCCGTCGAGGGTGCATACGGCGTCGGCGAACAGTTCGCCGAGCCCGGCGATATCTGCGTCGTCATTGAGAAATGCATACGACGAGACCAGGTTCTCGATCGCTCGTTCACTTGAGAACGAGACGTGGTTTGTGGCGGTCATGGTGATCCTTTCCGGTGATGTCACAGGGCTGCGAGCAGAGGATTAGGCAGTCATCTTGCTGACGCCGAGGAGACCGCCGCCGGTGGCGTCGAGGACCTGGCCGTTGATCCAGCGGGCGTCATCGGAAGCTAGAAAGGCGATGATGTCGCCGACGTCATCGGGCCGGCCGACCCTGCCCTGGATGCCCTGGGAGGCGGCCCAGGCCTTGGCCGCCGGGTCGGCGAACCAGTCGTTCATCTCCGTGTCGGTGAAACCGGGCGCCACGGCGTTGACACTGATGCGGCGGTCGCCAAGGTCCCAGGCCAGGGTGCGGGTCAGGGTGCTGATCGCGCCCTTGGTCATGGTGTACATGGTGGCCATCGGGCTGGCCATGTAGGCGCCGGCCGAGGACACGTTGATGATCCGCGCACCGTCACGCAGACGGTGCAGGCCGTGCTGGATGACGAACAGCACCGCCTTGACGTTGACCGCGAACAGCCGGTCGAAGTCCTCTTCCGCCACTTCGTTCACATGGCCGTAGACGACCACCCCGGCGTTGTTGACCAGGATGTCCGCGCTGTCGGCGTGCTCGTCGAACGCCGCCCACAGTGCCTCGGCGGCATGGGGTTCCGCCAGGTCGGCCTGGACCAGAAACGCGGAGCCGCCGGCGGCTTCGATGGCGGCTACGGTGTCCTTAGCGGCGGCCTCGTTGGTGCCATAGTGCACGCCCACCCGGGCCCCGTCGCGGGCCAGCCGCTGCGCGGTGTAGCGGCCGATGCCGCGGCTGGCGCCCGTCACGAGCGCCGTCTGACCAATGAGTACAGACATTGTTTGACCTTCTTCCTTGTTATTGATGACATTCCGACGGCGGTTGTTGCCGGACCACGAGGAGCACTTGATCAATCGGAGCCGGCGAGCTCACCGACGAGCTCGCCCAACCGTCGTTCACCTGACTCGGTCTGACCCCCACGCGCGAGAAACGCGGCCATGAGCGCCCGAGATTGCGGCGCGGCGAAGGCGGCGCGGCTGACGTCGCGCTCCAACTCGAGTCCTCGCCGCAGCGACGGCGCGAGCGCGTCCACGGCCCGCTTCGCAGCCGCAAGCAGCCACAGCGGTTGGCTGGCGATTCGTGATGCAAGTCGATCGATGAAGGTGTCGACGCTGTCCTCATCGAGTGCCCGATTCACCCAGCCGTAGCGCTCGGCGATCTCAGCGTCGACATCGTCGTGCCCGAGGATGACCTCCAAGGCGCGGCCACGTCCGAGTAGCCGAGGCAGATGCTGGGACCCCGATCCCGCCGGAACGATGCCCAGACCCGTTTCGAACTGGTTGAACACGGCCCTGCCTCGCACGGCGAAGCGAAGGTCGAGATTGAGAAGCCACTCGCTGCCCCCGCCGCCTACGCGTCCTGCAACCTTGGCGATCGTCACCTGATCGAGCGCGCGGTAGCGGGCCACCAATCCCTGGAAGGCCTCCAACGCGACGTCGGGTTCCGGGTCATCGACGATGGCCTGGATCAAACCCAGGTCCAGATGTGCGAGGAAGAAGCCATGGACGCCGCTTCGAAAAATGACAACGCGAACGGCATCGCCTTGCGTGGCCAACCAGCCCGCGAGCTTGTCGAGCTCGCCGAGCAAGGTGGCATCCATCAGGTTAATCGGACTGTTGTTGATCGTCACGCGCGCGATTCGGTGCTCGACGCGAACGTCCAGGGTGTGAAAATTCGGAAGGCGCATGAGAACTGTTTTCCCCGTGGTGTTTATGTCAGTGGACATCCGAATGCTCCAATCAGGTTGGCCCGTCGCTGCGTCTTTGTCATGGCGGCGACGCTAGGGAGTCCGTCGGCGGGGTACCACGGCTCGCACGTGGATTCGCGTTATTTGGCTGCATGATTCGCGTTCGGCGACCGACAGCGCCGCAACCACAGGCGGGAGGAAGCAGCCGTATGGGGACCAGCTGAGTCCGGAGACTCGGTGCCGCGAAATGGATTCGTGGTTTGCCGGTGCGGGTGCAACACTCGCACGGGTATCTAATCGCGCGCGTTTAGCGAACCTTGTCACCAATCTGCGGGTACGGCTGACACGCCCGGAGATAGTCAGACATAGAGGATTCAGCGCGCAGCGTGCAGGGCTTGCAGCGGTGTTTGGCCGTACATCCTCTGGTGCGCGTCGGCGAAACGGCCTCGGTGGGTGAACCCCCAACGGTGCGCAATGCGAGTCACGGTGGTATGGGCGGGATCTGCCAAGCGCAGATCCCGGTGGGCGCGGCGCAGACGCGCCACCCGCAGATAGGCCATCGGTGACATACCAAGGTGACGCTGGAATCCCTCCTGCATCGTGCGCACGCTGACATGGCACTGCTTGGCCAGTGCTGACGTGGTCAGCGGCAGGTGCGGTCCGGCCTCGATGATGTCCATGGCTTCGCGGACCGCCGACGGTCGACCCGGCTCAGCGGGTGCCGCTAGTGCTTGGCGATGCGGGTGGTCGGCCACCAGCAGTAAACCGTGAATCAGGCTTTCCACCAACGGGTCCCACACCAGCGGATTCCGCATCAGGCTGTCCGGGTAGTCGAGCTGACGCTGCACCATCACCACGAGCCGCACCCAATCCTGGGCAGCGCCGCCGTTCAGGGGCAGCGTTGCTTCGAAGGCGATGGGCGAATCCAGCGGGCCGTCGACCAGTGTCTCCAGTGCTCGGTCGACGGCAAATTGGTGAATGCTCACCGCCAGATGGCGACTGCCGCCGGGCCAGTGGGTCACCGTCACCTCGGCGTCGGGCCGATAGTTGGTGGCCAGGGAGGGAGTCGAGGTCAACTGCTGGCCCCGATGCCGCGACTTTACCCAGCCGTTGAGGGGAACGTTGACGTGGTAGGTGGCGCGCAGCTCGTTGAAACTGAGCGCCACATCGGTGTCGTAGGTGATGTCGCCGAAGGTGATCGGCCCCATCTGGGTTACGCGTAGGGTCAGACCGAAGCCGTTCGACGGGCCCAGCACGCTGAGCCGATGCGGGTAGAACGCCGTCTCGCAGAGATGAATCGCCCTCTCGGGTGAGTTCGTGCGAAACCACGGCTCCGACGGCGGCGCCTGGGCAACGTGCCTCATCGCGTCACACCTGGGTCGTCACGTCGCACCAACCGGGTTGGTCTTGTGGTCGGGCCGTTGGTCATCGCGCCTCCCGAAGTTGCTATAGCATGTAGCGTACATGCTATAGCGCAGGTGGCAAGCGCAAGTACAGGTCCGGAGCGGAGGAGAACTGCGATGGACGTCGGGATGACCACCCTGGACAGGGTCGATTCGCTGGCCGAACGTGCCTACCGGGCCCTGCGGGAGCAGATCGCCACGGGTGGACTGGCGCCTGGCGAACGGGTCACCGAACGCGGCCTCGGCGTGCAGCTCGGGGTCAGCGCAACACCGATCCGTGAAGCCTTGCGCAGACTCGAACAAGAGCGCCTCGTGGAGCGGGTCGGTGCCCGGCAGCTCAGAATCGCCGCGCACTCCGACCAGACGTTGCGCGAGCTGATGTACATCCAGGCCGTGCTGCGCGCCGCCGCCGCGCGGATCGCGACCTCGAAGATCAGCGACGACGAGCTCGACGAGATGGACGAAATCGTCGAGGAGCTGGAGCGGGATCCGGAGACCAGCGATCCCGAGCACCAGTTGTCGCTGGCGACGCGATTCGACGCACTCCTGCACGCCGCCGCCGGCAACCAGGTGATCACCGGCCTGATCGACACGGCGTCGATCTTCGGCTGGGCGTTGCGGCTGCGTGCGGTGCGGGCCATGCACGACAGGCCCGAGGTTGGGCTGAGCAGGATCCGGGAACACCGCGAGATCATGACCGCGCTGCGCGCCCGCGACGCCGACCGGGTGGAGACATTGATGCGGCGGCACCTGACAACCAGCATCGATTACGTGCTGAACCAGGCCAGATAGCCCGCGCCATCCAGTTGAAGGCGGCATGACCACCGCATCACCGAATTACCACTCCCCTGTGAGGCTTACGACATGGGCGGCTCGGCACCGCTGCGGTATGTGCTCGTTCATGGCGTTGGTGGAGATCGCACACAATGGAGAGCGCTCGCTGAGACGAGTGGACGCCTCTGCGGCACCCTGGTAACCTACGGTTGCGTAAGTTACTGGCCGGTAACCGCAGAAGGGCGCCATGAGTGATCTCAGGTATCTCGATCTGCATGGTGAGCGAGTTGCGTATCAAGACGCAGGGCAAGGTCCTGCAGTCCTGCTGATCCATGGGATGGCCGGCAGCTCATCAACCTGGCGGGCGATGGTGCCGCATCTGTCGAAACGCTATCGAGTGATCGCGCCGGACCTGATCGGGCATGGTCAGTCGGCGAAGCCACGCGGTGATTATTCGCTCGGCGCATTCTCAGTGTGGCTGCGTGATCTTCTAGACGAACTTGATATCAGCCGGGTGACGTTGGTGGGTCAGTCCCTTGGCGGCGGTGTGGCCATGCAGTTCGTCCATCAGCATCCTGATTACTGCGAACGGCTTGTGTTGATCGGTAGCGGCGGTCTAGGTCCGGAAGTGGGCTGGACGCTGCGACTGTTATCAGCACCGGGCGCTGAATTACTGCTTCCTGTGATCGCGCCACCCGCGGTGGTCACCTTCGGCGATCGGGTGTGGTCGTGGCTGGCGCCGTTGGGCGTTCCCAATGCGCGCGCCGCCGAGGCCTGGAGCGCCTACTCATCGCTGTCGAATCGCCCCGCCAGGGCGGCGTTCTTGCGCACCTTGCGCTCGGTCGTCGACCACCGCGGCCAGGCGGTTAGCGCCTTCAACCGGTTGCATTTCGCGTCCGGGCTTCCCACCCTGTTGATTTGGGGTGACCACGACCGCATCATCCCCGTCGCCCACGCTCACGCCGCCCATGACGCTCTCCCAGGCAGCCGATTAGTGATCCTTCCCGGCGTCGGGCACTATCCCCACCTCGAAGCCGGTGACGCCGTCCTTAACACCCTCGACGACTTTTTCGCCACCACCACGCCATGGCAGCGAAGCCGACCCGCCAAGATGCCGGTCGCCACGGACCCGCTCCGCTGCTGACCGGAGAATCCACCCCTTGCCAAACTCTTTCTGCTGCAAGGACAGGCGCTAATCACCAGCATCGAACTGAACGCTCGCGAACGCGAGATCATTATCTTGACCGTCGGAGTACTCACCGAATGCGAGTACGAACTTACACAGCACGTACCAATTTCTGAGGCGGCAGAAGTCACCGTCCAGCAGCGTGACGCCCAACGGCGGCAGGACTTCTCAAACGCAGCACTTACCCCAAACGATCAGGCACTCGTCCAATTCGTCGAGGAAACAGTCCAAAGCCCACGCGTGTCTGACGCGACGTTCGACAGGCTCCGATTAGTGCTCACCGACCGCCAGATCGTCGAGACACTCCAAATCATTGGGGCTTACTGGGCTTTTGCTCGAATTTGCACCACCCTTGATATCGAGGTACAGCACGCCACAGACCTGACCTCTGTTGAAGCACTGGCACGTCTCAAGCCCTAATCATCGCCAATATGCCTCAGATCAACGGATAGGTGATTAGGTGGACCGTAATCCACCTGCGATGCCCAGCGACGAGATCGAACTCGAGTCAACCGGTTTCGCCTGGATCCTCCGAGGCGCTGCCAGCGCGTACACTAATCGACTGTTTGGTGTACACGGAAAGCTGGCCAAGACTGAGATGTCTTGACCAGCATGTTCTCAGTGGAGCTGCCGGGAATCGAACCCGTTTCGGGTTGCTGGTCTCTGAGCCGAGCCGGCACTGAGCTGCGAAATGACACCTATTGTGATTCACCAGAATTGACCTCCGTGGACACTGAGTGTGCCCAAAATGTGCCCAGCCAGTCCCTCGACTGACAGCATGCGATGTGGGCCGCAAGTCAGCGACATCAGCTGTAATTCAACACCTTTAGCGCATCAGCGCCGAGCGTGCGACAGGGCAGGTTTCGGCGACGACACCGAGCAGAGCGGTCAAACTCGGAGAGCGGTGGTCGGATCGGAATGCCAACGTCAGGCTGGGCAGGGCGACCCGCGGACGGATATCGACCATCCAGGTATCCGGGCGTGCCGCGGTGCGCATGTCCTGCGGGCCTAGACCGACGCCGAACCCGCACGCCGCGAGGCCCATGATGGTCTGCGCGTTAGCTGCGTGGGTGAAGCCGGGCCAGGCACCTAAGTCCGGAAGCACGTCGCGCAACGCCTTGATGACGGCCGGTTCATCCTCAGGCCGTGCGATGACGAGCGGCTGGCGCCGTAGCTGATCGAGGCTGATCCGTTGCTGGCCGGCGAACGGGTGGCTGGTACTCACGACGCCGATCATGTAGTCGCGGCTGACCGCCACGCTGACCAGCTGCTGGACTCCACGCCCGCGTGGCGCGCCGCGGCAGATGATGACATCGAGTTCACCGGCGACCAGGGCCCGGCTGCTTTCCACCGTCACCATCTCCTCCAGCTGCAGCCGCACCTCGGGGTGTTCGGCCCGGAATCTGCGCAGCACCGGCGGGAGCATCGACAGCAGCGCGGAGCTGATGAAACCGATGCGCAGGCTGCCGGTTTCTCCCCGCGCGGCGCGTTGGGCATCGAGGGCGGCCGCGGTGAGCTCCTGGTCGATGCGCCGCGCCCGGGCCAGCAGAGCCTCGCCGGCCGCGGTGGGAAACACGCCTTGTCGGGTGCGATCAAACAGCCTGGCGCCGACCTCCCTTTCGAGCCGAGCGATCGCCTTGGACAACGGCGGCTGAGCGATGCCGACCGCCGCGGCCGCCCGGCCGAAGTGCTGGTGTTCTGCCAGAGCCAAGGCATACCGGAGCTGCCGGACATCCACACCACCACGATATCTAAAAGATATGGCCGTGACCCAATCACGGTATGGCCGCTATCAACGTGCCGGCGGGCGCGTTGACTTCAACACATGAGCAGCAACGTGGAGAACGGAGGCGATCACATGACCGAGAATTCGGACTCGGGAACATTCGGCCGATACCAGGAGGTTCCCGTCGAGCATCTGGCGCCCGAGATGAAAGCGGCCTACGAGTTCACCCTCGGGATGCGCGGTCATCTGCCCGGCCCGAGCAAGATCTGGTTGGCCAACCCCAAGCTGCTGCAGACCATCACACCGACCGGCGCGTACTTTCAGACCGAATCCACGCTGACCAAAGCCGAGATCGAGATCGCTACCAATCTCATCAACGGAAAGTGGCACGCCGCCTACAGCAACTACGAA
>Ga0210390_10003215_pt1 | contig 14066 bp, 14 predicted proteins | sample IncBWH11OmetaG_FD_161050 | JGI IMG/M metagenome (GOLD analysis project Ga0210390, IMG submission 161050) | Forest soil microbial communities from Barre Woods Harvard Forest LTER site, Petersham, Massachusetts, United States - Inc-BW-H-11-O ...
TGCATATGAACGAGCGCGAAGCTGTCACCGTTGGTGCTGCAATCGTGACCGGGTTGGGCCTGGCACAAGGGACAAGCAAGGCTTAGAGGACTTGTAGGAAGCACGGGAGGAATGGCGGGTTTCGCGGGCTTAGACTTTCGCATACGCCCCGCATGGTCTTTTTAAGCAACCCGCCGACATCTTGTTCAACGCACTCTTCCTCGCACATCGTCCCTCCTTGAATCGCTTTAGTACTTGACCACACTTTTTGTGTCGTTTTGTGCATGCGCGATTCCCCCGCTAAAGATACGGCGAATTTCTAATAGAGATTTTCGTGGCGCCTCGCCAATACTCGAAGACCGTGGGGGATTTAATGCTGGTCGTCGTCTTTCACACGCTTGGAATTGTCTCGTGTGGCGTGTCTGTATTGTTTTGGTACCTGCTGATTCGCGAGCAACGGCTTGTGACCGGGAAAAGCCGTAAACCGGCCCAATTTCAAAATTCTCTCATTCGTCCTCAGAAGCCTTCGGATGTCTTTGCCTCCACTCTTCCTTTGCCGCCTCCAATTGTGCAGGCCACGGGTCAGGCGAACCGGAATCTACTTTTCCGTTAACTGCATTTGATCAGGATATTGGCGGTCTTCCATCGCCCGTCACGTTTGTCGTCAACCGCTTCGCGAGGAATTCACGGATTAAATTCCCACCCACTCGTCCCGCGAGGCCGACGGCGGCATTTGTGAAGACTAGGTGGGCTCCCCGATTCGCTTCGGGATAGTACAGATTGGACAGCGCTGCTGAGCACGCATCGCCAAGTAAATAAGAATAGTTGGGTTCAGTGCGGCCGCCGTCGCTGCGGGTGACAAACGCGGAGCCGACCGCATGTATGAGGCGGGACTTAAAGGAACCCGAGCCTTGGTAGTAGTAGCGCGGATCTTGGTGAAGGAGCGTGGGGAAGACCGCATGAGTCAGCAAATCACTGCTCCGTCCGTCCACAAATTTTGCAGCATAACGCTTGCCGTATCCCGACGCACCTTGGCCATACCCGGCAAAGGAGTTGTTGGCCTGCTCAATGCCGGCAGCGAACCCGACGCCTACAAATGCAGCCGGATCAAACGTGCCCCGAACTGCAAGTGAGAACTTCTGTTTCGAAGTAAGAGGGGCAGCGTCATCAATGTAGCTTGTATAGAAGTTCGGGATGACGCCAATCAGACGCTGCTTCTCCGCAGCCCTTATCTGCTCAGCGGCGATTAAGTCGCTGGGACGGACAGTCACCTCTATGTTTGCCGTCGCAATAGATAATGAGATGTAAGGAACCTCATAAGCCTGCCGCGCCGTGACGACGAACTCGGCAGATGTAAAGAGCGCAAAACCCTTAGCGTTGACGATTACGAGGTAGGAACCGGGAAGAATCTTGAAGAAACTAAATTCGCCGTTCACATCCGAAAGCATGTTATACGATTGCATTCCATCACTATGCATCAAATTGACGTCTGCCCCGGAAACGGCGGCACCGCTCAGATCCAACACTGTGCCTGCAACGCTGGCTAGCCCCTCCGCAGCGGGTGCTTTGCGTAAAGGTGCTTCTGTGAGGGAGCTATGGCTACGCCCAAGCTCGGCAGTTTGTTGCTGAGCGGGGAAACTTTCAGAAGCCAAACAGAGCAGAAGCGACGCGCAGGCGAGAACAGCATAGAGATCGGGGCGTGGGGCTATTCTCAAAAAGCGCTTTCCAGGCAGGGAGGAAGCCTTATTGCCAGGCCCAGCCAAGCTCGCGAGTCCCGCGCGAAGAAGAGTAGGTGGACACATCAGAAACTTGCAGCAGGTTTGCCTTTGCTGACGCAACTCTTAGCGCAGATTTGTCACGTGTACGACTGCCGCGCCGGGGCTCGTCTGCTTTTTCAGTAGAGCACAGAGAAAACTGGGATGCTGTTCCCAATTGCACACTCTGCAGCGGTCGGCACTGAATACAACTGGCATTCCGCATTTGCAAGAACCGATGAATCATCGTCGAAGCCATTCAAAACAAAACAATTCGCGGAGAAAGCGCGCTCGAAATGTCCGGAGCGAGAGCGGAAAGGGATTGGGGTCGCAGTGGTTCGGAACAAATCCTAAATGTCGCCCGGCTCATTCGTAGCGCAAAGCGATCATGGGATCGACGCGCGAGGCGCGGTGAGCGGGAATGCAGCAGGCCAGGAGGATCACCACAAGCAAGCTGACTGCGGAGACCGCGATCGTGGCGGGATCGCTCGGATGAACGCCGAACAATACGCTGGCGATAGCTTGGTGCAGCGCGATGGCTCCGAGGATGCCGATGGCGACGCCGAGGAGCGCGAGGCGAGCGGCCTCGCGAATGACCAGGTTGAGCACGGAGTAGGTGTCCGCGCCGAGAGCCATGCGAATGCCAAACTCCTGAGTTCGTTGCGAGACGGAGAAGGAGATGACGCCATAGATTCCAATGGCCGCGAGCGCCAGAGCTAGAACGGCGAAGACGGCGACAATCACCATCATGAAGCGCTGAATCGCCAGCGAGCGGGCGAGGACCTGATCCATGGTGAGGGTTCGGCCGACGGGAATCGCGGGATCGGTTTCGCGAATGACGGCGTTTATGGCATTGGCGAATAGGCGGGGATCGCCGGTGGTGCGCACGAGAATGTGCGTCGGAAACCAGACATCGAATGCGGTAACTAACCCGAAATCGGATTGCGCAGCGGGGAAGAAGACCGTGGGTCCTTCGGGAAGGTCAACATAGGATTTCACATCGGCGGCAACGCCAACGATGCGGTGCGGCTGGTCATTTTCGCCTTCCGATTTGACAGAGGAGGCGAGGGCATTGGAACCGCTCAGAAATTGACGGACGAAAGCCTGATTCACAATCGCGACAGGCTCGGCGTTCGCGGAGTCCGCTGGAGAGAAAGCGCGTCCCTGCTTGATGGCCACGCGAAGAGTTTGGAAGTAATCCGCAGTGACAACACGGATGTCCATCGATCCTTTCTGCACGCCATTGACCATCAGGCCGATGTTGCCGCCTCTCTCAAGGGGTTGGCCCATGGAAACGATGGCGCTTTGTTGCACGCCAGGCACCTGCTCCAGGCGTGCTCCGAGATTGTCGTAGAAGGCGTTCAGCTCCGCGGTCGAATGGTAGCGCGAACCGGTGAGCCAAATCTCCGCGGAGAGAACGCTCGAAGGTTCAAAGCCGGGATTCACACGCAAGAGATTGAGGAATGTTTGCGCAAGCAGCGATGCGCCGATCAGCAGAATAATCGAGAGTGCGATCTCCGCGACCACCAGTGCACCTCGAAAGATGCCTCTGCGGCGGGTGGCCGAAGATTGCGTGGAGGATTCTTTGAGGATGGGATGGACGTCCAGCCTGGCGGAGTGAAACGAGGGAATCAGGGCAGATAACGCAGCAGCGAAAATGGTCACTGCCAGGGAAAAGAGAAACGCCCAGCCATCCACGTGAATTTCATTTACGCGCGGCAACTGCATGGGTGCAAAGCGCAAGAGCCAGAACAAAGAAAGCCTGGCGACAACAAACCCCGTGAGGCAGCCCATGGCAGAGAGCAACAGGCTTTCGGAAAGAAATTGGCGAATGAGCCTGCCGCGGCTGGCCCCCATGGCCGCGCGCACGGCGACTTCCTTGGAGCGTGCCGCACCTTGAGCGAGAAGCAGATTCGAAACGTTGGAGCAGGCAATGAGAAGTAGAAAAGCTACGGCTGCGAGAAGGATCCAAAGATAGGTGCTGACGCTTCCGGACATGACTTGTTGAACGGAGGAAAGCGCGATGGATTGAACTTTTCCTTCGCCTTCGAGATAGCTATCGCGGAAGGGTTGGCTCAACGCCTCGAATTGCGAGGAAGCCTGCGCCAAGGTGAGATTCGGTTGCAGGCGCGCGACTACGGCGAGGTTTTCCCCAGAGCCAATGAAGTCGGCGACTGGGGCGAGCGTGGTCCACAAATCGACGTGTTGCAGATCGGCGAAGGCCGGAGGAACTGCATCGAGTTGGACGTCAGCGGAAGCAGGAGGCATAACGCCCACGACAAGATAGGGAACGCCATTCAGATGCACCGTCGCGCCAAGGACCATGCGATCACCCGCGAAATGCTGCTGCCAAAGAGCGTAGCCGAGAATCACCGCGCGCGCGCTGGGATCGCGATCTTCTTCGACTGTGAACGCGCGGCCGAGAAACGGACCGGTGCCAAGGACGTGGAAATAGTCGGAAGAGACGTGCAGCGCGCTAACGCGCTCCGCGCCGCCGCCGGAGGCCATGTTGAAGCCGACGTGTGTGAACGCTGCCATCGAATTGGACCAGGGGCTATGCTCCTGAAAGAAGCGAAACTCCCGGTAGGTGAAGGCGTCCTGGCTGACTTCGCCGTGATATTTGAGTACGATCTGGACCACTTGTTGTGCATCCGAAACGGAAAGAGGACGAATTAGAATCCCGTAGATGACGCTGAAAATCGCCGTGGTGGCGCCAATACCGAGGGCCAGGGTGAGGACGACGACGGCTGTGAAGCCTGCGTTCCTGCGAAATTGTCGAACACCGTACCTGCAATCGGAGAGCACCGAGTGGAACCAATTGCCAATCTGTTCTTCGCGAACCTGTTCTTTCAACTGTTCAATTCCACCCAGCTCAATGCGAGCAGCTCGCTGCGCTTCCTGCAGCGACATGCCTGCACGAACCTTTTCCTCCGCCAGCATTGCGAGGTGGGACTGAACTTCTTGGTCGAGGTCCGCCTCCACACGATGAGTTGAAAGGAGGTTGCGAAGAAACGTTCTTGCTTTGACGAAGAGCGGCATGCCGGACACCTCATTTCCATCCGACCTATCTCCTATCGGTGTTCTATAAGGGATGATAGTGATCTACCTATAGAGTGTCAATAGGAAGAGGCATGGAGGATATAGCCGTCTTGAACTGCCTCGACTCGGTCAGCGATTTTTGATCAAGGGAATGCTGTTCATTGCGTATTCCTTGCGGTCGAAGGCCATTGTCTAATTGATGCTGCCTTCGCAAGCGGTTTAGTCCGCTGGCCCGACAAAGTCGAGGACTATCGAGTCACGCGCACTGGTGGTTCATTTAGGATTCATTGAAATGATGGCGAGAGCTGAAGAAGAGTTTCGATAATTTATCAGCACCGAGGATTTGGCGCAGCTCAGCAAAGGCAAAGAATGGAACCAAAAGGACAGCGAGAATGGCCATGAGAGCGAGAATTCCGCCCAGATTCCCCCCACCAAGCTCGGAAATGCTTTCGCTAAACGATTTGCTGTGATACCAGCCAACGCCAACTTCCTCGAGAATCTTGAAGCAGCCCAGGACGATGGCAAAAGCACCGGACTTGAGAAGCGTTGGATAGATCAGCGGTTTTTCTTTGAAATAATCAGCGAAATGCAACGCCCGAGCGACCAACATGATTTTGCCAAGAGCCAAGGCGTTAAAAAGCGCCAGTCCGTGCGCAGCAAAAGAAAAACCGTGCTCCGATAACAGCACTGATTTGTATAGGACGAACAACCCGAAGACCAGCCAGAGATAGAGAGTAATTGCAAGGTACGCCTTTAGCTCGTGGTAGGCCCTTTGCTTGAGACTGCGATTTTGCTCATTCACGTTATTCTCTCCGCGGTCAGACTATCCGCGACTGCTGCAGACATCAAGCTTGGCGACAGTCCCCGCAGGCTTGATCAGGTTAATAGTGCGACTGTCCCTGATGGGTGCTACAGTTTCGCTGGCAAGCGCACCATGCGGAGGGAAGCCATCTCGGATCCAAACTTTTCCCAAAGGCGTAAGTTCCCGTTAGAGATGCCCTGAGATTGACCTCAGCAAGGAGTAAACATGACTCAGCCTAAAGAGTTCACCAGGCTCGAGGAAGCCCGTGTCACCAAAACGCCGTGGAGAAAGTGGGGACCCTACCTCAGCGAGCGGCAGTGGGGCACGGTCCGCGAAGACTACAGCAACGACGGAAATGCCTGGGACTATTTCACCCATGACCAGGCCCGCTCCCGTGCATATCACTGGGGTGAAGACGGTCTTGCGGGGATCAGCGATGAAAAGCAACAGATGTGCTTCGGTATAGCTCTGTGGAACGGTAAGGACCCAATACTCAAGGAGCGCCTTTTTGGATTGACCAACAGCGAGGGCAACCACGGCGAGGACGTCAAGGAGTATTACTTCTATCTCGACAGCACGCCGACCCATTCCTACATGAGGTATCTCTACAAGTACCCGCAGCAGGCCTTTCCCTACGATGACTTGGTCGCCACCAGTAAACGGCGAAGTCGCGCAGAGATGGAGTATGAACTGCTGGACACGGGAATCTTCGAAGGAGACCGTTACTTTGACGTGTTCGTGGAGTATGCCAAGCACACAGCGGAAGACATTCTCATCCAGATCAGCGTCTCCAATCGTGGTGCCGAACCCGCTACGCTGCATGTGCTACCAACATTGTGGTTCCGTAACTCCTGGACATGGTGGCCTAGCACGCCACGGCCGGTGTTGCACCAAATCGCAAGCAAGAATGATGTTCGGATCGTTGCAGCATCACACCCGGAACTGGGGGAGCGCTACCTCTATTGCGAAGCTGCCGCCTCATTACTCTTTACCGAAAATGAAACCAACAATGAACGAATCTTCGGTACTCCCAACACTAGCCCTTATGTAAAGGACGCCATCAACGAATACATCGTCCACGGGAAACGAGAGGCCGTGAATCCCGAGCGCAGAGGAACAAAATCCGCGGCTCACTACCAAATCAGCGTCGGAGCAGGTCAGGCAGCGACGATGCGCCTGCGGCTTAGTCCGATGGACCCCATGTCCATCGGCGATCCCTTCGGCAGTTTTGCCGACACTCTGCAGATGCGCAAAGGCGAGGCAGACGAGTTCTACCGAGCCGTCACACCCGAACGTGTCGACGAAGACGAGGCTCGTGTCATGCGCCAGGCTCTCGCTGGGATGCTCTGGGGCAAACAGTATTTCAGTTTTGAAGTGGACAAATGGCTGAAGGAACACGGCGTTGATCCTATGCGGCCACAGGCGAAACATATTCGCAACAGCGAATGGTTTCACATGGTCAACAATCATGTCATCTCGATGCCCGACAAATGGGAATATCCCTGGTACGCCGCCTGGGATTTGGCGTTTCATACTATCGCTCTGTCCATAGTCGATGTGGCTTTTGCTAAAGAACAACTCGACCTGATGCTGCAAGAGTTCTTCCTGCATCCGACCGGTCAGATGCCTGCCTACGAGTGGAATTTCAGCGATGTGAATCCGCCTGTACACGCATGGGCCACCCTCTTCCTGTACCGGACAGAGCAAGCTCTCAGGGGCCAAGGGGACCTTGAGTTCCTGAAGCGATCGTTTGCGAAGCTAACACTGAACTTCAGTTGGTGGGTTAACCGCAAAGACCGCTTTGGCAAGAACCTCTTTGAAGGCGGCTTCCTCGGACTCGACAATATCGGCGTATTCGATCGCAGCGCGCCGCTGCCGACCGGGGGTCACATCGAGCAAGCCGACGGCACTGCGTGGGTCGCGCTGTTTTGCCAGAACATGCTGGAGATCAGCATCGAGCTAGCCGCCCATGATTCCTACTTTGAAGACATGGCCATCAAGTTTGCCGAACATTTCCTATGGATCGCCCAGGCCATGAATCGGATGGGGCCAAACGGTATGTGGGACGAAGAAGACGGCTTCTACTACGACGTCCTGCGCCTTCCCGACGGCAGTGCGAGCCGGCTCAAGGTTCGCTCCATGGTAGGTCTGTTGCCCCTCTGCGCCACCAGCATCATCGAGCCGTGGCAGCGCGAAAGGATTCCAAAGGTACAAAAGACGTTGACGGAGCGCGTTCAACGCATGCCCGAACTACTCGCGAGCATTCATCCAACAGGGCCGGGGCATCTGGGGTACGGTGAGCGTGGTCTCGCCGCGTTAGTTGGTCCTGAAAGGTTGCGACGAATTTTGTCGCGCATGCTCGATGAGAATGAATTTCTAAGTCCCTACGGCATTCGCGCGCTTTCCCGCTACCATGCCGACCATCCCTACATCTTCAATGTGATTGACCAGCAACATCGGGTGAATTACCTCCCGGCCGAATCCGACACCGGCATGTTTGGTGGAAACTCCAACTGGCGGGGCCCCATATGGATGCCAGTGAACGCCCTACTGATCCGTGCGCTACTTTCCTATTACTTATACTATGGAGACACCTTCAAGATTGAGTGTCCCACCGGCTCCGGCAATCAGATGAACCTGTTCGAGGTAGCGCGGGAAATTGCCAATCGGTTGACGCGAATATTCCTGCGGGATAAGTATGGCCGCCGACCGGTGTACGGAGGTACGGAGAAATTTCAGACCGATCCCTATTGGAAGGATTACATTTTGTTTTACGAATATTTCCATGGAGATAGTGGCGCCGGATTGGGAGCCAGCCATCAGACAGGTTGGACGGGTCTCGTTGCAAAATTCATCGAACTGTTCGGCCGTCTTGATGCAAACCAGGTTCTGCAGATGGGGAGAAAAGAGGCTTTCGCCAAGAAAGCGGGGGCAACCTAAGGATCGCTCCAATCGGTCTCTCCATATTCCACCCTTGCAGTGGGCTAGGACGCTTTGAACGTAAAGAGGAATTGATTTAGTTTCTGAGATCGAGCAGGAACTAGTGCCCTGCACCCTACACGAGACCCAAAAGAAAAACTACGAAAAGCAAAGTAAATCCGAATCCGAGCCAGGTGCACACCCGTTTGCGCGCTACTTGCGAAGAATCCTGCGTGCTGATCTAAAATGCCAAACATCCTTAGGCTAACAAGAAGAAAACCGATTTGGGGCTCTGGAGGAAGTTTGGCGTTCACTTCATCCAAAATTTGATAGAACATGAGGTTAGTCCCGACTATACATACCATAGCAGCTACGAACCTAACGCCGATTAGAATGACGTGGGCCATCCACTGACTCCCATTTGATAGGCAGTGACGATCAGCAGTCCAACCCGCACACCACGAGTCTTGAAACGCTGGCTGACGGCAATCAGCAGTAGCACGGTCGCCAGAGTAACGGTTGCTCTTACGTATTCGTCGGAGTGCTGCCGGGCCTGATTACCTTGCTCGAAGACCTCGGTAGCTCGGTCATTCAACTTGGCAGCTTCTTCCGCCTTGGAGCTTCGGTATTCGGACATCCAACTGAGGGCCTGCCGGAGCCTTGGGGTTGTTAAGCGGGTCGGTGTTCTTCCAAGCTTCAAACGCAGGACGAAACTCGGGCAGAAAACGCCGCTCAAAAAGGTCGGCGAGTTTCCTGTCGCCGTGGGCTTCGGCCTCCAGCCACTCGACTACGGTGGAAGCGTTATACAAACGCTCCTGATTGGCGTACGTGGCGGTCCCCTCGGCTTCAACCCGAAGTTTGCTCGATTGCCCATAAAGTTCTGCCTGATGTCCGGTCCAGAGCGCTGCCTGATAGCCGCTCCAAGCCGTGGCAATAGCAACAAGGGCGAGTACTATGGCCTCCGCGAGCTCCAAAATTTCATGTCCTAAAGACTCTGGCGATTCTTTGCGCTCACTGAGTTGCTGGGCGAGTTCGATATTGGAGCCTCCAGCTTCGGACATTGAGAAGACCTCCCGCCTATTGTTGCTTCCATACCACCGGAGGCCCACTGACTCGCTTGCCCTTGAGGTCCACGGTTACTTCCACGCGGTCGGCAATCTTGATAAACGGAATACCGCTGTTCATCCCATAGTCCTTCCGGTCGAAGGCCATTGTCCCTTTGATTTCACCCGTGCCTGTGCCCCTTCCCGTAACCGTAAATGTCAGCTTTTCGTCCTTCTTAACGCCTCGAATCGTGAAGTCGCCGTCGAATTCAACCGTATCCGCACTTATCTGTACAACCTTTGTTGAGTGGAATGTGATGTACGGGTCGTCCTTCACGTCAAAGAAATCTTTGCTCTTTAGCTTGCCGTCCTTCATTCCACTTCCAGTATTCACGCTGTCTGCTTGAATCTTGATGTCCAATACTGCTGTTGATAGCTCGGGCGATGTGAACTTTATCGTAGCGTCCCATTTGTCGAACGTACCGGATATCGCGACAGATGCACTGACATTGAATTTAACTGTGCTATCTGCGTGATCAATCTCGAAAACGGGAACTTGCGCACAGGTCATAGAAGCGAACAGGGAGCATGCAGAGAGAAAAACTACGGATAGTCGCGTAAAGTTGAGTGGCATTGTCGTACTTCCTTTCAATCGTTCCATCAATGACGCCGTTTTACTGGGCGGGTTGCTCAAAGTTGGTGACAACAGGCGGAATCATTCTATTTGTTCCCACATCAGGTCAAGACAAAAGAATATCGCTAGGTCGGATGGAAGATTGTCGGGGCCGTCGCCCCCAACACCCTCATTTGCTTCGTTCAAACGGCTTTATCGAACGCGCGCGGAGATCCCTGCCTGCTCACACCACTCCCCCAACGCGCCTCCGATAAAGCTCTGACGTTAATCAGATGGGATGAGAAGGCCGGTCTCCGGCGGGATGCTATACGCTCCCAATGTTCGACGTGCTCGAAGCACAATAAAAAAGGAGACCGGCAATGCAGAAGATTCGCACCATGCAGACAAGTTGGAAGAATCTTTTCCAAGGGTTGCTCACGATTGGTGTGGATCTGGGAGATCGCTCGAGTGCGCACTGCGTCTTGAATGAAGCAGGAGAAATTGTTTTGGAGCACAAGCTGGCGAGCACACCGGAAGCCATGAAGCAGGTATTCGGTAGCATGCCGCGGTGTCACATGGCGATGGAAACGGGAACGCATTCTCCGTGGGTGAGCCGGTTGTTGACCGCGCTGGGGTACAAAGAAATCGTGGGGCATGCCCAGAAGGTGCGTTTAATCACCAACAGCCGGCGAAAAATGATCGCCTGGATGCGCGAACGCTGGGGAGGCTGGCGCGAATCGATCCCCAGCTGCTGAGCCCGGTGAAGCATCGCAGTGCGCAGGCGCAGTTGCGCCTGACAGAGATCCGTGCCCGAGCGGTACTGGTGAGCGCGCTCGCGCTCCCCGCTTGCGGCGGGTGAAGCGCGATTCTCAGGAACTCTTGCTTAAAATCGCTTCCTTTTCCAGTTGTTTCACGACGAGTTTAACCAGGCCAGCAATCGCTTTGTCGACGTTCTTCGGATTAAAGCTGTCGCTCACGCCAGTCCAAACGAGATCTTCATTGGGTGGTGTCACGGTATACAGATTGGTTTCAATGCGAACAGTGGTGTCTTGGCGCAAATAGTCCGGAGTATAAACCTCCCGGTAAACCGTGCCGTAATAGCCGTAGAAGCCGCTGTAGTAGGCGTAGGGAACAACATAGTTCTGGCCGGGGACGTAGATTGTCTTTTTATCGACTTTGACCAGTCGCGACACGATCACGGCATCAACCTTGTTGTCGTGGATCTGCCCTTTCAGATAGTCAAGATCCAGGTTGGGCGAGTTTGCCCGCAGCAGGATGGTATTGCCAGGAACAGCTTCGAAGCCGTCCCTTCTGATCTTGCTCGAAAGCGCATCTTCGAAATCCGCTCGAACCACCGGATTTTCACTCATTCCAATAACAAGAATTCTGTGGAAGTGTTCGCCGGAATACTTGGGATTCTTCCAGCTCATCACGAGTTTGGTGGAACTGGAGTATGCCAGAGTCCCTGCCGTCAGCAGGATGGCCGTAAGCAAGATCGCTCTTCGCCCGCTCACGCCAGCCAACCTATTTCCACCTGGAAAGATCGAAACCGCCAGCAACGGCTGGCGATACTATATAGAAAGCCAAGATCGCCGACAATCTTTTGCACTACGGGAGCGGGGGAAGATTCCTTTGTGCCGCAACCTTCCCATGCCAGATTCGTGCTAACCAGCAAGAACGTCGATAGCCAAGCTAAAAACATCTGAAACCGTTTCATTTTGCCTCGCCGAGGAAGGCGCCTCGGAAGGCGAACCTGGATTGAAGAGAATCTACTTGTTGAAGAATCTGGTGGGGCGAGAACCATGGCTCGACCCACCGAGCATACTCTTATTCTCACGCCGAGGTTCATCATTTTTGGGAGCTAGTCGTGAAGCGTTCGCGGGCGCGTATTCGTCTCCGCTTTCTCGCCTTCGCAAGATGCGCCTTAGCGGAGGACCACGATCGCTCGCACAGACTAGAACGCTTCGCCGACTCCTATGCTCCAAGCCGGGCGGTTCGCCTCGTGAGGTGGTGGAGCGTCAGAGGATTCGGGCAATTCTTGGAATGGAGGTCTCCCGTTGGCCCTTCCACAGCTTCCATAACGTCTTCACTGTATCCGGACTGTGTCCCCGATGTTGGTTGTTCCCGAACAGAAACAGCTTTTTGATTTTTCTTTCCTGAACGAACTGCCGGCACACTTGCACCCCATGCCGCAGGTCGTCCGTGCGGTCAATGATTGCCTTATCACATGCCTTGTGCGGGTCTCAATTTCTTTTCTGTTCCCTAACCATCGGACATAAGTGTAGAGTTCTGCGATGCACGGAGAACTAAGGAGCACGCAATGAGAGCAATCCGAGTGTTTGATATCAGTGTGCGCCTGGTAATGAAGGTTGCGACCGTGCTCGTTCTTGCTGTCCCAACATTCCCACAAAATTCTGAACTTCAGCAGAAGCTTGCAGCCGCAAAGCAGGCTGCCGCGGAAAACAAGCCGAAGCTCCTCCAGTATCAATGGCAAACAACGCAGCTCACGTTGAAGGGCGACGCAAAGCCTCCGACGAAGAGCCTTTGCCAAAATGGTCCTGACGGGAATGAAGACTGCGATTGGTCCTCCACCTGAACAACCGAGTGGCGGCTGGATGAAGCGAAAAATCGTCGCGAAGAAAAAAGAGGAAATGAAAGATTACATGCAAGACGTAAAGGCAGTCCTTAGAATGTACGTGCCTCCCGACTCTCAGAGAATGCAGGCAGCCTATCAGTCGGGCAAACTTCCCTCTAATCCCGTGCCCGGTGCAGTGAACCTGATCTTCGCGGATTATGCCCAGCCGGGCGATAGGATGACTCTCACGTTTGACACTGCCACCAAGAAAAGCACAAGCCTGAACATCAACACCTACATGGGTCAGGAGAAAGATGCCGTGACCTTGCAGGTGCAGATGCGCAGCCTCCCGGATGGCACTATTTACTCAGCTCGTGAAGGATAAAGGGACCGACGCGCTTCGACGCGCCCTCGAAAAGGAAGATAAGGAGCGTATAAACGTCGTCGGCTCGACGGGCAATCAGATCGCTGTTGCCCGCAAAAGGCAGGAGGGTTCCGAAACCATCCTTACCATCGTCACCGCTCGCAACATGCCTTTTCGCGAACTCTACAACAACGGACGTACCACCGACTACCCGTTCGGTTTTATTCAAGTGAAGCTTGACGTTAAGGGCATCGGGACCGGTCAAATTATGGCAGTGGCAAAAAATCGCTTCGATAAGAAGAAAGGACAGTATCAGATTGAGAGCTTCGGCAACCAATATATAAAGGCTACAAACGTACGTCCCTCGAAATGATAACTAGAAATCCGCATGAACTCCTGTTTTGTCGGGTTACCGGTAAGCTTCGAATGCCGAATAACATTGGCAGAGTGATTGTACTGGCTGCGCTGTTTTGTTGTGTAATGACTGGCCAGGCGAGGGCGCAACAACAGCCACCTGAGGATCCGGAGGACGATAAGAAGTTAGGGCTCTGGCTTGATCAGGGAATTTCGACTGGTCTCACGCCCAGCAAGTCCTTGGAAATCGAATTCCACGAACGGTATGACGAGGTAATTTCGAACCTATACGAGTACTTTGTTCAGGGTGGCGTCGCGTTTCGTGTGCGGCCATGGCTGACAGTAACTCCGCTGTATCGATATCAACGCTTTCCCGCGAATCCCACCATCGCTTACGAAAACCGGTTACTTCTGAATGTTACGATGAGCACATCGCGCGGCGCATGGCGGCCGAATCTGAGAACAATCGTGGAGGGGCGGTTTCCCGACAATCGAGTAGCCTCGGCACGGTTTCGATTTCGACCTGGGGTCGACTATACGTTGCCGCTGCGAATGAAACGGCGCCCGGTGCTGGTCGTGAGCGATGAGTTTTTTGTCGTCCCCGGAACCAATAGCTTTGCTGCT
>Ga0210390_10003219_pt1 | contig 14058 bp, 15 predicted proteins | sample IncBWH11OmetaG_FD_161050 | JGI IMG/M metagenome (GOLD analysis project Ga0210390, IMG submission 161050) | Forest soil microbial communities from Barre Woods Harvard Forest LTER site, Petersham, Massachusetts, United States - Inc-BW-H-11-O ...
GCGGCCCGATTTACGCCGGTACCAACGAGATTCAGCGCAATATCATCGCCGAGCGGCTGTTGGGGCTGCCCCGGGAATCCCGAAGGTGAGATGCTGTGTATTTTGACCTTGACGCGCAACAGCGCGATTTCGCAGCCAGTATCGACGCGGCACTCGCCGCGGCCGATGTTCCGGGCGCGGTGCGCGCCTGGGCCGACGGTGACACTGCGCCCGGCCGCAAGGTCTGGGCGCGGTTGGCCGACCTGGGAGTCACCGCGTTGGCGGTGCCGGAGCGGTTCGACGGCCTCGACGCGCGTCCGGTCGACCTGGTTGTCGCGCTGGAGCGGCTGGGACGCTGGTGTGTACCCGGTCCCGTCACCGAATCCATTGCGGTAGCAGCGATCCTGCTCGTCGAGGATGACCGGTGCGCCGCGCTGGCGGCTGGCGAGCTGATCGTCACTGTCGCGCTTCCACCGCAGGTGCCCCGGGCGGTGGACGCCGATGCGGCCGGGCTGGTACTGGCCGCCGAAGCGGATGGCTGGGTCAGTGAAGCGCACGTAGGCGACCGGCACGAGTCCGTCGACCCGAGCCGTCACTTATTCGACACCGACGCCGTCTGCGAAGCGTGGCAGGCCGATGTCGCCCGCGCCTACGAGTTCGGCGCATTGGCCACCGCCGCGCAACTGGTCGGGGCCGGCCAGGCGCTGCTGGACGCCGCGGTCGAATACGCCAAGCAGCGCGCCCAATTCGGCCGGGTCATCGGCTCGTACCAAGCGATCAAGCACAAGCTGGCCGATGTACATATCGCGCTCGAGCTGGCCCGTCCGCTGGTCTACGGGGCCGCATTGTCGCTGGCGGATCTGTCCCCCGACACGCCGCGCGACGTCAGTGCGGCCAAGGCTGCGGCGTCTGACGCCGCGTTGCTGGCAGCCCGGTCGGCGCTGCAGACCCACGGTGCCATCGGTTTCACCGCCGAGCACGACTTGTCGCTCTGGCTGTTGCGGGTGCAGGCGTTGCGGTCAGCCTGGGGTGACCCGGCCACGCACCGGCGACGGGTATTGGAGGCGCTGAGGTGACCACGACTGACGAACGGGAGCTGCTGCGCGAGACCGTGGCGGCGCTGGTGGCCAAGCATGCCCCGCCCTCCGCAGTGCGCGAGGCGATGGAATCCGAGCATGGCTACGACGAATCGCTGTGGCGGCTGCTGTGTGAGCAGGTCGGCGCTGCCGCGCTGGTGGTACCTGAGGAATACGGCGGCGCCGGCGGCAGTCTCGGTGACGCGGCTGTCGTTCTCGAAGAACTCGGCAAGGGGCTGGTGCCCAGCCCGCTGCTCGGCACCACGCTCGCCGAACTGGCGCTGCTGGCCGCAGACGATCCCGACGCCGACGCACTGGGATCGCTGGCCGAAGGCGCGGCGATCGGCGCGGTGGTGTTCGACCCCGACTATGTGGTCAACGGCGACATCGCCGACATCGTCATCGCGACCAACGACGGCAAACTCGACCGATGGACGGCGTTCGGCGCCGAGCCTGTCGCCACCATGGACCCCACCCGCCGGTTGGCCCACCTGACGCAGCAGCGCACCGCACCAGTGGGTGCCGATCCCGGCATCGCTGATCTCGCCGCGATCCTGCTGGCCGCCGAACAGATCGGCGCCGCCGCCCGCTGCCTCGAACTGACCGTCGAATACACCAAGGAACGGGTGCAGTTCGGTCGGCCGATCGGCAGCTTCCAGGCGCTCAAACACCGGATGGCCGATCTCTACGTCGCCGTGCAGGCCGCGCGTGCGGTCGTGAACGACGCGCTAGATGCGCCTTCGGTAACGTCGGCGGCGTTGGCCCGTGTCGCTGCCACCGAGGCGTTCAGCACGGTGGCCGCCGAAGGCATTCAGCTGCACGGTGGTATCGCGATTACCTGGGAACACGACATGCAGCTGTACTTCAAACGGGCGCACGGCAGTTCGCAGCTGCTGGGTCCGGCGCGCGAACACTTGCGCCGGCTGGAATCTGAAGTGTTCTAGCCTTGGGGACATGAGCGATCACGTCGCACTGCGCGCCAGGGTCCCGCCCTTCTACGTGATGGACGTCTTGCTGGCAGCCGCGGAGCGCCAGCGCAGCCACGGTGATCTGGTGAACCTATCGGCGGGCCAGCCGAGTGCCGGGGCGCCTGAGCCGGTGCGCGCTGCCGCGGCGGCGGCGCTACATCTGAATCAGCTCGGCTACACGGTGGCGTTGGGTATTCCAGAGCTGCGCGCGGCCATCGCAGCGTCGTATCTGGATCGTCATGGCTTGCAGGTCGATGTGGACGACGTAGTGGTGACGACGGGCTCATCTGGGGGCTTCCTGCTTACCTTCCTGTCCTGCTTCGACGTCGGTGACCGGGTGGCGGTCAGCAGTCCCGGCTACCCGTGCTATCGGAACATCTTGGCGGCGCTCGGGTGCGAAGTCGTGGTGATCGAATGCGGGCCGGAGACCCGGTTTCAGCCCACCGTGCAGATGCTCGCCGAGCTCGACCCGCCGGTGCAGGGCGTCGTGGTAGCCAGCCCGGCCAACCCGACGGGAACGGTCATACCGCCCGAGGAGCTTGCGGCGATCGCGTCCTGGTGTGATGACTCGGGGGTGCGGCTGATCAGTGACGAGGTCTATCACGGGCTGGTCTACCCGGGCGCACCGCAGACCAGCTGCGCCTGGAGCACGTCGCGAAATGCGATGGTAGCCAACAGCTTTTCCAAGTATTTCGCCATGACCGGGTGGCGGCTGGGTTGGCTGCTGGTGCCGCCCGACCTGCGTCGGGCGGTGGACGGCCTGACCGGAAATTTCACCATCTGCCCGCCTGTGCTGTCGCAGTACGCCGCCGTCGCGGCGTTCACCCCCGAAGCCGTCGAAGAAGCCGACGGACATCTGCACCAGTACGCCGTCAATCGCACGACGCTGCTCGACGGTCTGCGCGACATCGGCATCGACCGGCTAGCGCCCACCGACGGCGCGTTCTACGTCTACGCCGACGTCTCGGATTTCACCGTCGACTCGATGGTTTTCTGCTCAAAGCTGCTGGCCGACACCGGGGTAGCGATCGCGCCCGGTATCGATTTCGATCCCGAGCACGGCGGTTCGTTCGTCCGACTGTCCTTTGCCGGGCCGGCGAGTGACATCGAAGAGGCGTTGCGCCGGATGGGCACGTGGCTGCCGGGCCAATAAGGGGCTCAGTGCGCTACGGCGCAACCTCGTCGATGCGGGCTTCGAGCACCTTGCGCTCTCCTGCGTCTGCCACGTTGATGCCGAAGCGGTCGGTCAGGGTGTCGACAACGGCCGACGCATCGTCGAGGCGGACCTTCTCGGTCGCGCCACCACGATGAATGGCGAGGTTGCGACCAGACAGGTTGCATCGCCCGTCGGCTGTGACCAGGGAAGCGATCAGGCTTGTCACGAAATGTGACGACGGGTGGGTTGAGACATACCAGCTGCCCACTTTCAGATCGATCGGCGGCGCCGTCCTGGTGGCGAATTCATAGAGCGACTGCCAATCGCCACGGATGAGGGCCTGCAACACCAGACCGTCGCCGCGGTCCTGCAGACGGTACGGCTCATGCGTTGTCTGTTGGGCGCTGCCGGTCTCCAGCCGGATCGGCGACGTCGGCGTCTGGCCCCCGAAACCCACGTCGACGAGATAGGGCTGCTGGCCGCCGGGGAGGGTTACCACCAAAAGAGTGTGCGTCTGTGACGGTACCGGCGCGCCCGCGGCGAGGGTCCAGACCACTCGGGCGCCAAACCGTCGCACGCCGAAGCCGAGTTCTTCCAGCACGTAGCCCATCAGCCCGTTGTGTTCGTAGCAGTAGCCACCGCGGCCCCGGCGAACTAGCTTGTCGGTCAAAGCCTCTGGACTGAGGTCATCAATCGGCACGCCCAGCAGCGGATCGAGGTTCTCGAACGAAATCGTTCGAGTGTGAGCCGTAATCAGATCCTGAAGTACATCGAACGTTGGCGCCACAGCGCCGTGATAGTCGATCCTCTCGAAATAGCCGTCCAGATCCAGTGTCATGTCGGCCATTCTGAACCAACAACAACCTGGTCAGGCGACTCGGGCCTCCACCACGCTGAGCGGAGAAGCGGTCTGCACCACCCGCGTCATCCGGAATCCGGCTTGGCTGAGCAGCTTTCGGTACTCGGCGGTGGTGCGTTCGCGAGCCGCCAGATTCAGCAGCATCTCCAGATCCGCCCATTTCCCCGGAAAGTCGCGGTCGTGGTCGGGTATCACCAATTCGATCAGCAACACCGTGGCTCGGGGGCCGGCTGCGGTGCGAACATTGCGCAGGATCTGCACCGCCTTCTCGTCAGACCAGTCGTGCAGGATGTTCTTCAGGACGTACGCGTCGCCGCCGCCCGGAACACTGTCGAAAAACGATCCCGTCTCGATACGCACCCGATCAGCAACATCGTGCTTGCACAAGAGGTTCGGCGCGGCCGACACCACCACCGGCAAGTCGTACAAGACGCCCTGCGATGCTGGCGCCGTCGCCAGAATGGTGGCCAGCAATGGCCCCTGGCCGCCGCCGACATCGACGATCGTGGGGTAGGCGCTGAAATCGTAGCCGGCGGCCACAGTCGCATCGGTCAACTCCGAAATGCTCGTCATGGTCCGGTTGAACAGATCACCATGCTGGGGATACTCGGCGAAATAGTCGAAGCTCTCCTTGCCGTGCATTACCGGAACCACCGATCGTCCGGTTCGGATCGAATCCACCAGCCGGGTCCATCGTTCGCGCTGCTCACGCGAGCCGTAGAACCGGGCCGCCCACGCCATTGACACCGGCGCGTCGGAACACAGCGTGTCGGCAAGGGGATTCAGCTCATAGCGGCCGTCGAGGCGGCGGCGAAACACGCCCCGGCCGATCAACGCCCGCAACACCCGGTGCAGCGCGTCGGCATCTGCACCGACCCGGGCCGCCAATTCGTCGATCGGCAATGGCCCGTCGGCGAGGGCGTCGGCAACACCCAACTCGGCCGCCACCGCGATCGCCTGAGATGTCCACGTGGCAATGATCATCTCCATCATCGCCGCCGGGGCGGGCACCAACCGCTGATTGAGCCGATACAGGTGGTGGCGAATCCACTCCACAACGCGGGCCAGTTTGGCGGGCGGCACCCTGGGGGTCGTCGACATCACCTCACCTCAGCGGCTAGCGCGGGGACCGGGTCCCGGCTGAACTGCGCCGAGATGTCGCGGTGACTGACCCAACGCAGGAACATCGTCAACGCCCACGTCATGAACCCGTCTGAGATCAGCGCCGCCGGTCGTAGCACCGACTCCGGCCGAGAAACCTGCTGAGTGGTCAGCCAGGACACCGCCTTGATCTGGCGCCGCCGGGTGCTCTCGTACCAGCGCAGGGCACTACACAGCTCACTGTTGCTGCGGCTTATGCCGTTTCGGAAGTCTGACAGCGCCTTACGCAACACCATGGTGTCCAGCAGGGCCTGATTGGTCCCCTGGGCAAGGGTGGGCGGCATCGTGTGTGCGGCGTCGCCGAGCAACGTCAACGCGCCCGCACCGGCGCGGGGAATCGGGTGCCGGAAGTGCGGGAATGGTGAAGGGGCCAGATCGTCGTCGGTCAGGGTCGCGAGTACTTCATCGACCAGGTCCGACCATCCGCTGAAATGCGACCGGATCGTCTCGATCGGGCGTTGCGGTCTGACAAAGTTGGCCGACCAGGGCAAGTCGAACCACCACTGCATCGCGGAACCGCCGGCGGGCCACAAGCCGAGGTTGCCGTGCTCGCCGATCATCATCCTTGCGACGTGCGGGTCGGCGATGTTCGGGAGGGTGACCAGTCCTTGCCAGCTGCACCAGCCTGTCGGCCTGGCGGGCGGGCCGCCGACGATGCCACGGACCACCGAGTGCAGCCCGTCCGCGCCGATCAACACATCCCCTTCGGCTGAGCTGCCGTCTTCGAAGTCGACCCGTACGCCATTGCCGGTGCTCACGACCCGCTCAGCACGCAAGTTGCAACGGATGCGGTCGGCCGGAAAGCCCCTGAGCAGTCGCTCCAGCAGGATTCGGCGTGGCACCATCCGAACCGGCGCGCCCAGCCGGTTGACCATCGCGTCGAGGTCCATGGTGGCGAGCGGGCGACCCGTGGATGTCATGACGCGCACGGCGGACAGCAGCTGCCCGGCTCCGTCCATATCGACATCGAGTTGCCGGAGAACCGTGGCACCGTTGGGCCAGATGGTCACGGCTCCACCGCCCGCCGTCACGTTGGGGCGCTGGTCGAAGACGGCGACGTCGTGTCCGTCGCGCATCAACCCGCGGGCGACCGAAATGCCGCTCACACCGGCGCCGACCACCAGGATCCGAGGTTTCAATGGATGCCCGGCCCTAGTCCTCGGCGTGCCGCTCGTAGTCCCACTGCTCCAGCCGCGCCTGCAGCTTCACCAGGCCGAACCCTACGACGGGCGTGGCGGCCCAGAAGTAGACCATCAGCAGCGGACTCATCTCACAAACCTCTCGCGGATCTTTCTTTCAACACCTGCTGCTACCACGCGATACTTCGACGAAAAGTTCACCGCGGCGCTTAGCATCCCGACATGACCGACTTCTCGGACCTGCCCTCCGACGACCAACAGGCCATCGGCAAGACGCTGCTGACCTTGCTGACCGGCTTCCGCGACCGCGATGCTGAAGCGATGCAGGCGGTGTATTCCGATGACGCCGACTGGGTGAACGCCTTCGGCACCGTCAAACGCGGGCGCGCGGAAATCGTCGATTACCTCAGGGGCCTGTTCGCCGATGACAACTTCAACCGCGGCGAACCCGAGGGACCGCCCGAAACGAGTTTCCGGGCGCTGACACCCGAGGTCGTTCTGGTGTCAGCGCACCTGCGGATCAAAGGTCAGGGGCTGGTCGGCGGCGGCACGCTCGACCGGGACAACTTCTCGCTTCGCGCATTGCAGCGTCAGGCCGACGGATCGTGGCTGATTGTCTCCGAGATGTTCCAGGACGCCAACACCGAAACGACCTACGCGCAATGACAGAGTTGGCACGGTGAGCCTGGTTATCTCCGACCACGAGCGGGCCGCGCTGGCCGAGCTGGAACGCTTTCCGCTGTTCGCCGCACTGACCGGCCGACGGTCGCGCCGATTCCCGGTGGGCGGCCGGATTCCCGCCGGAGCGCTGGCATACACCAGCCGTCGACCGGTCCAACCGTTATCGGAAGTCGAACGGGCACTGCTCGTTTCGACCACCGCAGGTGTCACCGGCTGGAACTTTGGCATCACCCATAACCCGAGCTATGCGCCGGCCTTCCCCAACTACTCCGGCAGCGCGACGGGCCGCACTTTCCCGTCGGCGGCTGGCTTTCACACCAGCCAGCTGTTCTTCACCGACGACACCGGAACCTATCTGTTGCCCAGCCGCGACGAGCATCCCCGCGAGTTCGACAACATCGAAGCGTGGATCAGTCACACCGCCGAGTCCTACGTGCGTGTCTCGGACACCCGCCTCGAACTGCCTCGCGCGGAACCGCACATGGAAGGTCACAACATCTGGATCGGCAACCATCCGGGCAGCCTGCTGGCATTCCCGGTCGCCGATCTCGCCGAGCACCTGATGGAAAACCTGTGGTTCTTCGCGGCCAACGGCTACCCGATCGTCGATGACATCAACGGCCGTAACATCCCTGACCTCGAACGGTTTTCCGCGCTACCGCATGCCGACGACCCGATCCCGCTGTCGTTCGTCGAGCAGTACACACTCACCGAGTCGAGCGCGGAACTCGCAATCGCCGCCAACAACGGGGTGCTGGCGTTGCAGGCGATGGGTCTGGGCGGCTGGACCTACGACGGGCTCAATCGGTTGTCGGTGTTGGGCGGCTCCGGTGATCCGAGCGCACCCGGATTGGGCTTCGTCGCCGACGAAGACGACCGCTGGCCCTTCCCCAATGTCACCGGGCTACCCGGATACTTCGAGACACTCAGCCCACCGCACGTGCCGTCGGTGGCAGCCGGGGTGGACAAGCTGGTCACGCGAAAGTTCGGTCCCGGCGGGCCATTTCACCCGGATACGCCGGGGCCATGGTCGGATACACCGAAGGTGCGCGGCTCCGCGCTGCCGCCGGACGGCATTCAGGAGCTCGTCACCGTCGAAGCGTCCTACATCTACGATGCCTTCGGCAAGCTGCCCGGCACCGTGCCGACTGTGCACGTGCTGATGTACCTACAGGCGCAACATCTCGACGTCGACTTCTACGACGAGCTTTTCGCTCCCGGTGCGTACCTGCCGACGCACGCCGATCACCAGGCCCGCTGGCATTAGCCTGAGATTCTTTGGTAGCCGACAGGACTGAACGAGTCCGGGTCGGCGACTTCCCAATCGGACCGCCACGTGCCCGGCGCATGGTTGAGTAGTTCTCCCGGCTCGAGCCACTCGTAAATTTCTGCGTACGAACGTTGCGAGGTGGGCGATACGCGCTTGCGCAGCATGTGCGGGTTGAGCATCGACGGGTCGGAGACGCCCATCGAGGCCATCATCCGCATCGCCTGGGCGACGGTGGCCCGCTGGTAGCGATACACGCGTTCGCTCTTGTCGGCCACGTCAAGCGCGCGGGCCCGATACGGATCCTGGGTTGCGACCCCGACCGGACAGTGATTGGTGTGACACCGCTGAGATTGGATGCAACCCGCCGCCATCATCATGGATCGGGCCGAGTTGGTGTAGTCCGCACCTTGGATCAGGCGCTTGATGATGTCGTTTCCCGAGGCGACTTTACCGCCCGCCCCGATCCGTATCCTGTCCCGCAGACCCGTTCCCACTAAGGCGTTGTGGACGGTCATCAACCCGTCGGTGAGCGGGAGGCCAATGTTGTCTTCGTATTCCAGCGGCGCCGCGGCGGTTCCGCCCTCGGCGCCATCGACGATGATGAAGTCGGGCGTCACTCCTTCGGCCAGCATCGCCTTGCAGACCGCCAGCACGTCCACCCGGGAGCCGACACACAGCTTGAAACCCACCGGCTTCCCGCCGGCCAGCTCTCGCAGCTTCGCCACGAACGTGATCAGCTGACGCGGGGTATGAAACGCTGAATGCGACGCCGGGCTGACGCACTTCTCGCCGACCGGCACGCCTCGGTAGCGGGCGATCTCCTCGCTGACCTTCGCGGCGGGAAGCACTCCACCGATGCCGGGCTTGGCGCCCTGGCTCAGCTTGATCGAGACGCACTTCACCAGATCGTGGGCCGCCTTGTCCGCGAACTGATCCGGATCGAACGCGCCGTCTTTGGTACGAGCACCGAAGTAGCCGGAGCCGATCTCCCACACCACGTCGGCGCCGCCGAGATGATACGGAGTTAGCCCCCCCTCGCCCGTATCGTGGGCGAACCGGCCCTTGCGGGCGCCGTTGTTCAGCGCGCGCAGGGCGTTGGCCGACAGCGCGCCGAAACTCATCGCCGAGACGTTCATCAGCGCCATGTCATACGGTCGCGCGCAATCGGGCCCGCCGACTCGCACCCGGAACGGCTCGTCGGGGAGATCGACCGGGCGCGCCGAATGCACCAGATACTCGTAGCCGACCTGGTCGATGTCGCGCTCGGTACCGAAAGCCACTTCGGCGGCGGTGCCCTTGGCCCGCTCGTAGATCAACGAGCGGACGTCACGGTCGAACGGGCGGCCGTCGAAGTTGCGCTCGATGAAGTACTGCTGTATCTCCGGGCGCAGCGCCTCCAGCAGAAACCGCATATGCCCCAGGACCGGGTAATTGCGCAGCACCGAGTGCTTACGCTGCACCAGGTCGTAGACGCCCACGACCGCGACGACCGCGACCACCGCCGCGGGAATCCACCAGCCCCATGGCCCCACGACGGCCAAGGACAGCAATGCCGCCGCCAGAGCCGTCAACAATGCGACAAAGCCAAACCGGATCAACGCAGCCCCGTCTCCGCAGCAGGATCTTCATCGCAGAGCGTAGCGTTAGCGCGAAATATGACGCCGGAATTCGTACGCCGTCAGCCAGCGTCGTCGGGGACCATGGTCACTTGCGTCAGCCGCACGCTGTTGCCGGACGGGTCGCGGAACCCGGAGTCAATGCCATATGGCATTTCATGGGGCGCCTCGGTGAACTCCACGCCGCGAGCCTTGAGTTGCTCGTAGGTGGCCTGGCAGTTGTCGGTGGTGAGGAATACGGTGCCCGCGAAGCCCTTTGCGACGACCTCCATCACCTGTTCCCGGGTGGCGTCATCCATCACCGGTGGGCCCGGGACCGCCATCAGCACGATCGACACGTCGTCCTGGCCGGGCGGGCCGACGGTAAGCCACCGGAAGCCCAATTCGGGCAGCCTGACATCCTGGCGGACCTCCATGCCCACCTTTTCGGTCCAGTATTTCAACGCGACTTCTTGGTCATGCACCCACAGGTGGGCGCTGGCGATCTTCAACATGAGGCCGACGCTACGGTCCGCCGCGCCCGTCCGTCTTCTCCCCGTGTGCTGTCTTGATGCGACTGTCCCGCGCCGGCCGCGTGTCGCGCTGCAGAATGCAGCTCGGCACCCGGGCGTGCACAGAGGCCGGCGGCATGCTCGCCCGGTATGCCGCCGGGGGCTTGCCGAACACCCGCGCGAAGCTAGTCGTGAACGATCCGATGCTCTGCAGCCCGACCATCACGCAGATCTCGGCCACCGAGCGGTCGGTGTAACGCAGCAACGCCGCCGCCCGCTCCAGCCGGCGACTCTGAAGATAGGCGCGAGGCGACTCGCCGAACGTCTTGGTGAACATCCGACCGAAATGCGCCCGCGACAACCCCGCCGCCGCAGCCAGGTCCGCCACGGTGATCGGCTCCGCGTAGCGCGCGTCGACGAAATCCTTCGCCCTCAGTAGATAACGGGCGGGGGGCACCTGCGGCATGAAATCAGTATCGCCTCTCGCGGGAGGTAGGCCATTAAGCCAGCTCCGTCATACATTCGGCGCAAATCCGCTACAGCCAGGTGTCCTGGGTGGTCGTCGTCAGGAACGCCTCGAGGTCGTCACGCCACTGCGCCGGCGTGGTCTTGTCCGGCTCGATGCCGGTGTAATCGCCGCGGTAGAACAGCAATGGCCGTGGCTTGATCTTGGGCACCTCCGAAAGGGACTGCACCGAGCCGAACACCACGAAATGGTCGCCGCCGTCGTGCACTGACGCCACCGTGCAGTCGATGTACGCCAACGATCCGTCGATGACGGGCGAACCCGAAGGCGAAGCGCTCCAGTCGATACCGGCGAACTTGTCCGGTTCGTTAGAGCCGAACCGCGCCGACACATCCTTTTGGCTCTCGGTCAACACGTTGATGCAGAATTTCCCGGTGGCCTCGATGGATCTCCATGAGCGCGAGACCTTGGTGGGGCAGAACAGCACCAGCGGCGGCTCGAGCGACAGCGCCGCAAACGACTGACAGGCGAAACCGACCGGGACGTCGTCGTGCACCGTGGTGATGATCGTGATCCCGGTGCAGAACTGACCCAGCACGCTGCGGAACGTGCGCGGGTCTATCGGCGCAGCAGGCACAGTGTTGAGGCTAGCTTTTGAAGCCGATGGTGAAGTCGTGGCCCCACAGGCTCACAGCGGTGCTTTCCCTGGCGATCCAGTCGTCATCGTCGACTTTCCTGCCCTCACAACCGAATTCGACATCGAACCCACCAGGTGTCTTCATGTAGAAGGACAACATCAGGTCGTTGACGTGCCGACCCAGCGTGGCCGACATAGGCACCTTGCGGCGCAATGCCCGGTCCAGGCACAGACCGACGTCGTCGGCCTCCCCGACCTCCATCATCAGGTGCACGATCCCACTGGGCGTTGGTGCCGGCATGAAGGCCAGGCTGTGATGGCGCGAGTTGCAGCCAAAGAAGCGCAGCCACGCCGACGGCCCGTCGGCTGGGCGGCCCACCAACTGCGGCGGCAGTCGCATCGAGTCGCGCAGCTTGAAGCCGAGCACACCGCGGTAAAAGTGCAGCGCCTCGGCGTCGTCGCGGGTGGACATCACCACATGTCCCAGGCCCTGTTCACCGGTGACGAACGTATGCCCATACGGGCTGACGACCCGCCGGTGCTCGAGCGCGGCGCCGTGGAACACCTCCAGGCGATTCCCCGAGGGATCGGAGAACCTGATCATCTCGTCTACCCGCCGATCGGCCAACTCAGCGGCGGTGGCCTCCTTGTACGGTGTGCCCTCGACGTCGAGCCGATTCCGGATTTCCTGCAGGCCTTCGGCATTCGCGCATTCCCAACCAGACTCCGATAGCCGGTCGTGCTCACCCGGCACGATCACCAACCGGGCGGGGAAGTCGTCCATGCGCAGATACAGCGCGCCGTCGGTGGTTCCACTGCCCTCGACCATGCCGAGGACTTTCAGGCCGTATTCCCGCCACGCCGCCACATCGGTGGCCTCGATGCGCAGGTAGCCCAGCGAACGGATGCTCATTTACGCACCTCCCAGGAAATCGATGGTCAGCTTGTTGAACTCGTCGAACTTCTCCACCTGCGCCCAGTGTCCACACTGCCCGAACACGTGCAGCTGCGCCCGCGGGATGGTCTTCAGCGCGACCAGAGCGCCGTCGAGCGGGTTGACCCGATCTTCGCGGCCCCAGATCAACAGCACAGGCTGACGCAGCCGGTGGACCTCGCGCCACATCATGCCGAGTTCGAAATCAGAACCAGCGAACGACTTTCCCATCGCCATCGTCGCGGCCAGTGACTCCGTCGTGCTGGCCAACGCGAAACGCTCATCGACAAGCTCCGGGGTGATCAGCTTCTGGTTGTAGACCATCACCCGCAGGAACGCCTCGAGATTTTCTCGGGTCGGCTCGATGGAGAATTTCCCAAGCCGCTTGACACCCTCGGTCGGATCAGGCGCAAACAGGTTGATGCTCAGCCCGCCGGGACCCATCAGCACCAGGCGTCCGGCGTGGTCCGGGTAGTCCAGCGCGAACCGGACGGCGGTGCCTCCACCCAATGAATTGCCCACCAGCGGAACGCGTCCCAGACCGAGTTGGTCGAAGAGCCCCTTGAGCGCCCTAGCCGCGTAGTGATTGAACTGGCCGTGTTCGGCGCGTTTGTCGGAATGGCCGTAGCCAGGCTGATCAACGGCCAGCACGTGAAAGCGCTCGGCCAACACCGGAATGTTGCGCGAGAAGTTCGTCCAGCTCGCCGCTCCGGGACCGCCCCCGTGCAGCAGTACCACCGTCTGGTCACGACCGACGCCCGCTTCGTGATAGTGCAGCTTCAGCGGTCCGTCGACGTCGACCTCGACGAACCGCGAGGTCGACTCGAAGGTCAGCTCATCTGTCGCGGTCATACCTAAACCATGGTGTCGCCGGGCGGCAGCCCGAACTCGTGGTTACCGAAGATCACGTACGCCCGCTCGGGGTCGTTGGCCGCGTGCACCCGGCCGGCGTGTGCGTCGCGCCAGAAACGTTGCACCGGTGTGTCATTGGCCAGCGCTGTGGCCCCGGAGGCCTCGAACAGGCGGTCAATCGAGGAGATCGCGCGCCCGGTGGCACGCACCTGATCGCGGCGGGCGCGAGCGCGCAGGTCGAACGGGATCTCCTTGCCGGCGGACAGCAGCGTGTACTCGTCGGCAACATTGCCGCTCAACTGGCGCCAGGCCGCGTCGATGTCGCTGGCCGCCTCGGCGATACGAACCTTGGCGAACGGGTCGTCCTTGGCCTTCTCCCCGGCGAACGCCGCGCGCACCCGCTTGCCCTGGTGCTCCACATGCGCGTCGTACGCGCCGTAAGCCATGCCGACGATCGGCGCCGAAATGGTAGTGGGATGCATGGTGCCCCAAGGCATTTTGTAAACCGGAGCGGTGTTGGTCTGATAGCCGCCCGCGGTGCCGTCATTCATCGCCTTGTACGACAAGAACCGGTGCCGGGGTACGAAGACGTCCTTGACGATGACGGTGTTGCTGCCGGTGCCGCGCAGGCCGACGACATGCCAGACGTCGTCGATCCGGTACTCGCTGCGCGGGATCAAAAAGCTGCCGAAGTCCACCGGCCGGCCGTCCTTGATGACCGGGCCACCGAGAAATGCCCACGTGGCGTGGTCACAGCCCGACGACCAGTTCCA
>Ga0210390_10003221_pt1 | contig 14053 bp, 11 predicted proteins | sample IncBWH11OmetaG_FD_161050 | JGI IMG/M metagenome (GOLD analysis project Ga0210390, IMG submission 161050) | Forest soil microbial communities from Barre Woods Harvard Forest LTER site, Petersham, Massachusetts, United States - Inc-BW-H-11-O ...
GCAACCCGGCTCCGCAGAATACGCGCAACTCAAAGGTCGTGCCCATCCGCAGCCCACGGACTCCGCGCTCGCGGGAGTCTCCGCGAATCCACCACGGCTCTACACCGAATGGCTGCGCGAGAATTACGCCTACGCGCGCTTCGTCAATCCCGGCGATTTGCGCGTCGCCGCGGAAACCTGCGGCACAGTCGGATGCCACGCCTCGGAAGTTCTGAAAGTAAAAACCAGCATGATGACGCACGGCGGAATGCTGTGGGGCGCGGCGCTCTACAACAACGGCTCATTCCCCCTCAAGAACGCGCGTTTCGGCGAAAGCTATTCCGCAGACGGCCAGCCGCAAGCGATCCGCACCGTGCCCGCGCCGACGCCGGAAGAAACGCGCACGAAAGGCGTCATCCCGGAACTGACGCCTCTGGAACGCTGGGAAATATCGCAACCGGGCAACATCTTGCGCGTCTTCGAGCGCGGCGGCGAAAAAAAAGGTGAGATCGGCAATCCCAATCGCGAGGAAGAATCCGGCCGCCCCGACGACAAGCTCGGCGAGCGCGGCTTCGGCACACTTCTGCGCACCGATCCCGTTTTTCTCGGCCTGCAGAAAACGCGCCTGCTCGATCCGCTGCTTTCACTGCCCGGCACCAATGACGAGCCCGGCGATTATCGCGGTAGCGGCTGCACCGCCTGTCATGTGGTTTACGCGAACGATCGCTCGCCGCAGCACTCCGGCCCTTACGCACGCTTCGGCCATCTGGGCGAAAGCGCTACTTCCGACCCCACCATCCCGAAAAATGAATCGGGCCACCCAATTCGCCACAGCTTCACGCGCGCGATCCCGTCCAGCCAATGCATGATTTGCCATGTCCATCCCGGCACGAATATGGAAACCACTTATTTCGGTTACACCTGGTGGGACAACGAAGCCGACGGCGCAGCGATGTACCCGCGTCAGCAGCACAATCCGACGGAGGAAGAAAAATACCAGGTCGCGCTTCGTAACCCCGAAGGCGCCGCCGCGCGCGGCCTGTGGTCCGATCCCAAATTTCTCGAAAAGCTCGGCAGCCCCGAATTTAACGCACAGCTCGACGAGACTCAATTCGCCGATTTCCACAGTCACGGCTGGGTCTTCCGCGCAGTTTACAAGCGCGACCGCCAAGGCAATCTGCTCGACTCCGAAAATAAAATCGTCAGCCCCAAGGATCCCGATAAATTCAATAAAGCCGTCCACCTTGCGGATATTCACCTCGAAAAAGGCATGCACTGCGTGGATTGCCACTTCGAGCAGGATTCCCACGGCAACGGCAAGCTCTACGCCGAACCGCGCGCTGCCGTCGAACTCGACTGCGTGGATTGTCACGGCACGATTGACGCGCGCGCAACCCTCGTTTCCTCCGGCGCCGCGTCTCCCGCGGGCGGCACGCACTTTGATGCGCTGCGCACTCCCTGGAACACGCGCCGCTTCGAATTCCGCGATGGCAAATTGTTCCAGCGCAGCATGGTTGAGCAGGACAAAGAATGGGAGGTCGTGCAGACCCTCGACACCATCACTCCCGGCAATTCGCACTACAGCGAAAAATCGCGCTGGGCGAAGACCATTCGCACCGACGGCAAATCCTGGGGCGATGTGCCCGCCGATCCATCGCAGCTCGCGCACGCCAATAGCCGCATGACCTGCTACGCCTGCCACACTTCCTGGACGCCGAATTGTTTTGGCTGCCATCTTTCCATGACCGCCAATCAGCGCAAGCCCATGCTGCACAACGAAGGTCTCGTCACGCGCAATTGGACCGCCTACAATTTTCAGGTTCTGCGCGACGATGGCTTCATGCTCGGTATTGACGGCACCGTCACCGGCCATCGCATCGCCCCGGTGCGTTCGTCTTGCGCGATCTTGGTCAGCTCGCAGAATCAAAATCGCGATTGGCTCTATTACATGCAGCAGACCGTTTCCGCCGAAGGCCTGAGCGGCACTGCGTTCAGCACTTTTGTTCCGCACACCGTGCGCGCTAAGGAAACCAAGGCCTGCGACGATTGCCATATTTCCGATCGCAAGGACAACAATGCCTGGATGGCGCAAGTGCTGCTCCAGGGCACGAATCTCCTCAACTTTATGGGCCGCTACATTTATGTCGCCGACGGCGCGAAGGGCTTCGACGCCGTGGCCGTCGCCGAACACGATGAGCCGCCTGCGATCATCGGCAGCTATCTGCAGCGCGTCGCTTACCCGCAGAATTACCAGCAGCACGTTGCGCGCGGCCGCGAACTGCAGGAAGCCTACCACCACATCGGAAACGTTCTGGATTTGCAGCTGCGCGGCGAATATCTCTATGCCGCGCTTGGCAAGGGCGGCTTCCGCGTGTACGACGTCGCGAACGTGGATAACAAGAATTTCTCGCAGCGCACTATCACCGCGCCGGTTTCTCCACTCGGCCAGCGCCTTTACGTCAGCACGAAATACGCGACGGCGGTCGCCAGCCCCTCCACCCAAGCTCTCGATCCCGCGCGTTCGCGCAATCCAGTGAACGAAGAGCAGTCCATTCATCCGCTCTACGCTTATTTATATGTTGCGGATAAATATGAAGGCCTGGTCGTCGTCGGCGATCCTGATCCCAAAAGCAAATCGCCCGGAGTCAGCACGCTGCTCGATGGCGACCCGCGCAATAATTTTCTGAAGCGCGCGCTAGCGTTCAATCCGGATGGAATTCTCACCGGCGCACGGCGCATCACCATCGCCGGAACTTACGCCTACATGCTCTGTGATCGCGGCCTGGTGGTGGTGGACCTGAACGACCCGCTGAAGCCGCGCATCGCAGCCGACATCGGAGTGCCGCAACTAAACGATCCGCGCGGAATCGCGATTCAATTTCGTTATGCGTTTGTGGTGGATCGCGACGGCCTAAAAGTTCTCGATGTTTCCCAGCTCGACCACCCGCGCATCGTACAGAACGTCGTCGTGCCTCTCACTGACGCGCGCAATATCTACGTCGCGCGCACCTACGCCTACGTCGCAGGCGGCAACCAGGGTGTCGCGATCATTGACGTCGAAGAGCCGGAACAGCCCCGCCTCGATCAAACATTCACCGGTGATGGAAAGATTAACGACGCGCAGGACATCAAAATAGGAATGGTAGATGCCAGCGCCTTCGCGTTCGTCGCCGACGGCCGCAACGGCCTGCGCGTGCTGCAAATATTATCGCCAGAAGATTCGCCCAACTCTTATGGCTTCAGCCCGCGCCCCACGCCCAAGCTAATCGCCACCTACCGCACCGCCGGACCAGCGCTCGCCGTATCGAAAGGAATTGATCGCGATCGCGCCGTGGACGAAAGCGGCAATCAGATCGCCGTATTCGGCCGCCGCGGTGCCCGCCCCTTCAATCGCGAAGAAGCCTCGCGCCTCTTCATGCACGATGGCGCGCCATACACCGTGCCCGACGAGCCGCCTAACAAGCCCCGCGCCATCGCAGCCTCCGCCGCGTCGCAATCAGGTTCCAATACTGCGCCGCGCTGACACTCCATGGACACCACGCCGACGAGCCAAGCTGACGGCCGACTGTCTCAAAACCCTCTGCGCATCCGGTGGTTCTCCCTGGCTCAAGATCTCCTCGCATCACTGTAGGAACGTTAAGGTCCGAGCGTTTGAGTTTGCCCGCTGCGGAGTGTGACGTGAAGGTTTGTTAGCCGGTGGTACGGGTCGCACGTAAGAAAAAGGAAAGGAGTAAACTCGTGCGATGAGGGAGAAGATCACCCTAAATGTGAACGGCCAGCGGCACCTTGTGGAAGTAGATCCAGAAACGCCGCTGCTGTTTGTTCTGAACGACGAACTCGGGCTGCGTGGACCTCGATTTGGATGTGGAATGGCTCAGTGCGGAGCCTGCACTGTAATCATGCGCGGTCAAGTCGTGCGATCGTGCGTGAAGCCGGTGAGTGCAGTTGGTCGAGATGAAGTCACAACGCTGGAAGGCTTGGGCACGCCAGAACAGCTTCACCCACTTCAGCAAGCGTTTATTGAGGAAGGCGCGGCCCAGTGCGGTTACTGCCTCAGCGGCGTCATCCTTACGGCGAAGGCCGTTCTCGATGTAAAACCCGATGCCTCTGATCAAGAGATTCGCGATGCCTTGGGTGGCGTTTTGTGCCGCTGCTTCACGCACATTCGCATGTTGCGAGCAATTCGAAAGTACGCCGAGGCAAGACGAACATGATTTTGCTCCGGCGTGACTTTCTAAAGAATTGCGGCGCCCTGATTGTCAGTTTCAGTTCTGGGCCGCTGAGTCTGCTGTCCGCGCAAGGTCAAGGACCCTTCGGCACCCATCCCTCCCACATTGATCCCGAGAAGCTCGATTCTTGGTTAGCCGTCGGCGACGATGGGGTTATCACCGCATTTACAGGGAAATGTGATTTTGGGCAGGGCATTCTCACAGTTCAATCCCAGCTCGTCGCGGAGGAGCTGTGTGTTCGGATTGCCCAGGTCAAGCTCATCCAGTGCGACACATCTATTTGCCCGGATCAGGGAACTACGTCTGGAAGCCAGTCAACTCCGACGAACTTTAACTCGGAAAATCTCGCGCTCGCGGCGGCCACAGCTAGGGAAGCACTTTTGAGTCTCGCTGCTAAGAAATTCGGAGAGTCGGTTGAGAATCTCACGGTGGCGGACGGCGTAATCACGGGCGCGATGGGACGCCACGTCAGGTACGAGGAACTTATCGGAAGCAAGCACTTCGATCTTCCGCTGAACGCGACGGCTAAGCGGAGATCGGCTGCAGATTGGAAGGTGTTGGGCAAACCAATCCCTTCCCTGGATAGGACCGCCCTGATGACCGGTCAATTCGAATTCGTTCACAATGTCCGAGTCCCTGGAATGTTGTACGGGCGCGTTGTGCGGCCCCCGGAAATGGGTGCGACGGTCGCCCATGTAGACGAACAATCGGTGCGAAATATTCGAGGTCTCGTGAAGGTGGTGGTGCGCAAGGATTTTGTTGGCATCGTCGCCGAGACGCAGCACGAGGCAATACTCGCGGCCCGTCAGTTGGCGGTTAAGTGGAATCCCGGCCCAGTACTTCCGACGCAGAAGGATTTCTTCGACCATCTTCAGAAGCAGCCGGCATGCGACTCTCTCAGCGTTGATTCTCAGGACGTTGATGCTCGGCTCGCTGACGCCAGCAGCATCATTCGGGCCCGGTACACATATCCGTACCAGATGCATGGATCAGTTGGCGCATCGTGCGCGGTGGCTGACGTTAAGCCGGAGAGTACAACGGTATGGTCTGCGACACAGTCGGTTTATCCGACAAGGAGCATCGTCGCAAAGCTTCTGAATATGCCGCTTGATAAAGTGCGCGTAATCTACGTGCGAGGATCGGGGTGCTACGGACTGAATGGCGCCGATGCGGTGTCCTTTGATGTCGCGATACTTTCCCACGCGGTGGGAAAGCCGGTCCGCCTCCAGTTCTCCCGCCAGGACGAAATGATGTGGGAGAACTTAGGTTCAGCGTGCACGGTGCAGCTTCGTGCCGGCCTTGCGCGCGATGGACACATCGTCGCCTGGGATCGTGAGGACTGGGTCGCCTCGATGGGCAATCGGCCGGGCTATGATCAGCCGGGAAACGTTATTACGGGCATGCTGTTGGGATATGAACCCGAGTTGCCCGAGCCCCGTCCCGCCGAGCCACCCGCCGGCAAGCTTCGCAACCAGAGCAATACGGTGCCATCGTACTTCGCGGGATGCATAGCTGGCAGCTGTGGTGGCGACGGAACCATTCGTAGTGAACGGGCCCTGACTCATACAGTGCGCTCACCGTTTTTCACTGGGCCACTCCGCTCACCTTTGCGGATTCAAAATACGTTCGCCAACGAATGCTTCATGGACGAGCTTTGTGCCCACGCAAAAGCCGACCCTGTGGCCTTCAGGCTGCTGCATCTTCAAAACTCACGAGTCATTGGCGTTCTCAAGTCTGCCGCGGAAGCAGCGAGCTGGCAGCCGCGCTCTTCACCGAAGCCGGCCATCTCTCGAGTGGGAACTGTAAGCGGACGTGGTATCGCCTGCGTTGCCTATGAAGGAAACAACGGCTATGCCGCGCTTGTTGCCGAAGTGGACGTAGATCTGGAAACTGGGACGGTGCGGCCACGGCGCTTCGTAGTTGCGTTGGACTGTGGTCCTATCTCCAACCCTGATGGTCTGCGAAATCAGATTGAAGGAGGAATTCTGCAAGGAATGAGCCGCGCGTTGGTGGAAGAAGTTACATGGGACAACAGGCGCGTGACCTCTGTTGATTGGGAGACTTATAAGAGTTTGTATCTTGACTACGACATGCCCACGGTGGAAACGGTTTTTGTGACGCCTCCCGATGTGCCCGCAACCGGCGCGGGAGAGACTGCAATCACAGTCACTCCCGCCGCAATTGGAAACGCTGTCTTCGATGCGACTGGTGCCCGTCTCCGCGAAGTACCATTTACTCCGCAGCGCGTCAGAGCCGCGCTGCTTAAGGGTGCCCAAAGTAGCGAGAGCGTATGAAGCATCGAGAATCCATCGCAGCTCGCTTGGCTGTCGCCGCAACTTATGGCTCCCTATCGCTGTTGATTTTATGGGTTGCCAATCAAGGAGTAGAACATGCCAACGCGCAAGTCGCCCGTGAAGTTGTGTCGCCAGACGATGTCGGCGCCGCTGCGGCTTTCGAAGCAATTGTTCCCGTGCTTCGCCACCCTCGCTGTATGAATTGTCATTCCAGGGGAGACTTTCCCCGCCAGGGTGACGACAGCCATCGCCACACAATGGATATTCGCCGTGGCGACGGACAGGGAATAAATTCCGTCAGGTGCAGCAGCTGTCATCAGGATCATAATCTCGTGGGCCTGCACATGCCTCCGGGAGCGCCCGGTTGGCATCTGCCATCGCCGGCGATGCCGATGATCTGGGAAGGGCTGACGGACCACCAGCTTTGTGAGCTACTTAAAGATCCCCAGCAGAACGGTCATCGTACGCCCCAGCAGATTGTGGAGCACATGCACACGCCCCTTGTAATGTGGGGTTGGAGCCCTGGCGACGGCCGCTCTCCAGTCCCCATGCCTCAGCACGAGTTCTTTGCGAAAGTGGAGGACTGGGCTGCTAAAGGGGCGGCATGTCCCGCGGGCGCAAGTGCCAGAATGACTTCCGGACACTTTGCCGTAGATACTTCCAGTCTCGCTTATCTGGTACAACGAGGGACGAACTAGGGGACGGTATCAGTCGGATAGTCGGATCGACGCTTCGATTCGACCGTTCTCGGTCGTTAGTCTCCCTGGTTGCAAAGACATTATTCCCGTCACATAATCTTGAGGTTGATTCAACGCGATTTTTGCGTGCGTCCACCGTCAGCCAATTTGTCTTGCAGAACGTGGCGCTCCATTTTTCAGACGACAACCCTTCGCAGCCCGGTCAGGTAGTAGAGCAAGGAGGCATCGCTTGATTTCATTCACAGTTAATGGGAAGGCGGTCAGCGTGGCGGACCCGCCTTCGACGCCGCTGCTCTGGGTGATTCGCGACTCACTGAAACTTACCGGCACTAAATACGGATGCGGGATGGCACAATGCGGCGCCTGCACCGTTCATATTGATGGCGAAGCCGTTCGGTCATGTGTCGCTCCAGTTTCGCGGGCCGAAGGAAAGAAGATCACGACTATCGAAGGTATTTCCCCCGATCTTACGCATCCGCTTCAACTGGCTTGGATCGAAATTGATGTTCCGCAATGCGGATACTGTCAATCGGGGCAGATCATGAGCGCAGCGGTTTTGCTTGCGGAAAATTCCAAACCCACTGACACCGATATTGACGAAGCAATGTCCGGGAACATTTGCCGTTGCGGCACCTATCCGCGCATTCGGGCCGCCATTCATCGCGCCGCGGAAATCAAAGCGCAGCGGGGCGCGAAATGAAAGTGGCGACGAAAATGGAACGGCGCAATTTCCTGAAAACAGGAGCCGCAATCAGCGGAGGCTTTCTGCTGAATCTCTATCTCCCGGATTGGGCCCCGGCTGGCGCCGCCCAATCAACAAGCCAGCCTGTAGCGTTGAATGCATTCGTTCACATCGGCAACGATGACTTGGTGACGGTGATCTCGAACCATTCCGAAATGGGTCAGGGAATTTACACTTCGCTGCCCATGTTGATCGCTGAAGAGCTTGAGGCCGACTGGAGCAAGATTCGCGTGCAATCCTCTCCCGTAGCCGCCGTGTATAACCACACGGTCTTCGGCATCATGATGACCGGCGGAAGCACGACGACCAATTCTGAGTATGACCGTTTCCGCCAAATGGGCGCGATGGCTCGCGTGATGCTCATTTCCGCCGCCGCTCAGGAGTGGAGAGTAGATGCGCAAAGCTGCCGCGCGCAAATGGGATACGTGGTTCACTTAGCCAGCGGGCGGCGCGCATCGTTCGGAAGCCTTGCGGAGGCTGCTTCGAAGCTGGAACCTCCTAAAGATGTCACGCTGAAAGATCCAAAGGATTTCACCATCATCGGAAAATCTACGCGTCGCCTGGACACTCCGTCGAAAACCAATGGCACCGCGCAATTTGGGCTCGACGTTTATATCCCAGGGATGGTTACCGCAGTAGTCGCGCGCTCGCCAGTTTTCGGCGGGAAAGTTTCGAGCTTCAATGCGGACAAAGCAAAAGAGATTCCTGGCGTTGTGAATGTGCTGGAAGTTCCATCCGGTGTGGCCGTCATCGCCAATGGTTTTTGGCCGGCGAAGCTCGGACGAGAGAAACTCGAAATAGTTTGGGATGAGGGCCCGGGTGCGAGCATTTCCACCGCCGGGATGCGCGAGCAGTACGCAACGATGGCGAAGACTCCAGGAGCGGTTGCTCGCAAGGTTGGCGACCCGGCCACTGCTTTGGCTGGAGCGACGAAAACGATCACGGCTGAGTACGAAGTTCCGTACCTTTCGCATTCGATGATGGAGCCCCTCAACACCGTCGTAGATTTGGACGAAGATCATTGCGAAATCTGGACCGGCACTCAGTTTCAAACCGGTGATCGCGCCGCAGCTGCAGCCGCTGCAGGGCTCAAGCCCGAGCAAGTGGAGATTCACACCACTCTTCTCGGCGGCGGTTTTGGGCGCCGGGCCAATCCCGCTTCCGATTTCGTGTCCGAAGCCGTCCATGTAGCCAAAGTGGCAAAAGCTCCGGTGAAAGTAGTGTGGACTCGTGAAGACGACATACGCGGCGGTTGGTATCGCCCGATGTGGTACGACCATTTTGCGGCGGGACTCGATGCCAGCGGCAATCCAGTGGCATGGACACACACAATTGTGGGTCAGTCGATTTTCGACGGAACCATGTTCGCCAGTTTCGGAATCAAGGATGGGATTGACGCGGCATCCGTGGAAGGCGCGGCGGACATCATATACTCGATTCCGAATATTCAAGTGGATTTGCACACTCCAAAGAATGAAGTGCCGGTGCAGTGGTGGCGCTCCGTAGGACACTCGCACACCGGCTTTTCGGTGGAGGCGTTTTTGGATGAAGTCGCTCACGCCGGCGGAAAGGATCCATATCAACTTCGCCGCGCTCTGCTGGCCAATCAGCCGCGGATGCTTGCCGTCCTGGATCTTGCAGCAGAAAAAGCGCACTGGGGCGGACCGCTTCCCGAGGGCCACGCTCGGGGGGTCGCCACGCATTTTTCTTTCGATAGTTACGTGGCGCAGGTCGCGGAAGTATCAGTCGAAAAGGACGGGCGAGTAAAAGTGCACCGCATAGTCGCTGCCGTGGATTGCGGGCGTACCGTCAACCCGGATACCGTCAAGGCGCAACTGGAAGGTGGCATTATTTTTGGACTCACGGCCGCGCTAAAAACAGAAATCACTTTGGACAAGGGCCGCGTGCAACAGCGCAATTTCCACGATTACCAAATGGTGCGGATGTTTGAGTCGCCGGAAATTGAAGTCTATATCGTTCCGAGCACGGAGAAGCCCACGGGTGTGGGAGAACCCGGCGTGCCGCCGGTTGCGCCAGCGGTCGCGAATGCAATTTTCGCTGCCACCGGCAAACGTGTGCGGCGTCTTCCGATCAAGGCTGAAGATTTGCGTTCCGCATGAACGATTATTGCGAGGATTCGAAGATGCCGAATATCACAAAATGGCAGATTCTAGCGGCGCTGCTCCTGGTGGGAATCGCAGGCGCGTCATTCGCAGCGTGGTCCCAGCGATCCGCGTTTGCGAATGGGAGTCAGCGCTCGCTTGTTGCGACAGTTGCAGCATCCTCGAGCGACGACGGGGCGGCGCAGGCAGCATTTGAACGCGCCTACCCCGTTTTCGTTTCGCCTCGCTGCCAGAATTGCCATCCATCAGGCGACGCTCCGCTGCAAGGCGACGACAGTCATGTGCATGCACAAAATGTAAAGCGCGGCGCTGATGGTCATGGGGTATATGGGATGAGGTGTCAAACGTGCCACCAGGGCGCGAATCTTCCGGGCGCGAACCTGCCCCCGGGGAATCCGAAATGGGGGTTGCCGCCTCCACAAATGAAAATGGTTTTTGTGGGGAGAACTTCCGGAGAGCTTTGCCGCCAACTGAAAGACCCGAAGCAGAACGGCGGCCGCAGTCTCGCGCAAATCCTCACGCACGTTTCTACCGACGATCTCGTTGGCTGGGGCTGGAATCCGGGTGACGGACGTACATTGCCTCCGCTCAGCCGGCCAGATTTTGTAGCTGCAATGCAGGAATGGGTGAATGAAGGTGCCGCTTGCCCAAAGTAGGTCGGGAACACTCCATCGAAATCATTGCCGCCTTTGCCAAGCGTGTGAAATTACCTTCGAAGCTCTTGTTCCCACACAATTGAATCCTCCATGCGAATCGGAAGGTTGCAAACTGAGCGGCTCGTCCACGGCCCCGACTCCGATCGATTGAGAAAGTATTGATTCAACGTCAAGCGGCAACCAATTACTGGATCGCGCGCGTTCCGAGCCCTTAGTTGCCGCTGAGTGCGCTAATGAGGACACCGCCCGCTCCTCTTTGGCCTTGACACGAATTCATATTTCTGCAAGTATCGAAATATGGCGATGACCACATCCGGTAAGAAAAACTCAGAACGGGTCACCAAATTTGCCGATATGTTCTCGGCAATGGGCACCGAGCCGCGTCTTCGAATTATGCAGTTGCTCCTATCGGCGCATCCCGAGGGACTAGTCGTCGGGGAAATCCAATCGGAGCTCGAGATCCCGAACTCGACGCTATCGCATCACCTCGATAAGTTGAGAAACGAGGGTCTCGTTCTCGTAAGCCGTGAAAGCACATTCCTGCGCTACTCCGCGAATACCGGCGCGCTGCAAGAGGTTCTGCAATTTCTATATGCGGAATGCTGCACCCGAAATAAAGCGATATCGCCTCGAGACGTTATCCAAATCTGCAAGTAGGAAGCCTTCATGCCGGACACGAATATGAAAGATGCGGTGAAAGAAAAATACGGAAGTGCGGCGCTCCGCGTAACAGCCGGTGGTAATTCGTGCTGCGGCGCGGCGCCGGCAAGTAGTTGCGGCTGTGACCCGATAACTTCGAACCTATACGACGCTGCGCAGTCCGGCCAGATTCCTGCCGAAGCGCTGCTCGCTTCGCTCGGCTGCGGAAATCCCACCGCACTCGCCAAGCTCAACGCCGGCGAAACCGTTCTCGATCTCGGTTCAGGCGGTGGCATCGACGTGCTGCTCTCCGCGCGCCGCGTTGGTCCCACTGGAAAAGCCTACGGCCTCGATATGACCGACGAAATGCTCGCGCTCGCCAACGAGAACAAGAAAAAAGCCGGAGTCGATAACGTCGAATTTCTTAAAGGCGAAATCGAGCACATTCCGCTGCCCGATAACTCGGTCGATGTCGTCATCTCCAATTGCGTGATCAATCTTTCGTCCGACAAAGACGCTGTCCTCCGCGAAGCTTTTCGCGTGCTGAAACCAGGCGGCCGCTTCGCCGTCTCCGATGTTGTGACGCGCGGCGAAATGCTTCCCGAAATTCGCCAAAGTGTTCTCCTCTGGGTCGGATGCATCGCGGGCGCTCTCGAAGAAAACGATTATCTCCGCAAACTCAAGGACGCTGGATTTGCGGAAGCCGAAGTTGAACCCACGCGCATTTATCGCGTCGAAGATGCTCGCGAATTCCTTTCCGGCCAAGGCTTCGACGTTGACGCCATCGCTCCGCAAGTGGACGGCAAATTCTTCAGCGCCTTCATCCGCGCCACAAAACGAGCATCCGAGGACAAACCCGGCCGCAGCTAGAATGCGGAGATGCTCATGTCCCAACACTTCAACGTGTTGTTCCTCTGCACCGGAAATTCTGCGCGTTCCATCATGGCCGAAGCCATCCTCAACGGCAAACGCAGCCCGAATTTCACCGCCTACAGCGCGGGTAGCATGCCTTCCGGCACCGTGCGCCCTGAAGCCCTCGAACAGCTCCGTGCCGCAAATCTTCCCACCGAAGGTGCGCGCAGCAAAAGCTGGGAGGAATTTTCCAAGCCCGATGCCCCGGAAATGAATTTCGTGTTCACGGTTTGCGACAACGCCGCTAAAGAAGCCTGCCCCATCTGGCCCGGCCAGCCGATGACGGCACACTGGGGCATTCCCGACCCGGCCGCGGTTTCCGGTACGCCGGAGGAAATCGCTCGCGCGTTTAGAGACGCGTTTGTCACGCTGGGCCGCAGAATCAATCTGTTCGTCAGCCTGCCCCTCGCCAGCCTCGACTCGCTCGCCATCAAAAAAGAAATCGATCGCATCGGGCGCCAATGACGCACACTCTCCCGCGAAGAATCGTTTCGGAATTCGTCGGCACCGGATTTTTAGTCACCGCCGTAGTTGGCTCCGGAATCATGGGCGAGCGTCTCGCGAGTGGCAACGTCGCGATCGCGCTTCTTGCCAACACCATAGCCACCGGCGCGGCGCTCGCGGCGTTAATTCTCACCTTCGGGCCAATCTCGGGTGCGCATTTGAATCCTGCCGTCACGCTCGCCGACGCCATCGAGCGCGGCGTGTCGTGGACCGTGGCCGCTTGCTACGTCCCCGCTCAGTGCGCCGGAGCGATCTGCGGAGCAATCGCCGCGCACCTGATGTTCGGCCTCCCCGCGATAGCGGTATCTCATCATGCGCGGAGCGGTTCGGCTCAGGTATTCAGCGAGTTCGTCGCAACTTTCGGATTACTCTGCGTCATCTGGGGCTGCTCGCGCCAGCACTCGGGCACAGTCCCGTACGCAGCCCCGTTCGCAGTCGCCGCCTACATCACCAGCGCCTACTGGTTTACATCCTCAACATCGTTTGCAAATCCAGCCGTCACCATCGCGCGCTCGCTCTCCGATACATTCGCGGGAATTCGCCCCGCCGACGTGCCAGCATTCGTCGCGGCGCAACTCGCCGGCGCACTCGCGGCAACGCTCCTATTCCGCTGGCTCGTCCCGCGCCTCGTCACCACAGCCAAATCAATTCTCGTCTCGCACTAAAAAACGGCGCGCGCGGAGCACACAAAAAAGAAGGCGCGAACCAACGGCTCGCGCCTTCCCTCGTTCAACTGCCTAGCCTGCGGCTAGCACCCGTTGCAGGAAGCGCAACAGTCGGCTGAATCGCAGCACGCTGCGTTCGCCGCCTGCACCGCTCCTGCAAAACCGAGCGCAATCACTGCCATCAACACAACTGCTCTAATCTTCTTCATGGATTTTCTCCTTTGAGAAATCAAGTGAGGTTTTATCGGCCGATGGCAATGCCATCGGCAGGGCCACTGCGGCAAATTTCAGGCGCGATTTCTAGATGCGAAGCAGCTGAGTGTCCAGGAGTGTGTCTCTCCCGCTGTGCCAGACGCGTGGAACAAATTCCGTGGGATGAAAGAATCGAATTCTAGCCAGATTGAAATCGGACGCCAGAACGAAATCGCTCGCCGGAGCGATGTGCAGCGTCACCGCTTCGGACTTTGAAGCAACCGTAACTTCCACTGGACAGCACGACATCCCGCCACCGCGAACCGGATTCGGCTTGTTTCGTTTCGGCGGAGTGTTACCGCCGAAATGATGAGGGCAATTTGGCATGTCCGCCATCACGCCCGGCTGATTTGGTTCGCC
>Ga0210390_10003223_pt1 | contig 14052 bp, 13 predicted proteins | sample IncBWH11OmetaG_FD_161050 | JGI IMG/M metagenome (GOLD analysis project Ga0210390, IMG submission 161050) | Forest soil microbial communities from Barre Woods Harvard Forest LTER site, Petersham, Massachusetts, United States - Inc-BW-H-11-O ...
GGAAGCCAGATCGTTCAAAAGCGGCAACGCGGCGGACCAGCTCAATCGGATCACGATGAAGCCGTGTTTCGCAATTCATCAGGTGCTGGACGGGATCGTATGCGCGATCGCCGGTGAATGGTTTTGGGCCAATCACCACAAGGCTCTCTTTGAGACCGTAGAACGTTCCCAGCGTGAAGGTCCGTGGCCAGCAGCACATCGGTTAGGGCGGATCTAGCAAGCTCCTTAAAGACTCGCAAACCTTCGTTCACCAGTCCCGCATCCGGCCAGAGATGTCTTTGTGGGATGGTTTCGCCGCACCAGAGTTCGACCAATAGCGATAGAGGGCGAAAACCTAGAAGATCGGATGGGCTCCGTGTGAGACTCCAGATTCGCTTTAGTAGGTTCGCGACAACGTGTTTAAAGTGTGCGTGTCTATGGCCGCGAATAACATATCGAGGTCATGAAGTTGAGACCGTTGATCAACAGATTAGTCTCGGAAAACGGGCCTCAGTCCAGCAACCGCTCCGGGGCTCGTGGTGGATCTCGATGAGCGGTAAATTATCAAATCACTCAATGAGGTGCGCGCGTCTCGTCCACGGTCAAAAATCCCTTGGCGCAGCTTAATGCAGCAGAACTCTCAATCTCCGGGAATTGCATCCGCACGGGAAGCCGGCCGGAATGTCGCGTCCCGATTCACCAAGAAAAAATACAATGCTACCGTCACCAGCGCGAACCCCGCTCCCGTCAAAGCCTTCGAGGCTCCGAAGATGGGAATCAGGTTCCCCAGCACAAGGGCACCTAAGGGAAAGCCCGCCCGAAAAGCCAGGTTGTACACGCTCATCACCCGGCCACGCATCGCATCGGTTGCAATGAGTTGCGCCAGAGAGAGCATCAGGGAGGCGGACGCCATAATGGCAGCACCAGCCAGAAAGAGAAGCGCGCACGAGAGAGGAAGCCATTTGGACAGAGCAAAACCAGCGGTGAAGATTCCGAGCGAGATCAAAATCAACAGCGTGACACGGCCCTGACCCTTCAACTTTTCCATGGCCGCGACGATCAACGCCCCACAGATTGATCCTGCGCCGGAGGACACCAGCAGGAGCGTGTACGTCTCTGGACCTCCATGAAAGATGTTCTGCACAAAGACGGGTAGAAATCCATTGAGCGAAAAGCCGAAGAGCGTTGTACAAAACGCCAGTACCACTAACGCGCTCATCCCGTCGCGTTGTCGTATGAATTGGATGCCCTCTTTCATGCTGGTCAGAACGTGCTGTTGCGTCTTTGCGGGCACGAATGTGACATGGATCATGAGCAGTGTGGCGATCACTGCGATGTAGGAAATGCCGTTCAGCGTGAAACACCAAGTTGCGCCGAGCGTGGTGTACGCAATCCCACCGATCGTCGGGCCGAGGATACGGGCCAGGTTGAACTGAATCGAATTCATGGCAATCGCGTTTGTCAGGTCTTCCGAGGCCACCAAGGTCGGCAACAGAGCCGAGTAGGCTGGTCCGCCAAAGGATTGCCCCAAACCCACGACGAACGAGAGTGTGAGGATGTGCCAGACCTTGACCATGTCTGCGGCGAACAACGCCGCCAGCAGAAAGGCGCTCGCCATCTGGATGTACTGCGAGACGAGAAGCATTTTTCGCCGGTCCAGGCGATCCGCGAAGACACCACCGAACAGGGAAAACATCATGATTGGAAGCTGGCCCAGGAACAGGTCCAGGCCCAGATAGAAGGGTTTCTTGGTCAGATCGTAGATGAGCCAGCTCTGGGCGAACTGCTGGACGAACGTACCAATGGTGGAAGCGCAGGCGCCCATCCACATGAGGCGGAAGTCACGATAGCGAAACGCTCTGAAAATACGCGCGAGGAATGGAGGGAAGATGGCCACTGAATGAGCTCATCCCTCCTTCGTAGCGTCGCGATGCGTGAGCGTCTTTGTAGGCAGAAAAGTCCTGGGATTCGCCCCCCCAAAGGGGAGCAATTAAAAGATGAACGTAAGGCGACTCGGTCGCACTTTCTCTAAGGAGAACCGTTTCCTCGCGCTTCGATCTGCCGGTCTGCTCAGTCGTTGTGCAAGTGGATCACTTCCCACAATCCGACTTGAACGAAGCCGCTGGGGCGGCGGACGCTTATCCCAGCCCATTATTCTTTGTGTCGCCGATAACACGCACAACCGTGACATCCGAGCTATTTCCGGAGCCTTAAGCACAGATGGCGGCATTGGCTGTGTAAGAGAGTCAAATCTGCATATGCCTGCCAATAGGATCTTCGCCCGCGGGCCAGAGTCTGGCTGCGCTCTCATTCACAAGGGGCACGTTCATTCCGCTCTCGACTTCCGCCTCGGTGAACTCGCGCCCGCGGTTCAACGGAATGCCAAGAGTCTGCGAAGTTGCCGCTGATTAGTGAAATGTTAATTTTCTGGTCTTCTGCGGCTAGAATCTCTTCGAGCGAGTATGACGATCGCCATCCGCTATAGGGCATTCCGCCGTTTCCGAGAGCAGCCGACTGCACGCCGGGCATGCTCATGAGGCTTTCCAGCGGATTTCGATCGAACATGTTGCGTTGTTCCAGAGTTTTATATTGCTTGGACGGAAGGGTCCATCCGCAGGACTCTTTCTGGCTGGAATCCTGAATCGGTACGAAGCACCTGAACAAAGCTGCGGATAGCAAGACTGGCGCCCGCCAGCAAAAAAACAGACAGAGAGATTTCGGCCACGACCAGCCAGCTTCGCATCGCCTGCCCGCGAACGCTCGCTGTGAAGCCGCTTCCGCCGTCCTTCAATGTATCGACCAGATCCGGGCGTGAAGAGCGCAGAGCCGGCGCAAGACCGAAGAGGATGCCAGTCAACATCGATGCTGCAAACGAAAACAGGAGAACGTATCCGTTGATGGTGATGCGTGCCTCATCGGGCACATAGTCGGGTGGAATCAGTGCAACGATCAGTCGTGTAGCCGCGATGGCAAACAGCACACTCAGCGCGCCACCCAAAACCGACAGGATCACGCTTTCCGTTAGTAGCTGGCGCACCAGGCGACCTCTGCCGGCTCCGATTGCCAGCCGCATTGCGATCTCTCGTGCTCTCGCTGTCGTACGCGCCAGCCTCAGATTGGCAACGTTCACAACAGGCGATGAGCAAAAGAAGTCCAACCGCGGCAAGAAGCAGGTGCAAGCTCGCGCTCATCAACTCCGCTGGCTTGCGTGATATCCATGTAATTCAGCAGCACAGTGCGTAAATGGCCTTTTGGAAAGTCGTGCGGGTGCTCAGCAGCCAGGCGCACATTCAATTCGTTCAGCTGCTGTTCGGCGACCACTTTTGTGACGCCTGGCTGCAGTCGCATACACTGCCGTGCTATCCGCAAGATTCATCGGCAGCGGCAGCCAGAACGAATCGCGCCCGCCTTTTGCTCCTTCAGCAACCGGGACACTCTTCACTTCCAACTGTTTCGTCAGTTGTGAAACCAGGTCCGCCATCACTTTGCCTGCGTCCCGTCGCCTCGGCACTCGCGAATTCACTCGCTTCCTTGAAGGGTTCACACTGCTTCAAAGAATTGCCTTGCTTTTTCACGGGTCAGCCTCCATCCTCAGGGATTGCACCTTTGAGTACGTTGATCAACGCCAGCTTAGCGCTAGCTCTGATCGGGGTCGACCTTCATCCCATCTAACCGTCAATTGATATGTAGTGACCAATTGATATGTAGTGACCGGTCAAGGTGCGCTAGTCGTTTTTCCGAACGAGGACAAGCCCGCTGTTCGACTGGTCGAAGATCAGATTCAGTATCAATCTGTTCAACAGCCAAAACATCATCGATGTTTTCCCCTTTAACAGTCCAACGCCTGTTAGCGGGTCGGCGTACATTGCAACCACTGCCCCGTCGCCGCTGGATCAGATCGACCTCACCTCGGGATGCAGCTTCGTGGACACGTTCAAACTGGCCATCAACCGGGAAAAGTAACTACTCTATTCAAGCCTTTGCCCGGGACGCATGATGATCAGGGGCAAACTTCCGTTTAGTTTATCGTCCATGCGAATTGTCTTCGGTTAGCCCGTTTGAACGAAGGCGCTGGCGCGGCGGATGGAGAGTTGCGTAATGAGCGGGTGCGCAAGGATTTTAGGCGTGCGAGTCACAGGAGGAGATTCCCGTGACCCACTTCGTCAACGCATGCTCAACGAACTTCAGCGGCGCAACTATGCTCCGTCCACGATCCGCAGCTACCTCGGTGCAGTACAGCAGTTTGCCGAGTACTTCCATCGCTCCCCTGAGCTGTTAGGTCCGGCGCAGCTGCGTCGCTATCAGCTCTATCTGCTGCAGGAGAAGAAGCTTGAACCCACTACCGTCGAAGTACGCATCTCCCGGGAGGAAGTGATTTTCGACGGAGTTGCTCGCTCCTGTTATCGCCAGTTGACGAAACGCCCACCTGTCTGGAAGGGCTGCGCTGCCTTCAGGATGTCTTAAGCAAAGTTATTTAAGTTCAAGGGCGATGCTCTTTCGCTTTCAGACCGGCCTCATCGCTGTTGTCTTTCTCTCGATACCTATCTGCGGTTGTCTGCAAGCCCAGGACGCGGCGCCGGCGGCAAACGATGGGTTGACGCTGGACCAGGCGATTCGCCGCGCACAAGCAAACGAAGCCGCCTTTGCGGCTGCTGCGGCGGAGATGTATGCAACTGAATTGGAACGCAAGGATGCTCGCGCGGGGCTCTTGCCCACCGTTGCATACCATAACCAGTACGTCTTCACACAGTCCAACCGGACTTCGGCCGCGACGACGCAGGGCGGAGTGAACCAGTCGCTTCCTGTCTTCATCGCCAACAACGCAGTGCATGAGTACTACAGCCAGGGCGTTGTAAACGAGACTGTGGGGTTGGCCCAGGTGGGCGCTGTGCGCCTTGCTGACGCAAATGCTGCACGCGCGCAGGCAGAACTGGAGATTGCTCGGCGCGGTTTGGTTCTCACGGTGGTTTCGCTGTACTACGGCCTTCACGCAGGAATAGAGCGAACGACAATTGCGCAAAGGGCTCTGGACGAGGCAAACCACTTCCTCGATATCACTCAAAAGCGAGAATCTGCTCGTGAGGCCGCGCACGCCGACGTTGTGAAGGCACAATTGGGTCAGCAGCAGCGTCAGCGCGACCTTCTGGAGTCGAATCTGGCTGCGAACAAATCCAGGCTGGAACTTGGCGTCCTGCTTTTTCCTGACCCTTCCACTGCCTTCACTCTGGCACCGCTTTCGGCGCCGGAAATGTTGCCGGAACGTCAGAGCATCGAAGCCGCAGCCCGAAATAATAATCCGGAATTGCGCAGCGTACTCGCTGCACTGCAGGCCGGCGAGGCCGAGGTCTTTAGCGCACGAGCGGCCTTGTTGCCTGATCTTGCATTGAACTATACGTACGGCATTGACGCTCCTCAGTTTGCCAGGCACGGGCCCGACGGAGCCCTCAACCTTGGCTATTCGGCGAGCGCCACAGTCGATATCCCGGTGTGGGACTGGCTGACCTCGGAACGCAAAGTGAAAGAAGCCCACATTCGCGCCAATGCTGCCAAAGTGGCTCTCACTGCGGCGCAGCGCCGCCTGCTTGCGGATCTTTCAGAGTTTTACAACGAAGCGGACATCGCTCGCCAGCAACTTGCCTCCCTCGATGCGTCAGTGCTGACGGCACGAGAGAGTCTTCGCCTCACCAACCTTCGTTATGTCGACGGTGAAGGGACGGTGCTCGACGTAGTGGATGCCGAAAACACACTCATCTCCTCTGAAAACGCGAGAGTCGACGCTATGGTCCGCTACCAGCAGGCATTGGCGCAACTGGAAACACTGACGGGAAGGATCTGAACGATGATTCCTGGATCCGTTCAACGATCTTTCAGATTGCCCGCTGCGGTCGCTTTGATCGTCGCGTGCACACTTGTGTTGAGCGGCTGCAAAAAGGAGGGGGCAGCCGCGGATGATAACGGAGGCGAGTCTGCCGTCGCCGTGCAGGCTGAGCATCCCATCGTCGGTCCACTGGCAGAAGAAATCAGCACAGACGCCATTCTCGCACCGCTCGCCTCAGCTGCGATCGCTTCGCGTATCAGCGCTCCGATCACGGCCGAGTACGTGCAGCGTGGCGCGCGTGTACATAAGGGGGAACTGCTGCTCACCCTCGAAGACCGCGACCTGAAGGGAAGCGCAATGGACTCGAAAGGCGGCTTTACCCAGGCGCAGGCGGCATATACAGCAGCTACTCTGGCCACGATTCCTGAAGATGTGCAGAAGGCGCAGCTTGATGTGGACCAGGCAAAAGCCAATCTGGATGTTGTTAATCGCACCGCGGAAGAGAGGAAGCGACTCCTGAGCGAGGGCGCGATCGCCGGCCGCGACACCGACACTGCGATTGCCGCAGCTGTGCAGGCGCAGGCTGCTTACGCCACAGCCGTCAAACACCTCAGCAGCGTGCAGGAAACGACGCGGAAGACCAACGCCGAGGCGGCTCAGGGTCAGCTAACCTCCGCGCGCGGGCGCATGGAAAGCGCGGAAGCGCAAGTCAGCTATGCAAGTGTGAGAAGCCCCATCGACGGCATCGTGACCGACCGGCCTCTGTTTCCCGGGGAGACGGCTGCTGCCGGCACTCCGGTTATCACCGTGATGGACACTTCGTCACTGCTTGCCAAGCTTCACGTCGCGCAGGCCACGGCGCAGAAGCTCCGAGTTGGCGGCGGTGCGGAGATCAGCGTGCCTGGGGAAGAGGCCCCGCAGCCGGCTACCGTTTCCTTCATCAGCCCGGCGCTCGATCCGGGTTCCACCACAGTAGAAATCTGGCTGAAGCTTCCGAATCTGAACGGGCGCTTCAAGGTCGGGACTCCGGTGCATGCGGTCATCCGCGGCGAAACCATACCGGGCGCGGTGCAATTGCCGCCCACAGCGATTCTTCCCGCCGATGACGGCAGCACATATGTGCTGGTGGTTTCAGCCGACGGCACAGCGCATAAGCGGCCCGTCAAGGTTGGTCTGCGCACCACCGCCAGGGTCCAGATTCTCGAGGGCGTTTCGTCGGGCGACAACGTGATCATCGAAGGCGGGTACGGCCTCGACGACGGCGTCAAGGTAAAGATTGGCGGCGATGAGAAAGACAAAGCCGGGAGCAAGCAGTAGATGGACGCCTCGCCTCCTGCCTCGCAATCATCTCTGATCCAAGTGACGCCCGGTCAGGCGGCCGGATTCTGGCTTGCTCGCGCGCTACGCACCATCGTGTTTGTAGCTCTGGCGCTCACAATTGCCGGCGTGTGCGCATTCTTCCAGACACCGATCGCCGTTTTTCCTTCGACCGACTTCCCGCGCGTAGTCATTGGGGTCGACAACGGCGTGATGCCGGTCGAGCAGATGCAGGTCACCATCACCAAGCCGATCGAGGATGCCGTAAACAGTGTCCCTGGCCTGCAAACCGTGCGCTCAACTACCAGTCGCGGCTCGGCTGAGGTCAGCCTCTTCTTCGACTGGTCGGTAGACATGTTCCGGACGTTGGAACTCGTCAATTCGGCGTTGAGCCGGGCGCAGCAGTCGCTGCCCTCTACCGCCAAGATCACCACCAACCGGCTCACCTTCGCGACCTTTCCCATTCTCGGCTACGGCCTTACGTCGAAAACTGTTTCGCAGTCGGACCTTTGGGAACTGGCCACTTACACCCTCAAGCCTCCGCTGAACCGGGTGAACGGGGTGAGCACGGTTGTCGTGCAGGGAGGACAGGTGCCGGAGTTCCATATCGTCCCGAACATGGCCAGGCTGCAGGCAACCGGAGTAACGATTCTCGACCTGGCAAACGCCATCGGGAATTCAAACATCATCGATTCGCCGGGTCTCTACGAGCAGGACCACCAGCTGGTGTTGGCGCTGGTAGGCGCGCAGGCACACGACACCCAGGGGCTGAAACAGCTCACGGTCAAAACAACGTCGACCGGCGTTCCGGTGCGCGTGGGAGACGTCGCTGACGTCGTGCAGGGGCCGATGCCGGTCTATACCTATGTATCGGCGAATGGACAACCGGCCGTGCTGCTGAACATTACCCGGCAGCCATCGAGCAATACGGTAGCAGTCGCCGATGGAGTCGCCGCCGAAATGGCACAGTTGCGCGCGAAACTCCCAGTCGGCGTCGAACTGCAGCCTTTCTACGATCAATCTCAGCTGGTGCGCGAAAGCATTGCCAGCGTTCGTGACGCAATTCTCATCGGACTGGTGCTCGCCTGTGTCATCCTCTATCTGTTTCTGCGAGACTGGCGTTCCTCTCTGATAGCGGGTCTGGTGATTCCGGTTACCGTGGCTGCAACCGTTCTTGTTCTGTGGCTGATCGGCCAGAGCTTCAACCTGATGACTCTCGGAGGCCTGGCGGCAGCCATCGGGCTCGTGATCGACGATGCGATCGTTGTCGTCGAGAACATCGTATTGCATCGCGATGCTGGGGAAGATCGAATCGAAGCTGTGCGCAAGGCGCTGCACGAGATTTCGCGCCCCCTCATTGGCTCGACGATTACGCCTGTAGTCGTCTTCTTACCGTTGATTGTCGTCACAGGAGTTACGGGGAGCTTCTTTCGCGCCCTCGCCATTACCATGTCCGTTGCGCTGCTGAGTTCGCTGTTGCTGGCAGTGACATGGACCCCCGGTCTTGCAATGGTTCTGCTGAAGCAACGGCATGCGGAAGCGGAGTCCGCGCATCCCGCACCCGGTCCAGTTCTGGGTCAAGTTATGCTATGGCACCATCGTGCCCTCGACTGGTCGCTGCGCCGTCCGGTCTGGCTCGGAGTGGCCTGTCTGCTGCTGGCGGTGGGAAGCTTCTTCGTCTATCGCGGGTTGGGTTCCGACCTGCTCCCGGAGATGGATGAAGGCGGGTTCATTCTTGACTATGTGATGCCCGCAGGCAGTTCGATCGCCTCCACGAATCAGGTGCTCGACCGGGTCGAGACTATCCTGCGCAGTACTCCCGAAGTGGAAAGCACCAGCCGCCGGACCGGTCTGCAGATGGGATTGGCAGCCGTGACTGAGAGCAACTATGGCGACTTCACGGTGAAACTGAAGAATAAGCGCAGCCGCGGCATCGATGAGGTGATGGCGGACGTCCGCCGACAGATCAAAACCACGCTGCCGCAGCTGGACGTCGAGTTCACGCAGGTATTGCAGGACAATATCGGCGACCTCTCCAACGCACCCGAGCCGATTCAGATCAAGATCTTCACTCCCGACGCTGCTCTACTGAATGAACTGGGCCCCCGCGTCGCCAATGAAATCAAGAAGGTTGATGGAGTGGTCGACGTTGAGAACGGAATCGACAATACCGTAAGCGGTCCGGCGACGGATTTTCAAGTCGACCCACAACTCGCTGCACGCCTCGGATTCACACCGCAGGAGGTCGCCGAGGACGCAACTTCCATCATGGACGGCGTGGAAGTGAGCGAGCCAGTCATCAGCAACGGCCGGCCCTATGCGGTGCGCATACGGCTCGGCGATGAAAGGCGGCAGTCGCTCGACAGCATCCGAAATACCGTTTTCAACTCCAGTTCCGGGCATACTGCATCGCTGGGATCAATGACCTCCATCACGCAGCTGCCGCCGCAGAATGAGATACGGCGCGAAAATCTCCAACGCCTCGTAGTGGTTACAGGACGCCTGGAAGGAACAGACCTCGGTTCTGCGGTCAAGCACGTGCAGGCCCGGGTAAATGCCATGCACCTGCCCGCAAGCGTCCGCGTGGAATATGGCGGGACCTACCAGGAGGAACAGAAGTCATTCGCGGAGCTGGCGCGCGTATTGCTGCTGGCGCTCATATTGGTCTTCGGCGTCTTGCTTACTGAGTTTCGAAATTTCGCCGCACCCACGGCCATTCTCATCTCATCCGTCCTTTCCATTTCCGGAGTGGTCGGCGCTCTGCTCCTGACCGGCAAGACCTTCAACGTCGCCAGCTTTATGGGACTCATTATGGTGATCGGAATCGTCGCGAAGAACGGGATTCTGCTTCTCGACGCGGATGAGCGCTTTCGCGCCGCTGGGATGAACGCTCGCGACGCAATGCTGATGGCGGCGCAGCGCCGGTTGCGTCCGATCCTGATGACTGCGCTGGCCGCGGTGACAGGTATGCTGCCGCTTGCCCTTGCGTTTGGAGCCGGATCGCAGATGCTGCAGCCGCTGGCGATTTCCGTTATCGGCGGACTGCTCATCTCGATGTTGCTCAGTCTCGTGATCACCCCGGTTGTCTATTTTCTTCTCACCCGCCACAAAGCGCCGATGACCGCATAGAAGTGGATTTTGCCGCAAAGGAAAAGGCCCGCATCCGCGCGGGCCTTTCCTTGCGAGTGGCGGGACTCAGCGTCCTATCACCAGGATGGTGAAGCTGTCCGGAAGGATCGCAGGCCGGGGCCGCGGGTTTGCGGCGGTGGCCGCAGGACGGGGCCCGAACTCCGCCGTTACGACGTAAACGCGGTCTGCAGATTCGTCGTGCGCCATGGTGCGTGCGCCTTTCTGCGTAGCCAGGTTCTGAATCGTCTTGTATCCATGCCCTGCGTCGATGACGCTCAGCGTTCCGTCGCCGCCGTTAGAGCTGAATGCGAGCTGTGCTTTTGCGTTGTATCCGGCAGCGTCAGGCCCGTCTCCGATGGAAGCTGTTGCGATCTGCTTACCGCTCTCGCTGTCCATAATAGCCATCTTGCCGCCATCGCAAACGGAGAAGAGCCGATGGTTGGCGGTATCGATGGCCATTCCGGAAGGCGAGTCGCAATCCTTGAGCGGCCAGGTTGCTGTAAGCGTCTTTGTCTTGGCGTTCAGCTCCACAATACTGTTCTTGTCTTCTATATTGTCGAAGACATTCCCTTTGCCATCGGCCCGTGGGAACTCCGGCTTGCCTGGCAGAGCGATGGTGGAGATGACTGTTCGCGAACCGGTGTCGATCACACTGACGTTGTTGCTGCGGCCATTGAATACCCACACCGTTTTGGTTACCGGCTCATAGGTCATGCCGTCGGGATTGGTGCCAGCGGGAATGCTGGCCAGTGTCGCGAAGCTATGGCGATCGAAAACGATCACAGCGTTCGCGCCTCCGTCGGAGACGTATCCGACCTTTCCATTGGGATCCAGAACCACCCCGTGGATGCCCTTGAAGCCGGTGATCGCCCCGATAGGCTTGCCGGTCGTCGAATCGATCACCTCCACCCGTTGGCCGTGAGTAACGTAAAGCCGGTGGGCGCCGGGATCGGCCGTGAGGTAATCCCAGCCGCCGGTGCCACCGATCTTCCAATGGTCCAGCACCCGGTAGGTTTGCTGCGCGGTTGCGGCGAGTGGAAGAGAGGTGAGCAGGGCGACGCTACTGAACATGCACAGGCGCGAAAAACGGATTGGCATGAGATCTCCAAGGCGAGCAGAAGCTGCCATGATTGAGTATCGGGTGTTGAGCTTAAGCCAACCTGAAGGAGGCCCGGACAACCGTTCCCAGCCCCCTCTGGCTGTGCATCTCGATATCGCCATCCGCTGCATCCACGATGCTCTTGCAGATTGCCAGGCCCAGGCCGGCGCCACCGGTCTGGCGAGATCGGGATGGATCCTCTCGAAAAAATCGGTCAAACACATGAGGCAGGTTCTCAGCTGCGACTCCCATTCCCGAGTCTGTCACCTCGAGAATGGCCAGAGCTTCAGGTTCGCTCAGGCGGTGAAGCGCAATGGAAACCACGCTTCCCTCGGAGCTGTGCTGTACCGCGTTGATCACAAGGTTGGAGATCAGCACCTGCGCACTCTCTGGAGTCAGCCGAACCCGAGCCTCGGAGGCAAGCGAGGTTGTCACCGAAACGCCATGTACCTCGGCGAAGCTGTGCAAGTGTTGCAGCGCCGTCTCCACGCTCTCGACCAGATTTACCGGGCCGGGCTCAATCAGGGGTCGTTCTTCGAAGCGTGCCAGTGTCAGCATGCGGGAGACGAGTTCCTCAACGCGCTGATTGTCGGCCAGCACGCGATCCAGTCCAAGCCGGTACTCCTCCACTGAGCGTGGCCGCATGCTCATCAGCTGTAAGGTCGATCGGACCACGGCGACTGCGGTCTTCAATTCGTGGCTCGCATCGCCGACAAATCGATGTTCCATTTCAAAGGCATGCCTCAGGCGTTCGATGGTCGCCGAAAGGGCGTCGACCAGAGGTTTTAACTCACGGAGGCGTAAGGCGGTCTGCGGAGGCTCGAATGCAAGCGAGCTCGCCTTGACGGCGGAAGCTGCCGCGGCAAGTTCGTCGAGCGGGCGCAGAAGCCGTTGAACCAGAACAATAAGGATTGTGGTCGTCGTAAAAATCAGCACCAGGCTGACCACGCCATAGAATTCAGCTGCCGAAGTGATCTCGTGCCAGATACCATCGACGCGGGAGGCGTAAAGGATGATGACTGGTCGCCGCAATCCGACACCTCCTGTCTCTTCGCGGTCGATGACACGAAGTGCTTCCCGCTGCAGCAAGCCATACTGGTGATGGCCAATGCGGACCGTGCTGAATCCGTTACTCGGCCTCATGCTGAGCGCGGGGAGTGCGCTAGGAGAGGAGCCCAGAAGTCGGCCACTGGGGCTGTAGACAGCGTAAATGTCGTCTGAGGGAACGTTGAGTTCCAACGGGTCAATCTTCACATTTGCTTCAGGATCTTCCGCATCCTGTATCGCGCCAAGCAGGGAATCCGAACGACCCATCAGCATCACGTCGAAAGAGCGCAATCTCGTTCGCCGCTCGTGCCAAAGTGCGGTACAGGAAAACGCCAGGGCGCACAACAGTTCCACAAGCACGACCATGCAGACGGCCCGGCGCGACAGTGAAGTCATCTTCATGCGATCTCTCAAGCGAAGGTGGCCAGGCGATAACCCCGGCCCCGCAAAGTCTCAAGCAGCACGACTGCCGAAGCAAGCCTTAGCTTTCGACGCAGATTGGAGACATGCGCTTCAATGACATTAGAGTGATGTTCCCAGGTAAAGTCATACAGATGCTCAAGCAGTTCACGCTTGGACACGACTGCCTGCGGCCGGTGCATCAAGTACTCCAAAATTCGGTATTCAGTTGGCGAGAGGTCCACCACAGTTCCCTCCATGCGGACCGTCTGTTCGATCAGATCAAGAGTAAGCGCGCCCAGGGTTAATCGTGTCTGCTTCAATCCCTTGCCGCGTCGAATCAGAGCGCGCGCTCGCGCGATGAGTTCCCCTAAATCAAACGGCTTCGTCATGTAATCATCCGCGCCAATATTGAGAAGATCAATTGTGCTTCTTGTCTCGGCTACAGCAGTAAGGACAAGTACAGGAGTCAAATCTCTTCGCAAACGCAGCCTGCGAAGCACCTCCTCGCCAGGCAATTTCGGAATCATGAGGTCGAGCACAATAAGGTCGTAGGGCACTGTCTCACAAAACAGCAAAGCCTCTTCGCCATCGAGCGTAAGGTCGACTGCATATCCTGCACCTTCACGCATAGCGCTGGCTATATTATCTGCCAGTCGCGGCTCGTCTTCTACGACCAGCACACGCATGGTATCCCTCTCCTGCATGATGATCTCGGTCGCGGCAGGAAGCAAGAGCTTGGTAGAAGAGTGGATCGTGATCGCCCTCCTGCCTGCTCAGCGAGGCTCCAGATGAACCGGGATTCCTACTTTACGAATGCGGGATCAACGGCAGTGTTCACCGTTTTGCGAAACGCCTTCCATTCGCACGGGAAGCCTAAAGCTGTGGAACTTCAAGTGGGGATAAAGATGGCTGACCGAAACAGGACAGCTAGCCGGGAAACTTCTGGCCTGATGGACTCAAAGGGCTTGCCCAACGGCACCTCCATGCCCTCCGAACACGCGATTCGAGACTTCGCTCGAAAATACATATCCTTAGTTCACTGAGCGCCTCAACGGACGTTTCCAGGCGAAAGCGCTTCCTTGCCAACCTGCGCCATCCGGTTCGGCTGACCAATGGCGAATCAGAACAGGAAACGCATCTTTCCACTATCGAACCCGTTTATTGATATTCGATACGATTCAATGTCATTCCCACAGCCATTCGATGGGAGATCCCAAAGTACCGCCCCCCGCCAAATCTAATTTCCTGCAAGGCACTCTTG
>Ga0210390_10003225_pt1 | contig 14049 bp, 13 predicted proteins | sample IncBWH11OmetaG_FD_161050 | JGI IMG/M metagenome (GOLD analysis project Ga0210390, IMG submission 161050) | Forest soil microbial communities from Barre Woods Harvard Forest LTER site, Petersham, Massachusetts, United States - Inc-BW-H-11-O ...
ACCGCTCCCCCAGCCGCCTGACCAGTGCCGTCGACCCCTCGATGTCGCTGAACAGCATGGTCAGAGTCCCAGTGGGCAGCTCCGCCACCGTCGCGGCCACGGCGTCCGGGCCGGACCGGATGACGGTCTGGGTGTCCGCCGGGCGGGCAGCCTGGCCGGGCTGTGCGCCGACCGCACCGGGAACCTGCGCATACGGCGGCAGCCCCAGCGACCCGCGCAGCGCGTCGGCGAACTCGCAGCAGGTGGCGTACCGGTCGGCGGGCGCCTTGGCCAGCGCCCGGGCCAGCACCTGATCCGCCGCCGCCGGAAGGTCCGGTCGCTGGGAGGTCAGCAGCGGCGGCGGCTGCGAGACATGCGCGTACATCACCGCCACGGGGTCCTCCCGATGGAACGGCGGCGAACCGGCCAGCAGCTCGAACGCCGCGCAGGCCAGCGCATACTGATCAGCCCGCCCGTCCACCGGCTGGCCCCCGAGCTGCTCCGGGGCGACGTAGTCCAGCGTGCCCAGGAACTGCCCGGTCCGGGTCAGGCCGGTGGCGGCCAGCGCAGGCTTGCTCAGCCCGAAATCCGACAGGTACACGTGATCGGGCCGCCCGGCCCGCGCGTCCATCAGCATGTTGGCAGGCTTCACGTCACGGTGCACCAGCCCGGCCGCGTGCGCGGCATCCAGCGCCGAGGCCACCGCAGAGATGATCGCGGCCGCCCGCCCGGCCGGCAGCGGGCCGTCAAGCCGGACCAGCGTGTGCACGTCGCTGCCGGGCACGTACCGCATCGCGATGAACAGAACCCCGTCCGCCTCGCCGGCCTCATACACCGGGATAATGTGCGGGTCATCAACCGCAGCCGCGGCCCGCGACTCCCGGAGGAACCGCTGCCGGAACTCCGCATCGGCCGCCAGCCACGGCGCCAGGACCTTCAGCGCCACCAACCGATTCAGCCGCTCATCACGCGCCCGGAACACAACCGCCATTCCCCCCGCGCCAACCTGCTCCTCCAGCAGATACCCCGCCACCCGCGATCCCGCGGGCATCCCGCCGTCGGCTGGCACCGGCACCTCACCGTTCACGAGGCCTCCCCCGACCAGCAAGCCACCGCTCGCTCCCTCCCCGACCCGGGGGCGCTCCTAGTATCGGCCGTGACCGCGGCCCGCCGCAATACGACGCGGTTCCTGCTAGCCGTGGTCGGCGAGCTGGGTCCGGGGGCCGCGGACGGTGAACAGGAGCAGGCCGACCGCGAACACCACGCACGCGGCGATCCACGCGCCGCGGTCGGCGGGCGGGCGGACCGGCCAGGCCCACGGGGCACGCAAGACCGTCGCGAGCATGCGGAGCAGCGAGGTCTTGCCCGCACCGTTCGGGCCGAGCAGGCCGTGAACTCCCGGCCCGAGGGTCAGCGTGACCCCGGCCACGGCCGTGTTGCGGCCGAAGTTCCGGGTCAGGTTGGTCAGTTCGACGTTCACTGCAGGCCCCTTTGCGGACGCGTGAGGAAGGCGACGGCCACGGCGGCGCAGGCCGCCGCCGCACAATTTGGGTCAAACGCAAACAACTACGCCAAATCTTGATGAACTGACCCGGGTTAGTTCATCACTGCCCTCTACAGGAGTCGCCGGCATTCGGTTGAAGTATTGAGGCGCGTATACGCACGGTGTCACCGGGCTCAAACAGGTGGCGTCCGGAATCTGGTGTAAAAGGGACGGGTGAGTTCCGGCTTAATGATGATGTTTAGGCGCAATGGCACTGACCGCCAGCTTCGCTCTCTTCGAGATGCAGACCGTCCTACCCGAGGTGCTGCGGGCGGTGACGCTGCGGCCCGCGCCGCGGCGGCCGAGGCGCGTTGACGGTCGCGGCGGGGCGCGGCTAGGCTGACCAAGCAAGCGCTTGGTGTAGCGCTCGGCCGGGATGAGGGAGATGAGCGCGATGCCTGTCAAGTACCTGTCCCAGGAGTGGATCGAGGCGTACAACGCCGCGCTGGCCGGGGACGACGCGGTGCGCGCCGCGCTCAAGGGCAAGAGCGCGGCCCTGCAGATGGTGATCTCGGGCGCGCCGCAGGGCGAGGTCCGCTACTGGCTGCGCATCGCCGACGGCGGCGCCTCGGCGGGGCTGGGCGACATCGACGGCGCCGACGTCACGATCAGCCAGTCGTATGAGACCTCGACCCAGGTCAACAAGGGCGAGCTGGACGGGCAGAAGGCGTTCATGCAGGGCAAGGTCAAGATCGCGGGCAAGATGCTGAAGATGATGCAGCTGCGCGGCCCGCTGGAGAAGGTCCAGACCACGCTGACCACGATCGACACCGAATACTGACGTCCGGGCGCGCCTCACCCCCCCCGGGCGCGTCCGGATCACATCCAGTCGGCGTGCCGCGGCCAGGCCAGCAGCGTGTCGACGACCTCGACCGGGCCGGCCCCCGGGTCGGTGGCCGCGTACCGGCCGCGGTAGAACAGCAGCGGCCGGCCGGGACGGCACGGGCCGAGCCCGGTGACCCGCCCGGTGACCAGGTAGTGGTCGCCGGCCTCGTGCACCGCCTGGACCGCGCACTGCACCCAGGTCAGCGCGCCGTCCAGGACCGGGGCGCCGGACGGCGCCGGGGACCAGGGCACCCCGGTGAACTTGTCGCCGCCGCTGGTGCCGAACCTGCGGGCCAGCTCCTGCTGCCCGTCGGCCAGCACGTTCGCGCAGAAATGCCCGGCCCGCGCGATCACTGGCCAGGTCACCGAGGACCGGCCGGGGCAGAACAGGACCAGCGGCGGGTCCAGGGAAAGCGCGGCGAACGCCTGGCATGCGAACCCGGCCGGGCGCTCCTCGTCCATGGTCGTGATGACGGTGACGCCGGTGCAGAAGTGACCCAGGACCTGCCGGAACTGCGCGGCTTGGGGGTCAGTGTGCAGGGCCGGCAAAGCTGTGGCCCCACAGGCTGACCGCGGTGGTCTCCCGGCTGATCCAGGTCGCGTCGTCGACCAGCCGGCCGTCGGTGCCGTACTCGATGTCGAACCCGCCCGGGGTGCGCACGTAGAACGAGACCATGTGGTCGTTGGCGTGCCGCCCCAGCGTCCCGGACACCGGCGCGCCGCGCCGGGCGCACCGGTCGAGCGCGGCGCCCACGTCGTCCAGCGCGGCGACCTCGATCATCAGGTGCACGATGCCGGGCTCAGCGGGCATGGGCACCAGGGCCAGGCAGTGGTGCCGCGGGTTGCAGCCCAGGAACCGGAACCACACCGGGGGGTCCCCGGGAGCGCCGCCGAAGAACTCGGCCGGCATCCGCATCGAGTCGCGCAGCCGGAAGCCCAGGACCTCGGTGTAGAAGTCGAACGCCGCCGCGGAGCCGGGCGGGACCGGCAGCACCACGTGCCCCAGGCCCAGGTCCCCGGTGACGAAGCGGTTCCCGTACGGGCTGACCGACGGCCGGGACTCCAGCGCCGCGCCGCAGAACACCTCGAGGGTGTGCCCGGCCGGGTCCTCGGCGCGCAGCAGCGAGCCCACCCGCCGGGCGGCGCACTCGTCGGGAGTGCCCGCCTTGTACGCCACCCCGGCGTCGGCCAGGGCCCGGCCCACCGCGGCCAGCGCGGCGGCGTCGGCCACCTCCCAGCCGGAGGCGAGCAGGCGCTCCGATGACCCGGGCAGGATGACCAGCCGGGCCGGGAAGTCGTCCATCCGCAGGTAAAGGGCGCCGTCCTCCGCTCCCCCGCCCTTTGGAGCAGAGCCCTCGGTCATGCCGAGGATCTTCAGTCCGAACTCGCGCCAGGCGGCCACGTCGGCCGACTCGATCCGCAGGTAGCCGAGCGAGGAGATCATGTGCCCTCCAGGAAGCCGATGGCCAGAGCGTTGAACTCGTCGAACTTCTCCAGCTGGACCCAGTGCCCGCAGCCGCCGAACACGTGCAGCTGGGCGCGGCGGATCAGCTTCATCGCCACCAGCGCGCCGTCGACCGGGTTCACCCGGTCCTCGCGGCCCCAGATCAGCAGCACCGGATTACGCAGCCGGTGCGCCTCCCGCCAGAGCAGCCCCTCCTCATACGAGGCCGGGTCGAAGAACGAGGCGCCCATCGACGCCATGGCGGCGAGGGAGTCCGGGTCGCAGGCCACCACGTACCGTTCGGAAATAAGATCTTCGGTGATCAGGCGCTGGTCGAACACCAGGGTGCGCAGGAACGCCGCCATCTTCTCCCGGCTCGGCCCGGGCGGCGCGCCGAACTCGGCCAGCCGCTTGACCCCCTCGGTCGGGTCGGCGGAGAACACGTTGAGCGACAGGCCGCCGGGCCCCATGAGCACGAGGCGTTCGGCCCGTTCGGGAAAGTTAAGGGCGAAGCGGACCGCGGTGCCGCCGCCGAGAGAGTTGCCGACCAGGTGCACCCGGTCGATCCCGAGCTCGTCGAGCAGGCCGGCCAGCGCGCGGGCGGCGAAGGTGAAGTAGTTGCCGGTGATCGGCGGCTTGTCGGACTTGCCGTAGCCGGGCTGGTCGACGACCAGGGTGCGGAACCGCTCGGCGAACGCGGGCAGGTTGCGGCCGAAGTTGGACATCCCGGACGCGCCCGGGCCGCCGCCGTGCAGCATGACGACGGGCGTGCCCTTGTGGCTGCCCGCCTCCTCGTAGTGCAGGTGCATGGTCATACCATCGCGTCCGGCGGGATGTCGTGGCCGAACTCGCCGCGGCCGAACATGGACAGCGCGCGCTCCGGGTCGTTGATCGCGTGCACCCGGCCGGCGTGCGCGTCGCGCCAGAACCGCTGGATCGGCGTGCCCGTCTTCAGCGCCCGGCCGCCGGAGTTCTCGAACAGCAGGTCCACCGCGCGGATGGCCTGGCCGGTGCCGGTCACCTGGTCGCGCCGGACCCGCAGCCGCAGCGGCAGCGGCAGCTTCTCCCCCGCCCGCGCGCGGGTCATCAGCTCGGCCATGTTCCGCTCCAGCGCCGCCCACGCCGCGTCCAGCAGGGACGCCGCCTCGGCGATGCGGACCTGTCCGAACGGATCCTCGGCCGCCTTCTGCCCGACGTAGGAGGCCCGGACCCGGCCGCGCTGGTACTCGACGTGGGCCTCGTAGGCACCCGTCGCCATGCCGATGACCGGCGTGGTGATGGCATAAGAAAAAATTGAGCCGAACGGAACGCGGTACAACGGGCCGGCATTGACCTGCTGGCCGGGGCCCGCGCACCGGGTGACGTCGGTAAAGCTCAGCGAGCGGTGCTCGGGGACGAAGGCGCCGTCGACCACGATGTCGTTGCTGCCGGTGCCGCGCAGCCCGACCGTGTCCCACACGTCGTCGATCGTGTAGTCGCTGGCGGGCAGCAGGAACGTGCGGAAGTCGGTGGGCTGCCCTTCGTCGTTGGTGACGATGCCGCCGAGCAGGACCCAGGTCGCGTGGTCGCAGCCGGAGGAGAAGCTCCAGCGCCCGTTCAGCTGGTGGCCGCCCTGTGTTTGCGTTGCCCTGCCGGTTGGGGCGTAGCTCGAGGACATCCGGGTCGCGGGGTCGGTGCCCCACACGTCCTGCTGGGCCTGGGACGGGAACAGGGCCAGCTGCCAGGGGTGCACGCCCACCACCGAGGCGACCCATCCGGTCGACCCGCAGGCGCTGGCGATGAGCCGGACCGCGGTGTAGAACGCGACCGGGTCGGCCTCCAGGCCGCCGAAGCTCTGTGGCTGGAGCAGGCTGAAGAAGCCGGTCTCCTCGAGCGCCTTGACCGACTCGGCGGGCAGCACCCGGCGGTCCTCGGCCTCCTGGGCCCGTTGGCGGAAGGTCGGGAGGAGGTCGGTGACACCCGCTATGACCGCCTGGACCTGCTGATCAGAGGTTGCCATATGCCCAAGACTAGAACATGTTCTAGTCTTAGGGTATGGATCGGGTTCGGACCATCGACGCGGGTACGCTGCCGGCCAGGTTCGCGCGCGGCTGGCACTGCCTGGGCCTGGCCGGGCGGTTCAGGGAGGGCGGGCCGCACGCGGTACGGGCGTTCGGCACCAAGCTGGTGGTGTTCGCCGATTCTTCTGGTGCGTTGCATGTGCTGGACGGGTACTGCCGGCACATGGGCGGCGACCTGACCCAGGGCACGGTCAAGGGCGACGCCATCGCCTGCCCGTTCCACGACTGGCGCTGGGGCGGCGACGGCCGCTGCGCTGCGATTCCGTATGCCCGGCGGGTGCCGGTGGCGGCCCGGACCCGGTCCTGGCTCACCCTGGAGCGCAATGGGCAGCTGTTCGTCTGGCACGACCCGGAGGGCAACCCGCCTTCGCCGGACGTGACCATCCCTTTGATCGAGGGGGCCTGCTCTGATGAGTGGACCGACTGGACCTGGGACTCGATCCTGGTCGAGGGGGCGAACTGCCGCGAGGTGATCGACAACGTGGTGGACATGGCGCACTTCTTCTACATCCACTTCGCGTTCCCGACCTACTTTCGCAACGTGTTCGAGGGGCACATCGCCTCGCAGTACCTGCGCACCCGGTCGCGGCCCGATGTCGACGGGGCGTCGAACTACGGCCCCGGTTCGGATGAAAGCACGCTGCGCTCGGAGGCGTCGTACTTCGGCCCGGCCTACATGATCGACAACCTGTGGCACGACTACCACGGGATGATCTTGGAGAGCGTGCTGATCAACTGCCACTACCCGGTCACGCCGGACTCGTTCCTGCTGCAGTGGGGGGCGATCGTCAAGCGGCCGGCCGGCCTGTCCGACGCGCACGCGTCGGGGGTCGCGGCCAAGTTCGCGGACTTCGTCGGGCTCGGCTTTGCGCAGGACGTGGCGATCTGGCTGAACAAGACGCGGATCGACAACCCGCTGCTGTGCGCCGAGGACGGCCCGGTGTACCAGGTGCGCCGCTGGTACGAGCAGTTCTACTGCGACGTGGCCGACATCGCGCCGGACATGGTGGCGCGGTATGAGTTCGAGATCGACACCACCCGCGCGGTGGCCGGCTGGGAGGCGGAGGTCGCGGCGAACCTTTCCCGTGTTCGTGGCACCGATGCTGGCTGAGGACGAGCGGAACGCCGCGTTCGCCTGCGTGGAGTGCGGGCGCTGCGGGGCGGCGGTGCTGGCTGCGAAGTTCAGCCCGCAGCACACCTCGGTGCAGTGGACCGCGGGGGCTGTTGGTTTGTGCTCCGAGTTCTCTATGGCGCAACGGCCCAGCGCCCTGGTCGAGGGGTGCGGCAGCCTGCGCGACAGCATCGATTCTGCTGTGGCAGCGGGGCGGCTGGAGGTGTCGCCGCCCTGATGGCCGCTCGTGAGTACCTTCAGGTCCGGGTGGCGGAGGTGGTCCAGGAGACCGGCGACGCGTGCTCGCTGGTGCTGGACGCGGGCTTTGACTACCGGCCGGGACAGTTCGTCACGGTCCGGATCCCGTCGGATCTTTGCGGGTCGGTGGCGCGGTGCTACTCGCTGTGCAGTTCGCCGCTGGCCGGCGAGCGGCCGGCGATCACGGTCAAGCGGACGTCCGGTGGGTACGCCTCGCACTGGATTCTGGATCACGTGGTGGCCGGGACCGTGCTGGACGTGCTGCCGCCGGCCGGGACGTTCTGCCCGGGCTCGCTTTCCGGGGACTTTCTGCTGTTCGCGGCGGGCAGCGGGATCACCCCGGTGATGTCGATCCTGAAGTCGGCGCTGGCCGGCGGGCGCGGGCGCGTGGTTCTGGTGTACGCCAACCGGGACGAGGGTTCGGTGATCTTCGGCCCTTTGCTGCGCCGGCTGGCTTTGGATTCGGGTGGCCGGCTGGTGGTGGTGCACTGGCTGGATTCGCTGCTCGGCGTGCCTTCGGTGGCGGCACTGGCCGCCCTCGCCCGGCCGTACGTGTCGTTCGACGCGTTCATCTGCGGGCCGGACCCGTACCTGGCCGCGGTGCGGGAGGCGCTCGGCCGGCTCGGGGTGCCGGATACGCGGGTGCACGTGGAGCGGTTCGTGTCGCTGGCCGAGAACCCGTTCGAGGTCGTTGCGGTGCCGGAGGGTGGCCTGGCCGCGACGCTGTCGGTCACGCTGGACGGTGTTGTAACGTCGCTGCCCTGGCGGGCCGGGACCCGGATGCTTGACGTGCTCATCGACGCGGGGCTGGACGCGCCGTACTCCTGCCGGCAGGGCATCTGCGGCGCCTGCGCCTGCCAGCTCACCGGCGGCGAGGTGGAGATGGCGCACAACGAGGTGCTCGAGGCCGCCGACCTGGCCGACGGCTACATCCTGGCCTGCCAGGCCGTATCCGTGACCCCCGTGGTCTGCATTACCTACTGAACATGTCGTAAATTACCGGGTGACAGACCCGTGCTTCGGTAACCAAGGGAGGAAGACCATGCCACTGACCATCGGCGATACCGCTCCGGACTTCGAGGCGGAGACGAGCGAAGGGCCGATCCATTTCTACGACTGGCTCGGGGACTCCTGGGGAGTCCTGTTCTCGCACCCCAAGGACTTCACCCCGATCTGCACCACCGAGCTGGGCTACATGGCCAAGATCAAGCCGGAGTTCGACCTGCGCAACGTGAAGATCATCGGCCTGTCGGTCGACTCCACCGGTGACCACGAGCGGTGGGCCGCCGACATCGCCGAGACCCAGGGCACCGCGCCCAACTACCCGCTCATCGCCGACAGCGACTTCACAGTGGCCAAGCTGTACGGGATGCTGCCGGCCGACGTCTCGGGCGACGCCAAGTCGCGCACGCCGGCGGATAACCAGACCGTGCGGAACGTGTTCGTGATCGGCCCGGACAAGAAGATCAAGCTGGTCCTGGTCTACCCGATGACGACCGGGCGCAACTTCGACGAGGTGCTGCGGGTCATCGACTCGCTGCAGCTGACCGCCAAGCACAAGGTGGCCACGCCGGTCAACTGGAAGCAGGGCGAGGACGTCGTCATCGCCGGCTCGGTCTCCAACGAGCAGGCCAAGGAACTCTTCGGGGAGTGGCGCGAGCCCAAGCCCTACATCCGGATCGTGCCCCAGCCCAAATAACTCACTCCCCTGACCGGGGCCGGCGTCGAGGCTGTGACCTTCGACGCCGGCCCGGTCGAGGCGCTGGGGCTCGGACTGGTGGCGGTCTAGCCGAAGGTGAACGAGAAGGTCTGGACGCCGGGATCGAGGAACGTCATCTCGAAGGTGCGCTCGGTGACGCGGCCGTGCTGGCGGATGAGCTGGTGAAGCCGCTGCTCGGTGATCGTGCCGTGGCCTTCGGCGTCCACGTCGCCGCCGTGATCGTCGCCGGGCGGCTGCCCGTCGATCCTGACCTGGAAGCGCACGGAGGTTCCGGGGGTCTGCGGTCCGGTGACCAGGTGGAGGTCGCGGGCCTGGAAGCGGTAGGCGATCCGCCCGCCGGCCTCGTTCAGCGTGGTGGCCTGCGCCCCCGCCGTCCAGTCCCCGGCCAGGGCCCAGTGGTTGAGGCGCAGCTGCGAGGGAGCGTCGTAGACCTGCGGCCGGTCCGGCACGAGGATGCCGGGAGAGGCGAAGTTCTCGGTGCGCTCGTAGCCGGTGTAGTTCTCCGGTGATCTCAGGTCGGTCCAGTCGGCGGGCGCTTCGAGACCGGGAGCCTCGGGCGTCACCAGGTCCAGGCCGACGTCGCGGACTCCGGCCTCGGCCAGCAGCTGCTGGATGACCATCTCGGACTGCTGGTATTCGCCTTCGCCGTAGTGGTGATGGCGGATCCGCCCCTGCGCGTCGGCGAAGTACAGCGCGGGCCAGTAGTTGTTGTCGAACGCGCGCCATACCGCGTAGTCGTCGTCGATCGCGACCGGGTAGGTGATGTTCATGTCCTGCACGGCCCGCCGGACGTTCGGCTCGTCGTGCTCGAACCCGAACTCCGGGGTGTGCACGCCGATCACGACCAGGCCCTGATCGGAGTACTTCTCGGCCCAGGCGCGGACGTAGGGCAGCTGGCGCAGCCAGTTGATGCAGGTGTAGGTCCAGAAGTCGACCAGGACGACCTTCCCGCGCAGCCCGGCGGGGGTCAGCGGCGGCGAGTTGAGCCATCCGGTCGCGCCGTCGAACGAGGACAGCTCGCCCTCGAACGGCAGCCGCGAGGCGGTGTGGAGCCCGGCGGGCACGGGCCAGTGTGGTTTCATGACGATGCCTTCCCTGTGGCCGGGCTAGTTGTGTTCTACCGGGCTAGCGCAGCGACCGCAAGGGCTCTGGGGCTCGCGCGACGTCCGGGCGATGTTCGGCTTGGTCGGGTCGAATGGCTCCACCGCTGCGCCTTCCTCCGCCCGCCTTCCGTCACGTTCTGCGTAGCGTGACGGTTTGCGTGGCCGCGTGGCGGCCGGCGCGGCGGCCGGAGAAGACGCAGTCGGCCAGGGACAGGCCGCTGACGTAAGAGCGCGAGCACAGGCCGGCCGCGGTACGGCCCGCGGCGTACAGGCCGTCCACCGGACAGCCGTCGGGACGCAGGACCTGGCCGGAACCGGGGGCGACGACGAGGCCGCCGAGGGTGAGGACCGGGGCGGGGTAGAACAGGCGGGGACGGACCGAGACGTCGATCAGGTAGTACGGCGGCTGGTCCTGCGGGCGGCGCACGGCGGCGGGCTTGCCGGCCGGGTCGGGCACCGCCGGGTCGCGGCTGGCGGCGTTGTAGGCGGCTACGGTGGCGGCCAGGCCGTCCGGATCGACGCCGGCCCGGGCCGCGACGGCGGCCACGGCGGGGGCGCGGACCGCGCCCAGGCTCAGCAGGTACCAGGCCTGCAGGCGCTGGAACCACAGGGTCGAACCACGGACCTGGCGGCGGGCCGTGGCCCAGGTGGCGTGGTCGATGAGCAGCCAGGCCCGGCCGCCGTGCCGGAGGATCGCGTCGCCGAGGGCGGCGCCATAGCGGGACTCGTCGCACACCCGCTGGCCCGCGCGGTCGACCAGGACGCCGGCGAGCAGGGCGGGCGGCGGGCTGAGGAATCGCCAGACCGACACCCGGTCCAGGAACGCGGTCGCGCCGCCGGCCTGCGTGCCGAGGCGGATGCCGCTGCCATCATCGCCGGGGGTGGCCAGGGGCAGGCCGCCACGGGCGTTCGGCGCGTGGGCGCGCATCATCGCCCGGCTGGCGGCGAACCCGCCGGCCGCCAGCACCACGCCGCACGCGGCCCCGATCCGGAGCGGGCGCGCGTAGCGCCGCTCCAGCCACGCGACCGGCCGGTGCAGGACCCGGCCGAGCTTGGGCACGTACAGGTACGGCTTGGCCGACCAGCGGTGCAGGACGCGGTGGGCCAGCCTGGCCCCGGCGGGCGCATCGCGCAGGGACAGGCACTCCACGCCGGTGACGCGGCCGCCCGAGTCGGTAACCAGCTGACGGGCGGCGGTCTGGGTGAGCACGCGGGCGCCGGCGCCGCGGACGGCGGCGCCCAGGCGGGCGTACAGCAGGCCGCCGGAGGTACCGCGGCCCCGGGTCCGGTGGCCACGCGGCGCGGGCGCCGGCCCGGCGCCGACCTCGGCGGCGGCGGGAGCGGCGGCGGCGGACAGTTCGCTGCCGGAGTAGTAGAGGTAGTGGCGGTTGGTCGGGTACGAGGTCTTGTCCGGGCAGAGGCTCCCCTCGAACGGCACGCCGTGACCTTCGAGCCAGGCCAGCATGGCCACGCTGCCGTCGCAGAACTCGCGGAGCGTCGTTTCCGGCACGGCGTCGCCGACCTCGGTGCGCAGGTAGCCGAGCAGCGCCTCGGGCGTGTCGGTGACGCCCGCCGCGCGCTGCTGCGGGGTGCCACCGCCGGCGTAGACCACGCCGCCGGACAGCGCGGTGGCCCCGCCGCCGCCGAATCGGTCCAGGATCAGCACCGAACAGCCGGCCGCGGCCGCCTCCAGGGCGGCGCAGGCGCCCGCGGCGCCGAAGCCGATCACCACCACCTCGGCCTCGACGTCCCAGTCCGGCAAAGGGGCCTCCCGCGGATCGGCGCAAAACTGTAACGTGTTCCAGTATGGGCCGGGAGGCGGCATGACGACAGTGCCAGCCGAGACAGAGCCCGCCGAGACAGAGCCCGCCGAGACAGAGCCCGCCGAGTTCGACGTGGTGGTGGCGGGCAGCGGAGCGGCGGGGATGACGGCCGCGCTCACCGCGGCGGACCTCGGGCTGAGCGTCGTGGTGGTCGAGAAGGCCGGGTCGTTCGGCGGGTCGACGGCGCGGTCGGGGGGCGGGATCTGGGCCCCGGGCAACGCGGTGCTGCAGGCCGCCGGGGTCACGGATACGCCGGATCAGGCCCGCGCCTACCTGGCGCACGTGGCGGGCGCCGAAGTCCCGGCCGGGCTGCGGGAGGCGTTCCTCGAGCACGGCCCGGCCATGCTCGACCTGGTGCTGGCCCGGACCCCGCTGCGGCTGGCGTGGGTGCCGGGCTACGCCGACTACTACCCCGAGGCGCCCGGCGGGCTGGCCCGCGGGCGCAGCGTGGAGCCGGTGCCGATGGACGGCCGCTGGCTGGGCGGCGAGCTGGCCCGCCTGGCCCGGCCCTACCTGCCGACCCCGGACGGGGTGGCCATCACCCAGGCGGACTACCGGTGGCTGAGCCTGGGGCCGCGGCATCCGCGCGCGATCCTGGCCGGGGTGCGGGTCGCGGGGCGGGCCGCGCGCGGCCGGGTGACCGGGCACCGGATGCTCAGCCTGGGGCAGGCGCTGGCCGCGGGACTGCGGGCCGGGTTGCTGCGCGCCGAGGTGCCGGTGTGGCTGGACACCACGATGACCGGGCTGGAGGTCCAGGACGGGCGGGTGACCGGGATCCGCGCCACGCGGGACGGCGAGCCGGTGACCGTCCGGGCCCGGCGCGGGGTGCTGATCGCCACCGGGGGGTTCGAGCGCAACGAGGAGATGCGCCGCCGGTACCAGCGCGAGCCGGCCAGTGCGCAGTGGACGACGGGGGCGCCCGGGAACACCGGCGACGGGATCCTGGCCGGGCTGGCCCTGGGCGCGGCGAGCGGACTGATGGATGACGCCTGGTGGGGGCCGTCGATCGCGCTGCCCGGCGGCCCGTACTTCTGCCTGGCCGAACGCAGCCTGCCGGGCTGCCTCCTGGTCAACGGGGCGGGCCAGCGGTTCGTCAACGAGTCAGCCCCGTACGTCGACGCGGTGCACGCCATGTACGACGGGAACACCCCGGAGAACCCGCACATCCCGGCCTGGCTGGTCTTCGACCAGCGGTACCGCGACCGGTACGTGTTCGCGGGCCTGCCGCCGGGCCGGGCGCTGCCACGCCGCTGGTACGCGGCCGGGTCGGTGGTGCGCGCCGACGACCTGGCCGGGCTGGCCGAGGCTGCGGGCGTCGCCGCGGACGGCCTGGCCAAGACCGTGACCAGGTTCAACGAGTTCGCCGCGGCGGGGCGGGACGAGGAGTTCGGCCGGGGCAAGTCGGCGTACGACCGGTACTACGGCGACCCGCGCTGCCGGCCGAACCCGAACCTGGCCGCGCTGGCCCGGCCGCCGTTCTACGCGGCCAGAATCGTGCCCGGCGACCTGGGCACCAAGGGCGGGCTGCGCACCGACTCCCGCGCCCGGGTGCTCCGCGAGGACGGCACCGCGATCCCGGGGCTGTACGCGGCGGGCAACGCGAGCGCGTCGGTGATGGGCCACAGCTACGCGGGCGCGGGCGCCACGATCGGGCCGGCCATGACGTTCGGCTACATCGCCGCCCGGACCATGGCAACGGGCTGAGCGCCCACCTCAGGACAGGATGAGGCCGCTGGTGGGGACGCCGGTGCCGGCGGTGACCAGGACCGGGCCGTCGCCGGGGACCTGGTTCACCGCGGTGCCGCGGACCTGGCGAACCGCCTCGGCGATGCCGTTCATGCCGTGGATGTAGGCCTCGCCGAGCTGGCCGCCGTGCGGGTTGAGCGGGAGGCGGCCGCCCATTTCGATGGCGCCGTCGGCGATGAAGTCCCGGGCCTGCCCGGGGCCGCAGAAGCCGAGCTCCTCGAGTTGCATGAGCACGTACGGGGTGAAGTGGTCGTACAGCACGGCGGTCCGGACGTCGGCGGGGCCGATACCGGCCTGGCGCCACAGCTGGCGGGCGACCACGCCCAGCTCGGGCAGGCCGGTCAGGTCGTCGCGGTAGTAGCTGGTCATGGTGAACTGGTCCGGGCCGGCGCCCTGCGCGGCGGCGCGGATCACCGCGGGCCGGTGCGGCAGGTCGC
>Ga0210390_10003226_pt1 | contig 14045 bp, 10 predicted proteins | sample IncBWH11OmetaG_FD_161050 | JGI IMG/M metagenome (GOLD analysis project Ga0210390, IMG submission 161050) | Forest soil microbial communities from Barre Woods Harvard Forest LTER site, Petersham, Massachusetts, United States - Inc-BW-H-11-O ...
CTGATCTGCGTTCTTGGGTTAGGGCTGCGTGCTCGCGCTCAGGAGGAAGACACGGTTGTTACAAAGGTGCCATTCGACTTCGTAGTCGGAGACAAGGTACTTCCTGCGGGCACGTATAGGGCGAGTCGTGTAGATCCCGGCACTGGATCGCGAACGCTGCAGATCACTAGCTACGAAACGCGTGCAAGCGTGTTCCTAAACCCGACGGTCTTCGATGACCATCAATCCGGGCACGCACAGCTTAACTTCGAACATCTCGGAGATGAGTATTTTCTCAGCGCTATTGAGACACCGATCGGGACATACGCCATAAGCATGCCCCCTGCGGCTATCAAACTCGCCCAGACGCAACAGCAAAGCGGGTCACACGCTGGAAGCAACTGAATCAACCAAATCACCACTGACTTTCTGGCAGGGAGTTCGCGCAAAAGGAATTACACGGACAAAAGCGCGAACTCCGGCCGAAACCATCAAAAGACTTATTTAGCTAATAAAAGTTTCCCACGGAATATTTTCTCCGTCCGCTAGTTACATCGGCAGGAGCCTAAACTTCAGCACGGGTGACTTAGGGTGATTGTCAGGCAACAAAGTAGCCCGAACCATTTTCTAATAGCGCAAGAGGGCCCGTCCCGGGGGTGTTCCATGTCCAGATTGAGCGTCAGGCTATTGCTGACCGCGGTTGCAGTATCATCTCTTCTTCTACGCATTGTCTCACTAACAGCCCCCGCATTTGCCGATTCGCAAGCCCGCGTGGTGCGGTTGAGCGAGGTTCAGGGCGATGTGCAGGTCGACCGCAACACCGGACAAGGCTTCGAAAAGGCATTCCTGAATTTACCCGTCACACAGGGCGTCAAGTTGCAGACCAGGAAAGGTGGCCGGGCGGAAGTGGAGTTCGAAGACGGCAGCACGCTGCGGTTCACTCCGGACACGGTGATCGGCTTTCCGCAGCTCTCCCTTCGTGACTCCGGGGCCAAGGTCTCGGAGGTGCATCTGCAGGAAGGCACCGCCTACGTCAAGTTCGCTGGAGCCAAAGGCGACGAGTTCACTCTGACGTTTGCCCGTCAGAAACTCTTGCTGGCACATTCGGCTCATCTTCGGGTTGAAATGGCTGACACCACCGCGACCCTAGCTGTCTTCAGCGGCGACGTGCAGGTCGAAGGCGAATCTGGGACCGTAGCTGTTAGCAAAAACCATACTGCATCGTTCGACCTGACGCATGGCGATCGCTATACGTTGGCCAAGGATCTGGAACCGGATCCCTTTGACGCATGGGATAAGCAGCAGGATCAATATCACCAGCAATACGCGGGCAACTCCTATAGCAGCTACTCACCTTATGCGTACGGCACCAGCGATCTCAACTATTACGGCAACTTTTCCAATGTGCCGGGCTATGGCACGGTATGGCAGCCCTACTTTGCTGGAGCTGGCTGGGATCCGTTCATGAACGGTGCTTGGGCATTCTCTCCCGGCTTTGGTTATGGCTGGGTCTCTGGGTATCCGTGGGGTTGGACGCCGTACCACTACGGTTCATGGGTTTACCTGCCCAGCAACGGATGGGCGTGGCAGCCCGGCGGCTCCTGGGCAGCATGGAGCGCCCCAAGGATCGTCCACCCGCCGACGAATTTCGTTTTGCCACAGCCCCCGTCAAGTTCAGGCCAAGGAATGACGGTCGTGAACCGTGGGCCGATGCCTATCCAACTCGCAGGATTGTCCAACCGGCTGGAAATCTCCAGGAACTCAGCGGGACTGGGAATTCCGCGCGGGCGTATCAAGAACTTGAATCAACTATCGAGCGCGGTTCAACAGCAGGGATTTGCGATGGCAAAGGTTCACACCGTACCCTTAGAGACCAACTCGTGGCGCAGTGGCAACTATGCACCAGCCTCTCAGATGGGGGCATGGCATGGCGGCGGTGTTGTTTCGAGTGCCTCAGCCGGACACTCCAGTTCGGGTCATTCCAGCGCTCATTAGAACCACAGCGCAGAAACGATGATCCGACACAATTAAAGAGGGTGAGGGCGACCCAGCGGGTCGCCGTTTCCTTTGGGCCTGGAAACTCACCTTGATATTCCGCTGAAAACGGAATTCTTTCTTGCCCCAGCACAAATATTGCGCTTTCGGTGGAATAAAAAATCAACACTTCGGTTATATCCAGTGAACGGGGGACTGATTTTCGAGCAACGGAATCCAAGGTGAACAGGCTTAGGCTGCATCGGAGCACCAGTTCTATCAGGGCGTCACGTCCACGGAATACGAATTTGTAGCGTAAGAAATCCGGTTCCCTAAATCCCGAGCGGCCAATTTCGAGGGAAGCGCACCCAGAATGTTGGGGAGCCACGCAGATCCGGCTGGCCCCTCGAAGCCAATGGCGAGGCATTTTATGAGCGTGTGAGGCTTCACCAGCGAGGTCTCTATCACAACGCGCTATCGATTATTCGTAGCGAGGCGGGATGGCTGTGCAAAGTGCTGTTCATAGAAGGTTGTTCTACATTAGCAAATTTCAATTTGGAGAGTATGCAATGTTCAGTCGAGCAGTGACAATTCGGACCAATCGTGGCGATCGGCGGAAACGGTCGACTACTTATTCGTGCGCGCCAACGGTTTTGGTGTTCGTATTTATGGTGATGGCTGTCTCAAGCCTTTGGGCCCAGACGTCAACAACAGGGGCCATCGCCGGCGTTGTTACAGATCCAACCGCGGCTGTGTTGCCTGGTGTGTCTGTAATCCTGAAGAATCTTGATACTGGCAGCTCCGCTTCCACAACATCCAATGCGCAAGGATCGTACAATTTCCTCCTTTTACCTCCGGGAAACTATTCGATCTCAGCGAATGCTACCGGATTTCAAGGAATCGCCAGGAAGGTGACGGTCGCCCTCGGGGCCAGCGTTACCGCAAATCTGGAACTTGCTATCTCGTCGCAGAGTGAATCAGTTGAGGTAACAGACCAGGTAACAGGCGTTCAAACCGAGGATGCCAATCTTGAAACAAACTTTAATGCCCAGCAAATTGCCGTCTTGCCGAATCCCGGCAATGATCTGAGCGCCGTCGCGCTGACTGCGCCGGGGGTTGTGATGAACACCACGGGTGGTTCCGTGTTTGGCGGTGGTAACTACGAGTTCTTCGGTTTGCCATCGAACTCCAACGTGTTCACATACGATGGCGCCAATGACAACGATCCCTACTTCAATGTCAATAACAGCGGCGCGACTAACCTAACCCTTGGCCTGAACGATGTGAAGGAGACCAGCGTAGTCACGAACGGCTACAGTGGGCAATTTGGTGGTCTGGCGGGAGCGAACATCAACTACGTCTCGAAGTCGGGCACCAATGCTTTCCACGGGAATGCAGAGTACTGGTGGAACGGGCGGGCTCTGAATTCCAACAACTATTTCCGGAATCAGGCGAACGCCATCGCTGGAAGCCAAGTCGATCCGCGCCCATTCGTGAATGCCAACCAATATGCAACCTCATTTGGCGGCCCCATCAGGAAGAATAAATCCTTTTTCTTTGTCGACTATGAAGGCATTCGTTTGGTGATTCCGTCGCTGTTTTCGGTCAACCTCCCGACTCAGCAATTTCAAAATGCAGTAATCGCCAATTTAAACAGTGTCAGCCCGGCTTCGGTGCCGTTTTATAACAAACTGTTCGGCATCTGGAACGCAACTCCAGGCGCGGCAGGTGCTCAGAACACTCTCGCTGGTGGAGGTTGTTCAAACGTTACGACGCTCGTAGGGACAGCATTCGGAGCCGGTAATCCGTGTGCTCTGCAATTGCAGGGTGGAACGTCTCAGGCCACCAACGATTACTTGATCGTTGGTCGGTATGACCAGAACATCGGTAACAATGACAAGCTGTTCGTCCGAGTGCAACACGAAAGCGGCGTCCAGGCCACCTACACCGATCCTCTGAACGCCGCCTTCGATGCCCATAGTACTCAGCCGGAATGGCAGAGCCAGTTGAGCGAGACCCACACATTCGGTGCCAACAAGGTAAACAACTTCATCGCTTCACTGCAGTGGTATAGCGCGCTATTCACGATGGTGAACCCGACCGCAGAATTCCAGACGCTTCCTCAAACAGTCGCATTCGGCGACAATTCACTGTTCAATCTCAACAATGACGGTACCGCCTTTCCTCAGGGCCGGAATGTGACCCAGTACGGACTTGTGGACGACTTCAGTTGGACTCGCGGGAAACACAGCTTCCGGTTCGGAGTTAACTTCCGTCGTGACGATGTGAGCGACCACAATTTCACCGGTGTGATTCCTTTTGCTCAGGAAACCTCGCTGAACGACTTCGCGTTTGGAGGTGTTGCGCCTTCCAACACCAGCGTGGGGAATCTGGTGGCTCAGAATTTCCCAGTCAATACAAATGTACCAATAGCGCTCTATCAGCTTGGCTGGTATGCATCCGACGAGGTCAAGGTCACTCCCAACTTGAAACTCACGCTGAGCATGCGCTTTGACCATTTGTCGAATCCGGTCTGCCAGACCAATTGCTTCCAAAGCCTGTCAGCTCCGTTTCAGGACTTGAATCCCACGGCCCCCGTGAATCAAGCGTTGAGCACAGGTTTGCAAACCGCATTTCCTTCCGTTACGTCCGTCGTGTATGAGCCGAAGGTCGGCTTCGCATGGTCGCCGTTCGGCGCCAGGAACACTGTCGTCCGCGGCGGATTTGGTATCTTCAGCGATGCCATTCCTACCGGTGCGATTGATGACATTCTGACCAACGCTCCAAATGATCCGTCGTTTGTACTTTTTAATGGTGCGCTCGCGCCCGTAGCGGCAGGGAACCTGAACGGGCGAGCGATCGCGGCGAATGCTGCTTTCCGCGCTAATTTTGCCAATGGCGGCGCGGTACCGGCCTTCAATTTCTTCAATCCCGGCAAAGTGCAGATTCCGCGTTATGACGAGTGGGACCTGGAAATACAGCAGGCGGTGGGCTGGCACACCACGGTAAGCGCAAAATATGTAGGCAATCACGGTGAGCATGAAGAAATCACGAATCCAGCCTTAAACGCTTTCAGCCCAACGGGCGCTGCATTCGGAGGCCTACCGTTGACTATTCCGGACGCGCGATTCGGAGTAGTTGCCCAGACGCAAAACTCCGGTAACTCAAACTATAATGGCCTCACCCTGACTGCCGCGCACAACTTTACTGGAGGCTTCCAGTTCCAGGCGTCCTATACCTATAGCCATGCTCTGGATGAAATCTCTAATAGTTCCTTGAACCCGTTCGGCGTGAACGCCAATGGCAACGTTGATGTTGTCACGCCCCTAAATCCATTCAATATCCGGCAGCTTAACTATGGCAGTGCCGACTACGATGTCCGGCAGTCGTTTGTCATGAACTACGTTTGGAGTGACGGCATCCGTCATCTGACGAGTCGAGGTCCGGATGCTCTAGTGAAAGGCTGGACGTTCTCCGGAACGATCTTCAAACACACAGGGTTCCCTTACTCGATCTGGAGCAGCAACGCGACAGCCGCCCTACAAGGGAGCTTGTTCGGCAGTACAAATCCTGCCACTACCACGGCGGTGCTCGCTAACGTCGTGGGTTCGCCTAACATCAACTGCGGCGGCTCAGCTGCACAGTTGGTGAACGGGTTACCCAATCCGTGCTACAGCGCTGCTAATTTCGCTGACCCAACTAATGATTTCGGAACCCAGCGCCGTAACCAGTTCCGCGGACCAGGTTACTTCGACACTGATTTCAGCGTGGAGAAGGCTTTTGGAGTACCGAAATGGGAGGGCGCGCAGTTCTCCATTGGCGCAAGGTTCTTTAATCTCTTCAATCATCCGAACTTTGCTTTCCCCAACACAAATGCGGATAGCGGTCAGTTTGGACAAATCACCCAGACCGTTAGCCAGCCGACAACCATTTATGGCTCCGGTCTGGGCGCGGACGCATCACCAAGGGTAATCGAGTTGCAAGCGAAGTTCGTCTTCTAATCAGCACGCGATGGATGAGGCGGCCTCACTTGCGGCCGCCTCATTAGTTGCGGTCCGCAAAGTATGGCTTCCACGGTCGAGGGCTTCCACGGTCTATCGTGTTCCTCGCGTCTAACTGACGTCAGACTACGGCCGGAAAGATTCATACGCGCAATCCGAGTCAGAGAGCGAACTGGTGCCCGAGGAATGCTGGTGCAGAAGAACGACGCACTCTTTAGCAATTCCCTAGGAAAGACAAAATGAAAAACACTCTGAGAATGTTTGGCCTGTTGTTGTGCATGCTGCCGATGTACCTGCACGCCGGGTCAGGGCAAGATATGAAGCAGGCCTATCAACCCGCCGAAGAGCAGAACACACGATCTGCAGCACCGATTCCGGCGGTCATCATTAGTCCCGTCAGCTTGGATTCCACCTTACGCTCGGACAAAAGCGGAGGCGGAGCCACAATCACGGCGACGGTCATGCAGGACGTGCCGCTGGGCAGGGGAGAAACGTTGCGTAAAGGATCCAAGGTGACAGGCCATGTGGTCGAAGCCATCACTCCAGGAAAAAGGATCTGACGAATCAAAGATCTCATTTCAATTCGACCAGGTCCGATTTGACAACCTGACCATCGCAATTACTACCTACATGCGCGCAGTGGCATCGAGGGCTGCAGTACTTGCTGCCACGCCCGAGCTAACCTCGAGCGAGTATTCCGACAGCCAGGTTCAAATCGGTGGCGATCAGACTTCTTACGGCATCGATAGTCCGGTAATGGTGGAATCGCGGGTCGTGGGGAAATATACCCGCCAAGGCGTGCTCGCATATGTAGACCAGGATTCGGGCACCCCAAGCGGGCGCACGATCGATGACAATGCCCGTCTGCAAGCGTTTTGGCTCTTTTCAGTGAATGCCCGCGGCGCATACGGATTTGGTGACCTCACAATTCTCCATTCCGGAAGCACCAAGCCGCTTGGTGAAGTCACTCTGGCCTCGAACGGCAAAGCTGTGAAGCTCGGCAAGGGCAGCGCTATGCTTCTGCGCCTGGATGGCAGCAGTCTTGAAGAGGCACAGGCTCGCGCGAGTCCTTCGCGAGAGACAGGGCAATAACATGTTCGCGGGTTGCGCCCGACTTGGCTTCATCAAGCCAGGCCCGTCGCAGCCCGCAATTCATTCCATCTTAGAAGGGGCACGGCGAGGTGCGCAAATAGAGTGGGGAACGTCGGCCGAGTAAATGTTTCTTTCATCGAAGTTTTCCCAGCTTGTTCCCCTTCGGCTCTTCTGGGAATTAAGAGCCCATCGCGTCAGACAAGCGCCGAAAGTTTCTATTCGCATTTCGATGTTACGGGAATAAAAGCAGGTCGCCCCAGTTATCAACTCAGAACGTCACAAACCAAGGAGGACAGATGCCCGGCAAGAAGCAAGATTTTATCGATCAGAATTTACAAGACCTCAACAACGATGGCGTTGATCGCCGCGGATTCCTGAAGTGCATGGCATGGGCGGGCACGGGCCTGGTCTGGACCATGAGCGGGGGCATTCCGGTATCTCGGGCATTCGCCAAAAGCAGCGGCAAAAATAAAGACGCCGCCAAAGGCGCGGACTTCAGCTTTGTCCAAATCAGCGACAGCCACATCGGCTTTAACAAACCAGCCAATCCGGACGTTACCGCTACCCTGCAGACGGCCATCAACAAGATCAATGGCATGTCGCACACACCGGACTTCATCATTCATACCGGCGATCTGAGTCAGCTCTCGAAGCCGAGCGAATTTGACACGCTTGACCAGGTATTGAAAGGAGCGTCCGCGAAGCAGATCTACTTTGTCCCGGGTGAGCATGACATGCTGTCCGACAACGGCGAGCAATTTCTCCAGCGCTACGGAAAAGGTACAAAGGGCTCTGGATGGTCCAGCTTCGATCACAAGGGTGTGCATTTCGTCGGTCTGGTGAATGTCGCCAATTTGAAAGCGGGAGGAATGGGCTCGCTCGGCCACGAACAACTGGAATGGCTTGAAGACGATCTCAAGGGCCGCTCCGCGAGCACTCCGATTGTGCTCTATGCGCACATTCCGTTGTGGACGATTTATCCCGACTGGGGTTGGGGAACCGACGACAGTGAGCAAGCCTTGTCATACGTCAAGCGTTTCGGCTCCGTGACTGTTCTAAACGGCCACATTCACCAGATCATGCAGAAGATCGAAGGTAAGGTTTCGTTTCACACCGCGATGTCGACCGCGTTCCCTCAACCTGCGCCGGGAACCGCGCCATCGGCCGGCCCGATGAAAGTGCCAGCCGAGCAGTTGCAGCAGGTGCTAGGCATCACCGATGTGAACTATGTGGTTAGTGGCGGCAGCCTCGCAATCGTTGATTCGCCGCTCGGAGCTTCGGGCTCTACGGCTAATGGAAGCGGCGCTTAGAGGTAGTCGACTGAGCCCTTGGTAAATTCCGAGGGCTCGGTCCAAACGAAAAACATCAAGCCAGAACATTAAATCTAGAAAAGGAACAGGACAATGAAAAGGAACAATGTGTGGGTTGCAGGTGTGATTGCGCCCGTGATGATCGCGATGCTCCTGCTGCTAGCGGGATCACCCAGCGTCAGGGCGACTGACCACTCTTCCGCGGCTGTCGCGGCGGTCAAAATCGACAATTTCGTATTTGGTCCGCAGACGCTCACAGTTCCGGTTGGAACGACGGTTACCTGGACCAACAGTGATGACATTCCCCATACGTCGGTCAGTACGGAAGGTGTGTTCAAATCCAAGGTGCTGGATACGGATGAAAAATTCTCCTACACGTTTACCAAGGCGGGAACATATCCCTACTACTGCACGATTCACCCAAAGATGACCGGCACGGTCGTAGTGCAGTGAACCACGGACTCGTAGATTGCGGGGGAACGGCTTCACATCTCGAGAAGCACTAATTGCTTCCACGGAGCTGCTGTTCTCCAAAGCGCGTTGAGCGATTATGAGTGCAGAGTCAGCACAATTCGGAATGCGAGCGGAGCCAGATGATGACTTCGATCTTGTCCAGGCTAGCAAGAATGGGGATGTTGCCGCTTTCGAGCAACTCGTAAAGCGATACGATGGAAAACTTTTCCGAATCGCTCAAAGTGTCACGCATAACCGGGAAGATTCCCAGGACGCGGTTCAGGAAGCCTTCTTGAAGGCCTACCAACACTTGGCCGACTTCAGGGGGGATTCCCAATTCTCGACCTGGCTGATTCGCATTACCCTGAACCAGTCGCTGATGAAGCTGCGCAAGCAGCGCGCAGCGAAAGAGGTATCCCTGGATGAGGATTTGCGGACAGATGAAGAAACGCTTCCAAGGGAGGTCATCGATTGGGCTCCCAATCCAGAACAACGTTTCAGCGTGTCGGAACTGCGAAACATCTTAATTAAGACCATAGAAGAGCTGCGGCCGATCTTGCGAACGGTCTTCGTGCTACAAGATCTCGAAGGCCTCTCAACGGAGCAGACGGCTGAAGTTCTGAACTTGAGTCAATCCGCGGTGAAGTCGCGGCTATGGCGAGCTCGGTTGCAGCTTCGCGAACGCCTGAACCAACACTTCGGCAAGTCAGCGGAACCTGCGCGAATGGAGTCAGCCTTCTATAAACGCCTGGCACAAGCAACCCCACATTCTCATCGTCTGGTTGCAGATCAACTGAACGCTAGATGATCCAGGAGTCGCCTTCGAACCAGCCTACCGTGATTTTTTCCGCCTCCTGTAACCATCGCGCGACAAGGAAATGACAATTAAGTGACATCCCATCCGCATCCCGTCCTTGTTCGTGGCAGTCTAACTGGCATGCATCGTGAAGATCTCAGCAATTGAGACACGGACGCGGTCGCGGAGTAAAACGTCACGAGCGCAATTATCAACAATTAAGTTCAATCTAAACGGAGAAATTACGCAATGTACTACGGAAAGTGTTTAACCGCCATGAGCAAAAGCTTGGCGGTAGCGGCAGTAACCATGGGGCTTGCGGCCAGTTCCTTGTGCGCAGGTCAAGAGACAGTGTTGCATACTTTCACTGGTGTCGAACGCAATTCCGGTAGCGCTCCTGGTAGCCTGACCTTCAACGCGAGCGGAGATCTTTTTGGCACGTTCAGCGCGGGCGGTGTCGGAGAATTCGCCGACGGCGGGGTTTTCGAATTGACGCCGAAAGCCAGTGGCGGCTTCACCTACCTAGCGATTCACCAGTTTTCGCAGGCAACCGGCGACGGTGCTAACCCGGGTTCCGCCTTTATCCTCGACGCGAAGGGCAACCTTTATGGGGTCACCCCGAACGGCGGTAACGGCTGCGGAATCGTTTTTGAACTGTCGCCTCCCGCCACCAAGGGTGGAAAGTGGAAAGAGAACATCCTGCACAAGTTCGACAGCAGTGGGAAGGATGGGTGCAATCCCAGTGGCCGCTTAATCTTTGACCAAGCGGGAGATCTCTTCGGCGGTACCTTCAACGGTGGTGGCGGCATTAGCAATCTCTTCTGCAACAACGGTTGCGGCACGACTTACAAGCTGCACTTGGCGAACGGAAAGTGGACGGAGACCGTTCTCCATCGCTTCACCGGGAAGGGCACAGACGGCCAGAGTCCTACCGGCGGGCTGACGTTCGACAAAGCTGGTAACCTTTGGGGGACAACGTTCATTGGCGGCGTTGGCAAATCATCGACCTGCGGCGGCACGAACGGCGCGGGTTTCTGCGGTACGGTTTTCGAACTGACACCCAACGCAAACGGATCGTGGACCGAGAGCACGTTGTATAGCTTCGTGGACGCCAGCACCGGCTGGAATTCTTTTTCCGGTTTGATGCTTGACCGGGCGGGAGATTTAGTCGGTACGACAGAAAATGGCGGAAGCGCCTTGCAGGGCACGGTGTTCAAGATCACCCCCAAAGGCAAAGGGAAAGTCGAGGAGAGCCTCATCCACGAATTTGCCGGCGAAGCGGATGGAGCTTTTCCTAATTCCGGCCTGACTCCGGATGCCGCGGGGAATCTCTACGGCGTGGTCTCGAATGGTGGCGGCCACGCCTTCACGTGCAAGGAAGACTCGAGTGGGGGCTGTGGCATTGTCTACAAGCTGACGCCCAATTCCGACGGAACCTGGACGGAGACGATTCTGTATGCCTTCCTCGGCGGGCCCGACGGAGCCGAGCCTGGCGACGACAGGCTTGCTCTCGACGCCAACGGCGACGTCTTTGGCTCGGCAGGGTCAGGCGGCGACTTCAACGTCAACCAAACCGGCTGCCCCGGCAACCTCCCCGGCGGATGCGGCGTTGTATTCAAGGTGAAACCGTAACCGAGAACGGCGCGTAGCGGTCGGAAGTAGCGCGGGTCTCGTTTCCAATGGAGGCTCCGCGTATTTTTAAGATGTGAAGGCACGGGTATTCTCGAGTAGAAGTTTTCAAGTCTCTCCCCAGCAACGGACAGGGCGTCAGCAAAGACGACGATTCTCGATGGAATCGAACTGAACTGACGACCTGTCCGCCTCTCCAAACAACTCTCGGCCTTTTAGTAAGTGTCTGGTTCACTCGATATCTTAGGTGCGTGCTCGATTTGTTCTGTAGAGTTCCTAGATGCATCCTACCAGCCGCTGCTACAGGCCATAAGGATCTTGATTAAAGCATGATTCAGACTAATGCCGGCAGGTTGTCCAAAGCAGTACTCTCCGTTCCAGCCTCGCAGTAGTCTTCCACCGTTTGTTAACGAATCTCGACAAAGAACTGACAATCAAATGACATCCCAGGCGCATCTGATCGCTTCCCCGCAGCGTCCAACCACCATGTTCTGAAAAAGTTGATGACTTCGCCTCGCGAGGTACTTTTGGAATAAAACCTCACGAGCACTGTTATCAATAGTGAAATTAAAAAATATTCAACAAGGAGAAATCATGAAGAAGCAATATCTGACAGTTCTATTCGCACTGATCTGCGTTCTTGGGTTTGGGGTAGGTGCTCGTGCTCAGGAGGAAGATACAGTCGTTACAAAAGTGCCGTTCGACTTCGTTGCGGGTGGCAAGGTACTTCCTGCGGGCACGTACAGGGTGAGTCGTGTAGATCCCGGCTCTGGGTCGCGAGAACTTGAGATGAGAAGCTACGAAACGTTTGCAAGCGTGTTTGTAGCCCCGATGGTCTTCGATGACGTTCGATCCGGCAAAGCACAGCTCAACTTCGAGCATCTCGGAGATGCATATTTTCTCAGCGCCATTGAGACACCGATTGGGACATACGCCATAAACATCCCGCCTTCAGCTATCAAACTTGCCCAGTCGCAACAGCAGGGCGGGTCTCACTCTGGAGGTCACTGAATCAACCAGATCACAACCGATCTTCCGGCAGGGAGTTCAGAGCTAAGAACTGTATCCATCTATTTCTGAATTCCCTGGTCATCCGCCAACCAAGCAGCTCCGCGCGGAGGGAAGGGAAACAAGTCGCATTCAGCGTCGTACAAATCTTGAAATTAAGGTTATGGAGAACAACTTGAAACGAGCAATTTGTTTATTCGCGCTACTCATGACGTCAGTAGTCCCTTCGGGCTTGTGGGCCCAGCAGGCCGGCTATTCCCAGACCAACCTGGTCTCGAATACCGCCAGCGTAGGCAAGACTACAGACACTCAACTGTCCAATCCGTGGGGAATCTCTATCTTTCCCGGACAAGATTTCTGGATCGCCAACAACAACAGCGGTACTTCCACGCTCTATGACGCACAGGGCAACAAAAATTCGCTGGTAGTAACCATACCCGGCGCTTCGAAAAATCCAAACGGCAATTGTAGCCCCGGCTGCCCAACGGGAAACGTGGCAAACACCAATGGTAGCTACTTCGCGGGAGGATCGTTCATTTTTGACACCGAAGATGGCATTATTGCCAACTGGAACGGCGGCACCAGCGCTGTAGTGGCCTTCGATAACTCAGCCAGTGGTGCGGTTTACAAAGGTCTCGCCTTGCTAAATGACACGTTCCTCTTGGCCGCGAACTTCCATAGCGGCAAAGTCGACGTCTACGATCGCAACTTTAACCCCACTTCGTTGAGCGGTTCCTTCACTGATCCAAAACTGCCCGCGGGTTTAGCTCCCCACGGCATTCACGTCATCGGTAACCAGATCTACGTCGCCTATGCCATGCAGGATGCTGCCAAGCACGATGCCCAGCCTGGTGCCGGGCTCGGTCAGGTGGATATCTTCGACTCGAATGGAAATTTCGTGAGCACCTTCGTCGCTGCCGGCGGCAAACTCAACGCGCCCTGGGGCGTGGTCGCAACTCCAGCGACCTTCGGAACCTTCCCGAACGCGATCCTGGTGGGAAATTTTGGGGATGGCACCATTAACGCATTCGACACAACCGGGAAGTCTCTCGGCCAGCTCACCGACCCTTCAGATAAGGTGTTGGTGAATGCCGGCTTGTGGGACATGGTGTTTGGCGGCGGCGGCCCCTCGGGTGATGCAGGCACTCTTTATCTCACGGCAGGAGGAAGCAACCAACCCAATTTCCCCGCCGGAGGTAACACCACCGCTGTCTTCGCCAGCTTGGTACCTGCGGCCGCCGTCGGCAGCCCAGATTTCTCTCTGAGTCTCTCGCCGCAAAGCACAAGCATCTCGCCGGGCGGTTCGACCAATCTCATGATCAGTGCCAGCGCGGTTGGAGGATTCAACGGTCAGATTTCGCTTAGCTGCTCCGCCGCCGCCGGCCTGACCTGCACTTTCAATCCCTCGACGATCTCTGCCGGAGGGACCGCGTCTACCTTGACCGTCTCTGCCGCTGCGACCGCGCCGACGAATGGCTACGGCATGGCAACTCTGTTGCCTGGTCTGGGCCTGTTCGGAACCCTCCTCACAACTCGCAAACGGAAACCGCTTGCGCGCAAGAGCATTCTGGGAGTAAGCGTTCTGGGTCTGCTGCTTCTCATCTCAATTTTCACGCTTGGATGCAGCAACAACAACTCAAAACAGCAAACGGCACCATCGCAGGCCACTCTAACGGTGACGGGAACATCGGGCTCACTGAGCCATTCCACTCCTGTGACCATAAACGTCAATTAAAACCATAGCCTTGGCCAAGGGCGCGCACACCATGCGCGCCCCTGTCCCGAGGCTCGAGGTGTTTCATG
>Ga0210390_10003227_pt1 | contig 14045 bp, 8 predicted proteins | sample IncBWH11OmetaG_FD_161050 | JGI IMG/M metagenome (GOLD analysis project Ga0210390, IMG submission 161050) | Forest soil microbial communities from Barre Woods Harvard Forest LTER site, Petersham, Massachusetts, United States - Inc-BW-H-11-O ...
ATTGCGATTTCCGGATAGCACCGCGCACGCGACCACATCGCCCGCTTTGACTGCTTCGGAGATCTCGGGTTTCAAAGGGCCGGAGTTTCCGATGCAAGTAGTACATCCATAACCCACCGTGTAAAAGCCCAGCTGCTCCAAATCATGCAGCAAACCGGCTTTGGTCAAGTAATCCGTGACCACACGCGAACCCGGCGCAAGCGAAGTCTTCACCCAGGGCTTGACGTTCAAACCCTGCTTCAGGGCATTGCGGGCGAGCAACCCGGCGGCCACCAGCACCGCGGGATTCGATGTGTTGGTGCAGCTGGTGATCGCCGCGATCAATACCGCCCCGTCTTTGACCTCGAAACTCGCGTTGCCCACTTTGGCCGGTGCGCTGCCGCTCGCCTTGGGATTCTTCTGCGTGCGCTCCTCGGCCATTTTCTTGACACTGCTCTGATAGACGCTCTTGGCCTTGGTGAGCGGCACGCGGTCTTGAGGGCGCTTCGGCCCTGCGAGTGAGGGTTCAACCGTCGCCAGATCCAATTCCACCACATCGGTGTAGTCGGCTGCGGGTGCGCCGTTGATCCGCCACAGTCCCTGGGCTTTTGCGTAGGCCTCGACTAGAGCAATTTGCTCGGCGGATCGGCCGGTCAATTCCAGGTAGCGGATGGTTTCCTCATCGATGGGAAAAATTGCGCAGGTGGAACCGAACTCCGGCGACATGTTGGCAATCGTTGCCCGATCGGCGAGCGGCAGGCCTTTGAGCCCATCGCCGAAGAATTCGACGAACTTGTCGACCACGCCCTTCTTGCGCAACATCTCCGTCACGGTCAGGACCAGATCGGTCGCCGTCGTGCCGGCCGGCAGCGCGCCGGTGAGCTTGAAACCGATGACCTGGGGTATCAGCATGGTGACGGGCTGACCCAGCATCGCCGCTTCGGCCTCGATGCCGCCCACGCCCCAGCCCAAGACGCCCAATCCATTGACCATGGTGGTGTGCGAATCGGTGCCGACCAGGGTGTCCGGATAAGCGGACTTTTTATTCGCGGACTCGTCCGAAAAAATAACCCGCGCGAGCCGTTCGATATTGACCTGGTGCACGATGCCGGTGTTCGGCGGCACCACCTTGAAATTGCTGAACGCGGTTTGCCCCCAGCGCAGGAACATATAGCGTTCGCCATTGCGCTGAAATTCAATCTCGTTGTTGTGTTGCAGCGAATTGGCGGCGCCGTATTCGTCCACCTGCACCGAGTGATCAATGACCAGCTCGGCGGGGGCCAGCGGATTGACCTTTTGCGGATCGCCTCCAAGCTTCACAATCGCTTCGCGCATGGCCGCAAGATCGACGATGCAGGGTACGCCGGTGAAATCCTGCATGATGACCCGCGCCGGGGTGAAGGCGATTTCGTGGCTCGGCAGCGCCTTCGGCTCCCATTTGAGCAGCGCCTCGATGTCGGCCTTCGTCACATTGACGCCGTCCTCGAAGCGCAGCAGGTTTTCCAGCAAGATTTTCAGCGAAAAGGGCAGGCGGTCCACATTCTGCGACTTCAGCGCCGCGAGACTTAAGATGTCGTATTGTTGCGCGCCCACCTTGAGCGTCGTTCGCGCCTTGAAGCTGTCCGTCATGACCCCTCCACCGAAAAAAGAGAATTATAAGTGATTCTTCCCGCCGCGGGCGCGAGCTCAGAATTGCAGCGCGCCGCGATGATGCCGCCGCCGAGACAGCGCTCGCCTTGGTAGAACACGGCGTATTGGCCCGGCGTCACCGAACGTGCGCCGCGATCCAATGCGACGTGCCATGACCCATCTGCAGCGGCGCGCACCACGCAGGCCAAATCATTCTGCCGATAGCGCGTCTTGACCGCGCATTCGCGCGGCAGCTCTGCGGCGTCGCCCGGATTGATCCAATGCATCTGCTCGACGCTGAAAGCATCCGAGACCAACAAAGGATGATTCTGATCCTGGACCACGATGAGCGCATTGCGTGCGATCACCTTGTCCGCCACATACCAGGGCGCGGCGGCGGCTCCGGCGCGCCCGCCGATCTTGAGGCCGGAACGCTGGCCGAGGGTGTAGAGCGCGAGACCTGCATGCTCGCCGAGGATTCGTCCGTCGGCTGTCTCGATGGGTCCGCGCTCGGTGCGAAGATGCTGGCTTAAAAATTCTTGGAACGGCCGCTCGCCGATGAAGCAGATGCCGGTGCTGTCGGGCTTGTCGAAAACCGGCAGGCCGGCGGCATGCGCCATGGCGCGGACCTGCGCCTTCTGCAGGCGCCCGAGCGGAAACAGTGTCTTGGACAGGGCGGAGGCTGCGACGCTGTGCAGGAAGTAGCTCTGGTCTTTGGCGGAATCGGCCGCTTTCAGCAATTCAGGATACGGGCTGGTGTGATGGATCTGCGCGTAGTGCCCGGTTGCGATCCAGTCGGCGCCCAAGCGCTGCATGTACTCCAGACAGATACCGAACTTGATTTCGCGATTGCAAAGAACGTCCGGGTTCGGCGTGCGGCCGGCCGCATATTCACGCAAGAACAGGCTGAACACGCGTTCGCGATATTGTTGCGCGAAGCTGACGCGATGCAGTGCAATGCCCAATATTTCGCAGATGCGCCGCGCGTCTTGGAAATCCGCCGCCGCCGTGCAGTAGCCGTCGTCGTCGTCCCAATTGGACATGAACAGCCCCTGTACGGAAAACCCCGCATCACGCAGCAGCAAGGCCGCAACGGCGGAATCAACGCCGCCCGACATGCCGACGATGACGGTGCCTGCAGAAGGGGAAATTGGCTCAAGGCTGGGCATCGGCCCATTATACGGACAATGCCTTGAGCAGAAGCGTTACATGAGCATTTGCCGCATTTGCGATTCTTGCATGCTCGTTTGCCACACTTCATCGAAGAAATTCAAGTAGCGGCGCACGACGGCCGGATCGTTCATGTCGGATATCCCATCCCAACGATCAGCCTGCAGGCGATACACCAGCGCTTTGTCGTCGGCGATGATGAAGGCGCCGGCGCTGGCCGGATAGTCCGGACTCATGGCACGCAGGTCGATGCAGCTGGTCAGGCGGCGGGCCAGTGCGAGAAATCGATTATTGTCGACCATGGCCCTGGAGGGGTCTGCCAGCAACACCCTGACTTTGGCGTAGGAGCGTGCCAGCACCAGTCGCTTGATGGCTTCGAGGAAAGGCTCCTCGCCGTATACCAAAGGTTCCAAATCTTGCGTAAAAATCGAGAGCAGGCGCTGTGCGGACTTGGCGACCTTCAAGCTGGCGTCGCGCACCTCCGGCATGGTGCTCAAAATGGTGCGGGTCCCCGACCCCATGGAAGCGTCGCCGCCGGGCGCGGATACTTTGGCCGCCGCCGCCGGTTTTGAGCGTTCTTCCGTATTACCCGCCATAAGTTTGACCCCGACCCCGCGTACTTTGAGCCTGATAGTACCGTTTGCATCAGGCGGCCCCGTGCTAACTGCGTCACGTTTCAAGCAAGCCTGGAGGCCTTAAGGCACGATCTCTCGCAGCGCCAGCCGCGGCGCCAAGCCGACATAAGTCGCAGGCGTCAGTGCCAGCAGGCGAGCCTTATCCTCGGCCGGTAAGGCGAGGGAGGCGATAAATTCGCGCATGGCATGCTCATCCACCGGGCGGCCGCGTGTGTAGGTTTTGAGCTTATCGTAGGCGTCCGGAATGCCATGGGCGCGCATCACAGTTTGCACCGCCTCGCCCAAGACTTCCCAGGCGCGATTCAGATCATCGGCCACCCGCGCCGCGTCCAGATCGATCTTTCCGAGCCCTACGCCTAAGGACTTGAAACTCAACACCGAATGACCGAGCGCCACGCCTATATTGCGCAGCACGGTCGAGTCCGTCAGGTCGCGCTGTAACCGCGAGACGGGCAGCTTGTCGGCGAAGTGTCCCAACAGCGCATTGGCCAGTCCGAGGTTGCCCTCGGCGTTTTCGAAATCGATCGGATTGACCTTGTGGGGCATGGTCGATGAGCCGACTTCCCCGGCCACCAGCCGCTGCTTGAAATAGCCGATCGAAATATAGCTCCATATATCGCGCGATAAATCCAACAGCACGGTGTTCGCGCGCATCAGCGCGTGACAATACTCGGCGATCCAATCGTGCGGTTCGATCTGCGTCGTATGGCGGTTCGATTCAAGCCCGAGCGAGCCGACGAAAGTTGCGCTGAATGCCGGCCAATCGACCTGCGGCAGAGCGGCGGCGTGTGCGTTGAAATTGCCGACCGCACCGTTCATTTTGCCAAGGATGGCGACGCGCTCGATCCCGTTGCGTTGCCGCTCCAGGCGTGCGGCGACATTGGCGAGTTCTTTTCCGATGGTGGTCGGCGACGCCGTCTGCCCGTGGGTGCGCGCCAGCATTGCGACGTTTGCGTAACGCTGCGCCAGCGCGTCCAGTGTGGCGCCCAGGCTCTTCAGCATCGGCAACAATATGGTCGTGCGTGCGTTCTTCAGCATCAGCGCGTAAGCGAGGTTGTTTATATCCTCCGAAGTGCAGGCAAAGTGGATCCACTCCAGTTGCGGCAGCGTCGCGCCGCGTGCTTGCAGCTCGGCGCGCAGCCAATATTCGACCGCCTTGACGTCGTGGTTGGTGCGCGCCTCGATTTGCTTGATGGCGGCGACATCGGTTGACTGCGGATCGGCGGCCAGCGTTGTGAGCAGTTCGCGGGCGGCGGGCGGCAGTTTCGCCAGCGCGTGGGCCGCAGGACCGGCTGCCAGCGCCAGAAACCAGGCGCACTCGACGCGCACACGTTCGCGCATGAGGCCGGCCTCGCTGAAGATGCGGCGCACTTCGGCGAGTTTGGCCGCATATCGGCCATCGAGGGGAGACAGAGCGTCTGACAAGGAGGTGGACATCGGAGCGCCGGCGACTAAAGTGTAGAATAGTAGATTCTACCGTAAACAACCTTGATCCTGCGGAGTAAGGCGCGATGACAGCAACTACCCGCGTCGAGCGCGACAGCCTAGGATCGCTCGATGTGCCTGCCGAGGCGTTGTGGGGCGCCCAAACCCAGCGGGCGATACAGAATTTCCCGCCCAGCGGATTGCGAATGCCGCGGGCGTTCATCGAGGCACTGGCGCTCATCAAGCATGCCGCCGCCGGGGCCAACGCTGAATTGGGCGATCTTCCCGCAGCCACCGCCGCAGCCATTCAAGAAGCCGCACTCAAAGTCGCCGCCGGCGCTTACGACGATCAATTTCCCGTGGATGTATTCCAGACCGGTTCCGGCACCAGCAGCAACATGAACGCCAATGAAGTGATTGCCTCGCTGGCGTCCCACGCGCTGGGCGCCGCGGTCCATCCGAATGACCAAGTGAACATGAGTCAAAGCAGCAATGACGTGGTGCCGACTGCGATCCACGTGTCCGCCGCGCTGCTGCTGCAAAGATCATTGCAACCGGCACTCAAGCGCTTGCAGCAAGCCTTGGGCGAGCGCAGCGTGGAATTTGCCGATATCGTCAAGACCGGCCGCACCCACTTGATGGACGCGATGCCCATCACCTTGAGTCAGGAGCTCGGCGCATGGCAGTCGCAAATCGCCTCCTGCGAAGCACGCTTAGGCTCTGTGACGCCGCGGCTGCACGCCCTGGCGCAAGGCGGTACGGCGGTGGGCACCGGGATCAATGCCCGAGCACAATTCGGCACGGTCTTCGCGCGCCACTTGGCCAGGCGCACCGGGATCGCATTTCGGCCCGCTGAGAATTATTTCGAAGCGCTGGCGAGTCAGGATACCGCGGTGGAGCTCTCGGGCCAGCTCAAGGTGCTGAGCGTCAGCCTGATGAAGATCGCGAATGATTTGCGCTGGATGAACAGCGGTCCCTTGGCGGGTTTGGCCGAGATCGCATTGCCGGCGCTGCAGCCGGGCAGCAGCATCATGCCGGGCAAGGTCAATCCGGTGGTGGCCGAGTCGGTCACCATGATCGCCGCGCAAGTCATCGGCAATGACTCCACCATCACCATAGCCGGTCAGTCGGGAAACTTTCAGCTGAACGTCATGTTGCCGGTGATTGCCTACAACCTGCTGCAGAGCTTGGAGCTGCTGGCCATCGGCAGCCGCAATCTGGCGGATAATGCCATCGGCGGATTTACCGTGAACCGGGAACGAATCCAAGATGCGCTCGCGCGCAATCCCATTCTGGTGACGGCACTGAATCCGATCATCGGCTATGAGAAGGGCGCCGCGATCGCCAAACGAGCCTATAAGGAAGGGCGCCCGATTTTGGATGTCGCCGCGGAAATGACCGGCATGAACCTCGATGAGCTGCGGCGGCTGCTGGATCCAAAATCCCTCACGGAGGGAGGCATCAAGGGTGCCGGCGGCTAAATTCAACGATGGACTCGCCCTATACCAAACAGCAAATCCGCGATGCGTTGGATCGTGCGCCTTCGACGCCTGAAGAAGACATGCATTGGCTCAGCGCCGCACCGCCGGAAGTCGCCGCGCGCGTGCGGGCGACATTGACGACGCGCCGTACGCCGGCAGCGGTGCTGATTCCGCTGGTTGAACGCGATACGGGCATGACGGTGTTGCTGACGCAGCGCGCGACGACGCTGAAGGATCACGCCGGCCAGATCAGTTTCCCCGGCGGACGCATCGAGCCGCAGGATGCCGATGCCTGGCACGCGGCGCTGCGCGAAAGCTTCGAAGAAATCGGGCTGAGTGCCGAGCTGGTGGAATTGGCCGGGTACCTGCCGGATCACGTCGTGATCTCGGGGTTTCGAGTGACGCCGGTCGTGGGTTTTGTCAACGCGTCTTATCAGCTCAAAATCGCCGCCGCGGAAGTGCATGACGTATTCGAGGTGCCGCTCGACTACATATTGGATGCCGCCAATCACAAATCGCGCCAGCGCAGCATCGGCGAACTGACCGTCGATATTCACGACATTCCCTACGGCGAGCGCAATATCTGGGGCGCCACCGCGGGGATGCTGATGACCTTGCGCAGACGGCTGTTGCAGCAGCAGCCGCCGACGCCTCAGGCGCGTGCGGTTCCGTCCGAATGAGCGCGCGAATCACCGAACTGCTCGCGATCATGGCGCGGCTGCGCTCGACCGACGGCTGTCCCTGGGATCGGCAACAAACCTTCGCGAGCATCGCGCCCTACACCATCGAGGAAGCTTACGAAGTGGCGGACGCGATCGAGCGCAGCGACCTCGGCAGCCTCAAGGACGAATTGGGCGATCTATTGTTCCAAGTCGTGTTCCATGCGCAGATGGCAAGCGAGTCCGGTCAGTTTGATTTCGAGGCGGTCGCAGGCGCGATTTGCGACAAGCTCACGCGCCGCCATCCCCACGTGTTCGGCGATGGCGCGCCCCTGAGCGTCGCCGAACAATCTTCAGCCTGGGAGAACATCAAGGCCGAGGAGCGCAGTGCGGCTGCGGAGCGCGGCGCCGCGGGAGTGTCGGCGCTGCAGGGTGTGCCCAACGCCTTACCGGCGCTGCTGCGCGCCTATAAACTCAGCAAGCGCGCCGCGCGCGTCGGGTTTGATTTCGAACATGCCGGCCAGTGCGCCGACAAGGTGGATGAGGAGCTGATGGAGGTGCGCGCCGCATCTGCCGCCGCGTCAAGTGCCGGGTCAGGCGCTTCGCCGAAGGCCTCGGCCGAGATTTTCGAGGAAGTCGGCGATCTGCTGTTTGCGGCCGCAAATCTGGCGCGCAAGCTGGAGGTGGATGCCGAGGCCGCGTTGCGCGCCGCCAATGCCAAATTTGAGCGTCGCTTCCGCGGCATGGAGTCGCTGGCGGCGCAGCGCGGACAAGTGTTCTCTGAGTTGGATCTCGCGGCCCAAGAGGACCTCTGGCAAGCGGTCAAGCGTGGCGAGTGAGCGATGATCCATGACGACACCGCCGCGCGGCGCGCCGCTGCCCGCGCCGCGCAGCCATTGCAGTTCAAGCACGATCCCGAACTGCCCATAACGATCAGACGCGAGGCGATCCTAGCCGCGCTGACCGATCGGCAAGTGCTCATCGTGGCCGGAGACACCGGTTCCGGTAAGAGCACGCAGTTGCCGCAGTACTGTCTGGAACTGGGTCGCGGTATGACGGGGCTGATTGCCCACACGCAACCGCGACGTCTCGCCGCGCGCGCCTTGGCGGCACGCGTGGCGGAGGAATTGGGCCAGACGGTCGGCCGTAGCGTGGGGTTTCGGGTTCGCTTCGCTGACCAGGTATCGGACGCGACGCGCCTCGTGCTCATGACGGACGGATTGCTGCTGGCCGAATTGGCCTCAGATCCGCTGCTGCGCCGCTATGACACCGTGATCGTTGACGAGGCGCACGAACGAACCCTCAATGTCGACCTGTTGCTGGGGGTGCTCAAGCGGCTGCTGCCGCGCCGGCCGGAGCTGAAACTCATCGTGACGTCGGCGACGCTCGATGTTGAACGGGTTTCGCGCTTCTTCGACGATGCCCCGATCATCACCGTGAGCGGCCGCGGCTATCCGATCGAAGTGCGCTATCGGCAATCCGAAGAGGGTGATGAGGACCCCGACCTGCCGCTGGCCGTGCTCGAGGCCTATCAGGAAATCGCCACCGAACCCGGCGCGATCGGCAACGGCGACATCCTGGTGTTTCTGCCGGGCGAACGCGAAATTCGCGACGTCGGCGAGCTGCTCGAGCGCGAATTGGGCACGCGCGTTGAGGTATTGAGCCTGTATTCACGCTTGTCCTGGGAGCAGCAGAGCAAGATTTTTCAGCGCGGTTCCAGGCAGCGCATCGTGCTCTCGACCAATGTCGCCGAAACCTCGATCACGGTGCCCGGCATCCGCGCCGTTATCGACTCCGGATTAGCGCGCATCAGCCGTTACAGCGTGCGCAATCGGCTGCAGCGCCTGCCCATCGAAGCGGTGTCGCGTGCCAGTGCCGATCAGCGCAAGGGCCGCTGCGGCCGGCTTGCAGCGGGCCTGTGCATGCGGCTGTACAGCGAAGAGGATTTTGAACAACGCGCGGCCTTCACGGAGCCCGAGATCCTGCGCACCAACCTCGCGGCGCTGTTGCTGCGTCTCGCCGCGGATGGATTGGGGCAGGCCGAAGACTTTCCTTTCATCGATGCGCCGGATGCGCGCGCCCTCAACGACGGCTATCGCCTCTTGCAGGAACTGCAGGCGCTCGATGACGATCGCCGTATCACGCGCCGCGGCCGGGCCATGGCGCGGCTGCCGCTCGATCCGCGCTTGAGCCGTGCCCTGCTCGAGAGCAAGCGCTTCCACGCCGAGAGCGAGCTGCTGGCGATCGTCGCGGGATTGAGCGTGCCCGATGTTCGGCTCGGCGAGGAAGCGCCGGACGGCGCGGTCTTTGACGACAGCAAATCGGAATTTTCCGCGCTGCTCAAATTGTGGCGCGCCTACCGTGCGACGCGCGCAGGTCCGCGGCGTGAGTTGCGGCGTTGGTGCAAGGAGCAACATCTATCGGTGCTGCGGCTGTCCGAATGGGATGACGTCTATACCCAGGTGGTGGACCGGGCGCGCGAGATCGGTATCGTGGCGCAAAGCACCAAGGCGAGCTACACGGGTGTGCACCGCTCTTTACTGGCGGGCTTTTGCACCATGGTGGGAACCCGGGGCGAGGATGGTGCCTACTTGGGGACGCGCGGTGTGCATTTTCATATTTTCCCAGGCTCGCCGCTGGCGCGGCGCCGTCCCCGCTGGATCATGGCGGCGGCCATCGTCGAGACCTCGCGTGTGTTTGCGCGGCGTGTTGCAGAAGTCGAGCCTATGTGGATCGAATCCGCGGCGGCGCACCTGGTGAAGCGCGAATATTTGGAGCCGGATTGGGATGAGTCGCGTGAGCAGGTGGTCGCGCGCGAACGCATTGGCTTTCTGGGACTCATTTTGAGCGCCGGCCGCCTCGTGAACTATGGACCGATTGCTCCCGAGGAGTCGCGCCGCATTTTTTCGCGCGAAGCCCTGGTGTATCAGCGGCTGAAGCGGCGGCCGGATTGGTTGTTGGCGAACGATGCGGCGCTCCGGCAGGCGCAGCAGACGGAGGAGCGCCTGCGAACCCGCGATTTGCTGCATGGCGCCGAATCCTTCGTTGAATTCTACGATTCCCACCTGCCGCGCCAGATATCGAGTGCGGCCACGCTGGAACATTTCACTCGACACCTCACGCCGCAGCAGCGCGAGGCGCTGACGCTCACCCCGGCGCGCATTTTCGCGCGCTTACCGGAAACCCAGGCGTTGGCGCAATTTCCCGAGAACACCCGCGTCGATGCGCTCACGGTGCCCGTGGAATATCGCTTTGCACCCGGCGAGACCGATGACGGCGCCAACCTCAAAGTGCCGCTGTTGGCGTTGCCGTCCCTGACGCGCGCGGAAATTGACGCGGCGATTCCCGGTTTGGCGGCGCCGCGCATCGAGGCGCTGTTGCGTTCGCTGCCGAAGGACGCGCGCCGCAGCTTGATTCCGGTGGCGGAAACCGCCGCCGCGTTTCTCGCGGATACGCAGGGAGCGAGCGCAGACACCACCCATTTGAAAACCTGGCTCAACGAACGGCGCGGCGTCGCCGAATCGCTGCTGCGATTCGATATTTCGGCGGTGCCGGCTCACTTGACGCCGCAACTGAGTGTCGTCCAAGACGGCCGGGAAATTGCGCGCGGTGCGGATCTTGCGCGGTTGCGCCGCGAATGTGCGGCGGCGGCCCGGGCCGAACTCGAACGCCGGGCGCGCGCCGCTTATGCCGGCAGTTGGCGCCGCTTTGAGGTCGATCAATTGCCGGACGTGCTGCCTCTGGTATTGGAACAGGGCACGATTTCGGTGTTTCCAACGCTCGAGAAACGCGACTCGGGCTTGCACGTTCACTACGAATGGTCGGCCGAGGAAGCACAACGCACCTGGCGGGCTGGGGCCGTGTACCTCGCGCGAACGATCCTGGATCGGCAAGCGCGAGATCTGGCCAAGTCCGTCGCGAGTTCCGTCCCGCTGTTGCTGAGCGCCAGCCCTTACCTTGGCAGCGATGGACTCATCGAGGCCCTGTTGCAGCTGACCTTTCGCGACGCCTGCTTTGCGCAGGCGGAACCGTCCCGACAGCGGCAGGAGTTCGAAGCCGCCGTCGACAGTGGGCGGGAGCGCCTCTACCCCAGTCTCGAGCAGATGAGCGCGATGATCCAAAATTGGCTCAAGGAGGCGGGCGAGGTAAGGCAAGCCCTCAATGACTCGCGCGTACGGTTGCTGGCCGATGCCGCCGAGGAAACACGCCGCCACCTCAAGCGTCTTCTCGACGCCGCCACCATCAGTACGGTGCCGCTGGACTGGCTGCGCCAATTGCCGCGTTATCTAAAGGCGGAGCAGCGGCGCTGGCAGCGCAACGCCGCACGCGGCAGCGAGTCCAGCCACATCGCACGGGAACTCGAGCACTGGTCCGCCCGCCACGCGGAACTGGAAAAGCGTCTCGCCGCGGAATTGCGCTGGACGCCCAAGCTCACCGAATTGCGCTTCTGGATCGAGGAATATCGCGTGTCGTTGTACGCGCAGGAATTGAAAACTCTCGGGCCGGTTTCCGCCGCACGCTTGAGTGCGCGGGCCGACGAAATCGAGGCGTGGCTCAACCGCTAGCAGTTCGGCTTAGTGATATTGACCGGTTGCTGTGGCGTTTGTGCTCGAGCCGGTCACTACGCCGACGCCACGAGCGTGTGGTGGGCCACGCCGCTCCTAGACGTCAAAGCGAATTCCTTGCGCGAGCGCCATCTGGCCGCTCCAATTGATGGTGTTCGTTTGGCGCCTCATGTAGGCCTTCCAGGAATCAGAGCCCGCTTCGCGGCCGCCGCCTGTGTCCTTCTCGCCGCCGAACGCACCGCCGATTTCTGCGCCGGAAGTTCCCAGATTGACATTGGCAATGCCGCAGTCGCTGCCATCCGCGGATAAGAACCGCTCGGTTGCCTGCAGGCTGTCGGAAAATATCGCCGAGGAGAGTCCGTAGTCCACCGAGTTTTGCAGTGCGAGGGCTTCCTCGAGCGTCTCGAAGCTCATCAAGTACAGAATGGGCGCGAAGGTCTCGGTGCGCACCACGGCCATCTTCGGCGTGGCGCGAATAATGCTGGGTTCGACAAAATTGCCGGGCCCGGGCAACACTTTTCCGCCGCACAACACGCGTCCGCCCTCGGCCTGCGCCGCGGCGATGGCGGCGGAATAGCGCGTGACCGCGCCCGCGTCGATCAAAGGCCCCATCAGAGTACCGGGCTCGAGCGGGTCGCCGATACGCACCTGCGCGTAAGCGGCAAGCAGGCGTTTTTCGAGCTCGGCGGCGCGCGAGCGGTGCACGAGCACGCGTCGCGTGGTGGTGCAGCGCTGCCCGGCGGTACCGACGGCGCCGAATACAATCGCGGGCACCGCCAGGTCCAAGTTGGCGTGTTCATCGACAATCAAAGCATTGTTGCCGCCGAGCTCCAGAAGGCTTTTCCCGAGACGTTGCGCGACGCGCACGCCGATCTGCCGTCCCACATTCGTGGATCCCGTGAAGGAAACCAGCGCGACGCGCCGATCGTCGACAAATCGTCCGGCGAGTTCGGTACCCGCATCAATGAATATCTGGAATATCGGCGGCAGCTCGAGCCGCTGCAGCACGCGATTGCAAATATGTTGCACGGCGAGCGCGCACAGCGAGGTCTTGGGCGACGGTTTCCAAACGGTCGCATTGCCGCTGATGGCGGCCAAGAATGCATTCCAGGCCCACACGGCCACGGGAAAATTAAATGCCGAAATGACGCCAATGACGCCCAGCGGGTGCCACTGCTCATACATGCGATGCTGCGCGCGTTCCGAGTGCATGGTATTGCCATACAGCATGCGTGCTTGGCCCACCGCGAAATCGGCGATATCAATCATCTCCTGCACTTCGCCATCGCCCTCAGCCTTGATCTTGCCGTTTTCCAGCGACACCAGGCTGCCGAGCGCGTCTTTAAAAGCACGCAACTCTTCGCCAACTTGGCGCACCGCCTCGCCGCGCTTGGGTGCGGGCACGCGCCGCCAGGCGGCCGCCGCCGCGAGCGCCGAATTCATGACGTGTTCGTAATCCGATACTGTTGCGCCTCGCACCTGCGCCAAGCGCTGTCCGGTGGCTGGATTGATCGATTCAATCAACGGCCCGCTGCTGTCGGTGCTCCAGCCGTGGCTGCCGGACCAGACGCCGGGGTTAATTTCCCGAAGTCCTAAGGATTCGAGCGGCTTGCTGTGCTTCATAGTTCGATTCTCGATTGAACAAGGGTCAATGGCGGGGCCGCATTTTGACTTGGGTTGGCGTACAACGCTAGCATCGATGCCATGTCGACTACTCCTGCCTTGACTAACTGGCACCCGGCGACCTGGCAAAGCCGACCAGCCGCACAGCAGCCCAAATATGCCGATGCGGCCGCGTTGGAGCGCGCCGTCGCCGCCCTGAGCCGGCTGCCGCCCCTGGTCGTTTCCTGGGAAATTGAGGCGTTGACCGCCAAACTGGCGCAAGCGCAACGCGGCGAGCAGTTTTTGCTTCAGGGCGGCGATTGTGCCGAAAGCTTCGAGGACTGCGAGTCTGACAATATCGCGCGGCGCCTGAAGATCCTGCTGCAAATGAGCTTGGTATTGCTGCAGGGCCTGAAGAAACCGATTCTGCGCGTTGGCCGATTCGCCGGCCAGTACGCCAAGCCGCGCTCGGCGGATACCGAAACTCGCGACGGACTGACTCTGCCGACGTATCGCGGCGACAACGTCAACCGGCCCGGTTTTAGCGCGTCGGAACGCGAGCCGGATCCGGAGCTGTTGCTGCGCGGCTACGAGCGCGCCTCGTTGACGCTCAATTTTGTGCGCGCACTGATCGACGGCGGCTTTGCCGATTTGCATCATCCGGAATACTGGGACTTGGGCTTTTTACGGCACGCACCGCTGCGCGAGGCCTATCAGCAGATCGTCGATTCGATTGCCGAGTCGATGGATTTTTTCGAATCCATGAGCGGGCAGCGCGTGCATGCGGCAACCCGTGTTGATTTTTATACCAGCCACGAGGGATTACACCTCTACTCCGAGCAGGCGCAGACTCGCTATATCGAGCGCCAGAAGCGCTGGTACAACCTTTCGACGCGCATG
>Ga0210390_10003228_pt1 | contig 14041 bp, 7 predicted proteins | sample IncBWH11OmetaG_FD_161050 | JGI IMG/M metagenome (GOLD analysis project Ga0210390, IMG submission 161050) | Forest soil microbial communities from Barre Woods Harvard Forest LTER site, Petersham, Massachusetts, United States - Inc-BW-H-11-O ...
CCGGCCTAGTCCCCGCAGACGCCTCCGACATCAACTATTGCTAATACGACGGCGGACAAGGGTAAAGTACGCGCACCATCGTGTTACTACATGCCAGCGCCTCCGAGAACGAACGCTGCAAGGGCTGCAAAATTTCAAGGAATCGTCCACGCGGAAGGCACTATCACGGTGGATGGAAGGGTACTAAAGGGAATTACGTATTCAGACTGCCTTTCGGATTTGATTATAATGACGCGGGAGGCGGAATTTGATGCGTGTCCTCATTGCAGATGACCAAGAGTTCATTCGTCGTGGCTTGCGCGCGGTCCTATCCGAAGAGAAGGATATTGAAGTTTGCGCTGAAGCTATTGACGGCAGGGATGCACTCGCCAAATCATTGGAACTTAGACCTGATATCGTCATCATGGACATCATCATGCCCCGGATGGACGGGATCAAGGCGACACAATTGATTCGTAAGGTGTTGCCGCAAACGAAAATCTTGAGTCTCAGCCAATACGACATTCCTAAGGTGGTGAACGAAATAGAAAAAGCGGGTGCCGCCGCTTTCGTTTCAAAATTATTGGTTTGGGATAAGCTCGTCCAGTCGCTCAGAAGAGTGTATCTCGGCGAGACGTTCTTTTGTTAACGAAACGTCGCCCCCTTCCCCAGACCCCTTAGCCTGCTAGGACATGCAAGAACGCCTTTAGAGAAAACGGAAACTGTGCCCCAAAGAAATTGTGCCACCCAAGGGGTTCACCCCAAAACTTGGGAACAACTTAGGAACAAATATTGACGAATACCGTGAAAAACCGTGATGCACGACATAGGAAAATGCTAGACGAACCAACTACTTAGCGTTTCTGCTCTTGCCTTGGGCGCAGGGAGGTCCCGAGTTCAAATCTCGGCGCCCCGACCACTTACTTCTTATTTTGCATGTAGGAATTTCCGGCTCGTGATCGAGCGGTCGGCCCATCTTCCTCCAACCTAGCGCGAATGGGGTTTCCCTACGATGCTCGTATTCGTCGAAGCTGCGATTATTTTCTTATTGTTTCTTTTCCTTTCGTTTGGGTACACTCTCTTCGTCCTGGGGTGTCCACTGACATGGTCAATCTCCGCCGAAGTCCTACAGAACAACCTTCCCAGCCAGCGAAGAACTGGGAGGGCGAAGCGTTTCTCTCAATCAGTTTCTGCATTGCCGCTGTCGTAGCACTAGCGCTTGTGGCTTGCCGCAACAAAGAAACATCGCCAGCATCGGCTACTCAACCCGTCGCCGTATCCGCGGTGCAGGTCAAAACTTCTCCCGACGCCATTGAAGTTCTCACGCCCAAGGCGAAGTTCAGGCTCACGTCAGCCGGTGCGCTTACATCTTTTCTTCAGAAAGACGGCACTTCCCCGACGCTGGACGCCAAATCGATCGGCGCCGCGCAAATTCTGACGCTGGCAAAAAAGGATTATCCGGGCGTCCTTCTGGACACCGCAAACGCCAGCGTGGGCCAAGCTACGGGGAAACTCGGCAGTCTCGGCAAGCAAATCGTCGTCAACGGAAAAGTTCCCGGAACCGATTTAGAAGAAACCGTCACGTTGGAGGTATACGACAGCTTCCCTAATCTCGCCCTGCTCTCGCTGCGTCTGCGCAACTCCGGCCAGAAAGATGTATCCCTCGATAGCGTTGTTCTCCAACGCCACAGCTTTTCCTCCGATGCGCCCGCGGGAGAAGCTCCACTATGGACATTCGAAGGTTCAAGCTTGAATTGGGGTAAGGATGAGACCTTCCCCGTACCCGCAAAGTTCTCGCAAGAAAATCCGTTCGGCGCGCCTGTAGCCGTCAAGGGAGATCTCGGCCATGTTGGCGGCGGAATCCCGGTTGTCGCTTTTTGGTCTCATGATGTTGGTGAGGCCATCGGACATATTGAAACGCTTCCCCTCGTGGTTTCCGTCCCGGTGCAAACCACCAAAGACGGGCGAGTGGAAGCCGGTGTGATCATTCCCGCCAAAACCGTTCTCAAACCTAGCGATGTCTATTCCACCCCGCGCACGTTTCTGTCCGTATATTCCGGCGATTTCTACGAGCCTCTAAAGCTATGGTCCGATGCAGTCGCCAAAGAAGGGCTGACCAAGCCAGAGAATAACGACGAGAACTACGCGGTCGCCTGGTGCGGCTGGGGCTACGAGTTTGCCGTTACACCGAAACAGATGCTGGATACAATTCCCAAACTAAAGGAATTGGGAATCCACTGGGCCACATTGGATGACGGTTGGTTTAACAATTACGGAGACTGGCAACCGCGGCAACCTGCTTTTGCCGGCACGGCAATCCAGGACATGGTCAAGAAATTTCACGATCAGGGAATCAAGGTCCAGCTTTGGTGGTTGCCACTCGCCGTGGAGGATGGCGAGAACGGTTACGGTGGCAGGAAATTTGAAGTGTCCGATGTGGTGAAGCAGCATCCCGATTGGCTGGTTCTTGATCAACAAGGCCATCCCGCGAGAATGGCGCGCAACCTGGCAACTTTGTGCCCCGCGCTTCCAGAAGTGCAGACTTACTACAAACAACTCACCGAACGTTTCATTCGTGACTGGGGATTCGACGGCAGCAAGCTCGACAATATCTACGCTCCTCCCCCCTGTTACAACCCGAAGCATCACCACAAGTCGCCCTACGATTCCGTCTACGCTATGGCCGACGTGTACAAAACCATCTTCGAAACCACGCGAGCGATCAAACCGGACAGCGTTACGCAAAGCTGTCCCTGCGGCACGCCGCCGAATTTGGCATGGCTCCGTTATATGGATCAGGCTGTCACCGCTGATCCTGTCGGTTCGGTTCAAGTGCGTCGTCGCGTGAAAATGTACAAGGCGCTCCTCGGCCCACGTGCCGCGATCTACGGCGATCACGTGGAATTGACGCGCATCAGAAACGCTGACAGCAACGACGAGCAAGACGTGGGAAGTGATTTTGCCTCTACTCTCGGCACCGGAGGCGTCTTGGGCACGAAATTCACGTGGCCTGATTACGGACCGAAGTTCAAGAACGTTTATCTTTCTCCGGACAAAGAGGCGCACTGGAAAGAATGGATCAGCCTGTACAACGAGAAAATGCTTTCCAAGGGGAATTTCCTGAACTTGTACGTCTATGGATTCGACGTCCCAGAAGCCTATGCTATCGAGAAAGATGGCCAAATGTATTACGCGTTTTACGCACCCACGCCGAGCGGCACTCCAGACAAAACTGCCTCGTCGGCACATTGGACCGGAGAGGTCGAGTTGCGCGGCCTCGCGGCAAAGACTTATCACGTGACGGATTATGTCCACCACAAGGATCTTGGAGCGGTCACAGGACCCACCGCGAAATTAAACGTGGATTTCACCGACCATTTGCTGCTGGAAGCCGCCCCCGCCCAGTAAAAAAGAGCGGCTTCCCACTCCTGGCGTAACTCATTTCCGCTTTAAACGAGTGTGACTTCCACCTTCGCGTCGCGCAGCGCCTTCAAATCTTGTTTCGGAATATTCTTGTCGGTTATGGTTTCGTGAACAGCGGAAGTCGGCAAAATCAGCGAGAGGCTGCGCCGGCCAAACTTACTGGAATCGCACACCACCACCGTGCGGCGCGCAGACTCGGCCATCGCTCGATTCACCCGCGCCTCCAGCAAATTAGGAGTCGTCAACCCATAGCGCACATCAAAACCGTCCACCGCCAGGAACAACAGGTCGGCGTTTAACTTTCGCAGGGACTCTTCCGCCAGCGGACCAACCAGCGAATACGAATTTCTTCGCAGCACGCCTCCGGTCAATATCACCTCCACAGGTGAGTCCGCAAGTTCCATCGCAATATTCGTGGCGTTGGTGATGATTGTCAGACTTTTGATCTGCCGGCAGGCTCTGGCGATCGCCATCGTGGTAGTCCCCGAATCCAGAATCACCACCTGGTCCTTTCCGATCATGCGCGCAGCGGCGGCCGCGATCTGAATCTTTTCTTGCCGGTGTTGCCGCTCTTTTTCTTGCAGCGAATGATCCATCACCGCGCCGGTCTTTACCGGAAGCGCTCCGCCATGTGTGCGCTCCAACTGGCCCTGATGATGCAAAAACTCCAGGTCCTTGCGAATAGTAATCAGCGAGGTGCGAAAGTGCTTTGCGAGATCGCCAACCAGCACGCGACCGTCGTCTTGCAGCATCTCCACTATGGCGCGACGCCGTTCTTCACTTAACATAAGCGTTCACATCGCTCTTTCGTTCTGAAGACTTAAACTCGCCAGCGCGTCTACTTGCTTCCAGCGGCCCACACCACTGCTCCACGCTCGACAGGCGGCAACACAAACTCTATTTCCCCGCCTTTCTTCTCACCTTTCACTACTTGCGTTTCCCCCAGAAATGGCAGAAACGTCAGCGTATCTCCCATGGCTGACGGCATTTTTACTACAATTCCCCGCGCTGGTTCCTGGACGGCAACCTTGTTGGGCACCAATCCGCCAAAATTCGCAATAAAAATATGCGCTGTGCCATCCACGATTCCGAAGTTCGCAGCCACCGTTGCCGGCGCGCTGAGTTCGACCTCAGACTTTGCATCCGCGGCCTTCAGAAACTCCGTCGGTGGATTCGCCGAAGCCGCTGCAAAGTCACGCAACAGCCCGGTGTAAAATGTGGCTGCAGGATCATAGGAGAGTACAGATATATTTGGCGATGAAGGCAAACCGGTCGTGTCGACTCCCAGAATCACGAGGTGACCGCCATGTTCCACGAAGCTCTTCACATGCATTTTTTCCGTATCGTCCAGCACGCTGACGTTCGGCAACACTAACACTGGCCCGCGAAACTTCGCTAGCGTTCTAGGCGTAACCACTTGCAGTTCCCGATGGGCTTGCAGCAGCGATACCAATGCGCCGCGGTAGGATGGCAGAAAACTCTTTGCCGCGTAATCTCGGCTCTTCGGCGAAAAATATACGCCCACAGGACGCATCGGCGTTCGCGGCCGGTAAAGCGTCTTCTCGTTCTTTTCGATCCATCCGAAAATCTGTTTGCGCGTGGCTGGATCGTTGGATCGCGCCATTTCGTGTCCCTGCGCATCCCAGAAATTCGCACCCGCCATGGTGATAGACATGGCCAGGTTCTTCATTGCGTCGCTCTTCTCAACGCCCTTATTGCCATCCCACGAATAGTTCAAAATCCACGTGGCTTTGCCCTCGGCGAACGCCCGGAACGAAAGCATCCCCGCCTGATAGAGAAGCCAGTCCGCCTGCGTACGCGAGGCGGCCATGTGTTCACCATTCCCGAATTCATATTCGTGCGCGATCGCATCCACTACCGCATACATTTCGTAAACGTCCGCGCCCACGCGCGTCGCTTCCTCTTCAATACCCGGATAAATCTCGGGTATCACCATGATTTGCGGGTTCACACTCCGCGCGTTGTCTCTAATCTCTCGCATAAAATCCGTTAGTGTCGAGATGCGAAAATCCACCCATTTCCGGAAATTTGCGTCCTGGAAATCGCCCAATTTCAAATCTGTTTTCGCGTTCAACCCTGTCTTTTCGCGAAAAGCATTCACGGTCACATCGTCAAAACTCGCCCAAGTATCCTCCCAGCCGTCGAAATGCGTCATCCAGTAAGGAATGTCTACGTAAATTCCGTCAATCCCGGTTCCCGCAATCTGCCGCACATGTTCCATATAAATCTTGCGCCAGGGGTTTGCATACGGACTGATCCACACATCTTCATCCCCGGCGTGAATCCAGAACGCTGCCCCTGAATTGAACGACGCAGGCTCACCCGTAATCTTTCGCTGCACCCACTCCGGGTGATCCTTCATCACGGAGTGCGCTGCTTTATCCGCATTCGCCGTGATGCATTCCGTCCCCGCAATGTACACGAACGCTTTATTTCCCACCTTATGCGCGGCATCCGCAACAGAATGAATCGCCTTTAGCTTCTCCGTCGGATCAAGGAAGCTCTCATATCTTCCCTCGATATCATTGTCCACTTCGATGCCGTAGACGTGCGCCATTTGCGCATCACGCACAATCGCTTCCGCATGCCCCGGTTCCAGTCCATATGCGGCAATGCGCACGTAATGCGTCCAGTTCTGCTTCACCTCTTCGCCTGCTGCGCCGATGAATATCGCGATCGTCAGCAACGCCACACTTATAATAATGATTCGTTTCATCGGCCTATTCCTCCGGGCGCGTCGGGAATATCGAGCCCCGCCGTGGCACGCAGCGTCAAACTGCCGTCCTCATTCAGCTTTTGATGGCAAGCCCACCGAACCGCGTGGCGTTGCCCTTTCACTTCAATCTCTGCCTTTAGCCGCAGCCCGCGCCAGGTAGTTCCTTTGGGCAACGGCAAAAGCGCCTGGCGTACGTGGCCCGGCAAAGGATAACCAGGGTCCAGGTAACCGGCGCAAAGCTCTTGCCCGTCGGGCGACAGCACATTGATTCGCAGCGCTCCTGGCACGCCTGCAATCCCATCATTCACAAATCCTACGATCAGCCCCGGCTCGCCTCGCTCTTCATACGTCCAAACCCACGATGGCCGCACACGATAACCGATCCTCCGCGCCAGATCATCCAATGCATGCGGATATGCTTGGTAATAGCGCTGCAATCCCGCCGCGGAAATGTGGTGCCAATTCCACAGCGAAAAATAAGACGCGCCCACGTCCTTCACGTGCGAAATCACGTTGTCGGAATAAGTCACGCCTTCGTCGACACGCAGGGTTTTCGGCGCGCCATCGGAAATTCCTACTTCAATAGACGCCGCGGTCCACGGCGGCCGGTTGCTCAGGGCTTCAATCTGCTCGTTCTCGATGAAAATTGTATCTGTCCGGAGCCACTCCCCGCCTCGTATCGTTCGATCCACTAACTCCGAATTCCCCACTTTGCTGAAATCCGGCTGCGTATTCGTCACCAGCGGCGTTTTCTTCCAGTGATCGGTCTGGATTTGAAACATCTTCACGAATGTGTTTTCCGCGGTGCTGTAATCCGGGTAGGGATTTTTTTCAAATGGCCACGTGTGGCCTTCTCCCCAGAATCCGTACATGCATGTGTCCACGTACTCGACGTCAGCGTGTCCGTCATATTCCGCTGCCAACAACCCGACAAGTTCCTGGAATGCTCCCTGGAAGTAAGGGTCGTCGCACCGCGGCTCTTCTCTTTCCCGCTTCTGCCAGTTGCCGAGTTTCACCATCGGCACCTTCTCCCGAATAAAATCGGGCAGAGCATAGCCTTCAATATCCGGGTTGCTGATCATCACCCTGAACCCGACTCTCTTTCCATACTGTTTCGCAAGAGCGAACGAAGTTTTCCAAATTTCGCTAGGATCCAGGCGTCCCGGCCTCTGCTGAATATCCTTCCAGTTCACCCGAATATATAAATTCGTCCCGAGCGGGAATCGCGCAAGGTCTTCAAGCGCCGTCTCCAGACTTATTCCATTTGGCTGGAGCAAACCCATCTCATCGCAAAGGTAGGTCACCAACCCCATGCCGTGGTTGGGCACCACTTCCGGAGATGGCGTCAGCGCCATCACCACCGTCCAACTTGGATACAGGTCAGTGGGAAAGGGCCCTTGGTTCAGCCGGTCCTTGATTGCTGGGCCGCTGCCGAAATCGTATTTGTCAAAATTGTGCGCCGGGACGTACGCCGCTGCGGCGCCCCACACACCTGTCTTCATGAATGTGCGGCGTAGCACAATGATCCGCCTTTCTGTTTAGAACTGGCAGCGCAAGCCAAATTGCATAACACGAGGCATGAAGCCGGGGGCGGACGAAGTTACTTCTCCAAAGGTGGCGCTGCCTACTCCGACGTCTGGAAAGCCGAATCGTTCCGTGTTGGTAAAGTTAAAGAATTCGCCGCGCAGCTGCAGCGTCAACCGCTCTTTTATGGCGAATTCCTTGGTGAACGAAAGATCGATATTGCGAATACCGTCGCCCCTCAGATTAGAAAAATACCGCGGCGCATTTCCCGGAACCTGGTCGCCCGGATCGCCAAAACAGGAAGCATTGAACAAGGACGCGTTGGAAAGTCCATTAAGCGCGTTGGCGGCCGCCTGGTGATAGCTCAGCCCACTGGATAATTGGTTGCAAAGCACATTAGGCCGCTGGTTGCCGTCCTGCAGCCGCGGCACGGCCATGGCGATGGGCAGTGGCTGGCCACTTTGCAGCGTAATAACAGCCGCAATCTGCCATCCGCCAATCACTCCATCCGCAATGCGATTCATGTCTCGCCCAATCCATCGACCTCGTCCCAAGGGCAACTCGACAATCGTTGCAAGAACAAACCGGTTCGGTACGTCGTTGGCGCTGATGGCCCATTCGTTTTTCAGACGGTCGAGTTGTTGCGGATTTCCCACCGTGTATCCGTACACCGTATTCAGATTTCCCACGAACGCGTTGAACCCGATCGAGGAATCATCCTCCGATTTAGCTCGCGTGTAGTTCCCTTCAAAGCTCACATAGTGATTCATCCGTTTCTGAAATCGCACTTGCAGCGAGTTGTACCAGGAATTCGCGCCAAAATTCGGCAGTCCCTGAAATGTCCCGGCAAACTGCGGATAAGGCCGCAACAGATAATTCAGTGGGATTGGCAGAGGATTTCCGTTCTGATCGACCTGGCTATACGCCGACGCTGGCTCATTGAATATCGCACCTGGCCCGATGAAGAGCGACGCAAACGGGTTGGGAACCAACTGCTGCAGATAATTGGTCACACAGCTGTCCACATCGCAATTCGGATCCTGAGCGTGCAACGACGATGAGATTTGCGCCAGCTCGCTCGAAGGAATGAAATTACGGTTTCGCGTGCTGGAATAGCCGCCCCAGGGCAGGTGTGTGCTGCGATTCGCCGAATAATCCACGCCGATGGTGATTTCACCAGGGAAGAGGTGCTCTATCCCCAAGTTCCACTGATAGATGTCCGCGTTGCGTGCCTCTTCCGTGCCCAGGTTATTCTCATTGTCGTATCCCCACATCGCCAGCTGTCCATATTTCTGACCCTGCGGTGCCGAAATCCCCGCGGGAAATGGATTTTCCAACGTGGCATTCTGCGTTACATAGTTGTTCGTCGAAAACAGAACGGGATCCGATGCGCTGAAGGCCGTTCCCGGATACTGGTAGTTCGTCGCAGTGCTCAGGCCGTAATAAACGCCGGCGCCGCCGCGCAACACACTATTCGGCCGGAAAGACCATGCAAAGCCTACGCGCGGCGCAACGTTATTGCGGTCGGTCGGAACGCTTCGGCCCAAGCCGCCCTGTTCTGGAAACAGCGTAGTGCCCAGCAACTCCGTCGCAGAGCCCAGGTTCGGCGGCGCCACCCCAAGCTGTGGGTTTGAGACATTTGGCAAAAAGACAGAGACCCCGCTATTGCCGCTGAAATCGCTGTACTGCTGGTGGTTGAATCTTTCCGTGTACGGAGAACTCCATTCGTAACGCAAGCCGAGGTTAATGGTCAGTTTCGCTGTGACCTTCCAGTCGTCTTGCACGTAGAACGCGGTTTCCCACGATTTGTCCGCAACCGATGGCTGCACATTAATGAAGCTCGATCCTTGCGCTCCGGAGTTTGCGCCATATCCGAGAAGGAGGCTGGCAAAGGAATTGCCCTGCGTCGTGTCCGTAGTGATTGGCGTGGAAGCCGTTACGCTTTGCGGGAAATAGAAATTGCCGGTCGGATAGTTCGGTTGCCAGAAGTTATTAAAGAATTGCCGTTGTTCGAATCCAACTTTAATCGTGTGCTCGCGCTTCACCCAGGTTATCGCGGAAGAGTAGCTGTACAACGTGTGCGCAAAACTCGTGTCCGTGCAGCACTGCGTGAACATCGAAAGCCAATCGTTGGTGCCATCCAGCTGAATGCTGGGCATGCGATCCAGTCCGTTAGCTGCGAGGCTTGATGGGAAGCCCACGGTCTGGAGGTTCGGGAACGCCGAGCTCACCGGCGCGGACACCCGGTCCACCGCGAAGCGGTTCGTCCACACGGTGGTGGGCGTCAACGTCCAGGTATATTCCAGGCCAATGTTGTGCACCGTCGTCGAAGACGTAAAGCCATCGTTGAAGTTCGCGTTCGCCAGCACAAATGGAACGTTGTATTCTCCGTAGCTCTGGCTATACCGGATCGCGACCCGTTGCTTGTCATTGAAATAATGGTCCACCTTCACGTCAAACTGGTGCGCAGGCGCGTTCGTCAGAATCGATGTCCGGTAATTATCCAGCCCGAATTGATCGCCGGAAACATTGGGCTCGGGATACAGATTCAGAAGTGCCTGGCCGATCGGATTGATGTCCTGCTGCGGGATGACGTTTCCTTGAAATTGCGGCCTCACGCACGTCCCGTTTTGCGGCGTGCATTGCAGCGGATTATAAATCGTCTGCAACACCGGATTCCCGTTCGCATCTCCGGTCAACGTCTGCGAGAAATCGCCGTTTCGCTGCGCGTCTGTGGGCACTGTTCCCGTAATATTCACCGGGTCGTGCTCCCGGGTGAATTCCGCGTCAACAAAGAAAAAGGTTTTTTGTTTGCGGATGGGCCCACCAATGGAAAATCCATACTGGTCTCGCACGTGGTCCGGCCGCGGAATCCCGTCCGCGTTGTTAAAGAAATCGTTCGCATCCAGTGCGGAGCGCTGCCCAAACCACCAGCCGCTCCCGTGAAAGTCGTTTCCACCTTGCTTCAGAACCATGTTTACCACGGTCCCGCCGTTGTTCCCGTACTCCGCGGAAAAGCTGTTGTTCTCGACCTTGAACTCCTGCACGATTTCAACCGAAGGCTGGTAGTACACGTTCGTGGTGCCGCCTTCTCCCTGTTCCGGCGCGCTCGTCAATGCTCCATCCAGCCGCACTTCCGCCGTCGCATTGCGCTGTCCATTCGAAACGAAGTTTGTTCCCGAAGGATAAGAGTCCTGCGTGCCCGAACCCGTCGTTTCCGTAACGCCCCCCGCAAGGAACACCAGCCCGAACATGCTGCGGTTGATCAGCGGAATATCGCGTACGTATTCGTTAGTTACGTCGGTGCCCAACGCCGCGTTGCCCGTATCCAGCAACGGCGCCTGCTCCGTTACGGTGACGGTCTCCGCCACCGTCCCAGTCTTGAGCGTAAAGTCCAGCGTGGCTTGCTGACTCACCGCAAGCGTCACACCTTTGCGCTCCTGTGACGCCAGATTCGGCGCTTCCACTCGAATCGTGTACGTGCTCGGCCGCACTCCCGTGAACACGTAAACGCCTCGCGCGTCGGTCGTCGTTGTCGAGCCCACCTCCGTGGCTTCATCCGTCAGGGTGACCTTCGCCCCAGGAATCACCGCGCCACTCGCGTCCGTAACCGTTCCCGTCAACTGCGCCGTATACGTCGCTTGCGCATGGCCCGCCGAGCCCACCAGTAAGCTCAAGCACAGCACGCCGCAAAGGACGCAAAGAAATCTCACACACCTGCACGTGGAAACTTGCATTTCACCCCCTAGGACTTACGCCCCCCGGCTCGAGAACCCCCTACCTTCGTTTTGTTTCTTTTACTTTCTTTTTGCTTTCCTGTCAATCTCCTTTCCAATGATGGCTGTCACACTCAATCCTGTCACAAGAACGCAGCAATGAAGTCGGTTGGCACGGCCAGAACCAAATTCAAGCAGCAGGAGACAACCGTTCGACATTTGGAATTGACCGAACATAACTGTAATTTCGGCCGTACAACCATCCAATTCCGCCTCTAAACCTAAAAACCTGCCATTCGCTGAGACAGGGTTGATATGCGACCAATTATGTCCTAATTTATAGATGCAAGTGATTTGCAACAGTGTTCTCGGCTTTGCAGCATCCCTTGTGTCGCGTGTTTCCCATGGCTTGGCTTCGTTTCGTTTCTCGTTCCCGTGGCCAGCCATATTCCGAAAATCCGAAGGAGTTTCAGGTGTCGTTGATTCCGTGTCCTTTGCTGACGTCCGCATCCACCAATCGCCACTCCACATCTTCCGCCAGCGCGCAGTGTCTGGCGATTCTGCTCCTCGCGTTCCTTGTTCTGCTGCTCGCCTACCCGCTTTGGGCAGCCGAAGGCGGTCGCATTTCAGGCACCGTTCAGGACGCCACCGGTGCCGTGATTGTGGGCGCACACATAACAGTCACCAACAGCGACACAGACGTTGTTCGCACCGCCGTCACAGACGCCAGCGGCACCTACGCTTTCACCGACCTACCAGTAGGCCGCTATGACATTTCCATCGAGAATCCCGGCTTCCGTCCCTACCGCCGCACCAGCGTGATCCTGTATGTCGACAGCGCTTTCCTGATCGACGCCAAGTTGCAACTCGGCAAAGAAACCGAAGCCGTGGCCGTCGAAGAAGGCGCCATTCACGTGGAAACTTCGGACACTCAACTCGGCGACGTTATCACCGGCACTAAGATGACTGCGGTTCCACTCAATGGCCGCAGCTACACTGACCTGCTCTCCCTCCAGCCAGGCGTCGCCCCCGTCACCTCCCTGACCTCAGACACGCAGCAAGACGTAGGCGTGAGCGCCCTATCTCCATCTGGCGGGTTGAACCCCGGCACTATTTCGATCAATGGCCAGCGCGAATTTGCCAACGCTTTCATCGTCAACGGCAGCGACACCGAAGAAGACGTCAATTCTGGCACCGCAATCATCCCCAATCTGGATTCCATCGCCGAGTTCCGCATCCTTACCGGCAACGTCAATGCCGAATCCGGCGAATATAGCGGGGGCCAGATCAACGTAGTCACCAAATCCGGCACGAATGAATTTCACGGCAACGCTTTCGAATTCCTCAGAAACACGGATCTCGACGCCAGGAATTTCTTTTCTCCAACGCGCGGAATCTTTCAACAGAATCAGTTCGGCGGCACGTTCGGTGGACCAATCGTTCGCAAGAAACTGTTTTTCTTCGTGGATTATCAGGGAACGCGCATGAAGCAAGGCGTAGACACCGGCTTGATCGCGGTGCCATCGACGCAAGACCATTCCGGCAATCTTTCCGATCAGGCCAGCTCATTAACAGGTGTGGTCAATGGCCAATACTGGGCCTCCCAACTGTCGCAAAAACTCGGCCACTCCGTCGCGCCCGGCGAATCATATTACACCGCGGGTTGCACCAGTTCTGCCCAGTGCGTCTTTCCCAATGCCGTCATTCCTACCACCGCCTGGTCTGCTCCGGCCAAAAATCTTTTGCAATACATTCCGCAGCCAAACGCGGGCGCAAACACCTTTTCCACTTCCTCGCAAAATGAAATTCTCGGAGACGACAAGGGTGCCGTCCGCATCGATTATCAAAGCCGGTGGGGCCTGCTCTCCCTCTACTATTTCCTTGATCAGTATTCCTTGAACAATCCTTATCCTGTGGCTCAGAGCGGTGCCAGCGTGCCCGGTTTCAACGCGCTCAATACTGGCCGCGCGCAGCTGTTCAGCCTTGGCGACACCAAAACGCTGGGCTCCTCGATGGTCAATGAATTTCACGCCAGCTTTATGTGCGCGAACAACGATCTGGGTCAGCCCGCGGGCGGCAAGGGCATCTCTCTCGCTTCTCAGGGATTTGTCACCGGAACAGGATCTCCCGGGATCGTTCCGCTCAATCCGTCGGGAGAGGGCGTGGAAAACATTGTCTTCAACGCGTTCTCCATCGGCACAAATGCCAACGAACTAAAGCAGGTCAATAATACCTATCAAGGGCTCGACAACTTCTCCAAAATCCTCCACGATCACACGCTGCGGTTCGGCGTCGAGTTCCATTACGACGAAATCAACACCGACCCCATCGCGCAATTCAACGGTAATTTCCTCTTCACTGGCAGCGAAACCGGTTCGGATTTCGCCGATTTTCTCCTCGGCATCCCCAGCCAGTACAACCAGAGCCAGCTCAACCCCTTTTACGGCAGGAATAAATACGTCGGCATCTTCGCGCAAGACACTTGGCGCATTCGCCGGGACCTAACCCTGACCTACGGGCTTCGTTGGGATCGCATTGAGCCGTGGTATGAAAAGAACAATGGAATTTCCACTTTCATTCCGGGAAGGCAGTCCGTCGTATTCCCCGGCGCACCCGAAGGTATCCTGTTCCCCGGAGATCCCGGCGTCTCAGACACAATCGC
>Ga0210390_10003229_pt1 | contig 14040 bp, 13 predicted proteins | sample IncBWH11OmetaG_FD_161050 | JGI IMG/M metagenome (GOLD analysis project Ga0210390, IMG submission 161050) | Forest soil microbial communities from Barre Woods Harvard Forest LTER site, Petersham, Massachusetts, United States - Inc-BW-H-11-O ...
CTCACCCTGCATGCGCCCCGCATGGCCTATGACCTGCCGGCAGGTGGCAACCGGCTCGTACAGGGCGCCTCCGGCTACAGCGCGACGATCGTCAACGGCGTCGTGACCCGCCGCGACGGCGTCGACACCGGCGCTCGCCCCGGCCGGTTGGTGCGCGGCGCGCGCTAAGCGTTGCCGACCACACCAGTCACAGGAGTCTCCGCGGGTTTGGGGTGTTCGTTGTGGCCGCCTTTGAGCGACAAATCCGTTGCGCGCTTTAAGGTGTCGCTCGAAGGCGGGCAAATTGTGCGCGCCGGCTCCGCCCAGAAATTGGTGGGGCAGATGTGACAGGCGTGCCAGGATCAGCGGGCGAGCGCTTGATCGATCAGCTTCTCTGCTGCCGCGCGAGCATGCACCCAGGGCGACAAGTCGTCCAGCGACGTAGCCAGTGCGGCCGCACCTTCATAGAGCACGCCGAGCTCGTTGCCCAATAGTCGCGGGTCGGCGGCGCCCGCTTGGTTGGCGAGCTCGGTCAGTCCGTCGATGAAGCTGCGCTTGCTGGTGCGAACAATCTCTTGAACTCCCGGCATCGATCCGGCCGCCTCGACGGCCGCATTGTGGAACGGGCAGCCCCGTGGCGGTCCGCCGCGGGCGGGCGCCTGGAAAACGGCCAGTAAGCGCTCGCGCGGCGTTTGGTCGCCGACGTCCCCCAAGGGGTTGACGCGGTCTTCGATGCTGCGCAGATATTCCTCCACCACCGCTGTCTTGCTCGGAAAGTGTTGGTAGAGAGTTCGTTTGGAGACCGAAGATTCGGCCGCGAGCCGCTCAACGCCGGTGGCGTTGATGCCCTCCCGGTAGAACAACTCCGCCGCAGCGTTCAGGATGCGCTGGCGCGCGCCACGGCCTCCCTTGGTCGCCACTTGCTGCTTGCTCATACCCGGAGTATACCGACCGGTTTACATCGCCCGTCAAGTGGTGTAGCGTAGCGGCCGGATAGAAGTACACCAATCGGTTTACTAGGAGTGGAAATGTCAAAACGATCGCCCGTGGTGTTGGTGACCGGGGCTTCTTCTGGAATAGGTCACGCGGTCGCGAGCGCCTTCGCCGCAAAGGGCTTCGAAGTCTTCGGTACAAGCCGCAATCCGCGAAACACCGAGCCGATTGCCGGCGTGGAGTTGATCCAGCTCGACGTCACCGACGACGAGTCGGTCGCCGCGGCAGTATCTACGGTTGTCCAGCGCGCCGGTCGCATCGACATTCTGGTCAACAACGCGGGATTCGGCGTCCTCGGCGCCGCGGAGGAGAGTTCGACCGCCCAGGCCCAGCAGCTCTTCGACACCAACTTCTTCGGGCTGGTGCGAGTCACCCGTGAGGTGCTGCCGTATCTGCGGGCGCAGCGCAGCGGCCGGATCATCAACATCGGCTCGGTGCTGGGATTTTTGCCGGCGCCTTACGGCGCGCTGTACTCGGCGTCAAAGCATGCAGTCGAAGGCTATTCGGAATCGCTCGACCATGAAACCCGCGAATTCGGTGTCCGGGTCACGGTTGTCGAACCTGGCTACACCAACACCTCGTTTGAGGCGAGCGCCACCGACGCCGATTCGCCGATCGAGAGCTACGCGCCCGTTCGTGAGCACGTCAAGAACATTCTGGCCAAGTCGGTACGCGCGGGGGATGATCCCGCCGTCGTCGCACGAGTCGTGCTCAAGGCAGCCACCGAGCGTACGCCGAAGTTACGGTATCCGGCCGGCCCCCTCGCCCGGCAGTTGTCTCTGCTGAAGAAGTTTGCCCCGGCCGGCCTGCTGGACAACGGCGTCCGCAAAGCGAACAAGTTGGGCTCAGCACCGAAATCGCATCAGGTACCGCAGAAGGTTTGATAGGTGCCGAAGTCTTCGGGAGCTGGACTGGCGTAGCGCTCGAACCCCGCTCGTTCCTGGTAGGGGGCGGTGACGGAGACGAGTAGCTGCTGCAGCGGATCCAGGTCGCCCGCCGTCGCGGCGCTCAGCGCTTCCTCGACGAGATGGTTGCGCGGAATGTAGATCGGGTTCGCGCGGTCCATTGATTCGGCGTCCGGGCCCAGCGCTCGCCAGCGTGACGTCCACTCGTCAAAGCCGGCGGGCCCGGCATCGCCGCGGGCAGTCCGGCTGAGCTCGCGGAAGAACGAGGTGTAATCCAGCCGGCTTTCCTTGAGCAGGAGCAGCAGCTCGTCGACCAAGGCGGTGACGATCCCGGCGTCGACGTCCGCAGGCAGGCCAAGTTTGGCTCGCATCCCGGACGTCCAGACCGTGTCGTACTCGTCGCGGAATGCCCCAAACGACTCCTCGGCGAGCGCAATGCCCTCTTCGACGTTGTCGGAGAGCAGCGGAAGGAGCGCCTCGGCGAAGCGGGCGAGGTTCCACCCGGCGATGGCGGGCTGATTGCCATAGGCGTAGCGCCCCCAGTGATCGATCGAGCTGAACACCGTGTCGGGGTCGTAGGCCTCCATGAAGGCGCACGGTCCATAGTCGATGGTTTCGCCGGAGATCGTCATGTTGTCGGTGTTCATCACCCCGTGGATGAAACCGATCAGCATCCAACGGGCCACCAGCGAGGCCTGGACTCGGGCCACCGCCTCGAACAGCGCGAGGTAGGGAGCCCCAGCGTCGGCTGCCTCGGGATGGTGGCGCGCGATCGCGTGGTCGGCCAGGCGTCGTAGCAGGTCCAGGTTGGCGGTGGCCGCAGCGTATTGGAAGCTCCCGACGCGCAGGTGGCTGCTGGCGATGCGGGTGAGCACGGCGCCCGGCAGAACCGTCTCGCGCTGCACCGGCCGTCCCGTGGCGACCACAGCCAAGGAACGCGTCGTCGGCACACCCAGAGCGTGCATGGCCTCGCTGACGATGTACTCGCGCAGCATCGGTCCCACCGCCGCGAGGCCATCACCCCCGCGGGCGAACGGTGTGGCGCCGGAACCTTTGAGGTGGATGTCGCGGATGCGCCCGTCGGCGCCGACGAGCTCGCCCAGCAGCAGGGCGCGCCCATCGCCCAGCCGTGGCACGTAGCCGCCGAACTGGTGACCGGCGTAGGCCTGGGCCACCGGAGCGGCATCGCCGGGAACCAGGTTGCCCACCAGGAAGCGCAGCCCGTCGGGAGTCGGCAGCCAGGCAGCGTCGAAGCCGAGCTCGGTGGCCAGCGGCTCGTTGAGTGCCAGCAGCCGCGGGTCGGGAAACGTCTCGGCCTGCCAGCGGGTCGCCATCTCCGGCAAGTCGCGGAAGAAGCGGTCTTGCAGAGTAACGGTCATGTCCGGAGCAACGCTCACATCACCACCCTACGGAGGCGTGACTAACATCGACCAGGCAAACCGTCCCGATAGGAGCCGTCACCGGATGCTGGAGCCGCATGAGGTCGACAGCCTCTTTCCCGCCGATCTGCCTGAGCCGGGCGAGTGGGAAGAGCGCTATCCACCCCGCGAGCTGCCCGCCGGCGCTGAAGTGACCCGGCTCGGACCGTCACCGACCGGGTTCATCCACCTCGGCGGCATCTTCACGGCGATGATCGACCGCGCCGTGGCGAACCAGACCGGTGGCCGCTACTTCGTGCGTGTCGAGGACACCGATCAATCCCGGGAGGTGCCGGGAGCATACGAACAATTCGCGCGCGCATTCGGCTACTTTCGGATCCCTCCCGACGAAGACGACCAGACCGGCGCATACGGTCCCTACCGCCAGTCGGAGCGCGCCACGATCTACCTGACCTACGCGCGAGAAATGCTGCGATCCGGCACGGCGTATCTGTGCTTCGCCACGTCCGAAGAGCTTGGCGAAATTCGAGCGCGCCAACAGTTGGCCAAGCTTCCGACCGGCTACTACGGGGACTGGGCCATCTGGCGCGACGCCGACGTCGCCGCCGTTCGGGAGAACTTGGCGAAGGGCATGCCGTATGTGGTGCGCTTCCGCTCGCCCGGCCGCACCGGACAACGGGCCTCGTTCACCGATGCGATCCGCGGCGAGCTGTCGATGGAGGCCAACTACAACGACGCGGTGATTCTCAAATCGTCGGCTGATGTGCGGCTGCCCACCTATCACTTCGCCCATGCCGTCGACGATCACTTGATGCGGGTCAACCTGGTGATTCGCGGTGAGGAGTGGCTTTCGTCGGTGTCGCTGCACCTTCAGCTTTTCGAAGCGCTGCAGTTCCAGCCGCCCACCTATGCGCACATCGCCCTGCTGATGAAGCAAATCCCGGGCGGCAAGCGCAAGCTGTCCAAGCGTAAGGACCCGGAAGCCGACGTCGACTTCTACATCAGGGCCGGTTATCCCGCCGATGCGGTGCTCTACTACCTGCGCGGGCTGGCCAACGGACGCCTTGCGGAAATACCTCTGCCGGAAGCGCTCGCCGCGCCGATCTCGCTGGCCGAGTGCGGAGGCGCCGGCCCCTTGGTAGACCTCGTCAAGCTCGAAGACATCAGCGCCGACTACATCGCGACGTTGAGTGGAGCCGAAATCTACACGGCGGTGACAGCGTGGTCAGCCGAGTTCGACCCCGAACTCCACCGCGTGATCCAGGCTCATCCGGACACGACATTGGCCGCACTCGCCGTCGAACGCGAGGGCGTCACCAACCCGCGCAAAGACCTCCGCAAATGGTCGGATTTTCGTGAGGCCTACGGCTTCTTCTTTGCCGACCTGTTCACGCTCGCGGACGCTACCGATGCTCAGCTGGGCGGGCTCCCGACCGACCTGGTCCGGTCGTTCGCGGGCGCCTTCGTCGCCGATTACCGGGATATCGATGACGCTGCTCAGTGGTTCCAGCAAGTGCGAGACCTCGCCCAGAAGTTCGGCTTCGCAAGCAGCGCAAAGGAATACAAGCAGAGCCCGGACACCTATCCGGGTTCGATTCGGGAAGCCTCGCAGCTGATCAGGGTGGCCTTGACCGGGTCGACCAAGAGCCCCGACCTATTCCAAGTTGCGCGCGCCCTTGGTCGCGACGAGGTCATTCGGCGCATCAGCTCCCTGACCTCCTAGGCGCTGCGCCCGCCCACGATGTCTAGCCGATGCCGTGTTCGATCAGGTCACGAACGCGGTCGACCATCGACGCGAACGGACCGACGGCAAAATTCAACATCGCCGATTCCACGCCGGCATGCGGACGGGTTGGCGCGATGGCCTCAGCCGCCCGTACCGCTGCCGTCAGCCGCTTGAGTTCGTCGGCGTTGAGTTCCTCTTGCAACTTAGGGAATTCGTAGCTCTCCTCATGCAGGGCGTGGTCCAGCACCGCATCCCGCAGTTTTGTCAGCTCATCGATGAACTGCTGTGAGGTGATATCGATCTTCTCGATCCTCGACAACAGCTCCTTTGCCTCATGCTCTTCTTCGAGCCGAGCATCGACGATCGAGTCGATGGCATCCACTTCGCGGCGCACTCGAGGATGTACCACCATCTCCTCGGCGGTCTCGTGCACAGCCAGCAATTGGCGCAAGTGCACAAACGGTTTCTCCCGGGCATGCGGGTCCGTCGCGTGCAGCACTTCGTCGAACAGGTCCTCGATGAGGTTGTGCTGTGCTTTCAGGAACGCGATCACTTCGTCGGGCGATTGGATGATCATCTCGGACATGCGACATACCTCCAGCGTTCGGGAGTTGACGAATCCGGGCACCCTGCCTGGCCCGTTCCAGAACGGCGTACCCGGACAGGATGCGGCTAAACCCCGCGCGACCGGGCGCTAGTCTGCATTCGGCACTTAGTCGAGGAGGCGGCCCTGTGAGTTCTGCGGACCGCGACACAGCTGACATCGACTTCGACGATCTGAAGTCGCCCCAGCTGACCGATGTCCAGCGTCAGATTCTGGAGTTCACCGAGGCCAGAAAAGTCGAGTTCGACATCGACCAGATGCTTGGCGAGGCGGCTGAACAGGCCAGCGTCGACGACCTCGACGACACCGACGGCTTCGGCGACCGCCTGGCCGCCCACGTCGCAGCGATCGAAGCCGACCAAGGTCTGACCCAGCTCACCCGTTCTTCGCTGCGGCAACGAGTGGTTCGCCTGCTGCGCAACCGGCTCTCGCTGACCGACCTCATCAAGCGGTATCCCGACATCGAGTCGATCCGGATAGAGAAGCCGTTCATCGTCGTCGGAATGCCACGATCCGGCACCACGCATCTGGTCAATCTCATCGCCGCCGATCCGCGCCGCCGCGCGCTGCCGTACTGGGAGAGCCAGGATCCGATCCCGGCGCTCGGGCAAGGCCCGGACACTTTCGGCGTCGACCCCCGCTATGCGCGAGCCAAGTCCGAACACGACGCACTGATGGCGAGCGCCCCCGTCGTGGCCGCCATGCACGACCGGTTCCCGGAGGCGATCGAGGAGGAAGTCGAACTGCTCGACCTGGATCTGGCCGGCTACGTTCTGGAATGGCATGCCCGCGTGCCGGACTGGCGGGACTATTACCTGGGCCTTGACCAAAACCGGCACTACGCCTACATGAAGAAAGTCCTGCAGGCGTTGACATTCCTGCGTGGACCGCAGACGTGGGTCCTCAAAAGCCCGCAGCACTGCGAGCAGCTCGGCCCGCTGATGGCCACCTTCCCCGACGCGACAGTGGCCTTCACGCACCGCGATCCCGTCGCGGTGATCCAGTCGGCGATCACGATGATGGCCTACTCCGACCGATTGCGTCGCACCAGCATCGAACCGGACTGGCTGCTGGACTACTGGACCGACCGGGTGCACCGGCTGCTGAGCGCGTGTGTGCGCGACCGCGACCTGGTGCCGGCCGAACGCAGCATCGACATCAGCTTCCACCACCTGAACGGCAACGAAATACCCTTGCTGGACGAGCTTTACCGTCGCGGCGGCGTCGAATTGACCCCGAAGGTGCGCTCAGGCTTCCAGCGTTACCTCGGTGGTAATCCGCGCGGCAAGCACGGCCGTATCCGCTACGACCTGCAACGCCATTTCGGCGTCTCGCCCGACGAACTCCGCGCCCGGTTCGACTTTTATTTCGACAGGTTCGACGTACGCGCCGAATGAAGGAGAAACAGTGACGTTTGAACCGGTCTACCGCAGCCGGCCGGGCGCCGACGGCCTGCGCCCGGCCGCCGCTGAAAAGGCCGAGCAGATCTCCCCGGGGCTGTGGTGCTCGCCGGGTCTGTCGAATTCCTACCTGCTGACGACCGATGACGGCCGGGTGATCATCAACACCGGCATGGGGTTCGAGGGGCCGGTGCACCGCGCCAACTTCGACGCGGTGGACTCCTCGCCGGTGCGCTACATCGTCTTCACCCAGGGGCACGTCGACCATGTCGGCGGCTTGGACAGCGTGCGGGACCCGGATACAACGGTTGTCGCACAAGCGAACTGGACCTCATGGCGAGATGATAACGAACGCCTCATCCCGTACCGGGCCAGCCGCAGCGCGTTCGCCTTCAAAGACACGTTGGCGACCGGCATCCGGGCCATTCAACGCCGGCTCGGCACCAAGCGTCTGGCGGCCCAGAGTGTTCCCAGTGTTGATCTCGACTTCGAAGACGCCCTCGCGCTGGAGGTCGGCGGGCGGCGCATGGAATTGATCTCCGTGCCCGGTGGGGAGACCAACGACTCCCTCGTGGTGTGGCTCCCGGACGAGCGGATTTGCCTGTGCGGGAATACTTTCGGTCCGATCTTTGGGCATATCCCCAACCTGGTTACGATGCGAGGTGACCGGTACCGGGATGCGTTGACCGCCATCGCCTCTGTCGAACGTGTTCGTGATCTGCAAGCCGAACTCCTGGTGACCGGCCACTTCGCGCCGATCTCGGGCGCCGAGCGCATCGACGCCGAGCTGACCCGGCTGCGCAACGCCATCCAGTACATTCACGACCAGACGGTCGCCGGGATGAACGCCGGCAAAGACGTCCGGACCCTGATGCGGGAGATCACCTTGCCCGCGGAATACGAAGTGGGTCAAGGCTATGGAAAGGTCGCCTGGGATGTGCGGGCCATCTGGGAGAACTACTCGGGCTGGTTTCACCATCGGTCGACGACCGAGCTCTATCCGGTTGGTTTCGACGCCGTCAGCGCCGACGTGGTCGAATTGGCCGGCGCCGACGCACTCGTGGAACAGGCCCGAACGCACCTTGGTGCCGGCCGCCCACTGCATGCCATCCACCTTGCCGAGCTGGTTTCCACGGCGCAGGCGGACCATCCGGGGGCTCGCGAGGTACTCAGAGAAGCCCACGAAAAGCTCTTGGCCGATACGACCAACTTCTGGGAAAGAGCCTGGCTCACCGCACAAATAGCGAGAAACTCATGACAGCGCGAGTGAGCTTCGACTTCACCGGCACCGAGGCGCTGATTACCGGCGCCACCAGCGGTATCGGGCATGCGACCGCCGTGTTGTTTCGGGACGCCGGGGCACAGGTCACCATCACCGGGACCAAACCGGCCGCGGCGGACTACGACCTCGATCTGTCCGGCATGACCTATCGCCAGTTACAGATCACCGACCACGACTCGGTGGATGCTTTGGCTCGGCACTTCACCCGGCTGGATGTGCTGGTCAACAACGCCGGAGCGAATTTCCCGGGCGGCCTTGACGAGTCGAAGCCGGACGGGTTCGAGGCGTCGGTCGCGCTGAACCTGACCGGTCCCTACCGCCTGACCGTCGCGCTCTACCGAGCGCTGAAGGCATCGACGGCCAGCGGAGGCGCCAGCGTCGTCAACCTGGCGTCGATGTCTGCGTTGCGAGCCGTTCCGCTGGTACCCGGCTACGGCGCCGCGAAAGCCGGGGTCATCGACGTCACAAGAAATCTCGCCGTCAAATGGGCCGGCAAGGGAATCCGGGTGAACGCGGTCGCGCCGGGCACCATCGACACGCCGATGACCGCACCCATGCATATCGCCGAAGAGCTGGTCGAGTCCGAGCTGGCTCACATTCCGTTGGGGCGCTTTGGATCCGTCGGGGAGATAGCACCCACGGTGGCTTTTCTGTGCACCGAACAAAGCAGGTACACCAGCGGCGCGGTGTTCGTCGTCGACGGCGCATCGGACTGCATCTGAAACGAGAAGGAAGAACATGGCATTCGCATTACGGCCGGAGGATTACTACCACACCGGCATCGTGGTAGCCGATCTCGAGGCCGCCATGGCCCGACTGAGCGCGTTGGCCGGCTACCGGTGGATCACCCCGTTGACATACACGCTGCCGTTCCGCACCGCGAACGGAAGCCGCGAACTCACCTCGACGTTCGTCTACTCGCTGCAGAGTCCCCACCTGGAACTGATCCAGCAGGTGCCCGACAGTCCGTGGATTGCGGCGCCGGGCAACTCCGTCCATCACCTCGGATACTTCACCGACGATCTCGCCGAGACCGCACGGATGCTGGAGGCCGACGGCTTCACCTTCGAAGCCACCGCTGATATTTCGCCGCCGGATCTGGCGCTGTTCGCCTACTACATCGACGCGTTCGGCACCCGTATCGAGATCGTCGACCGCGCGTTGTTCCCCGACTTTCCCGCGTTCCTGCAGTCGGCGGCGGCGCCGGCTTAGAGCCTGACCGGAGGTCGGACATGCTGCTGACAGTGTTGCGTTTCAACTTCGCCTCGCCGCACGGAGATCCACGCACGCAAAGCGAATTAGTCCGTGCCGCACTCGAACTGGCGCAGTGGGGGGAGTCCCGGGGAATCACCACTGTGAGCGTCGACGAGCACCACGCGACCGGGCACGGATGGAGCTGCAACCCGATCATGGCGGCGGGGATGTTCCTGGCGCGAACCTCGACGCTGATCGCCAGCGTGGACTGCACGCTCGGACCGTTGTGGAATCCGGTTCGGCTCGCCGAAGACATCGCACTCGTCGACAACATGAGCCGCGGTCGACTGCACACCACCGTTGGTCTGGGCTACCGCACCGTCGAATACGACACCCTCGCAGTAGATTTCGGCCAGCGCGGCGCGCTGATGGACAGCCTGATCGAGCGAATGCTGGCCGTGTGGTCAGGCGCCGATTCAGCGGCCGGGGTCTGCACCGGAACCTGGACGCGTCCACATCCGCCGCTCTACGTTGGGGGAGGCGCGCGCGTCACGGCACGGCGAGCGGCGCGTTTTCGCCTTCCCCTCAGCCTGGCCGACCATCTGCCCGACGTCGCCGCCTACTATCGCGAGCTGTGCGCTGATGTCGGGATTGCGCCCCTGGTCATCATGCCCGGGCCAATCAACCGCGGCATGATCTACCTGCATGAAGACCCCGAACGAGCGTGGGCAGAGCTCGGCGAGCACATTCTGTGGGAGGCAGTCACTTACGGCGGCTGGTCGCAAGACCAACGCTCGCTCATGCACCTGCCCGGAGTTCAGACGCTGGACGAGGTCAGGGCGTCGGGACGATACCGCTTCCTGACTCCCGACCAGCTGATCGCCGAAGTCCGCCGTGAAACCAATGCCGCCGACTACGGACCGATCGTGCTGCACCCGCTGGTCGGCGGCATGCCGATCGACGAAGCGTGGAAGTCGGTGCAGCTGCTTGTCGACAAGGTCGTGCCCGCGCTCACCTGACTTCAGAGTCGCCCCGCGATCCACTGCCCGAGCACCGCGGCGGCGATGCCCAACACGATGCTGACGACAAGATTGGCGACCGCGCCACGGACCTGACGCTCCTCGCCGAGCCGCTGGGTTTCCAACATCCAGGTGGAGAACGTGGTGTAGGAACCGATGAAGGCCGTGTCGGCGACCAATGCGGCGTGCCGGCTCAACGCCAGGCCGCCGAGCAGGCCGAGCAGCGCGGCGCCGCTGATGTTCACCGCCAGCGTCCCGAACGGAAACGAACGCGCCGCCCGTCGGGCCACCGTGCCGTCAACGAGAAACCGCAGCACCGCACCGAATCCGCCGGCGAGCAGCACGCCAACCCAGACGATCATCGCACCGGTACTCGACGCACCACAGCGGTGGCCACATACACCGCCAGCAAGCCCAGCAGGATGCTGGCGGCGGTGTACCCGGCGGCCAGGCCGTAGTCATGGTGTTCGATCATTTTCAGGGTTTCGACCTGCATGGTCGAGAAGGTGGTGAGCCCACCGCACAGCCCGGTCCCGAGCAGGGGCCGACGATAGCTCGACAACGGCAACCGCTCCAGCAACCGCGTCGTGAAGTAGCCCACCAGGAAGGCGCCGACGATGTTCACAATGAACGTCGGCCACGGCCAGCGCGTCGGGTCGGCGACCACCAGGCTGGCGAGGCCGGTGCGCGCCAACGTGCCCAGCGCGCCGCCTACGAAGACGGCGGCCAACTCGCGGTAGTCGTATGCCACTGAGTCGATTCCCTTCGTTTGCCGGTGCGCTACGCAGCGTATGGCGGAACTCCAACTGACGCAGCCCCAGGGGGCGGCGCGCACAGGCAGAATTGGTAGCCATGGTGGACAACCCGCGTGCCGGTCAATTGGCTCAACCCGAAGACCTCGTCGATCTGCCCCATCTGGTCACGTCGTATTACTCAATCGAACCCGATCCCGACGACGTCGCTCAGCAGGTGGTGTTTGGCACGTCGGGTCACCGTGGCTCGGCACTCAACGGAGCATTCAACGAAGCCCATATTTTGGCGATCACTCAGGCCATCGTCGAATACCGTGCCGCGCACGGCACCACCGGGCCGTTGTTCATCGGCCGCGACACGCATGGTCTCTCGGAGCCGGCCTGGGTGTCGGCGCTGGAGGTGCTGGCCGCCAACGACATCGTCGCCATGATCGACTCGGCCGACCGCTACACGCCGACCCCGGCGGTCAGCCACGCGATCCTCACCTACAACCGCGGCCGCACAGATGCGCTGGCCGACGGGATCGTGGTGACGCCGTCGCACAACCCGCCATATGACGGCGGGTTCAAGTACAACCCGCCCAACGGCGGCCCCGCCGAAACCGATGCGACGAACGCAATCGCCAAGCGGGCCAACGAGATTCTGCGGAATAGTGAGACGGTGAAGCGGGTGCCGCTGGCCCGCGCGCTGCAGACCGCCCAGCGCCACGACTACATGGACGCCTACGTCGACGACCTGCCGAACGTGGTCGATATCGACGTCATCCGCAAGGCCGAGGTACGGATCGGCGCCGACCCGCTCGGCGGGGCCAGCGTGGACTACTGGGCAGCCATCGCCGAGCGGCACAACCTGGAGCTGACCGTGGTCAATCCGCTGGTCGACGCGACGTGGCGATTCATGACGCTCGACCACGACGGCAAGATCCGGATGGACTGCAGCTCCCCGGATGCGATGGCGTCACTGATCGCCAACCGCGACCGCTACCAGATCGCCACCGGCAACGACGCCGACTCCGACCGGCACGGCATCGTGACCCCGGACGCCGGGTTGATGAACCCGAACCACTATCTGGCCACCGCCATCGACTACCTCTACACCCACCGGCCGTCCTGGCCGGACGGCATCGCCGTCGGCAAGACCGCGGTCAGTTCATCGATCATCGACCGGGTGGTCGCCGGCATCGGCCGCAAACTCGTCGAGGTGCCGGTCGGTTTCAAATGGTTCGTCGACGGTCTGATCGGCGGAACCATCGGTTTCGGCGGTGAAGAGTCGGCGGGGGCGTCGTTCCTGCGGCGCGACGGATCGGTGTGGACCACCGACAAGGACGGCATCATCCTGGCGTTGCTGGCAGCCGAGATTCTGGCCGTCACCGGCGCCACGCCGTCCCAGCGCTATGCAGAGCTGACAGAGAAATACGGCGCCCCGACCTATGCGCGCATCGACGCGCCCGCCGACCGCGAGCAGAAAGCCCGGCTGGCACAGCTGTCAGCGGACCAGGTCAGCGCCACCGAGCTGGCGGGAGAGCAGATCACCGCAAAGATGACCACCGCGCCCGGCAACGATGCGCCGCTGGGCGGACTGAAGGTGACCACGGCCAATGCCTGGTTCGCCGCACGGCCGTCGGGCACCGAGGACGTCTACAAGATCTACGCCGAATCGTTCCGCGGCGCGGAGCATTTAGCCGAGGTTCAGCAAGCGGCCCAGGAGGTTGTGGATAAAGTCATCGGGTGACCCTCGTCGCTCGCCGCGCTCGCTTCAGCGCTTGGCGTCGCAAATCGATGGGTCTGCCGCGTGAAGCCTGGGTGCTGATCGCGGCGAACGCGGTGGCCGCGCTTGGCTACGGTGTGGTGTCGCCGGTATTGCCGGCCTTCGCCCGAACGTTCGGGGTGAGCCTCGGCGCGGTGACCTTCTCGATCACGATTTTTTCGGTGATGCGGCTCTTCTCCGCTCCACCCACCGGACTGCTGGTGCAGCGGCTGGGGGAGCGGTGGGTCTACGTGGCCGGGCTGCTGATCGTGTCGGTGTCCACCGCCACATGCGCGTTCGCCCAAACTTATTGGCAGTTATTGGTATACCGCGCGATCGGCGGCATCGGCTCGACGATGTTCTTCATTTCCGCGTTGGGTCTGATGATCCGGATCAGCCCGGCCGACGCGCGCGGGCGGGTCGCGGGCCTGTTCGTGACCTCGTTTCTCATCGGCTCGGTCGCCGGTCCGCTGGTGGGCAGTCTGACCGCAGGTTTAGGGCTCAAAGCACCCTTTCTCATCTACGGAGTGGCGGTGCTGCTCACAGCGGTCGTGGTGTCCTATAGCTTGCGCCGATCGACGCTGGGTGCGCCCGCCGAGCACGCCGAGCAGGCGGTGACGTTCCGTGCCGCGCTTCGGCACCGCGCGTACCGTGCGGCGCTTGCGTCGAACTTCGCGACAGGCTGGGCGGTGTTCGGATTGCGCATGGCGGTGGTGCCGCTCTTCGTGTCGGACGTGTTGGGCCGCGGGCCCCGGATGACGGGTTTGGTGCTGGGGATGTTCGCGCTCGGCAACCTGGTCGTGGTGTGGCCCAGCGGCTATCTGTCCGACCGGATCGGCCGGCGCGGCCTGGTGATCGCCGGGCTCCTCGCCTCCGGGGTGGCGACCATCTGGTTGGGCGCGTCGTCGTCCATCCCCGTCTTCCTCGTTGCGGCGTGCGTGGCGGGCGCGGCCTCGGGCGTTTTTACCTCACCGCAGCAGGCGGCGATCGCCGACATCCTGGGCAGCACGGCACGCACGGGCACCGCGGTGTCGACGTTTCAGATGATGGTTGATCTGGG
>Ga0210390_10003230_pt1 | contig 14036 bp, 10 predicted proteins | sample IncBWH11OmetaG_FD_161050 | JGI IMG/M metagenome (GOLD analysis project Ga0210390, IMG submission 161050) | Forest soil microbial communities from Barre Woods Harvard Forest LTER site, Petersham, Massachusetts, United States - Inc-BW-H-11-O ...
CCCATGGCGATGAGTTGCCGTACCTGATCGTATTTTTCCTCTAGAGCTACCGTCACACTTCCTCCCTCGCAGAGGTCAGGCGATGCGCGCAAACAGGTCCGTAAAATGCAAAGCCACCGTGATGAGACACCACGGCGCACTGCAAATTAGTTGCATTTCAACGGTTTTTTAGAACGAACTTTCGAACCCGTCGCCGATTCCGCGCCCGTGCCGCCACGCCCGCGCCTGCCCTCGCACACCCATATGATGCGCTAAACGTGCCGCCCGTTTCCTCCAAAACCCTACGAATATACAATATCACCCACTCGAACGTCAACGAGCCGCCGTAAGTCATTGCTCGGGAAGGATTTTGCCCGCTTCCGGCTCGCGCTCGCGCGATAGAAGTCGTAGCAGCTCCATCCGTCGAATCACCAATCTTTTCAATTCTTCAGCCGCTGGGTTCGCTTCGATCTGCCTCTGCAAGTCCGTCAGTTCCTGCGCAACCGGCCGATGCCGCAAGAAGCCCAGGCAACTCTCCGCGTCTTCCCAAGTCCCTTCCGGCAGCGTTTCAAAAAGGATTTCGAAGAACAGCCGGCGGTCCTTGTCGTCAAGCGTCGCGGCCACCGCGCCCGCGTCCAGTTTTTCGCCAGACGCGATCGCCACCACCAACGCCTCGAAAATGTTTCGCGTCTCCAGACCGCGGTGCAAATCACCGGACGCAATTTCGCGCGCCAGCTTCTCGCGAAATTCCACAGCTTCAAACAACATGCGGATCAATTGCCGCTCCGCGCGCTTCACCGCCGGCGTCAGCAGCTCGGCCTTGGGCTTCACTTCGCTGCGCCGTTCATCCGCCGCGCGACGCAAAGCCGCGCGCAACACCGGCTCATCCACTCGTAATTCCGAAGCGATGCGCGTAGCCCACTCCGAACGCAACAGCCGGTTCGGCAGTCGCTGCACATACGGCATCAGAAAGTTCAGCGCCGCCACTTTTCCCGCAGCAGTCGTCCGGTCCATCAACCGCGCGCGCCCAATCAAATAATCCAGGTACGGCGGCGCCTGCGTCAGCAATTTCTTGTAAGCCTCCAGACCCTGTTCCTTGATGAATTTATCCGGATCAGCTCCGCCCGGCAGCGCCAGCACGCGCACATCGAATTCTTTTTCCAGCAGCAGTACCAGCGAACGCTCCGTCGCTGCTTGCCCCGCCGTGTCCGGATCGTAGTTCACCACAATTCGCCGCGTGAATCGCGCAAGCAGTTTCGTCTGCGGCTCCGCAAGGCTGGTGCCGCAACTCGCCACCACATTGCCGACGCCCGCGCGCGCCACGGCGATCGCATCCATATACCCTTCCACCAGAACTGCGAAATCGCTCTGCCGCAGCGCTTCTTTCGCGCGATCCAGGTGATACAGCACCCCACTCTTCGAATAAATCGGCGTCTCCGGCGAGTTCATGTACTTCGGCATGTCGTCGCCCATCGCCCGTCCGCCAAAAGCAATCACCTTCCCCGCTTCATTCGATATCGGGAACATGATCCGCCGCCGAAAACGATCGTAGAAACGTCCGCTCTGGTCGCGCCCCACCAGCCCGCAGACTTCCAGAATGTTTTCCGGATATTTCTGCTTCAGAAATCGCGCCAAAGCATCGCCCGCCGACGGCGCGAACCCCAAACCAAACCGTGTCACCGCTTCTTTATTCAGCCCGCGGTCTTCCAGGTAGGCATAAGCCACTTTGCCTTCCGGAGTCTGCAGCAAATGCCGCGCAAAAAACGCCGCCGCCTCGCGATGCATATCCACCAGCCCGGAACGCTGCTGATTTTCCTTGCGCTCCTCCGGCGAACGCTCCCGCGGCTTCGGAATCGCAATCCCGCACTTTTCTGCGACGGTGCGCACCGCCTCAGGGAACGGCGCTTTCTCCAGCTCCATCACAAATTGAAAAACGTCGCCGCCCTTCCCGCAGCCAAAGCAGTAATACATCTGCTTCACGGCGCTAACGCTGAACGACGGCGTCTTCTCCTGATGAAACGGGCACAACCCGCTGAAATTCTGCCCGCTCTTCTTCAAACGCACATATTCGCCAATCACGCGAACAATGTCCGCCTGCTGCTTGACCCGATCCGCAAATGATCCCGCTTCCGCCATTTGTCGTAACGACCCCTTACTCTACACCGCTTCGGTTTCGCCAGCTCAAGCCCGCAATTCCGCAATCGTGATCGCCTCGCCGCCGCGATCTGCAGCTTCGTGATGGATTCCTTCGACCAGTGGGTGCTCGGTCAAAAATTTCGCGAGGCCGCGGCGCAGCGCGCCCATCCCGTGCCCGTGGATGATCCGCACCGACGGCTTCCCCGCCAGAGCCGCTTCATCAATAAACTTGTCTACACGGTTCGTAGCTTCCTCCACCGTGCACCCAATCACATTAATTTCGTCACCCACTGGCTCATCGCTAGGTTGCGCGTGTACGGTGACGCCAGTCCGTCGCCCCGTCCCATCCGCGCCCGACTTCGCCGCCGAAACATCGTCCGCTATCGCGAGCACATCACTCAGCGGAATGCGCATCCGCAGCGGACCCGCCTCAATCTCCGCATTGCGCCCATCATGTCGCCGAAAAATCACCGGCTGCTTGAAATTTTTCACCACGATGCGTTGCCCAGAAGAAAGCAACTCCGGCGCCACAGGTTTCCCCGCCACCGGAGCCGCGACTCCCAGATCCGCCTGTGAGCCAGCCAGAGTTTCCACCACCGCTGCGTTCGTATCCGCCCGCGCATCCGCCCCAATTTTTCCCAGCCGCTTTCCAGACTGCTTTTCGATCTGCGCCCGCAAAGCACGGTCGTGAATGTCAGCAGTCAGTCGCCCCACTTCCGCTTCCAACCGCTTCTGCGTCTCCTGAAAATTTCGCTCCAGCTCGGCGATGCGTTTCTTCTGCCGCTCCACCCACTCCGTCTGCAGCAATCGCCGCTCAGCTTCGAGTTGCGTCAACTCCTCGCGTGACTGCCGCTTGATCTGCTCCATCTCATCGCGGCTGCGATGCAAATAAGCAATAAGGTCGCGCGCCTCCCGCGATTCCGGAGTCAAACTCGCCCGCGCATGCTGCACCACTCGTTCCGGCAATCCCAGCCGCCGCGCAATCTCGATCCCGCTCGACGTGCCCGGGACGCCCACCAGTAACCGGTACGTCGGCCGTAAATTTTCTTCGTCAAACTCCATCGCCGCGTTCACAATTCCCGGCGTCGTCGAAGCGTAAGACTTCAGCCGGTCGTGATGGGTCGTAGCAATCGTCAGCGAATGTCGCGCGCGAAATTCCTCCAGCAGCGCCACAGCCAGCGCCGCGCCTTCTTCCGGCGCTGTGCCCGTGCCCATTTCATCCACCAGAATCAACGAGCGCTCCGTCGCTACGTCCAGCATCGCTTTCAAATTCACAATGTGCGCCGAAAAAGTAGAGAGGTCAGCGGCGATGGACTGCTCATCCCCAATATCCGCCAGCACGTGATCGAAAATCGGCATATCCGCGCGTTCCGCTGCCACTGGAATTCCGGATTGCGCCGAAAGCGCGGCCAATCCCACCGATTTCAGCGCCACGGTCTTCCCGCCGGTGTTCGGCCCGCTGATTACCATCACGGTTTCATCGCCGCCCAACTCCAGCGAAAGTGGCACAGCCTTCCGCCCCAACGGCCGCAACTTCGCTTCCAGCACCGGGTTCCGCGCCGAATCCAACCGCAGCGAATTTCCAACCTGAAACACCGGCATCACGCAATCAATCTCCCGCGCAAATCGCGCGCGCCCAAAAATAGAATCCAGATGGGCGATCTGCGCCGCCGCTGCAGCCAGCGCACCGCGGTCCGCGCGCAATCGCTCGGTCAACTCCGCAAGAATCCGAGAAATTTCCACCAGCTCTTCTTCGGAGAGCTGCACCAGCCGGTTATTCAGATCAATCGCTTCCAGCGGCTCGACAAACACCGTCTGACCCGTCGCGCTCGCGCCGTGCACCACGCCGGGAACGCCGCGCCGATCCGAAGCCCGCACCGGAATCACGAAGCGATCATTCCGCAGCGTGACGTAATCCTCGCCGCCCGCCGGGCCGCTCGTTTCGCCGCGCGCGCGCAAAATACTTTCCAGCGACCGCCGAATCGTCGCGCGCCCTTGCGCGATCCCTGTGCGAATGCGCCGCAGCTGAGGAGAAGCCTCGTCGCTGATTTCGCCATTCGGCAGAATCGCGCGGCGAATCGCAGTCGCAAGATGCCGAAAATCTCCCAGCGCCGCCGCCCGCGCAGCAAGCTGCGGATACTTTGCAGCGTCTGCTTTAAACACTTGCCGCACCGAGCTAGCAATCTCCAGCAGCGAACTCGCATCCAAAAATTCAGCTACGGAAAGCACCGAAGCCGGAACGGCCAGCCGCGCAAGCCACTGCTCTGGATCCGCGAACGCCCCGAAACCCAGCTCGGAACCCGCGCGCAGATATCCAGCCGCCTCGCCCACCAAAACGAATTCCGCATCAAGCGCCACCGCATCCTGCCGCGGAACCAGCGCCTCAATCGCGCGACACCCCGGCACACAAGTGGTATATCCGCCGACAATCTCTTTCAATTGGTCAAATTCCAGAACCTGCGCAGCTGAACGCGACACGAATCCCTCAACGCATCAGTAACAACATTAAGTTGTTCAAGTTATTGTAGCCCCGTTGCCTGTGGGAATCAGCGCGTGCAACGCGGCTATACGAGCCGGCAAACAACAACCGTCATTTCTTTTTCTTCTGCTGCGGCGGCGCAGGCGCTCCCAGCAACTCAACCATCGCCACAGCAATCGCATCCACAGCAACAGTAGCATCCCGCCCGCGCTGCGGATTATTGTTCCCAAAAATCGCGAAAATCAATCGCTCGCCGTGCAACGTAGTAGCAAAACCCGAAATCGCTCGCACATGATCCAAAGCCCCCGTCTTCGCCTCGATCCGCCCCGACGCAACCGTATCCTTCAACCGCGTTTCCAGCGTGCCATCAACTCCAGCAATCGGAAACGTCGCGATGTATTCCGCGCCCCAAGGCTGCAAAGTGTCCCAACGCAAAAGCTGCACCACGGCTCGCGGCGTCACCAGATCGTCGCGCGACAACCCCGAGCCGTCCGTGAAAACCACGTCGCCATCTGCCACGCCCACCATCTTCAGAAAATCCTGCTCCGCCCAGATCCCCGCATCCGTCACGCCAAATCCTTTTTTCTCGTGCGCCACCGCCCGCAACAATAATTCCGCGTGCAGATTCTGGCTCACCTTATTCGTCACCCGCACGATCTCGGATAGCGGCGGAGAAATATGCACCGCAAAAACAATCGTGTCCGGAGGACGCGGCAGCGGCGCAGGCCCCAACACCACCGGAGCATCCGGATAAATTTCCGGCGGCGCAGCGTGACGCGCTCGAATCGTTCCAGTAACCCGCACGCCGCGCGCTTCGAAAACCTGTTTCAACGCCAGCGCCGTCGTCTCCGCCGGGTCCGGCATCGCCAAATCCAGCTTCATCGTCGCGTGTCCCAGCGGTATCGTCCCGCGCAACAACATGAATTGCGGCCCCGCCTGGCGCACCACGCCAAATTCCGGCTTGCCATCAGCCCCCCCAGTCGCAAGTTCGTGCCCGAAAGTGCCAATCGCCGCCGCCGGCTCAACCGCAACAACAGCGGGATCTCCCACACCCAAACCAGGACTAACTGCCACAGTTATGGAATTGTCGTTGAAGGCGATGGCGCTCACCGGCGCGCCAAACGTGAAGTACAAATCCCCCACGCCCCATCCCGGCGGATAAGGATCGTAAGGATAGTAGCTGTCGTCCGCGATGATATCGCCGTCGATCTGCTTCAGTCCCTTGGCAATCGCGTCATCGGCCATTTGCGCCAGCACTTTTTCCGCCGGCCCGTCGTGCTCCACTTTTCCAGCATAAGGAAATTTCCGGTTCGAAAGATCCGGATCGCCGCGCCCCACAAAAACCAGATCACCCAGCAAACGCCCATCCTCTCCCAACTTGCCGGAGGATTCCAAAGTAGTGCGAAATTGGTAGGTCGGCCCAAGCGTCGCGAGCGCCAGCGACGTGGTCACAATCTTCGCGTTCGATGCCGGCGTAAAAAATCGATCGGCGTTCAGCTCGTACAATATTTCGCCAGTGTCGCGATCCGTCACCAGCACGCCCCACAACGCTTTCTGCGCATGCGCTTCCGCCAGCGCCGCATCCACGCGCGCGCGAAACCGCACCACACCAGCCCGTGGCTTCGCACCACGTGCGCCGCCAGGGACGTTCTTCGCAGACGCAGGCACGGCGGCCGGAGCCTGCTGGCCGACCGTCGCGGCGGCTGCAAAAGTCATTAGCTCGATCCCCCACAGACTCGCCGCAAGGCATCGCCAGGTTCTCGCGCGCCCGAAGACATTCCGTCGAATTTTCAAAGCAACTCCCGTCGTCATTCGCAAAATCAAAATCCGCCCAAAGTATATGCCATCCCGCAAAAACCAGCGGCACGCTCCGGAGAATTCTTGCGATTCCCCCGCAATATCCATATGATTGTGCTCCACCCATAGGAGGGTACATCGTATGAAACGCGAATTCGTCTCGGCCCTGCTCATTGCTGCGTTGATTGGCCTTCCCACACTTTTTAGCCCCGCGCTTTCGCATGCGGACGACACCACCACTGAGCAAGACCGGATTCGCACCGCCGGAACGGTTCTGAAAGAAATTATGGACATCCCCGATAACATTCCGCAGAGCCTGATTGACAAGGCAGACTGCGTCATCGTTTATCCCACCGTCCTCAAAGCCGCATTCATCGTCGGCGCCAGCTACGGACGCGGCGTGATGACCTGCCGCAGCGGCCCGACTTTCCACGGACCTTGGAGCGCACCGTCCATGATGGCCCTCGAAGGCGCCAGCTTCGGATTTCAAGCCGGCGGCCAGGCCACGGACTTCGTCATCCTGGTTATGAATACCGCTGGTGCCAACGCCATTCTCGCCAGCAAGGTCAAGCTGGGCGGCGATGCTTCGGTCGCAGCCGGCCCCGTTGGGCGTACCGCTGCGGCGGATACTGACGTCACCCTGCGCGCGGAGATGCTCACCTACTCGCGCTCCCGCGGCCTCTTCGCGGGCATTTCTCTCGCGGGCTCCACCGTGCGCCCGGACAATGACGCCAACGAACGCATTTACGGCAAGAAAGTCTCCGCGCGCGAAATCGTTCTGCACAATGCCGTCCGTCCCACGCCCGACGCGAAACTCATGCTGGAAGTGTTGCGCGCGCACAGCCCCAAGAACTTGTCGAAGTAAGCGGCCCCGCTTCGACATCCCACTCGCGCCGGAGGCCCGTGCCTCCGGCGCATTTTTCTTTCAGGGTTGCGAGCAATCGCGTTCCGCCGGCCCCTCGCAGCCCATCACCCAACCTCCCAAGTGACCTTCCAGTGACCATCGTCCAAACTTGACTAACGGTCGGCTTTGCCCTATAGTCAATTATGGTGTGTTCGTGAAGACGGCTTCCCGATCCTCGGTCCCTCCTCCGGTTAAAGCCGCTCCGCGCGCCGGCCGCCGCGAACGTCATCGCACCGAAACCCGCGATCGCCTTTACCGCGCCGCCTTGGCCCTCTTCGCTGAACGCGGTTTCCTGGAAACTACCGTGGAAGACATCACCGAAGCAGCCGATGTAGGTAAGGGTACCTTTTTCAATTATTTCCCCACCAAGGAGCACATCCTGGCCGAATTCGGCGGCCAGCGCACCGCTGCCGTGGAACGCGCCCTCCAGAAAGCTCGCGCGACGGAAGGTCCCGTGCTAGATGTAGTCCGGGAGTTGGTGGGCGATTCCGCGGGCCAAGCCGATAAGAGCGCGGCCCTGCTTCGTGCGATTTTTGCCGCGCACGCTTCCTGCACTTCCGTCCGCGAGGAACTCGTGAAACGCAGCCACATCGGCAGCCGCATTCTCGCGCAGATCTTCCTGCTGGCGCAGCAGCGTGGTGAAATCCGGCGCGACGTCCCGGCAAGCGACCTCGCGCGCATGACTCAGCGCATGTTCATGGGCGTCACCATGAGCTGGGCCATCAAGCCCGAATCCACGCTCCGTAAAACCTCAGAAGAAATTTGGGATTTGATCAAATCCAGTCTGCTACCCGTGGAAACTCGTCCCACGCGCAAGCGCCCGCGGAGGTCTCGCGCATGACCAGCCAGTTCCCACACAAAGCATCTGCTGGAAACTTCCCTGAGTCGTGGAAACGCTCGGCTTCATCCAATTTCCAACGGCCTGGGCTGGAGGAATCTGTGATCGTTCGACCGCTGCAATTTTTGATTCTCATAATCCTGCTTACGCTCGCGGCAGCACATACGCAAGCTCAGGTCAACGCGGGCCCGGCGACCCCGCCGACTTCGACTTCTTCCAGCAGCACCGCGGCGAGTAGCGCTCCCGCAGCTCCGCAATCGCAAAGCACGTTTCAAGGCAGCGTGCCCGGAAAATTGGAACCGGGCGTGATTCAAGTTTCCCTGCAAGATGCGATTAACCGCGGCCTGAAAACCAATCTCGGCCTGCTGCTTTCAGAACAGGACATCGGTTCGGCACGCGGCGAACGCTGGAAAAAATTGAGCTCGCTTCTTCCAAACGTCACCACCTCCAGTTACGTGGACGCTTCGCAGGTGGACCTCGCGGAATTCGGGTTTAACGCGATTCCAGGGATAACCATTCCCACCATCATCGGGCCCTTCGCCTATTTCGATTCGCGCGCCTACTTGACTCAATCCATGCTCGATCTGAACGCCCTGAATAACACGCACGCGGCGACGCAAAACGTGAAAGCGGCGCAATACACCGCGAAGGACGCGCGCGACCTCGTGGTCCTCGCCGTCGGCTACAATTATTTGCAAGCCATCGCGGACGCCTCGCGCATCGAATCCGTCTCCGCGCAGGTGAACACTGCGCAGGCCCTCTACAACCAGGCAGCCGATCAAGTAAATGCCGGCACTTCTCCTGCGATTGACGGCCTGCGTGCTCAAGTCGAATTGAAAACGCGTCAGCAGCAGCTCATTCAGGCGAAAAATGATTTCGCGATCCAGAAACTCACGCTGGCACGCGTCATCGGCCTTGCCGCCGGCCAACAATACGAATTGACCGACAAATCGCCCTACGAGCCGTTCACTGTGATGAACCTAGATGAAGCACTACAGCGCGCCTACGCCTCGCGCTCCGATTTTATGGCTGCCAGCGCCACTCTGCGCGCCGCGGAATACACGAAAAAAGCAGCTCGCGCAGAAAACTATCCGACGTTGTCTCTTAGCGGCGATTACGGCCTCGCCGGCACCACTTCCACCCTGACCACGCACAGCGTCTTCGACGTGCGCGGCACCCTGAACTTTCCCATTTTTCAGGGCGGTAAAGTGCAGGGCGACGAACTGCAAGCCAACGCTCAGATCGAGCAGGCCCGCCAGCGCCTGGAAAACATTCGCGGACAGATTGACACGGATGTGCGCACTGCGTTCCTGAATTTGCAATCTTCCGCCGAGCAGGTGGAAGTCGCGAAAATCAACATTGACCTAGCCCAGCAAACGCTGGACCAGTCGCGCGACCGCTTCGCCGCCGGCGTCGCCGATACCGTCGAAGTTGTCCAGGCCCAGGAACAAGTGGCCACCGCGAACGACAGTTATATTTCCAGCCTCTACAGCTACAACTACGCGAAAATTTCCCTGGCACGCGCGCTGGGCCAGGCGGAAGCAAGCGTAAAAGAATACTTCAAAGGAAAATAAGCGATGCCCCAGCAAACCGAAATCTCGGCGAATCCCCCGGCGGAAGCGAAGCGTCCCGAAGAAACTCATTCGGCCTCGCCACCGCCGCCCGCTCGCTCCGAAAGTTATTTCAAACTGCATCCGCAAGCCCCGATGTATCTGGCGATCACCGCCGTCGTGCTGCTCGTCGCCAGCTTTTTCACCTATCGCTATTTTTCCATGTACGAATCCACCGACGACGCAGAAGTGGACGGCCACCTGATGCCGCTCAGCGCGCGCATCACCGGCTACATCATCAAAGTGAACGTGGACGACAATCAATACGTGGACGCCGGTACCGTCCTCGCCGAAATTGATCCACGCGATTACCAAGTCGCGCTCGATCAGGCCAACGCCTCGCTCGCCGATGCTCAAGCCACAGCGCAAGCTTTGAATATCAACGTCCCCATCGCCTCAGTGAATTCCGATAGCCAGGTATCCGCCACGGGAGCGGACGTCGAAAATGCCCGCGCCGGCATCTCCGTCGCCCAGGATCAATTCAGCGCCGCGAAATCCCAGCTCGATCAGGCCCAGGCCAACGACGTGAAAGCGCAAAACGACTTGCTCCGTTACAAACAGCTCGTGGACAAGCAGGAAATTTCGCAGCAGCAATACGACCAGGCCATCGCGTCGGCCAAAGCCAGCAGCGCAGCAGTTGCATCAGCCCACTCCTCGGCAACTGCGGCCGAGCAGCAAGTAACTCAGGCTCGCAGCCGTCTCGCGAACGCCGAAGCAAATTATCGCAACGCGCAAACCGGCCCGCGGCAGGTTGCTTCCACCCGCGCTCGCGCCCTTTCCGCCGACGCCACCGTGCAACAAAAACAAGCAGCGGTCGAGCAGGCACAACTGAATCTTCAATACACGAAAATCGTCGCCCCAGTGAGCGGCGTAGTCAGCAAGAACGCCGAAGTCGGCATGAACGTGCAAATCGGCCAGCAATTATTCTCCATCGTTCCGCTCGACGAAGTCTGGGTCACCGCCAACTACAAGGAAACCCAACTGAAATACATGCGGCCCGGCCAGCCCGCGGAAATTAAAGTGGACGCCAACGGCCGCACCTACCAGGGCCACGTGGACAGCATCGCCGGCTCCAGCGGCGCGCGCACCAGCCTACTGCCGCCGGAAAACGCCACGGGCAATTACGTAAAAGTCGTCCAGCGCATCCCGGTGAAGATCGTCCTCGACAAAGGACAGAACAGCGATCACTACCTGCGCCTGGGCATGTCCGTCGAACCTAAAGTCAAAGTGAAATAATTTGGGCGCTGCCGCCATTCCGATGGATTCCGCCTGGCGCCCGCGCCCGGTCATCAACCCGTGGATTATCGCGCTCACCGTCACTCTCGCGACGTTCATGGAAGTTCTCGACACCAGCGTCGCCAACGTCGCCTTGCCGCACATCGCCGGCAGCCTTTCCGCCGGTCAGGACGAAAGCACCTGGGTGCTCACTTCCTACTTGGTTTCAAACGCGATCATTCTCCCCATGAGCGGTTGGTTTTCGCAGCTCATTGGCCGCAAACGCTTTTACATGTCCTGCGTCGCGCTCTTCACCATCAGCTCGTTTCTCTGCGGTCTCGCGCCTAATCTCAGCATGCTGATTATTTTTCGCGTGATGCAAGGAATCGGCGGCGGCGGCTTGCAGCCCAGCGAACAGGCAATTCTCGCCGACACTTTCGAGCCGCGAAAACGCGGCATGGCCTTCGCCGTTTACGGCATGGCGGTAGTTCTAGCTCCGGCCATCGGTCCCACCCTCGGCGGATGGATCACCGACAATTTCAACTGGCGCTGGATTTTCTTCATCAACATTCCTGTCGGCATCATTTCGCTGATTCTCACCAATATGCTGATCAGCGATCCGCCTTACATGAAGGAGAAAAAACGCACCGGCTTCCGCATTGATTACATCGGCCTTGGCCTGCTCGCGCTCGGTCTCGGCGCCATGCAAGTCGTCCTCGATAAAGGTCAGCGCGACGATTGGTTCGGCTCGACCTTCATCATCGTCATGACCGTCATCTGCGTCGTCTCGCTCATCGCTGTTGGTTTCTGGGAGTGGCACCACAAAGATCCCATAATCGATTTGCACTTATTCAAAGATCGTTCCTTCGCCATCGGCAATATGCTGATGTTCATGGTCGGCTTCGCGCTGCTTTCCAGCACTGTACTTTTGCCGCAATTTTCCCAGGAATTATTAGGCTACACGGCGCAAAGGGCGGGCCTCGCCTTGATGCCCGGAGGAATCGCGATTATTTTGTGCATGCCGTTCGTCGGCTATCTGCTCGGCCACACGGACGCGCGCCGTCTGCTTTTGTTCGGCCTCACCATGGTTTCTTTTTCCCTGTTTCACATGACTAATTTCGACACCGCGATTGACTTCCGCACCTTGGCCACCGCGCGCGTATTCCAGGCCATGGGCCTCGCATTTCTTTTCGTGCCCATCAACACCGCCGCTTACTCCTTCATCCCGCCCGGAAAAAATAACGCCGCCTCCGGACTCATCAACCTCGCGCGCAATATCGGCGGCAGCGTCGGCATTTCCTTCGTCACGACCATGCTCGCGCGGCGCGCGCAAGTGCATCAAACCAATCTCACCGCCCGCCTCAATTCTGGAAACGGCCAATTCCAGACCGGGCTTGCGAACATCACGCACATGTTCATCTCCCGCGGCTCCAGCCCCGCCGAAGCAGCCCGCCAAGCCTATGGAATGATGGCCTTCAATTTGAACCGCCAAGCCACCATGCTCGCCTACGTTGACAATTTTTGGATTCTCGGCTGTTGCGTCGCCGCCATGATTCCCTTCGTCTTCCTCATGAAGAAAGTAAAGCACAGCGGCGGCCCGATGGCGGCGCACTAGCTGGCATCTAATTAACGGGGACTCGGAAGGGCGGGGCTTCAGTTCATCCTGAGATCCTGGCAGTGCCAGGATTGAAGGGCCCCGCCGTCAGACCCGGCAAGGAAAACAGCTTTAGCCCCTGAAGCCACTTTTTTCGCTCGCGCTTGCATACTTCTGAGATGAGTTGTAGGCTCCCACCGGCGCTAGCAATGTCCGTGAAAATCGTCACCCTCGAACGCGAATACGGCAGCGGCGGCACGCTCATCGCCCAATCGCTCGCCGAACGCCTCGGCTGGAAACTCTGGGACCAGGAAATCACGGCCGAAATCGCTCGCGCCGCCAATGTGGATCAGCGCGAAGCGCAGCGCTGCGACGAGCGCGTGGACCCCTTCCTCTATCGTCTCTTCAAAGTTTACGCGCGCGGCAGTTACGAGCGCGCTCTCGGAATTGGTGGGTCCCGGATCTTCGACACCGATTGCATGGTCGAAATGCTGCAAAAAGTCATAGAAGATGTCGCTTCGCGCGGTAATTGCGTCATCGTCGGCCGCGGCGCACCCTATTTTCTGCGCGACCGCCCCGATGCCTTCCACGTTTTCATCTACGCTTCCGACGAAGAAAAAATCCGCCGCATCAAATCAATAGGCAAAACCGAGAAAGAAGCCCAGCAACTCGTCGCGGAGGTAGATCGCGACCGCGCCGATTTCATCCGCCACTATTTCGGCAAGCAATGGCCCCATCGCCCCCTCTACAACATAATGATCAACTCAAAATTCGGCGACGAATTCGTAATCGAATCCATTCTGCAAAACATTGAAGCCCTGGAAAAGTATCAATCCCTACGCAGCATCACCGCCTAGGGAATTTCAATCCATCGCCCATTCGCTTCAGGCGTCGCTACATGCCCTTGGCAGGACACATTCCACGAGGCTACAATGCCCGACGATATTGGCCCCCTCCAATCTTGCTTTTTGAAGGAGCACCTCATGAGATTTCGACTTTTTCGTAATCTCTTGCTGGCCGTTTTTCTGTTTCCAGCCCTTTGCCAAGGTCAAGCCCCCAATCGCGTCACGATTCTCTACGACGCATTTGGGAAGTCCCCAGCTATGACCAAAGCCTGGGGATTCTCCGCGCTGGTCGAGTTTGGCGGTAAGCGGATACTTTTCGACACTGGCGGGAACGCTGAGATTCTTGAGCACAATGTCAAAGCGTTAGGCGTGGTTCTCAGCAAGCTGGATTTCGTAGTGATATCCCACCGGCACGACGATCACATCAGCGGTCTCAACTATCTCCTTCGCGTCAATCCCACGGTGAAGATTTACACTTCCGCCGATCCCTGGGGCCCGTTCGGCTGGGCAGCGCCCGAAACTCTCTACCGCGAAGACGACTCGCTCGCTGCCAACATGCGTTACTTCGATGGTGATCGGCCAGCCATGTTTTCCGCAAGCACACCCTGGCCGCAGGCTAATTTCGTCAGAGTGGATTCA
>Ga0210390_10003231_pt1 | contig 14034 bp, 10 predicted proteins | sample IncBWH11OmetaG_FD_161050 | JGI IMG/M metagenome (GOLD analysis project Ga0210390, IMG submission 161050) | Forest soil microbial communities from Barre Woods Harvard Forest LTER site, Petersham, Massachusetts, United States - Inc-BW-H-11-O ...
ATGAAGAATGCGCGGGGCATGAGCGCTATTTATTTGGCAGCTCGAGCACGCCGTTCCAACCGGTTGGCGGCACGCGATTGTGCTGCGCAATGACGACGCCCAAGAAGTCCTGCGCGCGGTCGCTGGCGGGCATGCGGTGCAGATCCTGGTAGGCGTCTTCCCAACGGCCGTCGATGAAATGCCCGACCGCCTGATCGAAGAACGCGACTTGTTCGTCGGTGAGCACGCCCTCGGCCGATGCCGGCGGCAACAGCTCGCTGACGAGGACGGGCGTTTCGATCCCGTAGGGCAGAACTTTCGCGAGTCGCCGCGTCCGCCCTTCACGCCGGTCAAGCCGCGCGTTGACGATGGCCGCCGTCGCTTCGTCGATCACGATCGGCACTCGCAGCTGCTTGGTCATGCTTTCCAGTCGGCTGGCCAGATTCACCACCGGCCCGAACACCGTAACCTTCACCTGCTCAGCCGTGCCGATCTTCCCCGCGACGGCGCGGCCGTGCGCGACGCCGATGCCGACCTGAAAATTCTTGAGCGGGTGGTCCTGCCGGCCGAACGTCTCCTGAAAGGCGGCGCGGATGCCGAGCGCCGCGCGGCACGCTTCGAGCGGCGCCTCCGGCGAGGAGATCGGCCAGCCCCAAAAGCCCATTGCGGCGTCGCCCTGGAAGTCGCCGGTCACTCCACCGTGCTTGAGGATCTGGCTCGTCATCACTCCGAGTGCGCGGCTCACGCGTTCGAGCAGTCCGCGGAGATTGTTGGCCGCCGCCTCCGCCGTTTGGCTGAAGCCGCGGAGGTCGCAGAACAACACGGTGACGTCGCATTCGCGCGGCTCGAGCAGGGCCGTGTCGAGGTCATCGCCCAAGGCCGACAAGATGGGCGGGGCGAAGAACTGCCGCAGCCCCGACTTTTGCCGCTCGAAGCGATTGAGCCGCAACACCGAGCTGACAATCTCCGCGACGAGCTCGGTGAACTTGACGTCGGCTTGCAGGAAAACACCGTCGGCCCGCGCGATCTGTCCGGTCGCCAGCGGCCGGTCTTGACCGCCCGTGACGTAGATTCCCCAGGACGAGTTGCCGTCGGCGACCGGCGTGCAATAGGCCCAGTCGAACTCCGCCGAGATCGTGTATTTGCTGTCGGCCAGTTTCGCCGACTCCCAGACGTGCAGCACGCTGCGCCGGCGGCGCAAAATCGCATCGCCGATGAGCCGCGCGCTGGGCTGGACAAGGCCGGCAGCTTCGCGGCGGCGATCCCAGTTGAGCACGTGAACGGCCCCGGCATCGTCAATTTGGACGATCGCCACGGCCTCGGCGCTGCCGACGCCCGCCAGGATCAGGCTCGACACCCGTTGATACAGCTCGCTTTGCGTGCGCGCACTCCAGATGACTTCGTGCAGCCGCGTCAATACGTCGAACCGGCGATCGGCATCGCTGAACCGCACGTTCCGGAGCACGTGCGGATCGAAGGTGACTTCTTCCAGCGGCCCCGTCTCGCTCAACCGGGACGGGACGGGCCGCTCCAGCGTGAAGGTCGTCGTGCCGATGACGAAACGCTCCCCCTCCTCGAGCGAGAAACGCCCGGACTGCCGCCCGTTGACGAAGACCGGATTGCGCGCTTCGGGCAGCATCTCGACGCTCAAACGGCCGTCGGCCAGCGTCAGACGGACATGACGGCGGGAAATGTGCGCGTCCCAGGGAACGGCCAAATCCGCGCCGCCGTCGCGGCCGAGCAGATACGCGCGGGCCGACTCCAGGTCGTGCCGCCACTGCTGGCCGCGATCCAATCCTTGTGCGACGAGGACGAACACTGGCGGTTCTCTTCGGCCCGTGCGAGGGAAGACAACGATCCGGTTCCCGCGCGCTACAGCCCGCGCGGCGTCGGCGTCCCGAGGCCGCCGCCCGTCCCGCGATTCGGCCTCAGGGGCCAGAAACGGGGCGTGCGATCAACTAGCGCGCGGCCCACAAAGTACCACAACAGGCCGATCAGCGCACAACTCACGAGCAGAGCCCACAGCCCCGTCCGCGTCAGCCGTGACCTCATCTCCTGCACGGGCTCGAGGGCCGCGCTGCGCCGCTCCTGCACGACGGCCACCCAATCGGTCCAGGGGACGGCGGCAAACGCCGCCAGCCATTCGCCGGAGAGATCCTTCGAGGCAATGTCGAGGCGGCTCAAGGGGTCGATGTAATGCTCGTCCACCTCGGAGTCGAGCTTGCCCAGGGGCGCGTCGGCGCGCGTCAGACGTTGGAGTTTTGCCCGCACCTCGTCCGAGACGCGGAACGATGCGAGCACCTCCGGCTTGAGCGTTTGTTGCCGCAACTCCTGGTGATGCTTGTCGAACCACGTATGGTCCAGCACGTTGCCCCGCGACCGTTCGATCAGCGCGATTTCCCGCGTGTCGTCGGGCGCGCCGGACGGGGAATCCGGCTCCGCGAAGATGGCTTTACTGTACACGTCCAGCAGCGAGCGAATTTCGATCGTCCGCCCCAGCACGCCGATCACGTTGTCCGATTCGTCAAAAATGGGCACCGAGACGGCCACCAAATGCCGCTCGTTCAGCGCTTCGGTGAACCACTGCGAGGTGTGGGGCACGCGGATCGGCTTGAGGTTGGCCGGCTGCTTGCCCCGTTCGTAGTCCACGCCCATCCCATGGAAGTAATCGCGAAACGAGTAGTTCTGACCGACCGTGTAGGGGTATTGCCAGCGCTGCTCCAAAAGCGGCGAGCGCCACTTCTGCACTCCCTGGCGATCGATGACAAACCAGCTGAAGTCTTTTTGCAACCCGAGTTTTTCGAAGCGATCGTCGGACTCCTTGCGGGCCGTATTCAGCTCCGCGAACGTCTTTTCGTTCTGCGCCTTGTCCTTGAGCGCGGGCTGGTTGATCGCGTCGCGCAGGGCCTTGAGCGATTTGTCCTGCGTGATGCGATCGGAGATCTCAACCAGTTCCTGTTCACGCTCGCTCAGGTCGCGGCCGATGCTCTGTGCGGCGATCCGCGCGGACAAGATGTCGCTCTCGTTCGCGCGGAGGATCATGAGCTTGTTGGCGTTTTTTTCGGCTGTGCCCAACAAATTGAAGACCAGCCAGGCCATGCCCAGCAGGAGCAGGCTGGGTCCTACGATTCCCAGGCTGATCAACGGACGCCGCGCTCGCGAACGATCGCGCATCACCAGCATGTCGAGAACGGCCTGGGCGTTGGGAAAACGCCGGGGGGAATCGATTTGCAGACAGCGTTCGACGATTTCGGACAGCCGCCGATCGACGCCGGGCACGTTGCGCAAGCCGGTCGGCTTTTGACTGGTGCGGATGCGATCGCGATAGACCGTCAGCTTGTCCTCGAGCGTTGGAGCGGCGCGGATCTCTTCCTCGATCTCGGGCGTCCAGTATGGCGGCTTGCCGCAGAGCATGTGGTAGAGCAGGGCGCCGAGCGCGTAGACGTCCCAGCGGGCATCGGGAATGGCCTGCAGATCGGCCTGCTCCGGCGCCATGTAAAACAGGCTGCCGAGCGCCGGATTCTGCTCGTTCGACAGACGCGACTGGCCGAAGTCGCAGAGCCGCGGCTCGAATTCGTTGTCCAAGAGCACGTTGGCCGGCTTCAGATCGCAATGCAAAATTCCGCTGCCATGAGCATGCACGAGGGCGCTCAACACCCCCTCGGCGATTCGCACGGCCTCGTTCACCGGCAACGGCCCGGCCGCCAGGTGCGAGGCAAGTGATCCGCTCGCCAGGTACTCCATCACGTAGTAAGGCGGCTCGCTGTTCCAACCGACGTCGATCAGCCGCACGATGTGGCGGGACGTGTAGAGCACGGCCAGCTTTTCGACTTCGCGGTTGAGCAGGGACCAGTCGAGCCCGCGCTGGTGCGTATAGAACTTGATCGCGACTTGCTTGCCCGTGTTGTCTTCGGACGCCAGCCAGACCGTGCCGAAGGCCCCGCCCCCCAACGATCGCAGCAGGGTGTAACCCGGCACTTGTCCGGGCGGACTCTCCTGCCAACGGCTGAGGTCGGCCGCCTGGGCGGTCTCTCGCTCATCCTGGACGAGCGTATCGTGGGTCTCGGTGGGGAGGGACGAGGACACGCGGTATTGGAGGGCTAGAGTGGTGTGCTGAAATCGCGTCCGGCGCACGTCTGTCGATCCTTCTATTTTCGCGTGCGGGCCCGAAAAAGCCCAGCCTTTGTCCCCTCGAAGCTCCGGTTATCTACGGACCATGCCCGCCGGATGTTTGGCGATGGCGGGCGGAAGTGGCTATTGGCTGCCTCGGCCGGCGGCGAAATCCCTTCCCTCATCATACGTTGCCGCGCGTTGGTTCCTGGCGAGGGCGTCGTCTTCGCCTAGTTGACCCAATCCTTACATTTGCCGTCGGCCGCGCGAATTCGAGACCTGTCGCCCCGGTTTGCGGCGGGCCATAATGGACACTAATTCCTCACGAGATCCCCGTTCCTCCATGAGTGACTCCCCACTCTCGTCCTCGTCGCCCTTTGCCGATGGCCTCTCCCCGTCGCCGCAGGTCCAAACCGGCATGACGAAACGACGGTTACGCTGGCTCGTGCCGACGGCTTGCGTCGGGCTGATTTTTGTCGCGCTGCTGGGTTCGGTTTGGGGGATCGCGCTCGATACGGTCCACGATGTGCCAACGGCCGAGCGATTCTTCGATCCGCGGCGCTCCCCTACGTTCGATGAAACGTGCGTCGTGGCGGCGATCGATTATGCCTTGTCGTCGAACGAAGCCAACGACGTCGTTTTTCTCGGCGACAGCGCCTGTCGCACGGGCGTCGATCCGGTCGCGTTCGAGCGGCTGAGCGGGCTCCGCGCGTACAACCTGGGCATCGTCGGCGATCTCGGGCCCGGCGTGATGCTGAATATCGGCAAGGCCTACCTCTCGAAACACCCGGCGCCGCGGCTGATGGTCGTCTGCCTGTCGCCTGTCGGTCTCGAGCACGACGTCCCCTGGTACTGGATCAAGCTGCGGGACCACTTCGTGAATTGCTTCGGCTTCGACACGCAGAACGCCGGCTCGCTGCAATCCCACCTGGGCTACACGTTCCGCCAGGGAACGGTGCTGGCCTGGGACCGAGCCGAGTCGCGATTCAGCGAAAAATCGCAGGACGTTCGCGATCTGCCGTTGATCGGGATGGAGAAAGTCACCTATCGCCAGTACGAAACGTTGACGCGGCAGAAGCGCGGCCATTTCGAGCTTTCGGGACACGGACCTCCCAAGAACTTGGATCGTCCCGGCGGATTGGTGCTGATTCACAAAGCCTGGGATGCCGGTCTGCGGCGGCTGGCCCAGGCGTGTGACAACGCGCGAATTCCCTTGATGGTGCGGTTCTGCCCGGTCTCGGCCGACGCGACCGAGAAACTAAGCTTCGAGCGGGTCGAGCACTGGCTCCGCGATTTGCAAACGGCGTCTTCCCATTTGCTCGTCGCCCCCGACCAAACCATTCTGCGGTACGCTCCCGAGCTGTGCTGGGATTACTCGCACGCCAATCCGCAGGGGACGCAGAAGTTCACCGAACAACTCGCGCGCGAGGTCCGTGCGGCGCTCCCGGCGCCCGGCAAACCCCGGTGAACGTCACCTCCGCCCGACACGATTGGTCCGGCACTAAGCTTGAATTCGGTTGAGAAGCGGCGATGGCGGTTTGTTCGCTCACCTTCCTGGCACTCTGCCTCGCCGTCGTGGTGGTCTTCCATCTCGCGCCGGGTCGAGTGACGCGACAGGTGATTCTCGCCGCCGCCAGCGGTTTGTTTTTGGAAACTCAAGTGCCCAACGAGCGCAGCGCGATCTTCTTTGCTTGCGCGCTCCTGGGGACGTACGCCGCACTGCGGCTGGTGCGAGCGACACATCATGGTGCGGTGGTCGCTGCCGCGATCGGACTGGTGCTGCTCGTCTTCTTGTACCTCAAACGGTACGACTTCTTTTCGAGCTGGGTGCCGGTGCCGATCGATTGGGATCTCGAAGTGCATCCGATCGAGCTGGTCGGCCTCTCTTACATGCTCTTCAAGCTGATTCACATGTTGGTCGACGAGTGGCAGGGACAACTGGCTGCGTTCAATCTCTGGTCCTACTTGAACTACCAGTTGGCGTTCTTCACGCTCACGGCCGGGCCGATCCAGCGCTACAACGATTTCGCGGCGAGTTGGAATAAGATGGACGAGCAGCCCCGCGACCCGCGCGAAGGGGTGCTGCTGTGGACCCGCTTGCTGCTGGGAATGCTCAAAATCAGCGTTTTGGCGACGTGGGCCCACTCGATTTTCGTGAAGGCTTCCAACGTCGCCGAGCCGCACAGCCTCGCCCACGCCGTGACCTGCTTCTACGTCTATCCGGCCTACCTCTATTTCAACTTCGCCGGCTACACCGACGTCATGATCGGCATCGGCGGGCTGCTCGGCTTCAAGCTGCCGGAAAATTTCAATCGCCCGTTTCTCGCTCGCAACGTCCTCGATTTTTGGGACCGCTGGCACATCAGCGTGACCCACTGGATCCGCGACTACATCTTCATGACGAGCTACAAATCGGCGGCTACGCACTTCCCCCGCGCCGCCCGGTACTGGAGTTACTTCCTGCTGTTCGTGGCCCTGTTTCTCGCCGGCGTCTGGCACGGCACGACGAGCGGATTTGTGATTTTTGGCGCCCTCAACGGGCTGGGGGCCGCGGCCGTCCGGGCTTACGGTGATCTCCTGCGAGGCCAGCTTGGCGGTGCTGGGCTCAAGGTCTACTTGCAGAATCGCACGATCCGCTGGATCGCCGTGCTCGCAACGCTGCACTACGTCTGCTTCTGCATGCTGTTCTTCGCCCTGACGCCGCACGAGGTGCAGGTGCTGCTCGCCTCGGCGTGGCACGAACTGGTCGCGCTACCGGTAACGCTGGGCACCTCGACCTGGCGTGCGCTCGACGCGGTCCCGTTCGTCGTGGCGGGGCTTGCGCTGGTCGCACTCTGGAAGGCCGAGACGATCGGGGCGGCGCTCGCACGGCTGGCGGCCGGCATCAGCGCCCGACCGGCACTCCTCTACTCCATTCTGTGCACGCAGACGGCGATCGTCGTGCTTGTGCTCTACTTCGACTGGGCCTTTCAGCAGGAACCGCCGCCCGTGCTCTACATGTCGTTTTGACGACCGCGACCGGGCACGGACTCTCAGCTCACGTCTTCGGCAGCTTCAGCGTCTCGAGATACTTGTTGATGATCTCGGCGCGAATTTTGTAGCCGGCGGCGTTCGGGTGTAGGCGGTCCTTGATGTGCAAATCGGACCGCGGCTGCCCGTCCGGGCCGAGGAGCGCATCCCAGATGTTGATATACGCGAGCCGATCGCCCGACTCGATGTAACGCTTAATCAAGCCGTTCGTCTCTTTCTGTTTTTCGGCCTGCGCCCACCGCGCGGGCGTCGGATTGATCGAAACAAAAGCGATCGGCGTCTCGGGCATCGCCGCGTGCACTTTCTCGACGAACGCGCGAAAGTCGTCATAAACCTGTCGCGGCGTCTTTCCCGCCGCGATGTCGTTGCCGCCGGCATGCAGGATGATTGCGCTCGGCCGGTAGGGAATGACGATCCGATCCGCGTAATACGTGCTGTCGGCAATCTGCGAACCGCCGAAACCGCGATTGATCACGTTGTATTGCGGAAAATCCTTCGCCAGCGACTTCCAGAAGCGAACGCTCGAGGAGCCGATGAACAGCACGGCCCCCTGCGGCGGCGGCGATTCTTTGTCGGCCGCCTCGAACGCGCGGATGTCCTTCTCCCACCGCTTGCTCGAAGGAGCATCGGCCGCCGGCAAAGACCGAACGACAAGGAGCGAAACAGCCGCCAAGAGCACCGCACACACAGAACGCCGCATCATGTTGAAATCCCATCCCGTCAATTCAATGAGGTCAATGAGGAATTTTGCGACCGAGATACACGTGCCGCGACAGCCTTCGCTCGGCACACAACCGATGAACGGTGCTCAGAAACCGCTGCAGTCCGGCAAAAGTCTCCGCACCCTCCAGGTGAGCCAGTTCGACTGCCCTCCGGGCGCGACCGTCGTGCCAGCGGCCGGAGACTGCCGCTTCTTGTTCGGTGGCGTCGTCGGTCGGCTCCAGTGTGAAGCCGGCGGCACGCAACAGTTGCTCGTTCACGCCGGGCGGACAGAATTCGAAGTGCCCGGTCGAGCTGCGGACCGCCAGCTCGTCTTTGGAGACGAGTCCCGTGACGACCACCGGATCGGTCACCAGTACGCGGCCGTCCGGGCGCAGGACTCGATGCCACTCTTCGAAGACGCGGCCCCGATCGCGGAGGTGACAGAGGACGTCCAGGCAGACAATCGCGTCGAATTGGCCTGCGTCGAACGGCAGGCGTTCGCAGACGTCGGCCTGCAAAAATGTCAGTTGCTGCTGGCGATCCGCCGCCCGCGCCTGGCTTTCGGCCTCGCGGATTCCCGGCTCGCTAACATCAACGCCCGTCACGTGGCAGCCTGTTTCCCGCGCGAGAAACAGAGCCGGGCCGCCCGAGCCGCAGCCGACGTCCAACACGTGCGCGCCCGCTCGCAACTCGAGCCGCGCGAAAAACCGGCGATATTCGTCCGCCGTGACCCAACTGCTCTGACCAAAATCTTCGCCATACGTCTCTTGGCGAACTTCGGCAACGGCCCGCGCTGCGAAGTTGCCATAAGCTGTGCCGTAGAGATCGACGGACGAAGGCATCGCCTGCTCCCCTTCTCGCCTCGATCGTAGCCTTCGCGCAGGCGACTGTCATCGGCTGGGCGTGCCGCAAGGCCGAAGCAGACGCTGGGTTCGCAACGACGTCCGCGGGGCACGGCATCGTGATCCGAATCAAAGCTCAGCCGGCGAAAACATCGTAAAACGCGAAAAGTCAGGTGCACCCGGCCGGGCCGCGCGCTTGCGCCCGGACCGGGTGACCTGAACCCCTCGTTCAGGAAGACGCGTCCGCCGACAGTCCGTTGGCCGCGCCATTCGGCTTGACCGCCAGCGCATCGCCGCTGCCGTTTCGCCAACGTGGCCACATTTTGCGTGGCAACCAACTCGCCTTTTGCGCACTGATCAAGAGGGCGACGAGGAGCGCGCCGAAGCTCCAGGCGAAGGCAATCATTGCGTCGCGGCCGATGAGGTTGGCGGCTTTGTGAAAGCCACTGACGGCACCCGCGTAGGCCGCCACTCCCAGCATTCCGCCGAACCCGTACAAGTACCAAAGATTCCGCCAGGCTCGGGCGACAACCAAGCAGACAATGGCCAGAACGATGAGGTAGAGCGCGCGGACCCAAACGGGCATCGCCGCGGCCGGCTCACTCGCCATCGCCACCAGTGTCGAGACCGGAAACATCGCCGCACCGACCACCCGCAACGTCAGTGCGAGAGGATCGTGAAACGCGAATCCGATCGTCGCCCACGCGGCCCAGAGCAGGTCGGCACAGATCAACGTCCGCAGCTCGGCGAACGGTGTGCGCGGAAGAAAGTACCAGAGACCGGCCGTCACGAGGAAGCTGGCTGCCGCGCACGCTCGCGACGAACGAACTCGGATCCCGTGCGCCAACAGCAGTGTGCCGATCGCCAGCAGAGGCCATGGTTGGGGCGCCGTCAATGTCTCCAGGTCAACCGTCTGGCGGCCGACGAGGGTCAGGAGGGCTACAGAGGCGAGTCCGCACTGCCCAGCCGTTGGAACGCCGCGGAGCCAGGCCCAGACGTAGAAGGCGACCAGTCCCCAGATCGTCAGCCAGAGCGGCGAGCCGATCTTGTGCACCACGGCTTGCTGAAACGCGCGGGAAATGGGCTCATCAATCCAGGGCAACGCGAGCGCCAAAAGGATTGCCGTGGCGTTGACGACTCGTTGGGCCAAGCGCCGGTTGGCCGTCACCAGGGCGATCTCCAGCAGCAAGATGGCGATCGCGAAGCCGAGCGGCACCAGGAAATAAGTTCCCCAAATAGTGTCGAACACGATGGCGCGGCCCGATGGCAGCTTGCGCCAAATGTCGCCATCGAGCCCGAATGTCATCGTCAGCGCGTAGGACCGCAAGCTCACGGCCGCCGCGATCACGCCGAAAGCCGCCCCGGGGAACCAGGGCCACGGCCACGGCGTGCCGTTGGCGGCCACAGAGCCCGCGCCGCCCCGCACGGCCGGCAGCAGACTCAAGAATAGGGCGGCCGCAGCGACGGGGAACAACAGCAGCAGCCAATCGAGCCAAAGCTCAAACTGCGGATGCAACCCGGGCGAATAAAGCCAGGGCGCGCCAAAGAAGAGTGCCAGCATCAGGTGGTATGCGACGCGATAGCGCCACCCCAAGCGCGCGCCGACCCCCCAGAGGACGCCCTCCGAAACCGTCGCCGCGAAGAGAAATCCGCAGGCCAAGAGCGCGGTCGCGGTCGACGACGTCTCGGCCTTCACGAACAAGTCGTCGGCACTGATCGACACGGCTAAGAACAGCGCCAACAGCATCAGGAGGATCGAGCGGGCGTCCTCCCACACTTTGCCCCACCGCACGATCCAGACGCCGATCACCGCCAGCACCAGGGTGTAACCGGCGAGCGCCCCGGTCATCAGCCAGCAATTGCCCGCCTCGATTCCCAGCCGTTCGTACGCGGCCCGGATTGCGTAGAGCATCAGCACCGCGCTGATCGCGTAAAACGGATTGTGGGTGTACAGATACTTGACGATTGAAGGGCGTACCGCAGGCGCAGCCATTCTCCACCTCCTCGTCGAAATGCAGGAAAGAACCGGGTAAAAGAAATGAGAAAAAAAGAATCGCAATCGCAAAGACGCGATGCGCAATCGACGAGCGGATGTGGGATTGGGTATCTGGGGAAGTGACCGGATTCACGCGAGCGCGCTCCGATGGGATGTGCCTTCCTCTACCAGAAATGACGCCGGGCCGGCGGTCCTTTCGTCTGCAATTCCGGAGGGCCGAGGGGGTTTTGGCGGGACACGGGGGTTTCGATGCGGCGGATCTGCTACTCGGTCGCCATGAGCCTGGACGGATATATCGCTGGTCCGGGCGGCGAATCGGACTGGATTGTGCCCGACCCGGAGGTTGATTTCGCCGCGCTCTTCGCCCGCTTTGACACGTGGCTCATGGGCCGCCCCACGTTTGAGCTGACCCAAGCCCCGGGAGCCCCCAAAATGCCGGGCGTCGCCGTGGTCGTCGTCTCGCGAACGCTACGGCCAGCCGACCATCCCAACGTCACGGTGATCGGCGGTGACTTGGAGCGCGAGCTTGGGCAATTGCGGTCCCGGCCGGGCAAAGACATTTGGCTGTTTGGCGGCGGAACGCTCTTTGGCAGCTTGCTGGCACTGGGCCAGGTCGACACGGTCGAGGTCTCCGTTGTCCCCGTGCTGCTCGGGGGCGGCCTGCCGCTCTTGCCGAGCCAGAAGGACCGGGCGAAACTGCGACTCACGAGCAGCAAGGTCTACAAGAAGACGGGAACCGTGCGACTTGAATATGCCGTCGAGCGACAACCGGCTTAAGAGTTCCGCGCGGTCCGAAGGAACAAAATGCCTGAGACAGATGTGATCATCGTCGGCGCGGGGATCGTCGGGCTGGCGCACGCCTGGGCTGCCGTGCGGCGCGGCAAATCGGTCCAGGTCTTCGAGCGGTCGCGGCGGGCCGAGGGGGCGAGCATTCGCAACTTCGGCATGATTTGGCCGATTGGTCAGCCGCCCGGAGCGTGCCACGCGACGGCCTTGCGGAGCAGCGAGTTGTGGCTTGAGGTCAAACGCGAAGCCGGGCTGTGGGTCAACGAGTGCGGCTCGATTCACCTCGCCCATCGCCCGGACGAATTGGCCGTACTCGCCGAGTTTGCCGATCGGGCTCCGGCACTCGGCTACAGCGCGCGGCTGATGACGGCCGACGAAGTGACGGGAGCATCGCCGGCCGCCAATCCCGTTGGTCTTTTGGGCGGGCTGTGGAGTCCGACTGAATTGTGCGTCGATCCGCGCGAAGCGATGGCGACGATTGCGGATTGGTTGCGCGAGCGACACGGCGTCGAGTTCCATTTTGGTACGCTTGTCCGTACGGCCGACGGTCGCGGGATTGAAACAGCGGACGGTCGCCGCTTTGCCGCCGGTCGCACACTCGTCTGCAGCGGAGCCGATTTTGAGACGTTGTTTCCCGACGTCCTCGCCCAATCGGGCCTGCGGCGGTGCAAGCTGCAGATGCTGCGGACGGTCGCACAGCCCGCCGGCTGGCGGATCGGGCCGCACCTGGCCAGCGGGCTGACGCTGCGGCACTATCACAACTTCGACGTCTGCGAATCGCTGGCGGCCGTCAAGCAGCGGGTCGCCGCCGAATCGCCCGAACTCGACCGCTACGGAATTCACGTGATGGTGTCGCAGAATCGCCTGGGGGAAGCCGTGCTGGGGGATTCACACGAATACAACGAGGCCATCACGCCGTTCGACAAGGCCGTGATCGACGACTTGATGCTCCGCGAGCTGCGCGCGGTCTTCCGGCTGCAAACCTGGACGATTGGCGAACATTGGTCGGGAATTTACGCGAAGCACGCTGCCGAACCGCAATTTTTGGCCGAGCCGCTGCCCGGCGTGACAATCGTCACGGCAACCGGTGGCGCCGGGATGACGATGTCGTTCGGCCTGGCGGAAGAGAACTGGCGGCGCTGGGACTGACAAAAGCTTACGGCAGCTCGCCGCGGCTGATGCGTGGGCCGAGCGCTTCGAGGAACGCCGGCAACTCGGCGACCGAGCCGATGACCGCGTGGGCGCCGGCGCGCCCTAGTTTTTCGGCCGCGGATGCCGCGCGGCGCGTGCGTTCGGAGGGATCGAGCGCTCGGCTCTCGGCCAGCGGCATGCCGATTTCGTTGCCCGTGTCCGTCACGCCGACGGTCCACACGCCCGCGTTGCGGCCCTCTTCGATATCGGGCACGGTGTCGCCGATTTTGACGACGGCTGCCGGCGGGTAAACGCCGGTCAGCTCCATCAGGCGAAAAATCATCCAAGGAGCCGGGCGCCCGCCGCGGATGTCGTCGGGAAAGAGCGAGTGGTCGGCCCGCCAGCCCTGGGCGGCGACGGCATCGGTAATCGGTTGGCCGATAGAGCGGGGATAGCCGGTGGTAGTGCCCGTCGCGATTTTGTGCTCGCGGACCGCCGCCAGGCAGGGCAACGCGCCGGGGATCAGCTCGACCCGAGCCTGGGCCTCGGCCGCCTGCAGCGGCAGAAACCGCTCGTAGAGCGCGTCGACGTCGGCCGACGTCGGCTCGTGACCGAAGAGGGTCCGCCAGCGCGCCGCGATGTGCGGCAATCGCAACACCTGGTCGATGTGGTCGCGCTTGTGCAGCCCCATCGGCCCGCGGGCGTCGGCGTCCGAGAGCTCGATGCCCAATTCGCGAAAGGCGATGACCAACGCCGCGACCGGTGCCATCGACCCATGATCGATGATCGTCCCCGCCATGTCGAAAACGACCAGTCGAATCGGTGAAGCGAGCATCGGGCGACTCACAGCGGCTGAACAACTGGAAAAAGATCGTGTGACCTCAGGTCGACTGCGGCGATTCAGCGCGCCGCGTCAGCACGGTGCGGGCACAGTCGAGATAATGCTCGAGCGGCGGCGTCGGTAACTGAGGAATTCTTGCTTGCTCGTCCCAGCGGCGGAGCTTGATTGCCGCGACGAAGGACGGATGTTCTTCGAACTTGCGTGTCTGCGCGGTGGTGAACGGGCCGCCCTGCAGCGAGAGGCTGAGCCGCGACGCGTCGGAGAGTTGCGCGAAATATTGTTCGTCGACCGCGCAGAGGTACCGCTTAGCCGCCACGTGCAGCCGCACCGGCTCGACGACGTCGGCGCCGAAATGCCGCGACAGCCACTCGGCTCCGAGCGCCTCGTGCTTGTCGTCGATGCCTTCTTCGGCACAGTCCTCGTCCAGATCGTGCAGCAGGTGGCCCACGTCATGCAGGAAGGCGGCCGTGACTAGCGCGGCGTCGGCCCCGTTCTCTTCGGCAAGGAGTGCGGCTTGCAGCGCGTGCTCGGTTTGCGTGATCGGCTCGCCGGCGTACATTTCCCGGCCGCGCCGCGCAAAGAGACCGGAAATTTCGTGAAGGAGAACTTCCGTCGGC